>Ga0208185_1000029_pt1 | contig 85734 bp, 66 predicted proteins | sample EasRivMeERMLT700_FD_187532 | JGI IMG/M metagenome (GOLD analysis project Ga0208185, IMG submission 187532) | Soil microbial communities from meander-bound floodplain in the East River, Colorado, USA - East River MetaG ERMLT700 (SPAdes) (version 2) | ecosystem: Environmental > Terrestrial > Soil... | reverse complement strand
AAAGGTCTGCCCGATGTTGTGCTTGTGCGGCCCTGTTTCAATCGGCACGTCCGCGTCGCGGAGAATATCCGCCGCCCTCAGCACGTCCTCGCGGCTATCCATCATGTACGTGAAGTGGTGCAGCCGCCCGGACGCTCCGGTCCGGTCGTTCGTGATCGCCACGTCGTAGGACTTGTTGGTCGCCGAGAGCCACGCGCCCGCTTCGCTGCCGTCGCCGAGGACAATCTGCTCCGTCAGCCGGAGGCCGAGAAGATTCTGGAAGAAATGACGCGTGGCACCGACATCCCGTGCCAGGAGATTGATGTGATCGAGGCGACGCGGCGCAATGCCCCGCGGCACGTACCGCTGCGGCTGATTCTTGAAGGCCGTTGAAATCTCCGGCGTCGCCGTGAACCGCTGCGTTTCCCAATACAGTTCGACGGCGTGGCCGTCCGGCGTGGAAATCCGGTACGCCGGACCGTGCGCCTCGTCCTCGGTCCACCGGCCGACAATGTTGTGCTCGGCGAGGTGCGCCACCAGCCGCTGTAGTATCGCGTCATCACGCACGCGGAGGCCCAGGTGGCCGAGTCCCGACGTCGTGTGTGCCGTCAACTTGAGCGTGTGACGCTCGTAGTCACCCCATGCGCGCAGATAAACGGAATTGCCGGACCGTGCGGTCTCGTGCAGGCCCACAACCGAGGTAAAGAAGGCCAGGCTGTCGTCCGGCCGCGGCGTGAACAGTTCGAGGTGGCTCACATGAGCCACGTCGCCGAAACGCGGGAAAGGAACTGGGAAAAGGGTCGACAACACGACTATATTACGTCGGCGATTAGCCGGTCCTCAGCCATGGCTCACACTCCGACGGTGCTCGTGTTGTTCCAGCGTGTCTTCCCGCATGTGACGGGGGACCTGGCATGAAGCCGACGATTGTCCGGACGATCGCGCGGGCCGATCCCGACGTCATCAGCCGCCTGGGAACGGCAGGCGTCGCTACAGTGCACGAAGCGCAGGGGCGGAGCGGGCTGCTGCGGCCGTATATGCGCCCGATCTACCAGACGGCGCGCGTGGCCGGAAGCGCCGTGACCGTACTTTGCGCGCCGGGAGACAACCTGATGATCCACGCCGCCATCGCCGTGGTACGGCCAGGCGATGTCCTCGTGGTCACGACGTTCTCCGAATCAACCGATGGCATGTTTGGCGAACTGCTGGCGGAGTCGTGCCGCGCGCACGGCGTTGCCGGGCTGATCATCGACGCCGGAGTGCGCGACACGGCGGAACTCGCCGCCCTCGGCTTTCCTGTTTGGTCCAAAGCCGTGTCAGCACAAGGGACGGCGAAGACGATTCCCGGCTCCGTCAACGTGCCGATTGTGTGCGCGGGCCAGTCCGTGTCCCCAGGTGACGTGATCATCGGCGACGCCGATGGGGTCGTCGTCGTGCCGCGCGATGCCGCCGACGTCGTCGCCGCTGCCGCCGATCAGCGGCTGGCCAAGGAAGAAGGCTCGCGCACGCGGTTGAAGGCGGGCGAGCTGGGACTCGACATGTATGGCCTGCGGGAGCTGCTGGCGCAGCGGGGCGTCGAGTGGAAGGACTGACCCAAGCGACATGCCGCCACACTCACTAGATACACGTCCACTCGACCCGGGGAAGCTGATCGACGAAGGTACGTGGAGCACCTACCAGAAGTTGCTGGTCTTCGGCACCGCCGCCACGATCATCGTTGACGGGCTCGACAACCAGCTGCTCCCCAATGCGGTCCCCGCCCTGATTCGCGAGTGGGGCCTCCAGCGCGCCGACTTCACGTTAGCGTTGGCCGTGGGTCCCTTCGGCATGATGGTCGGCGGCCTTATCGGCGGCCTCGCGGGCGATCGCTTCGGCCGCCGGCCAACGCTCATCGGCTGTGTCGCCCTGTTTGGCGCGCTGACGTGCATGATGGCGCTGGTCGGATCGATTGAGGCCCTGAGTGTGCTGCGGCTCCTGGCCGGAATCGGACTCGGAGGCGCCATGCCGAATGCAGCGACGCTCGCTGCTGAGTACGTTCCGACACGACGCCGCGCCTTCGCGGTCACGGCGACGATCGTGTGCATCCCGCTCGGCGGCGCGCTTGCGGGTGAGCTCGCCGCGCTTGTCATTCCCACCAGCGGATGGCGCGCGCTCTTCATCATCGGCGGCATCCTGGCACTGGTGATCGGCCTGGTGTTATGGAAGCTCATTCCCGAATCGCCGAAGTTCCTGGCGCGTCATCCGGAGCGGTGGCCAGAACTGACCCGGCTTCTGCGCCGCAGCGGCCATGACATCCCCGTTGATGCCACGTTCTCGGTGCCGCGTGAAGGGGATGTCTCCCCGATGTTCTCGGACAAGATTGCAAACCTGTTCCGCGGCGGGCTCGCTCGCGACACGACGGCCCTGTGGGTGGCGTTCTTTTTCGGGTTGATGGCCAACTACGTGATCGTCCTGCTGCTGCCCGCCTTGCTGACCAGCGCGTCGATCGGCTTCAGTCAGGCGGCAGCAAGCCGTGCGCTCGCGATGTCGAACTACGGCGGCGTTGCCGGCGCGCTGCTGGGCGCGATGGTTCTGCAGCGCCTCGGCTCCCGGGTTGCGATGCTGGCGATGGCGGCGGGTGCCGTTCTGTGCGCCGGCATACTCGCCGGCTTGCCCCTCGATCCAACGAATACCGTCGGGTTGATGGCCATGCTTCTGTTGACCGGTGGCTTGATCAACGGCGTGCAGACGACGATGTATGCGTTGGCTGCGCACGTCTATCCGACTGCCATCCGCAGCACGGGCGTCGGAACGGCCGTTGCCGTCGGACGAATCGGGAACGTTGTCGCGGCCTATGCCGCGTCGGCCGCGATCGATCGCGGCGGACCGCCGGCGTATTTCGCGCTCTGGTCCATCCTGATGTTGCTGGTGCTGGTGGCGCTGGCATGCGTCAGGCGACACGTTCCGGGCACGGTCGCATCTCCGGAACGGTAGAAGATTTCTGAGCGCGGGGGTTGGGTGAACTGTGCGGCTCGTCGAATAGCCTGATGAAACTCGCTTCGATCGATTTTCGGATGGGAGAGTGAAGTCATGGACAGCATGATCTGGAGATATTGCGCGGTAGGAATGTTCGTGATGGGCGTTGCGGTATCCCTTGCCGGACAGCAGGCGCCCAACGATCCGTCACCCCTTATGCTGCCCGGTCATCGTTACGATCTGCCGGGGACCCTCATCACGGCCGCCCAGATCGAGGCGCACAAGAAGAGCATGATTGCCGCCAAGGACGACGATGTTCCGATGAACATGGTCAGGGCGGGTGGTGGCAGCGACAAGCACCAGGTCGGTGTCAGCGTGGTCAATCGCAACAAGGGACAGAAGAACCCGAACTACGCCGTTCACGACGATGTGGCCGAGGTTTACTACGTGGTCGAAGGCAAGGGGCGCATGAAGCTTGGCGGCAAGATCTCCGATTGGAAGCGCCGTCCCGTCAGTGCGGGCAACGGCAGGGGCAGCGCCGGTACGACGGCGGTCGGAGCCAGGGACGTGACGATTGCGAAGGGCGATGTCCTCATCATCCCGGCCGGCACGCCCCACAAATGGGAAGACGCCGAGGAGTTTACGAGCTATGTCGTGGTCCGCGTCGATCCGGACGGCGTCGCGCCGTTGATGGAGCTCGGGACGGCGAAATTCACCGGTTCGAACTAGCGCAGATGGCCGGCCGGTCGCGGCGTCACTGACGCGGCTGTTCCGAGGAGACAAGACGATGACGAAGAGACTGATGCTCGGTGCAGTGCTGGTCGTGATGGCGGCACTCTCGCTGCACGACCTGGTGGGAATGGCCCAGGGCACAGTGACGCCGCCTGGCAAGTTCATCGCGGCCGCCCAGTGGAAGAAGCTGCTGGACGATGACAAGCCGGCCCTGGGAATTGTGGCGGGCCAGGCCGTCCGAATTGTCGAGCCCTTCGTCATTCGGCGCCGATTGGACGGACCCAACAACGCAAGCGTCCACACAAAGGAAGGTGATGGTCAGGACGTGACCGAGGTGTACTACATCCTCGAAGGCACCGGTACGTATACGACGGGCGGATCCGTTCCCGACCCGAAGAACCGGACCGCAGGGATCAAGGGAGGCGTGACGAACGACATCAAGCCTGGAGACGTGATCGTCATCCCGCCAGGTACCGCTCACTGGTTCAGCAAGATCAACGGCCACGTCACGTATCTCGAGGCGCGGTTCCCGGGTAATGTCTTGGCCCCACCCGCCAGGTGACGACGCGCATTAACGTGTTCCTCGTCGCGCTCGCCGTATTCGCGGCTGGCCTGCTGTCACATCCGCCGGCCGCGGCCGCTCAATCCGGGGCCCCCGCCGCGCGTTCTGGGCGCGGTGGGGTGGAATCCCGGTACGACGTCTCCCGGATGGGGGACGTCGTAACCCTTTCCGACACGCGAACGGCGCTCGTCGTACGCGTGCTGACGCCAGCCAGCAACGCCTATCAGATGACCGTCAAAGGCGAGGACGTCATCCGACGCACGTGGAACACGCTGGATGATATTCGCGGCCGAATGGGACTGAATGGCGTGCCTCTGCTCTGGCCGTACGCGAATCGCCTGGACGAGCAGGCGTTTTACGCGAACGGACAGAAATATTCATTCGATCTTGGTCTGGGCAACACCGGCCGCGGCGCGATTCCCATCCATGGCTTTGTGACCGGCGCCGACGCGTGGAAGCTCGTTGAAGCGAAGGCTGATGCGAGATCGGCGTGGGTGACGATGAAGTTGGACTTCTTCCGCATCCCGCGCTACATGAAACAGTTTCCCTTCGCGCACACGCTGACGATGACGTACCGGGTGCAGGATGGCACGCTCGAAGTGCACACCCGGATCGACAGCCTGAGCAGTGAACCGATGCCCGTTGCCATCGGTTTCCACCCTTACTTCCAGCTCACCGACTCACCTCGGGAGGAATGGCGAATCGCGATCGGGGCGAAGACGCATTGGAAGCTCGAGCCGAACAAGCTGCCAACCGGAGAAACCGAACCCATCACACAGTTTCTGCCCGATCCGAAGCACGTGGTCGTGAAGGATGTCATGTTGGACGACATCTTCACCGACCTCGAACGCGATGAACGCGGCCACGCGATGCTCTCGCTCATCGGCAAGGCACAACAGATTGACGTGCTCATCGGGCCGAAATTCAGGACCGCGCTCGTGTACACACCGCCGAACGACCCCAATCGCGGCGGTGGTCCCGGTCCGAATCCGGCGCCTGCGGTTCCGATGCGCGGGTCCGTGGCGTTCGAGCCGATGGCGGCGATTACCAATGCGCTGAACCTCACGCAGAAAGGCCTCTACAAGGAGCTCCAATCCATCGCGCCTGGGGGCTCGTGGGAAGAGAGCTTCTGGATACGGCCTCACGGGTTCTAACGAGACTCCGCCTGAGGCTCGTCGAACAGCCTGATGAAACTCGCTTCGATCGACATCGTCCTGATCCTTATTTACTGCGCGTTTGTGCTCGCCATCGGTTTCCTGCTGCGGCGCCAGATGGTGGGCAGCGCCGAGTTCTTCATGGCCGGTCGCTCGATCCCTGCGTGGATGGCCGGCCTCGCGTTCCTGTCGGCCAATCTCGGCGCCCAGGAAATGATCGGGATGGCGGCCAGCGGCGCGAAATACGGCATCCTCACGAGTCACTTCTACTGGGTGGGCGCGATTCCGGCCATGGCGTTCGTTGGCGTGTTCATGATGCCGTTCTATTACGGATCGCGCGCCCGCAGCGTCCCCGAGTACCTCAAGCTGCGATTCGATGAGAAGACGCGCGGCTTCAACGCCCTGACCTTCGCGGTGATGACCGTGTTTTCGTCGGGCATCAGTATGTACGCGATGGGCGCACTGCTCGCGCTGCTGCTCGGGTGGAACATCCATGCGTGCATCGCGGTGTCGGCCGCCGTCGTGCTGCTGTACATCGCCCTGGGTGGCCTGACGAGCGCGATCTACAACGAGGTGCTCCAGTTCTTCCTCATCGTCTTCGGCTTCATGCCGGTCGCGTATCTCGGCCTGCGCGACGCTGGAGGATGGTCGGGTCTTGCGGCACGCGTGCCCGAGACGTTCGTGCATTCGTGGTCGTACCTCGGCCGAGCCGACGCGAATCCGATGGGCGTCGAGTGGTTCGGTATGGTGATGGGCCTGGGATTCGTCTTGTCGTTCGGGTACTGGTGTACCGACTTCCTGGTGGTGCAGCGCGCCATGGCCGCCGATTCGATGAACGCGGCGCGGCGGACGCCACTCATCGCCGCCGTGCCGAAGATGCTGTTTCCGTTCCTGGTGATCGTACCCGGCATCGTCGCGCTGGGGCTCACGCTGCATCCGAACCCGGGTGCGGCGCCGCTGCTGCCGACGCTCGCTGACGGGTCGTACGACTACAACATGGCGCTGCCGCTGATGATGTCGCGCTACTACCCGGCGGGTTTGCTCGGCCTTGGCCTGACGGCGCTGCTGGCGAGCTTCATGTCGGAGATGGCGGGTAACGTTACCGCCTTCAATACGGTGTGGACGTTCGACATCTACCAGAGCTACATCCGGCCGCGCCAGAACGACGCTCACTATCTCTGGATGGGCCGGATGGCCACGGTGTTCGGCGTGCTCGTCAGCATGGCGACCGCGTACGCGGCGATGCGCTTCAACAACATCATGGACATGCTGCAGCTGGTGTTCTCGTTCGTGAACGCACCGCTGTTTGCGACCTTTCTGCTTGGTATGTTCTGGAAGCGCACGACCGGCCATGGCGCGTTCTGGGGCCTCGTTGCCGGGACGGGCGCCGCCGCTCTGCATTACGAGCTCACCAACGTGATGGGGGCCTCATCGCTTCTGCCGAAGATCGCAGTCATGTATTCGTATCCGTCGGACATGGCGCAGAACTTCTGGGGCGCCATCGTTGCGTGGACGACCTGCTTTGTCGCCACGGGCGCGATCAGCCTGGTGACGGCCGCGAAGGCCGATAGCGACCTGAGGGGGCTGGTCTTTGGCCTTACGGAACGTTCAACGGATCGCGAGCGGGCGTGGCACCATCGTCCCGCCGTTCTGGCAGCAGTCGTTCTCACGCTCACGCTGGCGTTGAACATCGTCTTCTGGTGACGTATGCGTCTTGATCTGCGATATCCGATCGGTCTGCTGCTGACGACCTACGGCGTCATCCTCGCGATCCAGGGCGCGATCGTCCGGGCAACGGTGCTTGGCCTCAACGTGAATCTGTACTGGGGCGTCATCATGATGATCAGCGGTCTTGTCGCCCTCTATTTGGCTCGGCGGCGATCGCCATCGGCCCGGGGCGACAAGTCAGGAGGTTGAGATGCTGCGCGCAACGCGGGTCGGGTTCAATCTGGCTGTATGATTCGCAGCCATGATTAAAACCGCGGCCCGCTGGACGCCTCCCGAGCCGCCCCCTTCCGAAACGCGTGAACGGCTGCTCGCTGCGGCCGAGCGCCTGTTTGCCGAACGTGGCCTCGCCGCGGTGTCGGTGCGCGCCATCGCCGCCAAAGCCGGCGTCAACTGGTCGCTCGTCGGGTACTACTTTCGAGGGAAGCACGGTCTCCTTGCCGAGGTCTACACCCGCCACTGCACCGCGCTCAACAGCGAGCGCTTGCGACTGCTTGCCGACGCTCGCCAAAGCGGGCTGCAGCTCGAGGCGGTGATCGAAGCGTTCGTGCGGCCCGCGCTGGGCGCGATTCAGGGGCGAAAAGGCGAGAGCCACTTCTCCCGATTGCGCGCGATGCTGGCCGCTGAGGACGCGCCGCTCTTTGCGCAGCTCCGCGCGGAAAATTTCGAACTGTCGAGCCGCACGTTCGTCGGTGTGCTGCGTGAGTGTCTGCCCGAGTTGCCGGAGGACGAAATCCTGTGGCGCTTCCATTTCATGCTCGGCACCATCTACTACTCCGCAAGCAGCCCACAGCGTATCAAGACGTTCTCACGCGGCCGTTGTGACCCGAGCGACGTCGAGGCCACGGTCCGCCATCTCGTCCCGTTCCTGGCCGCCGCCTTCCGATCGGCGCCTGTGTTATCCCAGCGTAGGCGGCGCGGACCCGCTGTCGCTGATCGCGCTCGTACCGGCGGCGACCGCCCCGCGGTGCGCGCAGGACGTCGGCGGCAGAAAGGGTGAAACGGTCGCTTGACGGGGCGGCCGCTCTACCGCCTGCCGCTCTTTTCGATCTCGAGCAGCTTCCGCAGCTGATCGACGTTCTCGTTGCGGGTACAGAAGTTCTCGGTCAGGTCTTCATTGGCGAGCGAGTGAATGCGCCAGGCTGATGTCCAGGGCTTGGTCAGCACTTTCGGGTCCTCGATCGTGAACTGATACTCGAGATAGTTCTTCGAGGGACGCCGAAGGCGCTCGATCACGTGCAACTGGTCGCTGTGGAACCATCCGTCGCGGATCGAGGTGCGTTCGTCGATGGAGATGGAGTCGATGACGAGCGTGTCGCCCTCCCAGTGCGCCGTTTGGTCGCCATTGAACAGCGGCTCGAGATCTTCCGGCTTCTTGTGTGGCCGTCCGTCGGTGTGCACCACACGCCATCTGTTGTTGTTTTCGATCAGGTGGATGAAGAGCCCCGGCTTGGTGTCGATCAGGTGCATGTAGGCGTTGTCAACGAACATGCCCGGCGTGCCTACCGGGTCACATGTGACGTTCGCGCTGCTTAGCTCGAGCTCCACCCTGCTCATGCTCTTGAACTTTGCCTCCGCCCAGGGCTGAAACGGCACTGGATCTTCCGGGACACGCGCATCGGGAACGACGCTCCACGCATTGGCCTTCCCGGTCGGGCCAGGGAACCAGTTGCCCGACAGGTCGACGTGGCCGTCCGACATCCGCGGCGCGGGCCCACCCGGCGGCAGCGGCACCGGCTTGACGCTGCCCCTGGCCTCGACGAAGGGCTTCTCCTGCGCGCCGGCTACGGCCGGCAGCATGAAGGCCGCTGCCAGCATCACCCCGATGTACGTTTTCATGGTCATCTCCAGATCTTGGTGCCGAAGACGCCTTCGACGTCCTGCCCCACCCGCTGGATGGTGCCATCGGCGAGCTTGACGAACGACGCTGCGTAACGATTGTCCTCGCCATTCCTTGACGCGCAGCCCCTGACAACCACTTCCTTGCCAACGCTGGCATTCAAGACGCCGAACGTCGCGCCACCCCGTTTCAGGTTCGACGTCGACGAGAGCTGGAACGTTTTCACTACCACCGGGCCGCTTCCGCCCTCCTTCGCGTCGACGAAGAGGTACGCGTGCGGGTTTTCGTAGCTCACCTTCGTCAGGACCCCGGCGATGTCGGAGCAGTTCTTCGCGTCGAACTCCACGGCAAAAGCATGATGAGCCGCCGCGGGCGCCGCCGCCACCAGCAGGCCGAAGACGATGCCGAATGTCACTCTCATTGTGAATACCTCCAGGAGCAGGCGGGTCTGAAGACCCGCCTCTACGAATCGTCCGCCTAGAAATCGTACTTGATCCCGAACTGCATGACCCGCATCGAGGCGCCGACAGGCAGCGTCGTGATGCGGCCGAACGTGCCCGCGTTGAAATTCAAATTCGTCGCGATCGGATCGCCCCAGTTGAAATGATTGAGGAGATTGAACGACTCCAGGCGGAGCTCCAGCCTCTGCGTCCCGGTCACCGCCACGAGCTTCGATACGGCCAGGTCGACGTTCCAGAAATTCGGCCCCGTCACCGCATTGCGCGGCAGGTTCCCCAGCGTGCCGGGCGCCGGCTGCGCGAACGCGGCGCGGTTGAAGTAGCTCGCCAGCGAGTGTGCGTAGAAATCATCGCTGACCTGGTTGGGCCGCTGGTTGCCGATGCCGGTGAACGCGTTGTCGATGCCGCTCAGGATCTCCAGGCGGTTGCCCGACCGCGCGTTCAGGATGCCGGAGAGGCGCCAGTGGGATGCCACTGCCCGCAACGCCGCGTTGCCCATCGCCGGCGTCTCATATCCCACCGTCATCGTCGCCAGGTGTCTGTGGTCCTGATCGCAATAGCCGTCATCGAACGAGGGGTTGTTCGGATCCAGATAGCCGGCGCTCGACTGATTGAAGCGCGGATTCTGCGGCGTACCCGTGCACTTCGACAGCGTGTAATTGGCGTTGATGCTTACCCCGGCGGCGGACCGTCGCGTCGCCGCCAGCTTCAGGCCGGAGTAGTTCTGGTAACCAATGTCGGTGTTGAGATCGAGCGCGCCGATGAAGAGCGCTTCGCGCGGGTTCTGCTGATACAGCAGCCGGCGCTGGTTCAGGTTGGCGTTGGTCGAGCAGACCGGATACGACACGCCATTGATCACGCACGGCCCGAGGCCCATGTACACGCCCGGGTTGAGCGCGACCGCGTTCCACAGGCGGTCGGAGTGGCTTCCGAGATACGCGACGCTCACGCCCCACTGGGTACCGAGCTGCTGTTCGACGGTGACATTCCACGACTGCACGCGCGGAGAGTTGATATTCGGATCCATCGTGCCGAAGGAGCCAAAATTCACGAACGGCGTGTCCGGTCCGGTGACGATCGGATGAGGATCGCCGGCGCCGACACCTCTATATGGATCGTCGAACAGACCTATCGGATCCTGGATGATGGAGCGGTTACCAAACGGCGGGGCGCCGGCGTTGATGTTGTGGTACTCGCCGGACATGAAGTCATACCCCATCGAATACGACGAGCGCACGGCGAGGCGTCCATCGCCGCGGACGTCCCAGGCCACGCCTCCGCGCGGTGACAGGTTCCACCACTGCTTGTTCAACCCGGTCTGTCCCTTCGGGAATCCGGGATCGCCTGGATAGGTGAGACCCGCCGGCGCGTTGTGGAACACCGTGCTCTTGATGCCCTTCTGGAAGTTCTCCATCCGGAAGATCGTGACCGCGCTGTTCTCGACGGTCTGGCCGAAATAGGGCTCCCATCGCATGCCGTAGTTGACGGTCACACGGTTCGACAGACGCCACGAGTCCTGGGCGTACATACCCACGTACCAGTTATTTATGAGCAGCAAGTTCTTGCCGCCATGCTCGAGCGTCGTCACGCGGCCCACGAGAAGATCGGCCAGCCCGAGCCCGGTGGCCGAGCCGTTGATGATCCAGCTGCCGTTGGCGCGCGACGTGGACGTGTAGTGGCCCCTCCAGAACTGCGTGTTCGCGCCGACGCCGAACTGGTGGTTTCCGCGCACGACCGTCAGGTCCTCCCCCAGCTGGTACGTGTCGTTGTCGAAGAACGCCCTCGCCTGGTTGGCCGGGTAGAGCATGAAGCCGCCGGTGACGTTCATCACCATGTAGCCGGGGTCGTAGCTGTAAACGTTCGAGCCGATGTCCTTCGGCGAGAAGAACTGCGTCTGGTAGTTGTCGACCGTGGCCTTGTTCACCGCGAACCGCAGCGAGTTGACGACCGACGAGCTGAGCACCGTGGTTGCGCCAAGGGTCAGCGAGTGGGACCAGTCGTTCGCCCCCTGGTTCGATGTTTTCAGGACGTTGTCCGACCCGCCGGCATAGCCAGACGGCTGCGTGAAGCGGACGATGAAGTACCGGCCGAAGAACGAATGTTTGGCGCTCGCCTGATAGTCGATCCGGGCAAGCGTCTGCTTCTCGTCGCGGTCGGACTTGACGTCGTAAGTGATCTGCCCGCATGGATCGGTCGTGCTCGGCAGCCGCTTCGCGAGGTTCAACGCCGCCTTGCTGAAGAGCGCGGGATCGATCTGGTTGTTCACATACGGCGCCCGCAGGGGCACTTGCCGGCCGCCATTGCACTGGGGCGACGTGAACGCACTGAAATCCCCAGCCAGCATCGCGGCGGTCGGCACGTAGGCGATATTCGACGCGGGCCGCTGACGCAGCACGGTGGCCTGGTAGGCCCCGAAGAAGAAGAGTTTGTCCTTGAAAACCGGGCCGCCCAGCGTGCCGCCGAACTGGTTGCGCCTGAGACCATCGTCGAGGCGCTTGCCATCGGGGCCGATCGCAGCAAACGGGCTCGTAGCATTGAACCGGTGATCGCGGAGGAACTCGAACACATTCCCCGAGAACCTGTTGGTTCCTGATTTGGTCACCGCGTTGACCGCCGCCGCCGAATGGACGCCATTCTGCGCGGTGAGGCCACTCGTTGCGACGCGGAATTCCTGGAGCGCGTCAGGAAACGGCAGCGGGAGGTTCACGTTCTCCTGCGGGTTGTTGTGCGTCGCCCCGTCGAGGGTGTACCCGACACCGGTTGGCAACCCGCCGGCAACCGAGATTCTCACGCCGCCCGGCGAGGTCCGGTTCGTCGCCTCGGCCGTCTGCACCGCTGCTCCGACCATCAACACCAGATCCACGGCGTTCCGGCCGTTGAGCGGGAGTTCGAGGATCCGCTCGTTCTCTATGACCGCACTGACGCCGGCGCTTCGGACGTCGACGAGCGGCGCCTGGCCTTCGACTGTTACCGTCTCCTCCAGTGAGCCGAGTTCGAGGACCGCGTTGATCGTGGGCGTGGCGCCGACTGTCAGGACGAGCCCGGTGCGCACGTAACTGCGGAATCCCTGCAGCGAGATCTCCAGGCGGTACGGACCGGTTGGCAGATTCGAGATCAGATAGGAGCCGCTCTCGTCGGTTACGGCGGTGCGTACGAGTCCGGTAGCTGTCTGCGTCGCGGTCACGGTAGCACCCGGCAGCACCGCACTGCTCGAATCGGTCACCCGGCCATTGAGCTCCGCTGTGGCGAGCTGCGCCCAGGCTGGGGTAGTGGGAAAGACGCTGGTACAAAGAACGACCGACGCGACAATACAAAATGCCCTTCGTACACGCGTCATAACCGGCTTCTCCGATCTGGCTGCTGTTTTGAGGAACGTATTTGGCGGCGATTAGAACACCCGCTCGTGGGCCTGTCAACGAACGGTCGGCGTGTCCGTAACTTGTGTCACCATCGACGCTTCGCGTAAAGTCGCCAGGTTACAAGGCAATTCAGAGCTACAAATGAATGCGAGGTCGATCGATATGTCCGTTTCAGGCTTCGTGAGATTCTGGCTGACCGTGCTGGTGGTCGTCCTCTGGGTTGCGCTGCAGGGGACCAGCGTGCAGACGCAGCAGCGGGGAGGCACCGTTCAGACGGACAAAGTTCAGCCCGTCAACAGTGGCGCCAATCCGTATCGCGTCATTCGGGATTGGGCACAGCTAAACGTGGAAGGAAGGCCGTGGGGCGGCTCCAACGGCGTGGCCATCGACCGGGATGGCAAGTCGGTGTGGGCCACCGATCGATGCTCACCCGGGACCGCCCCGGGCTGCCTCGGCACCAAAGCGAACCCAGTCCACCATTTCGACGAGTCAGGGAAAGAGATCAGAAGCTTTGGCGGAGGGATGCTCGTGTGGCCGCATGGCATCCACGTCGACCGAGACGGAAACGTGTGGGTGACGGACGCACGCGCGGCGAGCCCCGACGAGCTCACAAAGTTTCCCGGAGAAGGCAACAAGGGAAGCGTGGTCATCAAGTTCAGTCCCGAAGGGAAGGTCCTGATGACGCTTGGAAAACCGGGCACGAGAGGAAATCCTCCCGCGGCCCTCACTGACCCGACTGACGTCGTGACGGATCCGGGCAATGGTGATGTGTACGTCGCGGAAAGTCATACCGACGTCACGGACCCCAGCTTGATCGGGCGCATCTCCGTGTTCGACAAGAATGGGAAGTTCCTTAGAACCATCGGCAGAACGGGAACAGGCCCCGGCGAGTTCCGGACGCCGCACGCGCTCGAGTTCGATTCCCAGGGCCGGCTGATCGTCGCCGACCGCCACAACCATCGCATCCAGATCCTGACGAAGGAGGGAAAGTTTGTCGGCGAATACGACAACTTCGGCCGTAGCAGCGGCCTGGCCATCGACAGCAACGACATGATCTACACCGCCGACTCAGAGTCGACCGACAGGGTTCACTCGGGCTGGCAGAAGGGGGTCCGGATCGGAAGTCTGAAAGACGGGAAGGTGACGATATTCATTCCGCCCCATATGACGCCGAATTCCCCCGATGGTGCGATGGGCGAAGGGATCGCCATTGACGCCACTGGCAATGTCTACACAGCCGAAGCACAACTCCGGGGCGTGACAAAATACGTGAAGAACTAGAGAACCGCTCCAAGCCAACTCAGTGTGCACAGCGTCTGAAACCCAATCGGTGGAACATGAACTCCCGTCCTCTCATCCCTTGCGGGCACTGGCTCTCTCATCTTCGGTATTACGGGCATGCGACTGCGGTTCGACAGCGACCAACAGAGGGAACGCTCAAACGAAAAAGGAATGAGAGGGCGACATGAGGAAGATCAGCATCCTGGCGATATCGATCACCATCCTGGTGGGGGTCGTATTCGCCCAGGCGCCGCAGCAGAAGGGCGGTGGCGACATCACCGGGCCGTACGACGTAGTGGCTGGATGGCCTCAGAACTGGTGCGGCGCAGGTTTTCAGATCGGTTCCACGGCCGGTATTTTTGCGGAGACGCCGGACCGAGTGATGATCTTCGCGCGAGGGTGCCTCCCCGCGTTGAAGGAGCCGGGGGAACCCGTGCCCACCCGCAACGCCTCAGGTTACAGCTTAGCCGCTCCTGCCGATCGGCATCCGCGTTGGGATCACGTCGTCACCTTCGTGGATCGGAACGGGAAGATGATCGAATCGTGGGAGCAGCACAACAAGCTTTTCGTTCGACCGCACCGGATTCTGGTCAACCCGCACGATCCGGCGCACCACTACTGGCTCGTGGACGACGGCGCACACGCGATCTTCAAGTTCACGAAGGACGGCAAGCAGCTGGTCCAGACCATTGGCACCCCAGGGGTTCCCGGCAATGATCAGACCCACTTCTCGCGCCCCACGGACATTGTGTGGATGGCCGATGGCACGTTCTTCGTGAGCGACGGCTATACCAACACCCGCGTCGTGAAGTTCGACAAGAATGGGAAGTTCCTCACGCAGTGGGGGATGGACGGCAAGGGCCGCGACGACGAGACGCGTCCGTACTACTTCGACACGGTGCACGCCATCGCGATCGACAAACAGAATCGCCTGTATGTCAGCGATCGCGAACACTCGAGGCTTCAGATCTTTGACCAGAACGGCAAGTTCCTGGAGGCGTGGCCGAACGTTCCGCGTGCGTATTCGCTGCTGATGACCGACGATCAATTCCTCTGGTCCGCGTCCGGGCAGACTCAGAAGTTCACCAAGTACGACTTGAACGGGAAGCTGCTTTCCTCGTGGGGGACGTTCGGGACGATGCCGGGGGCATTCTGGGGTGTGCACCAGTTTGACGTGGACAGTGAGGGCAATCTCTACACGGCCGACGTACACGTCGGGCGCCCACAGAAGTTCCGCCCGAGACCAGGTGTGGACCGCGCGCTGCTCATTGGGCGGGCGACACGCGGGCGGTAACGGTTTTCACTCCGACGTAGCCATAGAGAGACGAAGACACGGAGGAATTCGTAGGTTTGGATTCCTCCGTGCCTCCGTGCCTCCGTGCCTCCGCCCTTCGACCTGGGCTCAGGGCGTCCCGAGCGAAGTCGAGAGACGTGACACGTTGAAGTAAAAATGCTCTCGGCGGGTTCTGGGTTGGCCACGTCAACGTAGTCCTGTTCGCAATTCACCGCGTCGTCGTTATAGCTTGCAGACAGCATCAGTGACCACCTGATCTGCAAGTGCAACCACAACGACCGGGCGCGCTCAACGAAAACATTCCACTCGTGTTGGCGACTGCGGCGACGCTCTGGTCCACCTGACGCCGGCCTGGAAGGGCGAAGGCCACCTCATGGTGGCATTCATTGCGTCGCAGCAGGTGACATAGGTGACTCGCAAACATGTGGACGCATGGTCGCCCTTAATCCAGAGGTCGACCTGAGCATAAGAGGCTGCGTTCACACAGAGGAGGCACAGCCATGCCCGCTAACACCACACTCACGAAGTTCGAAGACATTCCGTGTTGCCCGGAGCTCGACACGGCGCCGATCTGCGACGTGCTCGACTTTCGTCGACGTCTGGTCTTTCCGTCGCCCGTCCGTGGGCCTCAGGAACAGCCCGTCAAGGTCGAAGTTGTCATTCACACGCGCTTCACCCGCTGCTCGGGCCCACTCGCGCTCGGTGATATCGCCTACACGACGACGCTGCTCCCCGGGGAGAAGGTGCGACTGGCGACCACCGATCGGCGAAGCCGGTTCAGCTTCGACTCGGAATCGAAACTGAGCTATCGCAGCGAGCAGATCAGCGAGGAGCAGTACCGTCTGCGCGCCCTGCGGGCGTTCATGAGCGACGAGAACGTCGTGGATCGGGGACGCGACAACTACTCGGAGCAAGGCAAGTGGGACTTCCACGGTGACGCGAGCGGGTCCCTCGGCTTCTTTTCAGCGAGTGCCGATACGAACGCTCGAGGCAGCCATAGCGGCTCGAGCGCAAGCGACTATCTGCGCGAGCATCGCGCGCATGCGGAGATGTCGGACAACCAGTCGGTGGAAGCCACGCGCCGGGCGCATTCGGTGAGCATCGGCGAAGTGTCGTCGCGGACGCACACGCAGGGTGAAAGCGAAGACCACTTCGAGGCGTCGTCGCGCGAGTTCACCAACCATAACCAGTGCCACGCCGTGACGTTCCTCTTCTATCGCCTCAACAAGACAGAGACGATCAAGTTCGAGCTCGTCTCGGTTGAGCGGCGGGTGCTCGATGCGGCGGCGCCGATGCCCGTGCCGGCGAATCCCTTCCGCCCGTTGGGCCAGCTGGCGACCATCCCCCAGGAGTTGCCGGCGACGAACCTACAGCGTGTCGCAACGCTGGACCGCTCCATCGAAAGCGACAGGAAGGTCCAGGTGCAGGCGCTCGCGCAGCTGCCGCGCGGCAGCGACACTGCTGGCGTCCTCGCCTCGGTGCGTACCGCCGCCGTTGCCGCGCCAGGCGACCAGGCTCCCCTTGCGGATGCACTGCGCGAAAAGGCCCTGGCCTTCGTCGACGAGCAGCTCGTCAAGCAAGGTCTCCTCGACAAGGTGGGCGGCGTCGTGAGCCCCAAAGTGAAGGCCGAAGTGGGGTACGAGCGACGGACGTCGATCCCCACCGCTGGAGTGGTCGTCAAGGCCTGTTTGGACGACTGCAGCGCATGCGAGCCCGAGCTCGAGAAGAAGATCGGGCTCGAGCTGCAGCGGTTGGATCTGCAGAACAAGCTGCTGGCGAAGCAGATCGAGCTGCTCGAGAAGTCCCAGGAGTACCGCTGCTGTCCTGTCGCTGAAGCGGAGGACAACTAGCCAGCAGCGGCGGTGAACCGCTGCACGGCCTGCCAGCGCGATGATCGATTGGCAACCGCAGGTCCGGGGACGGAGTGAATCTGTCCCCGGCCACCACGAGCCGGACTTCGTGATGCGCTCTTCTTATCGGAGAGATCCTGAGTCGACGGGCTCTAGCCAGTCCGCCCTTAGTCAGTCAGTGGGGACGGCACGCTTGGCGGCTTCTGAATAATCTCGCGCGCGCGCTGGATCTCCAACTCTTCGAAAATCAGGTTCGGGACGATGACCGACACTGCGTCATTCACGGTGGGGCGGAAGCTATAGAGGGTTCGCTCGCGCGAGGCGTCGAGGAGATCTCTGAACACCGCCGGTGCAATTGCGCCGAAACGCAGCCCCCGAACGGCCACTTCCCGCCCGTCGAGCGACACCCGCACGATCGAGAAAATCATCGGGCCGGTCCCTGGGCCGCCGCCGGGCGCCTCGGCCGGCGTGGCGACGCCGCGCACGATGTACCCGAAATCCTTGCCCTGCGCCTTCAGCAGATCGAGGTACCTCTGTTTCAATTCCGCCGCGGGGACTGCTTCCGAGCTCTGCATCGAGATGACGCCGGCCTGCACATCGCCGCTGCGGGTGTGGCCATTCGACTGGAGCAGCCCGCGAAGTGGCGCGCGCCCGGCAATCAGCGTCACCAACCTCCCCTTTTCGACAAGCGTGACGTCTTTTGGACGAATGCCGAAGTCGTCGACCTGGTACGCGCCCGCCACTGGCCGGCCGTCGAATTCGGTTAAAGACGCCATGTCGCTCAGCGAGAACGCATCGGTCAACACGCGCAGGCCGATGCGCGACAGAAACGGCGTGACCTGACCGCCGCCTCCACCACCCCGACCTCCACCGCGGCCGCCAGCGGTTTCGGGCGGACGCCGCGCCAGTACCGCCTGCACCAGCGTCTGGGCCACGATCTCCGCGCTCGCTTGTCCTTCAAGCAGCACCGGCCCGGTGTATTCCTCGCCGATCGGCGCCACGCGCGCTGCGCTCAATCGCGCCACCATCTCCTGCGTGCGATTGAGGATGTCGGGCATGGCCGGCAGATCCTCCAGACGCTTCTCGACAAGCGTGAAGCTTTCCCGCACCGCCATTCCATCGTCAGCCCGCGCGTCGGCGGACACGTGAATCGACGCGACCTGAATCGGCGCGACCACCTTGAACCCTTCGCTGTTCAAGTAGTAGCGGGTGCCGCGCGTGTCGGCCTCCGATACCTCGGAGTTGTCGATCGTCTTCATCGCGGGCCCAAGGAAGACGGCGGAGATTGCTTTCGCCCGCTCGGGCCAGGCGCGATTCACAACGATCGGCGTCAGCCCTGGCAACAGCGTCTCCACAGGCTGCTCGCGTGAGAAGTCGGGAAGCTCCTCGCCGGCGGCGCGATTCTGAAACGCGGCCTTTTTTCGCGCGAACACGCCGACCGCACGTTTGTACGCGGTGTCGGTGGCCAGCCACATCTGACGGCGCATCGAGCCGTAGCTGTCGTCGAGCGGCAGGGCCGTGCTGCCGTCAGCCGACAGTTGCAGCACGCCCGACCCCGCGATAGGCGCGTTGAACAGCGAACTGTCGAAGGCATAGTCGCCGACACGCACCGTCACACGGAGCGTCCGGTTATGGAGGTTCAGGTCCTCGACAAGCGCGCCCAGCCGCGCGGTCACGCGCGTCGCCACCCGATCTCGCACTTCGTACTCGATGTAATACGGCGACGGCTGATCCGCGAGGCGGAGATCGCGCATCGATCGCGCCATCTCGTCTTGCATCGCGGTGAAGATCGGCGAGTCCTGGGCTTGCGGCGGTTGCGCAAATGGGAGAATGAGCACGAGGACGGCAGCGACTGCCAGCGTCCGCCCAGATCCTCGGTGAAGGCCGGGCGTCGACATCAGAACGTCCTCCCGCCGCCCGCGGTCTGCCGGGGAGACGGCAAAATCGGAAGTGTCTCCTGCGACTGCAACTTTTTCTGCACCTCAACCTCGCTGATCAGCAGTTCTGGAGACGACGCCGACACGGGCACGCTGCCGCTCTCGGCGCCGCACACCCCGTTGAACACGTCCACCTTGTCGCTCGCCGCGATGAACTTCCCGAAGGCCGCCAGCGGCGTGCCGATGAGATCCACCCCCCGTACGAGTTCCGGTGCCCGGTTATCGGTGTACACGCGATACACGACGTTCGGCATCACGTTGAACGCGTTCGGATTGTTCCGGCCTGTCACCGTAAAGCCGCCTTCGATGTTATCGAAGAGCAGGCCGAACGGCTTGCCCTGCCTGCGAGCCTCGTCCTTCAACATCGTCAGGAGTGCGGCCGACGTCACTGTGCGGCTCGCCTGCACGACCAGGTTCGATTGGCGTGAGACCGGCACGAACCCCGACTCGGCGCGACCGTGACCATTCGACTGCGGAAACGCCGGTAGAGGCGCGCGTCCCAGCAGAAACGTTTTCAGGATGCCGCGGTCGACGAGGGTGACGCGTCGCCCCGGGACGCCCTCATCGTCGTACTGGTAGTGGCCCATGAGCTCGATGTTCCCGCGGGTCTTCAGCGTGGGATCGAACACCACGCTGAGGAACGTCGGGAGGACAGCCTCGTTGACTTTGCTCCCGAACGTCTGGCCGTCGTCTGCGTTACGCTGCCGATGACCCTCGACCCGGTGGCCGAAGATTTCGTGGAAGAAGACGCCGGCCGCTCGACCCGAGAGGATTGCCGGCCCCGAATACGGGTCGACGATCGGCGCCTGCCGCAGCGCCGCGAACAACGTCATCATCTCGCGAACATCAGCGATGAGTTTCTTTTCGTTTGGCAGTCCGTCGATCGTGCGCGAGAAGTAGCTCGCGTAGAGCGGCAGTTCCATCCCGTCCTCGGCCTTCGTCATCGCCTGGATGAACAGACGACACTGCAGCTCGCCGGTGGCCAGATTGGTCCCCTCGCTGTTGACGTAGTAGCGGTTGTCGACCTCGACCGAGAGCGACACGCTGCTGCGAAAGATCAACGGGTCTTCTGCAAACGGCGCAGATAGGCGCCTCAGACGCGCTTCCCACTCTTTCCTGTCGAGCGTGTAGTCAGCCGGATCGCCCGCATACGTCTGTGGTTGCTCGCGTGAAAAGTCTGCGGCGGGAAATTCGTCCTTGACCTTCGCCGCGACGTTCGTGGTCACGCGCGTGAGCTGTTCGGTCGCCTGCTTGAACGCGCGATCGGTGGCACGCCAGAGTGCGAGCTGAATCGGCTTGTCGTCGTCCGTGAGCGGAAGCGAGATGCGGCCGGTGCGCGGATTCACGCCCCCGCCGTCGCCTCGAAGCGGATGGGTGTTGTCGAGCGCGTACTCGCCCACGCGCACTTCCACGGTGGCGAATCGGCCGCGACTCTCGTCGGTGCGCTCCAGGGCTCCCAATGACGCGATGAGGGTGGACGATCGCTCGTCGTGCACCGTATAACCCAGGAAATAGGCGGGCGTCTGTTCCTTGTTGAGGACGGAGAAATTGCGACGCAGCTCGGTTTGCAGGATACCGACGACAGGGCTCGCCGCCTGGATCGGCTGTACCAATGATTGGGGAATGAGGCACAATCCCGCGGCGACGACGGCCAGCTTCATTGATTTCATAGAGCCTCGACGAGATCCACAGGTCGTCCAACCAAAGGCGGCCTGTTCCGCCTGCAACGCTTCGGCGCATTGTGGCACAGCTTGCGCGTGCGATTTAGGTGGCTCGGACGGGGGGCAACGAGCCGACCCACCTATAGCCGTTGACATGCCGAAGGCCGAGGGCCGATTATCCGCGTGTCGTTCGTGAGTGCTGCCAGAGGGGCGAAGGGTTCCAGCGGTCTGGAGGAGGGATATATGCGGCTCCGGTTCCAGATTCTTCTCGTACTGGCGACGCCCTTATGCCTTGTTTGCCCATCCGATAGCAGCGCCCAGGCTTCAGCTCCTGTGGCCATCCCACGCACCGCCGACGGCAAGCCGGACTTGTCTGGAATCTGGCAGGTGATGAACACGGCGTCGTGGGACATCCAGGCCCACGCGGCGCAGAAAGGTGTGCCCGGCGGTCCTGGGGTCGTCGAAGGCAACGAGATTCCATATCAGCCGTGGGCACTGGCCAAGAAGAAAGAGAACTACGAAAAGCGCGCCACGCTGGACCCCGAGGCGAAGTGCTACCTGCCGGGCGTTCCGCGCCTCAACTACATGCCATTTCCGTTTCAGATCGTTCAGACACCCGATGAAATCATCATGATGTACGAATACGTGCATGCCGTTCGCTACACCTTCATGACGGGTGCGCATCCGAAGGGTCCCATCGACTGGTGGCTCGGAGACTCGCGCGGCCGCTGGGACGGTGACACGCTCGTCGCCGATATCGTCCACTTCAACGATCAGACCTGGTTCGACAGGGCCGGCAACTTCCACAGCGATGCGCTGCACCTTGTCGAGCGCTATACGCCGATCGGCCCCGATCACATCCAGTACGATGTGAGGGTCGAGGATTCGAAAGTGTTCACGCGGCCCTGGAACATGAGCATGATCCTGTATCGCCACAAGGAGAAGGCGTTCCAGCTGTTCGACTACGAATGTTACGGCTTCGACCTGCAGAGCCTCTATCCCTATCCTTCAATGAGGGTGCCGCGATGAGAACCGAATGCACGATCGCGTCTCTCGGGGTCGCCGTACTCCTGTCGATGACGGCGCCTGTTCAGGGTCAGGCACGCGAGGAGTCGGGGAAGAACCCGGCGCCGCTCGGCCGTCTGTCGGATGGGCAGCCGAACGTCCAGGGCATCTGGGGCGCCGTTCTGGCCGGGTCGGTGTCTCTGACCAATCCGATAAGCCAGGCGCAGGACTTCGAAAAACAGAATGTGCGTCAGCCCAGCCGGATTATCGATCCTCCCGACGGCCTGGTGCCGTACCAGCCGTGGGCGGCGGCGTTACGGAATCAGCAGGCACTCGATTACGACCGGCCGACCAAGCCCGAACACATCGATACCCAGCACCGGTGCCTGCTCTCGGGCGTGCCGCGGCTGTACACGATCGTCCCGACATACAAGATCGTGCAGACTCCCGGACAGATCATGTTCATCTGGTCGGAGTATCACGCGTACCGGGTGATTCCGCTCGACGGTCGCCCGCATGTCGCATCGAACGTCAAGCTCTGGATGGGCGACGGGCGCGGCCGCTGGGAGGGGAATATGCTGGTCGTCGACACCACCAATATCATTGGCGCGCGCCTCACCTATACCGGCGACTTCTTCAGCGACAACGCGCACATCGTCGAACGCTTCACGTTCCCCAGCGCTGATCGGATGATCTACGAGGCGACGGTAGACGATCCGACCGTCTTCACGCGGCCCTGGACGATGCGTGCCGAGCAAAGTCGGAGGCCGAATGAAGAGGTGTGGGAATCGGCGTGTTACGAGGGGGTCGTCAATCCCGACGAGTTTCTGATAAAACCCAATCCGCGACGGCCATAGCGCGCCGCTCCATTTGGCTGCGTCAGGCTATAGCCGAACCACGCGGCCGCCGGGAATCGACCTGTAATCCTACGGCTTGTACGGCTTCTGCGCCTCCGTGAGAATCTGGCTGAACACCGGAATCTGGTCGACGGGCGGCGCGTGGCTCTTGAACGTCCTGATGTACGCGTAGATGTCCTTTGCCTGCGCGTCGGGCAACGTCGCCGCCGAGTAGTTCGGCATGCGGGTCGAGGGCTGCGTCGGCGCCAGGTTCGCGCGCGCCCGCAGGAAGGCGATGAAGCTCGACTCGGTCGCCAGGTTCGCGTTCCGGTTCGAGACAAACGCCCGCGCGCCGGTCTCGCCATTGAACCCGTGACACCCGTAGCACGAGTACGCTTCGTAGAGCTTCTTACCGTTCGCTGGATTCCCGGTCACTGGACTGGCGGGCGCCTGGGCACGCGTCGGAACGATCTGCAACGCGAGCAACACCATTGCAGCCGCAAGCGTGAACGCGATCCGAGTCCTGCTTCTCACGTGTGCTCTCCTATACCCAAGTGAGCTCCGAGTTGGGTGCCCATCATCGTGGCTGCGTGATTACGTCAATCAGGTACGGCTGACCGCGCTTCGCCGACGCGAGGCCGCGTTTCAACGCCGCACCCAGCTTTGTCGGGTCGGTAATCGGCCCCTCGCCTGCCATACCGTAGCCGCCGGCCATCATCCGGTAATCGATATTGGGGTCGCGCAGCGTCGTGCCGATGTGGCCGCGATCGCCGCCGCGCCCGCGTACGCCGCACATGTATTCCACGAACATCAGCTCCTGGTGCCACGCGCGGTTGTTGTGCATGACGGTCAACATCGGGAGCTCATGATGCACCGCGGTCCACAGCACGCCGGGCGCGTAATTGAGGTCGCCGTCGGTCTGGACGTTGATCACGATCTGGCCGCGGCTCTTTGCGGCCAGCGCTGCGCCCACCGACGCCGGTGCGCCGTACCCCATCCCGCCGGCGCCCTGTCCGCCCAGATAGCTGTACGGCTTGTTGTGATCCCAGAGCTGCGCGTTGTGGCCGCCGGAGAAACTGCTGGGCGACGACAGGATCCAATCCTCGTCCGCGATGAGCGGCCACAGCTCCGCGTAGATCCGCGCGGTGCTGATCGGGCTGGCGTCCCACCCGGCACGCTTCTGCTCGAGCGCGCTCCGCAATTCCTCCATGCGCGCCTGCTCGTTGGCGGCCCTGTGCTTCGTGGCGCGCTCCTGAATCAGTCTCCGCCTCTCCGGTGTCATCTGGCGGCGAGTCTCCTCGACGAGGAAGGGCAGGCTGGCTTCGGCGTCGATCTCAATCGTGCGTCCACGAGGCGCGCCGCCGGCGCCCGCGCGGCTCACACCCGGCGCGATTCCACCGAACCCGATGTTCGTCGTGTCGCGGCTCAAGAGAGTGGAAAGGGTGGGACCGGCCAACGACACCTGCGCGGCGGGCGCTTCGAGGCCGAGTGTGTAGTCGTACGCCGTGCTCGCGCCGGGGCCGCAGAGCGGATGCCGCTGCGGGAAACTCATGGGTCCCTGCGTCGCGCTCGTACTGGTTGACGCGCCGACAAGCTCCGCAAGCTGTACGGCGAGCCGCACGCCGTCAGGCGTCCGCAGGCGGCCGACCGCAATCCGAGGATTCTGCGCGTCGAGAAGCGCCTTCGCGATCTCGCGCGCCTGGTTTGCATCGACGCCCGGCACCTTGGGTGCGGTGTACGCCGGGACTCTCAGGTCCCGAGCCTCCTCCTTCTGCAACTCGATATCGATAACGACCAGAGTCGGACCGCACGGCGGCGTGATCGACTCGTTGTAGGCGCGCTGGATGGCGGTGAGCGATTCGGCGAGCGTCCTGGGCTGGGCGTCCCATTTCGTGAAGCTGCGCACCATGCCGGCCATATCGTTCGCGCTGTGTGCCGCGATGAACCCAAGATCGCGACCGGCGAGAAGCAGCGCCGGCGTGCGGTCGTAGTACGCCTGGTAGATCGACATCGCAGCATGCTGCACACCAATCGTGCCGTGGAGCAGGGCGCACATCGGCCTGGCCGTCGCCTTGCCATACCCATGCGCCATCGTCACCGCCGACTCCTCGTGAAGCGCGGTGATGAATTCCGGCATCCTGTTGGGCGGGTTGCCGTAGTTGATGATCGACTCCTGCAGCCCTTCGAAGCTCGACCCGGGATTTCCTGCGATGTACTCGATGCCGAGATCTCGGAGGACCTGGACCATCAGATCCGACCCGGGACGGACGACGGCGCGCTCGCCGGGCGGAAGCGCCACTGGCGGACGCACGTTGCCGGCGTCGCGCTCGACCTGCCCGGGTGAAGGCGGGGGAGCCGAATCCAGTGCGGCGCTGCCACCCTGCCCGGCGCCCGCACTCGTGACGGCAACGTTGGTCAGCGCCGCAGCGCCTGCGGCGGCGGTTGCCGCTCCCTTCAGGAAACCACGGCGTGTAACGGGGCTATCCGTCTTCTTCGACTTCGCCATATTCGAGCCTCCTGAGAACATCAGCCCGAGCGGTGCCAAAAGGGTGCCCGATTATCGCCAGTCTTGGCCGTCAGGACAATCGCTTCCGCGATGCCTCCCACGGACGCCGTCGGCTTGACAGGGCCGAGTGCTGCGACGAAGATGCATGCCGAAATCACTCGGACGCGACGAATATACATGTAGTCCGCCTTCGCCCTTCGGGCTTTGGCGCGACGGGTCCATTGGAGGATGTCGATGAGAACGCAGCCCTTTGTGGCAGTCGGCATCGGTCTGTTGCTGGCTGTCGTTCCGGTTGTCGCGCACCACTCCTTCTCGGCGGAGTTTGACGCCAACAAGACATTCAAACTCACCGGCGTGGTCACGAAGGTCGAGTGGCAGAACCCGCACACCTTGTTCTATCTCGACATCACCGATGACGCCACGAAGAAGGTGACGAACTGGGCCTTCGAGATGGGCAGCCCCAACGGGCTGATGCGCAATGGATGGACGCGCAACACGCTGAAGATCGGCGACGTAGTCACTGTCGAAGGCAGCCTCGCCAGGGACCGCACGCCTTACGGCAACGCGCGTTCGGTCGTTCTCGCCAGCAACGGTAAGCGGCTGTTCGCGAACTCGAGCCAGGGAGAGACGCCGTGACTCGCGTTGGCCACCTTGGTGGCCAAATGATGACCAACACTGCGCGCGCCGCGATCATCGCGACGTTGGTGATCGTGGCGTTCTGGATCGCGAGGGCTCAGGGCCCTGCCGGGTCGCGTCCCACTGAAACCACACCGCGTCTCGCGGACGGGACGCCGAACCTCGGCCGCGTGTCCGGCGAGAAGGGTGTGTGGAACGTTCCGTACATCCAGAACATGGGCATGCGCATTCCGGGCTCGGACGGAACGACGGCGGTGCAACGCGCGGCGGCGGCGCGCGCCGCGGGGGCTGGCGCGCGTGGCGCGGCAGGCGGTCCGCTCGGTGGTGGGGAGGGCGCAACAGGCGGTGCGCGCGCCGGCTCGAAGGCCGAACCCGACGTACCGTTCCAGCCGTGGTCACGCGCCATCTACGACTACAACTCGCAGAACAACTCGAAGTACGACCCCGAGGGCTACTGCCTGCCTCCAGGCGGGCCGCGCATGATGGCCACACCGTATCCGATGGAGATCATCCAGCAGCCGGATCACAAGCGCATCCTCATGATCTTCGAGGGTGCGACGCACATCTGGCGCGAGATCTACATGGATGGACGTCCGCACCCGCAGGGTGACGAGCTGAACCCGACCTACCTCGGTCATTCCGTCGGCCGCTGGGAGGGGGACACGCTCGTCGTCGACGTCGTCGGCTTCAACGAGAACAGCTGGCTCGATTACTACGGCCACCCGCACACAGACATGCTGCACGTCGTGGAGAAGTTCACGCGGCCCAACAAGGCGACGCTGCACTACGAGGCCTCGATTGACGATCCCGGCGCGTATTTGAAGCCGTGGACCGTGACATGGGACATTCCGTGGCGGCCGAACGCGGAGCTGACGGAATACATCTGCCAGGAGAACAACAGGTACCAGCGGCGGCTGACCGACGATTTCGGCCAGCCTGTCTTCGGGTCGCGCTAATTCAGGACCAGCCTGAATTCGCCCTTCTGGCCGTTTTGCGTCCAGGTGCCGCTGAGCACGCGGCGGTAGGCGCCGATGTTCTCGAGCTTGCCGTCGATGACGGCTTGACTCGGCTTAGCGGCGCCCTCTTTCCTCTCGGCCTCGAGATGCACCATCCAGGTCGCCGCGTCGAGCGTCGCTTTCGTCAACGTTAGAGCGTTCGGCCCCGGGTTGATGGCGCCGGTGATCGCCTTGCCGTCCCATTGCATCTGTAGCAGGACCCGAGTGCGTTGCTCCTTGTTGGGCCCCCAATCACCGCTCCACGAACCTTTGAGCGGGTGGCCGAACTGCGCCGGCGCATTTGACGCCGCGACCAGACAGGCCAGGCAGACTAGTGCGCGGAATAGCTGGAGTCGCATCGATCCTCCTTCGGCGTCGAATCCAACGGGCCATCACTGTATACCTCTAATCCGGCTCCATCGCTGCGCTGCGTTGAATCTCGATTATTGGTATCGGTGGGGTTGCCGGGGAGGGACGTTCGGGCCTGATCGATTCAGGCGAACGCCGGCCAAATTCGCTGAGGATCGTTTCAAGCACCGGGAGCATCATTCCTGCGCGCTTGGCGCGGATCACCAGGTCCCAGAGCGGCTCGAACTTCTTCCAGCCAGCGGCGTACGCCAGATGTCGCAGGCCGGCGACGACGTTGGCATGCGCTGATGCGCCTCGCGCGATGGATCCCCATCGATAGAAATCCCGATAGGCGCGCCAGTACCCGCGCTCGAGCTCGCCGGGCGACATCAGCGCAGGACGAAACACCGTGTGACGCGTGTCGTACTGATCCCAGTCGTGAATCGTGATGCGCCCCTGGGCCGCCAGTCGCTGATAGAGCGCAGTGCTCGGGTAGGGCGTGAGAATGTGGAATGTCGCGGTCTCGATCCCGTGCTCGATTGCCCACTCCACCGTCCGTTCGAACACGGAGCTATCGTCGGCATCCATCCCGAAGACGAAGCTTCCGTTGATCATCACGCCGGCGTCGTGCAGACGCCGAATCGCCGCGCCGTAATCGCGGCGAAGGTTCTGATATTTCCGCTGCTCGACCAGGTTCGCGGGCGTGAGTGATTCGAATCCGACGAACAGGCTGCGAAGGCCGGCCTCGACGGCACGCTCGAGGAGGTCGGGCGCGAGCACGGCATTGACGGTTCCGGCAGCCTGCCAGAGACGTCCCATGCCGCGCATACCGTCGAAGAGCGCAGTGGCGAAGCGGCGATCGCCGAAGAGATGGTCGTCGAGAAAATAGAGGTGCCGGCCCGGCAGGCGCTCAATCTCGGCGAGTGCCGCATCGACGGTCTGTGTATAGAACGATCGCCCGCCTTCGAAGAACGCCTCCTTGTAGCAGAAGTCGCACACGTGCGGACATCCGCGCGACACGACAATCGAGTTGGGCACGAGATAGAGCCGGCGCTTGATCAGATCGCGCCGGATTGGCGGAATGCCTGCGAGCGTTCGCGCGCGCGACCGATACACGCGATCAGGAACGCCGCGGCGAAAGTCTGAAAGGAACTGCGGCCACGTGTCCTCGCCAGGTCCAAGGAAGATGGTGTCCGCGTGCTGAGAGGCTTCCTCGGGCAGCGACGTGACGTGCAAGCCACCCAGCGCGACGTGCACACCGCGACGCCGATAGTGATCCGCCAGGCGATAGGCACGGTACGCCGACGTGATGTAGACCTGAATGACGACGAGGTCGGGCGCGTCGTCAAGGTGCAGCCGCTCGACATGTTCATCCTGAATCTCGACGTCATCGTCGTCGCTCAAGTACCCAGCGAGCGTGGCAAGTCCCAGCGGCGGAAACAGCGAGTACTTGATCGGCCTCCAGAACGGGCCCGTTGCCTCGGTAAGGGCCGGCAGGATCAGCTTGACCTTCATGCCTCTCCCACCCCAATCAGCAGCACCGAGACTTCGCGCGTCCGGGGCCCATCGAGTTCCGCGAGGAAGATGCGCTGCCACCGTCCAAGCTGCACGCGGCCGTGGGCCACGTTGAGACATGCTGACGGGCTGAGCAGCAGGGCTCGGCAGTGCGAATGGCCATTTGGTCGCTCGCCCGGGAGGAGGTTGACCGCGCGGAGGTGGACGTCATCGTGCTGATACGGTCCATGCCGCGGCGCCGAGCGCTCGAGCAGCGCCGCAAAGTCATCAAGCAGCAGCGGTTCGTGTTCGTTGACGACAATCGCCGCCGTCGTATGCAGGCTCTGGATGTTGACCAGGCCCGCCTGGATGGCAGCCTGGGCAACAAGCGCTTCTATCTGCCGTGTCAGATCGATGAACTCGGTCGGGTGTTGAGTGGCAATTCGGATTCTCGTGTGCCGGTAGGTCGCACTGGATGCGAGTGTCTCCATCGGGATACCTCCATGGCGGAAGCATCGAATGTGGAGGCGCTCGAAGTCTTCAGCGATCCGTGAGCATTGCCTGAGATGTGAGTGAGGCTAACGAAGTTTTCACTCCGACGTAGCAACGGAGACACGAAGACACGGAGGAATCCCTATGTTTGGACTCCGTGGGCTCCGTGCCTCCGTGGCCCGTTGAAGTGAGAATTTTCTGGCTAGGTCGTTGGACGGCGCATGAGGCCGAGAGCGAGGCCAAGACCGAACAACGCTCCTTCACCGGATCCGATAACCGCCTGGGAAACAGGCCCGAAGTCCGGTTCGCCGATCAGCCGGCCGAGTGGTGCGAGGCTGACCTGCGAGCCCTGCGCCGCCCGGGCGATTGCGTGGACTGTGCCGCCAACAAGCGGCCGTCCCGTGAGCGTGAGGGCTAGTGCTGCCAGCCCGCACAAGGCAGCGGTCAACGCCGCCGCGTTGAGTCGCTTTCGGCCTCGCGGAGCAGCCAGACCGCCTTCGGTTCGGGGCGTCGCGACGGCGTAGCCCACCCCGGCGGCTGCCCCGATGACGAGACCCTCCAGGCTCCCACCGATGTCGAGGGTCAAACCCACGAGTGCCGCAAGGCTCCATCGACCGATCCATTGGACGGCCGAACCGACGAAGCCGCCACCCAGGGCGGCACCGCAGACCAACGCGATATTCCTTCGCGATCGGGCAACGGCTTCCGCCACCGACAACCCGGCGCCGACACCGGCGCCGCCGATCGCGCCGCAGCTTCCACCAATGACCGCCAACACCGCGGCGACCGCGATCGGCGCCGGGCTTCCAGGTGCGGCAACGAGGATTAGCCCTCCCACTGCGCCGGCGACGACGCCCGCCAGGCCACCGCCAAGCGACGCGCCTGCCCATCGCACGGCCACCATTCGCGCTACGCGCCGCAGCCGAAGGCCAATCAGCGCGCGTGCGACCGCGATCAGCGCCGGGGCGCCAAGGACCGGGACCTGAGACGCGTCCGGAGAGTCCCAGCGTGTATCGCGCAGGAGCGCACGCGCGAGCGCGTGGCCGGGGCGGGTGCCAAGGCGCCTCAGCGCCTCAGACGTTCCAAGTGCATGGAGCAACTCGGCGGCTTCACGCTGCTCCTCCTCTTCGTTGGCGCCGTGCGCCACTCGGGTCGCACGTTCGAGCAGCGGTTCGAACGCATCAGAAGCTGTGGCGCGGGTCTCTGGCAACGCCTGCGAGTTCGTGTTCGGAGATACCCACGCCGCGTCGTCCTCCTCTTCGACGACGTCGGCGAAGACGAATCGATACCCGCGGCGAGACACGGTGCGAATGAAGCGCGGCTCGCGCGAGTCGTCGCCGAGCGTGCGGCGAATCGTGCGGATCGCCTGACTCAGCGCGCTGTCGGAGACGACGACATCGTTCCAGACGCGATCGAAGATATCGCGGCGGTGCAGCGCCTCGTGACGGCGCTCGATCAGGAAGACGAGGAGGTCGAAGTAGCGCGGGATGAGCGGCAGCTCGCGCCCGTCACGGACAAGGAGCCGTCGTCGCGGCGACACAATGAAATTGCTGAAGTGGTAGCGGGGCACAGCTTGGAGCCGAGGCCGGGCGATCGTATCAGAGCGCCTCCAGCAGAACCTTATATCGGACGATGGCGGCACTGCCGGCGTGAACGAGGGCCCCACGCCGACTCCTGAGGCTGACACGCCCGAGACCGCGCGGGCGCGTCGCGCGCGGGCTGTTCAATGAGCGTCGCTGATGGCCGCACGTTCGGGTATGACGTGTTGGCGTGCCCCCGCTGTGGCGGGCGGTTTCGACTGATCGCGCTCATCGAGCGGGCCGCCGTGATCCAGCGGATGCTTCGACACCTCGGCCTGCCCACCGAGATCCCAGATCCGCGTCCCGTGCGGGCGCCGCCGCGGCCCGATTGACCGCACCGCGTTGTTTGTGGACAACGACCTCGCCGGCTTCGATCCCTGCTCGTGACTCCGACCCACCGGTCGCCGTGCTCGCCGTGCCGGAGGTGTGACGCGGCTACTGACGGCTGGCGCCATGCGCGGCCGTCGACGCCCGTTTGCGCATGACTACGGCCAGAATCCCGCCATAAATCAGGACTCTCCGATCGAACTGTCCAGTCGGGGGGTCTGTCCAGTCGCGCCCCATCCCAGATCATGAGGGCGGGCGGGTCGCATACCGGCGATTCCGTCAACTGCGGGAGGCCGTTAATATCGACCATCGTCCTCGGCACACCTGCCGAGTGGGCCCCGGTACTTGCGATTCTTCGCAGCCGCGCCGCGTGATGCGGAGTGCTCTACGGCCAGATGAGAAGGGATCTAGGTGCGGAGTGATCGAAACACGAACGACCCGGCAGCCATCGGACTGCCGGGCCAGGGGCTGGCGGGTTATGGTAGGACGTAGGACACCTCTCGCGCGAGTATCGCGTGGCCGGCTTTCGTCGGATGGATTCCGTCCCAGAACAGGAACGCATCAACGTCGGTGCAGGTGAACGGCGCGGCATTGGGCGTCACGCACGCCGTGGTCACGGTCGTCAGATCGAACGCCGGAGGATTCGCGACGATCGAGTCCAGGATCTGATACGCGTCGAGTCGCGCGAACGTGATTCCAGGAAGCTCGAATGACAGCTGACCCAGAACCTGCTCGAGACCGCCGTTGAACGCCTGTGTCAGCGATGTCGCCAGCGCACCCGCGGCCGGGCCGAGCGTGCGAATGGCGGGCGTCAGCGCAACGTTCGGCGCCACCCAGACGAGAAACTCTCTGGCACCCGCACCGTACAATTTCCGGACGTTCGCCGCGATCGAACCGAGGGCCTGCGCGAGAACGGGACCGCCATTGCCGCCGGTCGCATAGATCTGGAAAGCATCACGGATGTCATTGCTGCCCATCTCGATCACGTAGAGCGCCTGGGGCGACGCGGTGCCTTCGGAGCGGAGAAGGAACGCGTCCACTTGCCGACCGAGGTTGAAGTTGACGCTGTCGTCGTAGGCCCTGGCGGCGCCAACCGCATAGTTGGCGGCCCGCGTATTCGTTGTCGCCAAAGCCGGCCGGACGCTGCCTTCCAGGCCGACCGACCTCGCAAACTGCTCGATCCAGGTCGCGCCGTTGCTGAAGTGATGGCCGCCGCGTGCGTACGGTGCGCTTGGAATCAGAAGCGGGTTCAGATCGAAGTCCGGGGGTGTGCTGTGGTCGCCGACCAACGCGAACGCGTTACCCGGATCGGACAAGCTGGTGCCGAAGACGACGATACCGGAGTACCGCGATTGCGCTGCGACCCACCCTGGCGTTGCGAGCACCAGAGCCAGACAGCCGAGAACCGTCCAATGGGTGACAGACGTGGATGTGCGTACAGTCGTGATCATGACGTTACCCTCACAGTGAAAAAGGAAGCAGCACGTTGTGGGTCGATGCGCGCCGCCGGCTGCAATGACGGCGCGCGTGGTGAGAGCGCTCGCGACGAGCGAGCAGAAACGATTGGCGTCCCTGCTTCAGCGCGACATCACTTGCGATGCAGCGAGAACCCGATGGCCAATGCGCCGCTCCATTCGCCGCGTTTCGACGGGTCGTCCAGATAGCGCGAGACCGTGGCGGTCACGCTCGGCCTCGCGAATCCCAACACTCGGCCGTCGAAGCGTCTGATCGCCACAACGCCTACTCGCTGAATCTCGTTGAGCGAATCGTGGGTGACTAGCGTCAGGGCGTGCGTCAACCCGGCAGAGATCTGGCCCCCGGCCGCCAGCGGGTGCTCGTAGAGCACAGCGTTCGTCAGCGTCGTCAACCGATCGCCGCTCACATCGAGCAGCGTGTCCGCGTGGGTTCGTAGAAGAATGGTCCCGCAGCATCTGACGACCACCATTCGAGGTCCGCGCTGGTGGCGCCGAGGAACCGTCCGACGCGGAACTGAAGCGTCGGGGTGACGTACACACGCGTGGCGGTTCCGGATACCGCGCCGCCGCGCTCGCGACGGCTGTCGGTATCGAAGGCGTCGCGCCGGCTGTCGAAGCTGGTGAGGGAATCGAACGTGCCGAAGTAGTGCGCGGGCTCGGCGCCGATACGAACGACGAACATCGACACCGGCGCGAGTTCCACCCACACACCCCCACGAACGTGCGCCGGCGTGAATGCGGTCGATCCACCGACCGCCACATGCGCCTCGGACAGGATCGGACGAGGCGATGCCGACAGCGATCTTCGCCACGACAGGTCGAACGACTGCTGCACGCCGAGGTTGTTGATCGATCCGCCCAGTTGCCCGCGAAGCTCGAGGACACCTGTTGGGACGGTGTCGGGTGTGGGTGACGTGATCCCCGATTGGCCCGTCTGAGCCTCGGCCAGGCACGGGGCGGCCGAGAGTCCACCTGCGAGAACGAGCACCCGGCCGAGGTGAATCAGTTGATAACGCGCACGTCGTTTTCGGATTGCGAAGTCCATGTCCCCTCTTCTGTGAGCTGGAAGGATAGGAGGGGGCTATCGATGGTGTCCTTCTGGAACCGCTGAATAGTTCTGAAATTGCGCGCGTCTGTTTGTCCTTCGATCTCCTCCTTCAAGCTGCCCGCATGACCGATGACTGCGTCGTCCAAAAGTCTCAGACGTTTGTCGCAAAACACGGAACGCGATGCGGACCGCGAACCTTTTTTTCCGATCCAGTCGTCGTAAGTGGGTGAGTCGAGCAGCAGCAATCACGTTGCGCCCGACTCGAGAACAGTCCGTGCTCCAAACGGAGGAGATCAGTCATGACACGTTGGATCGCAGTACTTCTTACAGCAGTGGGATTGATGGGATCGGGTGAGGTCTACGCACAGGAGGCAACGCCTGGGCCGGGCGCCGTACAGGTGACGATCATTCCTGGTGGCGCGACGTTCTTCACTGAGGGGAAGAACTCACAAGGACCAAGCTTCGGCAATTACGATCTGGGCGCCGGGCTTGCGGTCAACTTCAATCGATACGTCGGCATCGAGGGTGAAGTCAGCGGCGCGCTGGGCATCGCGCAGGACCTGCAGCTTGGTGGAGCGACCGCGAATCTCAAGACGCCCAATTTGCTCAACTACAGCGGGAACCTCGTGCTCTACGCTCCGAATCGGAGTTCCGTGGTGCCCTACGTCACGGGCGGCATCGGCGGTTTGAGCGCGTTCGAAAGACCCGGTCTTGGGATCAACAACACCGAGACATTCCTGACGGGGAACGTCGGTGGCGGTCTCAACTGGTACGCCGGACGGTGGGGGCTCCGCGGAGACTATCGCTTCGTCGCGGTTCGGGCGAAGGACGATGCCCCGGACTTCTTCGGGCAGGAAACGCGATACGGGCACCGCGTTTACGGCGGCGTCATTCTCAACGTCGGCCGCTGACCGCGACCGTGCACGTGTGTTCGTCGGGCGTCGGCTTGCGGATTCATCCCGCTGATTCATCCAAACGCAGGCCGGCGCCGCGCGAACCGGGGTACTTGGACGTAGGGATCAGGGATCAGGGATCGGGGATCAAGAACTTCTGATCCCGAATCCCGAATCCCGAATCCCGGATCCCGGATCCCCCGATCCGGGACGCCTTTCTTGACGACCGAATGTAATCAACTCGGTACATTGGCGGTCCGGATAACGGCAACGCATCACCAGTGGCGCGCTCTCGCGTCGTGCGCCACCGCACCGCCTGGTGCATGCCGTGTTAGACCTCGCGCATTGCTGCTCAGAAGCGCACCCCGAGACCGACTCCGAGGAACAGTCCCCCGACGTCAACGGCTTCGTCAGTCGGACCAACGGCTATGAATTCCTGAAGTGGATTGGGCAGTGTAACAGCCGCGCGACTGTAGCGAACGAGTCCGCCGATTCCGAGCGATCCGACCAGACGGTAGCTGGCATCGGCTCCAACATTGAATCCCCAGGCTGACCCACGACGCGAGTCCGCCACCACGGTACTGATCGCGGAGGAAAGCGGCCCAGTTTGCGCCAGAGTGAAATAGCTGACCAAGTCCTGCTTCACGGTGAAGTGCGATGGACCACCGAAGACCGTGACTCCTGCGCGGTCAGCCCTCGGAAACCGATACCCGACGTCAATATGTGTCGCCATTTCTGAGTGATGAAGCGGCTCAGAGTCTTTCGGCGATATGGCGAACCCTTGGCCTGCCGGAACCACCCAGCGGACTGTTGCCTTCTTAACGTTGCTCCTGTGCGACAATCCGATGCCGACGCGGAATCTCTCACCCAAGAGAATGCCTCCCGCGACATCCAAGCTGGGACCACGCGGACTGCTGTAGTCGGCCTCCACGGCCTGGTCGAACGGCAACTTGACACTCTGAGTGAATGCAGTCGAAACCGGCTGCATCAATCCGACGTTGATATCAAGCGAGACTGAGACCGCAGTTTGTGCACCCGCGCTCGCGGGCCAAGTCAGATGCACGACTATGGCGACCATAGGGATCGAGGGCCAACGCACGCGAATCTCCTTAGAAGATGAACCTCGAGAACGTCCTAACCCACAGAGACCACGACCACAGTCAGGACGGTGGCGGACGCGGTCTAACAATCTATGGAGTAGATCGGAACGGATCGCTCGCGGGGTACAAAACCGCGAGTGCACCATAGCCGATATTGGCGGGGTCGCGTAGTTGACCGAATACCCGTTCTGCGAAGCTACCAGACGCTGACGGAAGGCTGACGGCGCCATCTCACAGTACGTGGCTCGCGTGGAGCGCCGCCTCGCGCTCGATGATCCCGCCCTTGATATTGCGCTGCCGGTTCGGCCGCGTGTGCCGCTTGATCACATTCACGCCTTCGACAATGAGACGGTTCTTCGCGGGAAGCACTTTCAGCACTCGCCCGCGTTTGCCGCTGTCCTTGCCCGTGTTCAGAAGGACAGTAAGCACTGGGCGGAACGGCGATGAGGCCTCCGATCCGGATCTGCGCGGTCAGACCCGCTCGGAAGAGCGGATCGCTACCGCCCATCGATGCTGAAAGCGTAGAACCTATTGTTGCCGACGCCCCCGGTCCGCGCGTAGCCTGAGCCCCAGTAAACGGTGTCCCGGACGACGGCGGGGCCTGCGACAACCGAGCCACCGGCTGCGAATCGCCAGAGGATTGTGCCAGTTGCAGCGTTGAGGGCATACATCTGCTCATTGAAATGTGCCATCGAGCCGGCATAGAGGACGCCGCCGGCGACGGTCAGGGCTGCCAGGTCAGGAGCCCCCTGCGGATCCGCCGTTTGCCAGAGAATATGACCGGTCGACGGATCGAGCGCCGCCCAGGATCCGCCAGTGATCGTCTCACCTGACGGGAGCGTGTACGGCACGGTATTCCGATTGTGACCGATAGCCGCATAGATTCGCTTCCCGTCGATGGCCGTACCCCACTGAATGCCGCCCGGGTCGTCACCATGGCCGACGAGCGTGCTCCACAGCAGCTTTCCCGTACGAGCGTCGAACGTCCAGTACACGCCGCTCTTCTGGCCGATGCCGACCAGGTCGCGCCAGCGTTCTCTGATCGGTGCGCGGAATACGTTGGCGCCGGAACCGGCGAAATCCCAGACACTGAAATTGTTCTCCCACGGCGGGCACCATGCCGGCGGGTCGTCGCCGCAGCCAAGCCGACGGGCGTCCGGGCCCGCGGCGCGGAACGACCACCGCGGCATGCCGGTGCGCAGGTCGAACGCGATTATCGAGTTGAAGTACGCACCAGGCGGGAAGCACGTTTCGTCCCAGCCGTCTGAGTCCGCCGCAAGACACTCAGTGACCTCGGAGGGCTGCGCGTAAAGCTGCCCCGCGGCACCATACACGAGGCCGTTCTCGAGATCGATTGCGGGCGGATTTACGAACGCACCCCCGGCAAATCCTCCGGGAACGTCGCCATTATCCGGTAGGGCAAAGCTTTGCCAGATGATGCGGCCAGTGCGCACGTCGAGCGCGATCATGCTGCCTCGGAAAATCAATCGAGCCTGACCGCCGCCCGCCGACGATGTGGCAATGTAGAGGCGATTTCCGAGGACAACTGGCGACGTCGTGACAATCGTGTTCGGATTGGGATCGAGCCGCGTCATCCAACGGAGGTCGCCGGTCGCCGCATCGACCCCCATCATGTTGCCATTCAAGTCGCCGATGAAGATCAGTCCACGAGCGTACGCCGGGCTCGTACGCGAGATTGAGTTCGGAATCCCGTTGTACTCCGAGATCAGTCGCGACCAGAGGACCAGGCCCGTCTCCGCGTCGACTTTCCAAAGCGTTCCGCCCCAATCCGGAAAGTAGACGGCAACACCGCGGTGTCCGCCTAGGTGCCCATCATCGTCGCCGCCGCTCACCACCGCTGGTGTCGCAGAAACATCGCCGTTCGTGGTGAGTACCCACTTTTGTTTCAGACGTGCGGCGTTCCTGGGACTGATGCGCGACTCGAACAGCTGACTCCGCGTGTTCGCGATATCGTGGCCGATCATCGGCCACTCAGGGGGCCGCTGCTCGTCGGCGCGGGTCGGCAGGGCGGCGGCGAGTGCAAGCACCATTGCCATACCCAGGCCGACACGACTGCAGAGGATGGCTCCCCGATGCGGCCGCTTCTGGCGGAGTGGCTCCAGCATGACGCCCTCCCTCGCTCCCGCGCAGGATCTGGCGCGGATGACGAATCATAGTCCGAACCCTGGAGATGTTGTGGCTTGACTGCACAGTCGGTGGCGCTGGTGGGATCTATATCGCCGCGCGTCGGAGCCGTGTGCAGATCGTGGAAGGCAGTTAACGATCGTCGAAAGCCAACGCACAGTACACGTAATGCGCACTCGCGCGAGTTAGAGTCGCCGCGGCAGATTCTTCACTTGACGAGCTTCGCAAATCACATAAGGTCGCGCGGTCCATCTCCAAAAGTTCAGTAAACGCCACCGTTTTCGCTCGCTCCAATGCGCGTTCGGCTCTGCCCGGGGATCGTGTTCACGATACCCGACACACCGCTCACCATGGCCCGAAATCCGCATTCCGCGCGGTCGCGATGGTCGGTTGAGTGATGAACCTGTCGCGTTCGACTGCGGTGGGTCGATCGACGGTCCACGAGACTCGCTCACCCCCACGGTGCCGTCGTTATCGAAGGAGGATGACATGAAAAACAAACGCGCCACCGTTGTTGCCGTATGCACAGCCTTTCTGATGATGCCAATCATCGGTTGGGCACAGGACGGCGATCATGGTGACCATGACCAGACTCACAACCAGCCGGCCGTGACCGACGCGGCCGTCGATTTCGGTGTGTTGCCATTGGCAACCGTCGCCCTGGGCCCGCCTCCGTGCCTCCAACCTACAGTTCCACCGGCTCCGCCAGCCGCCATCGGTGGCCCCACGGACCCCTGCTCATACGCGCTCCACCATCTCACGCCTGAGGAAGTAACGATCCGCAAGGGCGGGCAGGTCACTTTTCAGATACACGGCGGCGGCCACGCTATGGCCATCTATCAAGTCAGCAAGGACACGACGCGCAACGAGCTTGGACAATTCCTGTGCGCAGGAACCGACCCCGCCACTATCCCAACTACGATCCCGCTGTCCCACGTCTGCAACGGGACCACTCCAGCCGGTGTTACGAACGCTGACGCGGCACATAACATCGCGGACGGCCATGGAAACGTCGTCATCGTCGTCTCGCGCAACGTGACCAACGTGCATCCGGACAACCGCGTGTGGTACGAACCCGGACGACTCATGTCGGCGGGTGGCCAGCAATTTCTCAACGGGGGCACGATCCCTGCCGGCGCCACTTCAAACGGCCAGCTGATTACGTATCGATTCCTCAAGACTGGTCGCTACCTGGTTATTTGCATGAATCGCAGTCACTCCCTTAATGACTGGATGTTTGGCTTCGTCAACGTCGTTGACGACGGCGACGACGATTAGGGCAAGGAGAAGGGTTAGGGGTTAGGGGTTAGGGGACAGGGGTTAGGGGACAGGGGACAGGGGTTAGGGGACAGGGGTTAGGGGACAGGCATCCCCCTAACCCCCATCCCCTTCCCCCTTCTGTCCGGTTAGAACGAGAACCGCACGGCCACTTCTGCTTGCCGCTTGTTGGCGGCCGAGCTGATAACCCCGAACGAACTGGACAATGCGTTGGTCTGCCACGCCGCCAGCAGGTTCGTTCTGTTCAGCAGGTTGAAGACCTGGCCGATCAGTTCGACCTTGCGACCGGCACTGATCGCGATCGACTTGCTGGCGCGGACGTCGAGGCTGTAGTACTCGTTCGTGCCGATCTGCGACACCGGCAGCGCCGCGGCACCGGTGGTCCCACGATACGCATTGACCCGCGCCATCGCGTCCGTGTCACTCCCCCGGTTGAACACATTCCGCGTGATCCCCGGCACGTAGTCGGTGATGTTGGCGTCTCCGTTCAGGTCAACGCCGGCGAGCGCGCTGAAGGGCATCGTCGATCGGGCGCTGAACACTGCGCCGAGCACGACGTCATACGGCAGCAGCACGGAGCCGCTCGCCACCACCGCGTGACGCCGGTCGCTGTTGTTCGGTCCGTTGTCGTACTCGAGGTGCGACGAGTCGGTGACCGTTGACAGGAAGCTCGAGCTGCTGATGTTGCCGTTCGTGCTCGCGAGCGTGTAGGACACCGTGTACATGTAGTTGCGGTCCAGACGCTTCTCGAGCCGCACCAGCAGCGCCTTGTAGTCCGCTTCCCCGATGGACGCGGTCTGCAGCACACGGCCGAACTGCGGCAACGGACGGTTGCCGGTCGTCCCACCGCTGCGCGGGTTGATGTCGATCGCCATCGGCACCTTCGACATCTTGTTATAGACGCCGTCGATGTGGATCGCGAGCGCGGAGGTCAGCCCCTGCGAGACTCCGCCCGTGTAGGCCGCGGACTGGAGGTTTTCCAGGTCGTTCGCCTGGACCGCGATGTTCTGCACGCCCGTCGCCACGAAGGCGAGCGGATCTCTGCCGCCGTACGGATCCGGGTACGTCGGGTTCGCGATCGTCGCAGTGAACTGCCGGAAATTCTGGATCTCGGTGAGCTCACTATTGGTGTTTATAGGGTTGTAGTACAGGCCATACGCTGCGCGCACCACGGTCCTGCCGTCGTTCTTGAGGTCCCACGCAAGACCGGCCCGCGGCCCGAAATTGTTCTTGTCGCCGCGGTGGGAGAAGTCGACCAGCGGAGCCAGGCTGGTGGCGGTGCCAGTTGTCGGGAAGATGCTCGCGTCGTTGAGATCGCGCCCCTGGTTGAACACCTTGGCCTGGTACTCGTAGCGGAGCCCCAGGTTCAATGTCAGGCCGGCGGCAGGTTTCCACTCGTCCTCGACGTAGGTGTCCCACATCACGTTTGGCGCGTACAGCGCCACGTTGAGGAGCGCCGCGCTGAACTGCCTCACCGACCCCGCCACTGGGACGAAGGTCGAGACGTTCGACGGATTGAACGGTTGATCCACGGAAAACGACCACGTCCCGTTGGCCTTACGGATGGACTGCCGAATCGGTACGCTCTGACCGCCGGCCCCGAACTTCCACGTATGCTGTCCGGCGGTGATGGACATGTCGTCGCGGAGCTGCCGCGACCCGAGGTCTCCGTACTGATTCGTGTTGGCGCCCCACGACAGGCTCGGGAAGGTGTAGATCTGCGTGAGGTTCTTGGTTCGCTCCGGGGATTCGTCGTACAGCTTCTTGAGCGGGACGACGCCCGGCACGTGCGCGCGGAAGAGGTAGTTCGTCCATTGGCCGCGAACCTCGTTCAGCACGCGCGGCGACAGCACCCACGTGTGCGCCCCCGCCCACGAGTAGCGGTGCTGCTTGATGCCGCCGCCGCCCGAGAACCATGGATTTGACGATGACGCCGAGCAGCCCTCACAGGTGAAGTCCGAGACCTGCCACGCGTAACGCACGAACAGGTTCTGCCGTGTGGTGAGCTGCACGTCACCGCGCGTGAACGTCATCCGGTTGTATTCAGGGCTCGCGAACGTCCCGTTCATGCTCCCGTAGAACTGCGGGAGCCTCACGAGCACGGTGTCGTACAGGTTGTTCTTGAGCGCCTCGGCCGCCTGGAAGAAGTGGACCTTGTCCCTGATGATCGGGCCGCCAATTGCGCCGCCATACTGATGCCGGCTGAAGTCCGGCTTCGCCTGGCCGGCGGCTTTCGCGAACGGGTCGATCGCGTTGAGCGCCTTGTTCCGGTAGAACTCGAAACCTTCGCCGTGGAACTGGTTGGTGCCGCTCTTGGTCGCGATCGACACCGCGCCGCCTGCCGTCCAGCCGAATTCGGCCGGCGACTGGCTCAAGAACACCTTGAACTCCTGGATGGCCGACTGCGGAAAGTCCTGCCGCGGCTCGCCGGTGTTGCCTTCCTTGTTCCACACGCCATCGACCAGCAGCGCGGAGCCGTTGGTGAACGCGCCCGCTCCGATGTTCGAGTTTGCCTTGCGCGGGCGGATGGCGTCCTGGCTCGTGCCCGGCATCAGCAGCGCCAGATCCATCGGCTGGCGCGTGGCGAGGGGCAGATTCTGCATTTGATCCTGGGTGATGACTCCGGAGACGTCGCTCTTGGTGACCTCGACGATCGGCGATTCACCGGTCACGGTGACCGACTCGCTCAGCCCCTGCACCTGCATCGTGATGTTGCGGGTCACCTCGGTGCCGGTGTTCAGCGTGAGCGCGGGTACGTTCACCGGCCCGAAGCCGGCGAGCTCGGCCGCCAGCTCGTATCGGCCCGGCGGCAGGGCGGCGAGACGGAAGCGACCATCCCCCTCCGTGACGACTGTTCGCGTGATGCCCGTGTCGATGTTTCGTCCCGTCACCGTCACGCCGGGGAGCACGCCCCCTTGCGCATCGTTGATGATTCCCGAGATGACGCCATTGGTCGTTTGCGCCATCGCAGGCGTCGCCATGCCACAGGCGAATGCGAGCAGAAGCGCCGCGATCGAAGCACGTCGCAACATAGTCCCTCCCCTTGAACAAGAACGATGAACCCAGAGCAAGGTTCAAAGTTCGACGTTCGAACTTCTTACTTTCCGGTGCCTCTCAAACGAGGAAACAGCTCCAGCGCGTTGTCGCGCTCGATGGCGCGCAGATTCGCGGCCGCGAACCCGTAATCGGCGAGCCCCTTCGCCACGGTGCCTGCCTGGGCGAAAGGATAGTCAGTGCCGAACAGGACGTGCGAGTTCGGTACGACCTTGGTGAACGTCGCCAGCGTGTATTCGTTGAATGCCTGCGCGGTGTCGTAATAGAACTTCCTCATGGCGGCCATGTTGGCGTTGGGCTGACCATCGGGCCCGATGCCGGCGCCAAGCCGGCTCGTGATGTACGGAGCCGTCCCGCCGCCGTGCGACCAAATGAAGCGGATGTCCGGGCAGCGCGTGGCGGTGTTGGTGTAGAGCAGGCTCTGGATCGTCAGCGTCGTTTCCGTGGTCAGCGTGATGCCGAGCGCGCGGCCGTCCGGCAGCATGTTCATCATCGCGCCGCGGAACGGATGGGTGTAGCAGACGGCTCTGCGCCGATTGAGCTCGTCCATCACCGGCGCGAATTTCGGATCGCCGAGGTACTTCCCCTCGTAGCTGCTCATGAAACACGCGCCGTCAGCCTTGAGCGTGTCGAACGCGTACTCGATCTCCCGAAGCGTGCCATCGACATCGGGCAACGGCAGCGTCGCGAACATGCCGAACCGGCTGGGACGATCCGCAACGAGGCGCGCCGCGTACTCGTTGCACTCACGCGCCAGCGCGCGTGCCGCGGCGACGTCGCCGAAGAAGACGCTCGGTTCGCTCGTTGACATGATCGACGTCGCGACCCCGTCGCGATCCATATCCTCGAGCGCCTTGGCAGGCGTCCAGTTCATCAACGGGGTCTGACCGGTGTTGCGTGCCTTGATGGCCGCGATGAAGCCGGGGGAGTTGCCGTGATAGTGGACGTCGATGCGATGTGGAGGGGCAGCAGCGCCAGGACGAACCTGCGCGCCTTTCAAGATATCCGGGACGAGCGCGGTAACGCCGGCGGCAGCGAGGCCGGCGATAAACTCGCGCCGCCTGACACGCGCGTTCATGGTTACTCCAATTTGATGACTTTGCGGCGGAGTCTACGCCTCAGTTCCGCGAAAGACAATCACAAAGAGGCAAGACCCAAACCGCGATAGCGCTTGACCCGACACGGTACGCGTGCGATTGTTGCCACGCCTCGACGTCGCTCGGCGTGCCCTGAGCCTCGTCGAAGGGCACCCGAAGTTCCCGACCGGTTTCGGGAAGATGGAAAGGGAGGCCGCGATGGCCCGAGTCTCGCTGCGAGTGAACGGACAGTCTCGCGTCGTCGACACCGACCCCACGACACCGCTGCTCTACGTGCTGCGCAATGACCTCAGCCTGCAGGGGCCGAAGTTCGGCTGCGGGCTCGGGCAGTGCGGCGCGTGCACGGTCATCATGGATGGGAACGCGGTGCGCTCCTGCACGCTCCCCGTCACTTCCGCTCAGAACCGTGCGATCACCACGCTGGAGGGATTGGGAACCGTCGCGCGCCCCCATCCGCTGCAGCGCGCCTTCATCGCGGAACAGGCGGCGCAGTGCGGAATGTGCATGAACGGCATGATCCTCACCGCGAAGGTGCTGCTCGACCGCAATCCCAACCCGAGCGCTGGACAGATTAAGGACGCGCTCAATGGCAATCTGTGCCGCTGCGCCAGCCACTTGAGAGTGGTCCGCGCAGTCCAGCGGGCCGCGCGAGAAAGAGGGGCATAGCCATGGCACCACGTTCCATCTCGCGCCGAGAGCTTCTCAAGACCACGGGCGGCCTCCTCGTCGGCTTCAACTTGTTCGAGCCGTTTCTGGGCCTGCTGGCCCAAGGGACCCCGGGTAGTGGGACGCCGCTGTCGAACGCCGGCGGCCTCTCGGCCGATCAGCTCGATTCGTGGATTGCCATCGCGCAGGACGGCACGGTCAGCGTGTTCACGAGCAAAGTCGATCTCGGCACCGGCATCGGGACGGCCCTTGGGCAAATCGTGGCGGAGGAGCTCGACGTCCCGATTTCGAAAATCAACATGGAGATCGGCGATACCACGAAGAGCGTGGATCAGGGACGCACATCCGCAAGCCGCACGCTCGAGAGGGCAGGTCCGCAAATGCGCCAGGCGGCGGCCGCGGCCCGGCAGGAGCTGTTGAAGCGCGCGTCCGCGAGCCTTGGGGCACCCGTGAGTCAGCTGACCGTCATGGACGGGGTCGTGAGCGTCGCCGGCAATTCCGCCCTGGTCGCCGAAGCCTCGGCGAAGGCGGCGAAGAACATTTCCTACGCAACGCTCGTCGGCGGGCAGCGGTTCGACACGAAAGTTGCGGCGAGCGGAGAGCAATGGGACCTCAAGATCGCGCCCGAGATCAAACCGAAGGACCCCAAGGACTACAAGATCGTCGGCACGTCCGTGCCGCGCTTTGATCTGCCTGAAAAGCTCACCGGCGCGTTCACCTATGCGCAGGAAGTGCGCGTCCCGGGAATGCTTCACGGCCGCGTGGTGCGCCCACCGGTGGTGAACTCGAGGCCCATCGCGGTTGACGAGGCCTCAGTCAGCAGTATTCCGGGTGTCAGAGTCGTACAGAAAGGCAGCTTCGTGGGCGTGGTGGCCGAAACCGAGTGGGCAGCGATCCGTGCCGCGCGCGCGCTGAAAGTGACGTGGTCTGCGCCTCCCACGCAGTTCCCGGCCGGTCCCGACGCGATGTACGACTACCTGCAGAACACCAGGAGCTTCTCGGAGAGAGTCGGCGCCGAGACCGGGAATGTGACCGGGGCACTCGCGCAGGCTGCGAAGAGATTCGAGGCCACCTATCGCTGGCCTTTCCAGATGCACGGCATGATCGGACCTTCGTGCGCGGTCGCCGATGTTCAGGGCGACAAGGCCACTGTCTGGTCCGGCTCGCAAGCACCGTTCATCACGCGCAACGGCGTTGCACGACTTCTGGGGATTCGAGAAGAGAACGTTCACTTCATCTACCGTGAGGGCTCTGGCTGCTTTGGTCGTCTCGAACCGGACGATGCGCCCGAAGACGCGGCGTTGATGTCGCAGGCCGTGGGCAGGCCCGTGCGGGTGCAGTGGATGCGCGAGGACGAGCACGGATGGGAGCCGAAAGGTCCGCCTCAGTTCATCACGATCCGCTCGGGAGTCGATGGCCAGGGAAACGTCACGGCCTGGGACTACGTCGAGCGCACGCTGCCGTGGACCGACGCGCGGTTGAGTCCCATGCTGGCCTCGAGGCAAACAGGGATCAAGCCGGACGAGAACGGATTCGCCATCGGCGGGGGTGACGGCATCCCCTACACGTTCGCGAACCGAAAGGCGATGGCGGCCACGATTCCGTGGATGATGAATCCGAACCCGCTACGCACCGGAAACCTGCGTGCACCGTACGGCCAGGGGCGTTGCTTCGCCACCGAGTCTCAGATGGATGAAATGGCAGCGGCCGCGTCCAGCGATCCGGTGGAATTCCGCCTGCGGTACCTCGGCGACAACAAGCGCGCCGCCGACGTGCTGCGAGCGGCGGCGAACAAAGCTGGATGGCAACCGCGCGCGTCTCGCGGGTCCGGTGGCAACGGGAACATCGCGACGGGACGGGGTGTGGCGATCTCAGGCCTGGCCGGTACCGTGGTCGCCCAGGTGGCCGATGTCGAGGTAGACAAGTCGACCGGAAAAGTGACGGTCAAGAAAGTCACCGTCGCTCACGACTGCGGCATCATCGTCAATCCGGACGGCCTCAGCAACCAGATTGAGGGGAACGTCATTCAAAGCGTCAGCCGCGCGCTGATGGAAGAAGTCGATTTCAATTCGGCCGGCGTCAGGAATTTGAACTGGAACAGCTATCCGATCATCAGGTTCCGCGAAGTGCCGGACGTCGATGTCGTGCTGATCAACCAGCGGGAGATGCAGCCGATGGGTGGCGGCGAAGCCTCGTCCATTGCGACCGCTGCGGCGATTGCCAACGCCGTCTTCGATGCGGTCCGCGTACGCCTGCGTCAGGCTCCGTTCACGCCGGAGCGCGTCCTGCGCGGGCTGCGCGCGGGCACCGTGTGAGTCGAAGTACGTAACCTCTCTAGAAATCAAATTTCACTACCACGTAGCCACGTAGCCACGGAGACACGAAGACACGGAGGAATTTCATGTTTTTGCTCCGTGACTCCGTGACTCCGTGGCCGTAGAAGTGAAAAGCGGTTTAGCGCGTTGATGGCGACGGCTCTTTGGCGGCGTCGTACACGATCCTGCCGCCGACGATCGTCATCACGGACTTGATGTCCTTGATCTGCTCGGCGGGCACCGTGAGGTAGTCCTTGTCGGTGACCACGAGGTCCGCGAAGCGGCCCGGCTGGATCGAGCCGAGGTCGTTCTCGCGGAAGAACAGGTAGGCGTTGTTGCGCGTGTGCGCGATGAGCGCCGCCTCGCGGCTGACGGTGTGGGTGTTGACCACCGTGCCGCCGACCATTTTGCCCGTGACCGCGAAGTAGAGCGTCTGGAACGGACGGAACTGGTTGACCTCGAACGCGTCCGTGCCGAAGCCCCACATGATCCCGCTGTCCTGGATCTCGCGCATCGGCGGCATCGCGAAGCCTTTGTCGCCCTGGATGCGGTGCAGCAGGCCACCGGAGACGATCGGCCGCGGGTTCACCGCGATGAACATGTTCAGCTTCTTCATCCGCTCGATTTGTGGCGGCGTGACGCCCTCCATGTGCATGAAGGCCCAGCGCAACGGCCGCAGGTCGACCTGCTTGCTGATCCTCTCGAGCTGATCGAGCTGCGCGTCGATCGCCTTTTCGGTGACCGTGTGGAGCTGCACCGGTACGCCGGCCTTCGCCGCGGCGAGGGCAAAGCGGCCCCACGTGTCCCACGCCTCCTGCGGCGCGATCGGCTCCGGGCCAGGTGCGATGACGTCGCCGCCGCCGCCGCCGGGGAACCGCTCACCGTAGTTGGAGTTGTCCATCCACTCGTCGCCGTCGTGATAGCGGAGTCTCGCCACCTCGGCGATCTGCTGGTCGAGCACACCGGCGCCGCGTCCGCCGGCTGTCACCGTGCGGAAGCAGAAGAAGCGCATGCTCGCCGTCCCTTCACGCTGGAACTGGCGATAGAGGTCTTCCCACAGGCATTGCCCGCCCGACGCGGTCAGCCCGGCAATCGCGAAGTCCTTGAGCATCAACTTCTGGTTGGAGGCGATCACGTCCATCGGCAGGTCGGCCTTGCCGCCGTTCTCGACCTTGAGGAAACCTGCCGCGGTGAACAGCCGGTTGCGCCCCTCCACCTTCGTAATGCCGGTCGGCCGGCCGCTGGCATCGCGCACGATCCACGGCTCGTTCATCTTGTCGAGGCCGAGCGTCTCTATCGCCTTGCTGTTCAGGTACTGCGCCCACCGGGTGAATTGCAGGAACACCGGGTTGTTCGGCGCCGCCTTGTCGAGCTCCTCGCGGGTGAAGTCGCGCTTGTCGTCGGTGAACTGGTCGGGTGACCAGCCGCCCAGGTTGTAGACCCAGCCGCCGTTCGGCGTCGCCTTGGCCTTCGCGGCAATCATCTCCAGCACGCGCTTGCGCGTGTCCACGCCGTCGAAGCGCAGTTCCATCGTCCAGTAGGCGCCTTCCTCCTGGAAGTGCGCGTGGTTGTCGATGAAGCCGGGCATCACGGACTTGCCGCGCAGATCGATCCGCTGCGTGTTCGGGCCCGCCAGCCGAGTGACGTCCGCGTTGGAGCCCACCGCAACAATGCGATTGCCGCGCACCGCGACAGCTTGCGCAATCGCGAAGGTGTCATTGACCGTGATGATCTTTCCGTTGGACAGGATCAGATCCGGACTCGCCTGCTGCGCGTCCAGTGACATCGAGATCCCAACGAGCCCACCGACCAGCAGTATCCAGGCGAATTGTTTCATTGCATTCCTCCAGCCGGTCAGAGACCGGCCCCCAATGCGCGGGATTATAAGTGCGCGAGCGTCAAGCGACATAGCCTAATGCGCAGGGGCGACCTGGCTGAGGCACGCTCTCGCCTTTAAGAGACACCGTGCCCGGCCCGGGGCTACGGCTCGCTGTCAATCCGGTATACCGGATAGAGATTGACGCGGTCATCCCACGAGGGATGCCGTTGGTAGAAGAAGTCGAGCCGCGCAGCCGGGCTCGCCGCGAAAACGCGATCATCGCGCAGCCTGCGCTCGAACTCGTGCTTCAATTCAGCGTCTTCCTTCAACATCTTTGAGCCAACGTCCTCTGCAACGTACGCCTCCATATACTCTTTGCGCTCGAAGGCGGCGTTGAAAAAGCCCCAGCTCACGAACGAGTCCGGATCCCTGGGTTCGAGCAGCGCCATGACGAGTCGCGATCTCGCCTGGGCGATCGGCACGAAGAGGGATCCTGCCGGGACATCGTGCATCTCGTTCTTCCACTCGCCTTCCACGGACATGACGGCGCGACCCTCAAATGTCGCAGGCGCAATCGCCGCCTTTGCCGCGCGGAACGTCTGCACTGCCGCACCTGTCGTCGCATTCGTCACTGTCCGTGCCTGAATGCCGTGCAAGGCCAGCTTCTCGCCGACCCATGTCGCATGGGCAGGCGGGACGACATAGCCACCACGCGGAGCCACCGACGAGATGGACGGCCGCACTTCGTCTCTGAGCGGAATGTGCCAGACCTGCGGGCGCGTGTTGTCATACCGCGTGGCGAGCCCTCCCGAGATCGCCGACGGCTCACGCGTGTAGGCGTAGCCACGAAAATCGATCATCGCGACGTGATCGGTGTTCTCGTACGCCAGCGTGACGGTGGAACCTCCGATCTGGGCTGATCGCTGATCGGCGGCGGCGGCTGCCGTACGCCAGTCGGCGCCGCGGGCAGCGGCAAGCTCCATCATCGCGATGATTGAGTTGCGCGTGATGCGCACGCGCGTCGCGTAGTCCTTCCAGGAATGCGTCTCGACGAGCACAGCCAGACGGTTACGGGTCGCCCAGTACTGCTGCGAAAAGCGCGTTGGGGCGACAGCCACTGCAAAACCGGACGCCGGCTCGTCGTGTCGAACGAAGTCAGGATAGAAGTCAATTGGCAGCGAGCCCTGTGCGGCCAGGCGATGCAGGAGCTCGTCGCGAACGCCGACGCCCGCGTGTCGGAGCTCTGCGTCTCCGGCCAGCGTCGGCGTCACGCTGAGCGAGACGTCGTGCTCGAACTGCGCGCCGTCCGTGACGTGGAGATCGGCGTAGAGGATCGGATCCCAGTCGCCCAGCAGGCGCAGCATCGCCTGCATTTCCGGTGCATCGGCTTTGGTGTAGTCGCGATTGAGGTTCAGGTTCTGCGCCGTCGTGCGCCATCCCATCTCCTCGGGCCCGACCTGGTTGGGCCGGTTCCAGCGACCGAAGCGCTCGTGGCCGTCGACGTTGAACACCGGCACGAACACGAACGTGACACGCCCGAGCGCACCTATCGCCACCTTTCCGTCGAGCAGCTCCTTCAACGCCAGGAAACCCGCGTCCTTGCCGTCGATCTCGCCGGCGTGGATGCCGCCCTGCATCAAGACGACCGGGCGATTCGCCTGGCGCGCCGATGCCGCGTCGAGAGTGCCGTCGGCCGACGCGACCAGCGCCAGCATCGGCCGGTTCTCCGGCGTTCGTCCAAACTCCACGCAGCGGACGTTCGCGGGCCACGCCCGCTGGAACGCTGCGCAGAGCTTTTCGACTTCATCAAAGCGACCGGTACGCGTGAACCCGGACTGCTCGGCCGTCGTGACCAGTGTTGGCGGGGGCGCGTTCCCGCCGCCGCATGCGACAGTGGTCGCCGCCACGAGCAGAGCGATGCGAAGCATGGTGACGAGGGATTGTACCTATGGCACACGGCGGGGGAGACGAAACCTGGAGTCATTGCTTTTCGGGCGGATCTGGGGACTCGACCCGGTTCGCGGTCCCTCGGGTCGTACAGCTCGCGCTGAAGTTCGCCTTCTAAAGACGATTGTCGCTAAAGGTTGTGAAGGGGCGCCCAGCACGCTGCCCTCAGGGGCACAGCAAGTGCCGAGCGCCCTCCCGCACGCAAACCTATTCGCAGGTCGCCGCCACCATCTTGACGGATTCCGCTTTCAGCCTGGGTGCGGTTACCGTTGAGGACGCGCTGGCCCCCGCCGAGGCCGCCTGCTCCTCCACCGTGCCCGTGATCTCCACCTTGTGTCCAACATGTGGGGAGATCATGCTTTCTGCCGCATCGAGACGATAGGTCTTCGCAACCGTTGAAGCGCCCGCAGTGCCAACCGGTGCACTCGCGCCGGCCGCTGCGGCGTTGGTCAGCGAGAAGGGCATGGCAGGTGCCCCCGCTGATGCGGACTGGCCCTCCGGCTGGCGCGCGACACATCCGGAGATCGTGATTTTCTTACTAGCGGATGCGGGGGCGCGCTGAGCGGGGGTCGCTGGGGCCGCTGGGGCCGCTGTGCTTGGAGCCTGAGTGCTCGGTGCTGACGTGCTTGGCGGGTAGCCTTGATCCTGCGCGGCTGGGGCCTGGGCCGCCAGGCTGGCGGTGACGAGGAAAGCGCTCGCGACAAACGACGATACCCACAGTGTCTTGCTCATTTACCTGTCTCCTCGATCTGGGGTCGCGCGAGGCGGTGCAACTCGAACGCCAGCGGTCATGTGCGTTTGTGGCGGTCGCTTGACCTGAAACCGGCGACGGGAGGAATTCAGCTAGGTAAGAAGCGCTCGCGGCGTACGGCGGGCAGACTGAGCGTTATTTCCTCACTCAGCCGTTTTGTGGGGAGATCTGATTGTCGAGTAGGAGAGCCCGATGGCCCTTGAGCCGGGCCATCGGGCAATGTTGATCTAGTTGCGATGCTTCGCGCAGAGCAGGCCGTTGTTGTAGGCGTCCATCAGCATATGCATCGGCTCGCCTACCGCCCACGCGGAGCTCGATGCGAGCACGGTGTTGACTCCCAGGGGCCCATAGGTGGCCATCCAGACATTGGCCTCCGCGATCGTTTCACTAACGCAGCTGTCCTGGTTGCCGATCTTCACGTTGAGCATGGCAGGAACCAGCGAGCTGAACATCGTTGTCAGTTTGTTCTTGCCGACTTTTCCGAGCCATGAGATGGCCTGCGCCTGCGTGTATTCGATTCCACCGACCGTGATTTTTAGAACCGTCCACGCCTCCGGATGGTTCTTCCAGTAACCGGGTGTGCCGGTGCCCGGCTGCCGCACTTCGGATGTGAAGAACCCGAAATCGGTGATGGCAGAGCCTGCCACAATCACGTCCTTTGCGACGCTGAACTCGCTATCCAGAACTCCATCGCTGTCATCCGTGTCAACGGTGGCATCGGTGGGCGAAGGCTCCGTTCCTTTTGGTATCTCGGAATATATTGTGTAAGTGTCGTCGGGTAGGTAGAGGACGTAGTGGCCGGCGGCATCAGTTTCCACATACGTGGTGACGTCGTAGGACGTGAACACCTTTACGCCTTCGATTCCCGGCTCGCCGGTTTCCTGAATGCCGTTATCGTTCGTGTCGTTCCAGACGACGCCCGAGACGACGCCACAGCCGCCGGATGCGCAGTCGTTCGACTGTGCCGTGGCCGGAGTCGCAACCACCGAGGCGAGCGGCAGCAGCGCCGCGGCGAGCGCCGCCGCTCTCACGTGCTTTAGCGGCCCCTGCAGCAGTTGCTGCGTCTTTTCCTGTAGTTCGTTCTGACCAATTCCCTGGGACATTGTGACTCCTTAAATGGGGATGATGATTGCGTTGTGTTGACGCGTTCGTAATCGGTCGATAGTTCAGTCGTGCGGTTTCTTCTCGTCAATAACCACTGCATCAGCGACCCGACCGCGGGCGTGACGCAGAGTCTCCGCACCATCGTCGAGTGGCTCGCAGACGCGGGCCATGCGTGTCAGATCCTGACGACCGCGCGTTTCGAAAGCGCGGTGACCTTTACCATCGAAGATCATCTCGAGCAGCAGGGCGTCGATCGATCGCTGCTCGCTTCGCAGAGGAGCGCATCCAAACGTTCGAGAAAGAAGCGGCATGCTGTCGCGCGTCCGGTCGTGCACTACACAGTGAAGGGCGTGCCCGTGACGTTGCTGCTGACCAGGCACAATGACGAATCGCGACTCGACCGCGCGGAGGCCGCGCAGTTCCTGCACCTGTTCGACTATCTCCTGGACACCTTTGCTCCGGACCAGGTGATCGCCTGCAACGGACACCCGATGATCTTCGCGGCCATGGCGGAGGCTCGAGCACGCGGCGTGACGACGGCCTTCGCCGTTCGCGGGTACGGCTACTACGAGCGGAGCTACTTCGAACATGTCGATCACGCGTTCACGTGCAGTCAGTTCCTCACCGACGTGTACCGCGAGAAGGTGGGCCTCTTCAGCACGCCCATTGAGCCGCCGATCGACTGGTCGACGGTGGTTGCGCCCAGCGAGTCGCGCGGGTTCGTGACGTTCGTCAACCCGTCGATTCACAAGGGGCTGTATCTGTTCGCACGCCTCGCCGACATGCTGGGATCGCGCCGTCCGGAGATCCCGATCCTTGTTGTCCAATCCGGCCGCAGCGGCGGTTCGTTGAACGCTATTGCCGGCGTCGACTTCAGCAAGTACCCGCAGATCATGGCGGCGCCACCCGTGCCGACGCCGGCCGACTATTTCGCGCTGACCCGCATCCTGCTGGCGCCGTCCGTCTGGGACGAGCCCTTCGGCAGAGTGGCGGCCGAGGCGATGATCAATGCGATTCCGCCGATCGTCAGCGATCGCGGATCGCTGCCACACGTGCTCCGCGGCGATTTTTCCGCCGGTGGCGGCGGACGCGTGCTCGCGATTCCCGACTGGCTGACCGTCAACACCACGCGGCTTCCCGACGAACGCGAAGTCGAACCGTGGTACGACGCGGTCTGTGCGTTGTGGGACGACTCCGCGTTGTACCAGGCCGTCTCGACGCGCGCGCGTGAGATCGCCCATGAGCGGTACAGCGAAGATGTGTCGCGCAGGCTGCATGTCGATTACTTCACCTCATTGAGACCTGGCGGTCGTCCGATCGCGAACTGAACTTGTGCGCGCCATGCATTTGTGCACGGCCAATGCCACGGCGACGGCGGGCAGGTTTGTCGCGGCTTTCCGGGGTTCACCGCGGGCGACAATTAATGTTCGATTGGCTGCGACCGGCGGAAATTGTCAGCCGTCCCACCAAACAGGCGGGTTCGCACTCAGAGAAACGACGTGCTTTTTTGACCGTAAACGTCGGATTGAATTCGAAGCGGTCGAAGGATTGTCAGTGGTACTGGTGGACCGTGTGACGCGCTGGGTCGGAGGACGGACGAGGGGCCGACTAGCGCTCCAGCGTTCTGCCCAGCGAATTGGTGAGCGCGATTCGAAGGGTCTTCGCCGCTCCAGGGGACCGATACTTCAGCCGATAGGTCGCGATAGAGCGGCGCTCACTGATCACGGATACCTGTTCGAGTCGATCGTGCTGGATCGCGATTATCTCATCGACCTCCCCGCGATAGGGCACGGCCGCCTCGTTGACCGACGTGTCCACGACGAGGTAATCCACATGAAGGTCTTCCAGTTCCCGCATCAGATCCTTCGACGATGAGAACAGCATCCTGAAATTGTGACCTGCCCAGTCGTCGCTCGCGACGAGCTTGGAACCGCGAATGATCGTGGGCGGCGGGCTCGGATGGCGAATCGCAACCTCCGACACGAAGGCTCCCTCGCCCTCCTCGTCACTCACGATCAGGACTCTTCGGCCAGCGAGACCGCGGGCCTCGACAAACTCAACCGTCGCCCGGAAACCCTGGGGCGCCCTGGACGCCGTGGCAGGCTTTGCCGCGAAAAAGGCGATGACGACAGTCGTAACAAGAACCGCCTGCGATGCCCGGCGCCGCTGCGGTGACGGGATCAACGCGCTCAGCGTGTCGATACCGACTGCCGCCAACGCGAGTAAGGGAGCGATCGCGAGGGTCAGATATCTCCCGACGAAGATCTGGTGTGGGTTAACTACATGAAAGATGAGCGCGGCCAAGACGAGCGCGCTCATCGCTGATCCGAAGACGAATAACTCTGAGTTCTCCGCCCGCGGGGCACGCACGACGTGGATGAAACCAATGAGCGACAGGATCAAGGGCAACGTCCCCAGCTGTCTCCATAAGTAGATCGCGTAGAAGTTCAGGCGCGCGATCACTCCGCCCACGCCTACCGGAGCAAAGTCACCGATAACAGAGTCAAGGCGATAACTGATCGCCAGCGGCGGAACTGCGAAGACCACCACGATACACGCGGCGATGTAGAGACCTGGGTGACGAAGAAGACGGAACTGTCCCGTAAGAAGCATCAGGAGCAACGGGACCAGCACCATCGAGACGCCATTGCCTTTCGTGAGACAACAGCACGCGCTGAAGAGCCCGAACAGCGCGGCATGTCGCCAGTCCTCGCTGCGGAAGAACAACGCAAGCCAGTAGGTCGCTTCGAGTGCAAATGCCGCCACGACGATGTCGAGCATCACCGCGCTCGTCATGTCGACAATAATCGGAGTGAACACGAACAGACTCGCGACGAGCGTCGCATTTAGCCGAGAGCCGCCGGCCATGACGATGCGGTACAGGCGCCACGCGGTCCAGGCCGTTGCGAACGCGAGGAGCGCGAGCGCCGCGACGAACGGCGGCCATCCCGGCAACGCGACGACCCCAAGGACGACATCGAACAACGGCGGCCACATGCCGGGCGCAATTTTCGGGTAGTTTAGGTAGTACTCCTCAGAGAACTTGATTGGGTTTTCTCCCAATCCATCTCTGAGGTAGTCCCGCACGAGCAGCCCGTTCATGAAGTGGGCGGCTTCGTCGGAGTAGTTGCCCCGCTCCCCGTGATAGGCGCCCACAGCGATCTGGGCGGCGATCACTCCCAGGAACAGAGCGCAAAAGACGATAAGGTCTCGACCGAGGGCCGCTCGCGCCCGCAGCGCAGGGCGTGCGACTTCCAATGAAGTTTCGTGAGAAAGGAGATCAGCGGGCGTCTTCGCCGCGACCAGAACGTCAGTCGAAAAGTACTCTCGACGATCGGGCGGTGACATTTTAACCTTCAAAAAGCAGACAAACTGTCGAACCTACGCGAGATACTACAGTTCCAGTGTGACTACTAAGTAATGACTTAGCTATCGGTTACACGGCCCATGCAATGGTTTCAATCCGGCGTACGAGGCTCCCGCAAGCTGCAGAACGGGTGCCGGCGCTGAGAGCACTACAGAAGAGGTGACGTTTGGGGGCATGGATGACGAAGCCGGATATCATCCGCCTCATCAAGGAGGAGTATGAGCGGACGAATGTCCCCTCTGACTACGACGGCCGTCGTTACACCGCCGTCACCTGTACGCCAGGGTCTTCAAGGCAATGCTCGGGTGGCCGCATGGTCCGCCTTGATAGCGGTGCCGCTCATGACGTGGTTTCTTCCGATCGATGTGGAACCGCGCGCGCTCCACGCATTCGCGCTGATGTCATTCGTGCTGATCGGCTGGATGACACAGGTGCTCGAACCGGCGATCACCGGTCTGGTCGGCATTTACCTCGCGTGGGCGCTCGGCGTTGTGCCCTTCAACGTCGCCTTCGCGGGATTCTCGAACAACACACCCTGGTTCCTTTACGGCGCCATGCTGTTCGGGGCGATGGCGGGCAAGTCGGGCCTTCCGCGTCGTCTGGCGTTCAACGTGATGCGCCGGATCGGCAGCACGTACTCACGGCTCCTCCTGGGTCTGATCGTTACAGACTTTCTTCTCACGCTGTTGGTCCCGTCCGGCATCGCACGCGTGGTGCTGATGGCCGCGGTCGCGATCGCGGTCATCGAAGCGTTTGGCGTCGGCCCGGGGAGCAACATCGGCCGCGGAATGTTCATCACGCTGACCTACACCGCGACGATCTTCGACAAGATGGTCATCGCCGGCGCCGCTTCTATCACTGCACGCGGCCTTATCGAGCGTGTCGGCATGGTCGAAGTGCTCTGGAGTCACTGGGCGCTCGCGTTCCTGCCGGTCGATCTCATCACCATCGTCATCGCCTGGCGGTTGACGCTGCGCTTCTATCCGCCTGAACGCGATGCGCCGGCTGGTGGCGCGGCATTCCTGGACGCCGAGTTGCGGAGGATGGGCCCACTGAGCGGCATGGAAAAGCGAGCAGCCGTCCTGATGGTTCTCGCGACAGGTCTGTGGATGACCGATTTCATTCATCACATTCCGGCCGCCATGATCGGTATGGGCGTAGGGCTGCTCGCGGTGATGCCGCGGATCGGCGTCCTCGACATCGAAGACGTTCGGAAGGTGAACTTCCTGATCATCGTGTTCGTTGGCGCGGCGATCAGCACGGGCGACATTCTCCGGGAAACCGGTGCCCTCAAGGTCCTCACGGATTCGGCTTTTGGGTGGCTCCAGCCCTTCATCGTCGGCAACGCATGGATTTCGACGACGGTCCTTTATTGGACCGCGTTCGTCTACCACCTCTTTCTGGGGGACGAGATCTCAATGCTCGCGACGTCAATTCCGGTGCTCATGCAGGCCGCGCACACGCACGGCGTCGATCCGCTCATGCTGGGCATGGTGTGGACGTTCGGGGCAGGGGGCAAAATCTTCCTTTACCAGACCGCGGTGCTCGTCGTGGGGTATTCGTACGGCTACTTCACACCAAAGGACATGTTTCGGATGGGATTTGCCCTGACCGTGATTGAGTTTTTTCTACTGCTGCTCGTCGTGCCATTTTGGTGGCCGTTAATCGGCATTGGGAAATAGGCCGGGGATCGGGGATCGGGGATCGGGGATCGGGGATCGGGGATCGGGGATCGGGGTGTCGAATCCCGAGTCCCGAACCCCGACTCCCGAACCCCGAATCCCGAACCTCGAGTCCCGGAGTTTCCACCCGGATGGCGTGATGCGAACGGCGCGGGCATAATGCTGCTTGAAAAGCGAGGTGAACCGTGGTTCAGAAGAAGGTCATCGTAGCTGCCACCGCAATAGCAGTTGCAACCCTGACGGCTGTCATCAGTCTGACGTCGGCTGAGTCCTCGTCTGCCGCGTTGACGGGTGTCGTTACCTCGCCGATGGAAGGCGCCATGGAAGGCGTACTGGTCAGCGCCAAGCGCGCGGACTCCACGACGACCGTCACGGTGGTGTCCGACGCACAAGGGCGCTACAGCTTCCCTCGGAACGGATTGGAACCAGGCGAGTACGCGATTCGCATTCGAGCGATCGGGTACGAGCTGGATGGGCCTGGAACGGCCAGTGTCACAGCCGACCGGACGGCGCAACACGAACTGACACTGCGCAAAGCGAAGGACCTTGCCTCTCAGCTCTCGAACGGCGAGTGGTTCATGAGCTGGCCTGGCAGCGCCGAGATGAAGAACGGCCTGTTGAACTGCACTCAGTGCCACAGTCTCGAGCGTGTCGCCCGTACTCGTTACACCGCCGCCGAGTGGGTGGCAGTGATCGAGCGCATGTCGAGGTATTCGCAGGGCAGCACGCCGGAACGTCCGCAGCTGCGTCCGGGGCGCTCGACCGGCGGTGCCATCATGGCTCAGAGCATGGAAGGGCGCGAAGGCGAACGGCCGGTGCAGAAGGAGCTCGTGGCCAAGACCGCTGAATACCTGGCGACGATCAATCTCAGCTCGGGGCCGACCTGGAGCTACCCGCTGAAGACCTTGCCCCGCCCGACAGGGAAGGCGACGCGCGTCATCATCACCGAATACGATCTTCCGCGGCCCGAAACGCTGCCACATGATGCGGCGGCCGATGCCGACGGCATGATCTGGTACAACGATTTCGGATCGCACGTCCTCGGCATGCTCGATCCAAAAACCGCCAAGGTCGTCGAATACCCGCTGCCCATCACCAAACCGGGCGCGCCTCTCGGCTCGCTCGATCTGGTGCTCGACAAACAGGGGAACATCTGGCTGGGCACCATGTACCAGGGCAGCCTTGCGAAGTTTGACCGGAAGACGACGAGCTTCCAGACCTGGGGCTCGCCGACTTTCAAGGAAAGAGACGAAGCGCGAATCGCGATGGTCATGCCCGTCAATCACGACGTGGACGGGCAGGTGTGGATCGGTGGCGACAACGAATACCAGGTGGATGTGAAGACAGGCGAGTGGAAGACCGTTGATTACGCGGTCGGCCTGCCGAAAGAATCGCCGCTCGTCAAAGAGCTCAGCTCGTACGGCGTCGCGTCTGATTCGAAGAACAACTTCTACGGGATGAACCTGAACGGCACGTACATCATCAAGGTGGACGCCAAGACGAAGAAGGTGACTCCGTATCGGACACCGACGCCGAACGCCGGCCCGCGCCGCGGACACATGGACGCGCAGGACCGGCTCTGGTTCGCGGAATTCCGCGCGAACAGGATCGCGATGTTCGACACCAGGACCGAGAAATTCCAGGAATGGGCGGTGCCGACGCCGTGGACGAACGTCTATGACGCGATCTCGGACAAGGCCGGATACGCGTGGGCGGGTGGCATGAACAACGACCATGTCGTGCGGGTGAATACCAGCACGGGTGAGACGGTCGAGTACCTCCTGCCGAGATTGACGAACATCCGCAGGGTGAACGTCGATAACTCAGCAAACGCGCCCGTGTTCTGGATCGGCAACAACCTGGGAGCAGCGATCACGAAAGTCGAGCCGCTCGAGTGACGCGTCGTTCACGCTTCTGAGTTCTTCGTGCTCAGTTCGTGTTCAAGTTCGGTTCACTTGTTCGATGTTCACGTTCAGGTTCGACGCGCGCGCAGCGCGCGAACAGAGAACCCGAAGTTGAAGACGAACTGAGAAGCGAGAACAGAGAAGAGTGAACTGCCGTGAGGCTGACGTGATGCGTCTGATTCGAATCAGCGCGACCATCGCATCGATCGTGTTCCTGTCTGCACCGGCCTTCGCACAGGATTGGATTGACTACGTCGATCGGGCAGAGCGTTTCAGCGTCAATTTTCCGCGCCAGCCGGCGGTTCAGGAGACGACCTACACGTCGCAGGGCGAAGCCAAACTTCCGGCGCGCGTGTACACCGTCCAGGATGGGCCGCGACGCTACTCCGTGACGGTCGTCAATTACACCACCGACCCGGACGTTACGGATGTACGTGGGTCAATCGCGTTTGCGGCGTGGAATTTCCGGAAGCGTGGCGGTGAGATCACGTTCGATGCCTTCGCCCAGGTCGACCGCATCGAAGGACACGAGCTCCACATCACAAATCCGGATCGGAGCACCACGTTCGCGGCGATCCACCTCCACGCGCGGCGCCTCTACATTCTGGAAGCGACCGTGCCTCGAGGGTCGGGGGCTCCCTTGGAGTTCCAGAATTCGCTCTCCATCCTTGACGACAACGGAAGCCGGGTCCGGTACGAGCTCGACTCGGACGGACAAAGAGCCGGGCGCGCGAGATAACGCGAATCGTTCGGTTTTTCTCCACTCCACTCTTACGAAACTCTTACGAAAAACGTTTTCCCCACATTTCTCTTGACTCCTGCCGGGCGCAGGTGTTAGCCCTGTCCACGCCAACACGTCCAATACTCCACCGTACACCAGTACGGCGCGTCTTTGCTCTCTGAAGGAGGGGACCGATGAACGCCCAAAGGTTCGCGGGTTTCGTTCTGGTATGTGTTCTATTCCTGCCGGCCGCCGCGTGGGCCCAAGCCGAGTCCGGCAATATCGCGGGGGTGGTGCGAGATACGACGGGCGCAGTGATGCCCGGCGTGACGGTCGAAGCCGCCAGCCCCGCCCTGATCGAAAAGGTTCGCTCGGTCGTCTCGGACGGCCAGGGCCTTTACCGGATCGTAAATCTGCGGCCTGGCATGTACACCGTTACCTTTACGTTGCCTGGCTTTGGCGTAGTCAAGCGAGAAGGCATCGCATTGACGACGGGATTCACGGCGAACGTGAATGCCGAACTGAGAGTAGGGGCGCTCGAGGAGACGGTCACGGTCACGGGCGAGGCCCCGGTGGTGGACGTCCAGAATGTCGAGCAGCAGACCACCCTCTCGCGTGACGTCCTCGATGCGATCCCGACCAGCAGACGTCCCGCGCAGTTCATCACCCTCATCGTGGGGGCCGACGGCGGAGCCAACGCTTCGACCCTCCACGATGTCGGCGGTGTTGGGAGCGACCGCGCATTTTTCGGGGTCCACGGCCAGCGCGCCGACGACATGACCTACAACTTCGGCGGCATGGATTCGAGAGTGTTCAGCGGCGGTGGATTTCAATACAACGCTCACACCTTCGAGGAAGTCGTCGTCGAAACGGCTGCCGGCTCCGCTGAAGCGACGACCGGCGGCGTCCAGATCAACATCATCCCGAAGGATGGCGGCAACATTTTCTCGGGAACTGTGAGTACCGAGCTCACCGGCCCCAAACTGCAGTCCGACAACATAAACGACGATCTGCGCGCCCGTGGCCTGACGAAGGCGGGGGCCGTCAGAAGGTACTACGACGTCGGAGGAGGGCTTGGCGGCCCGATCAAGCAGAACAAGTTGTGGTTCTTCACTGCCCTTCGATATGAGGATCGATCGCTCTATCAGGCCGGTAATTACTACAACAAGCGGCAGGGGACCGTGTTCTACGAGCCGGATTTGAGCCGGCCGGCCTACAACCATGATTTCTCCAAGGACGCCTCGCTTCGCCTCACGTGGCAAGCCGCGGCAAAGCACAAGTTTGTGGGCATGTTCACTGATCATCCGGCCTGCCAGTGTACGTTCGCCCTTCTGGAGCAGATCAGTCCCATCTTCGCGCCCGAAGCCGTAGCCGAGCACCGTTATAACCCCCAGTACTTAACGACGGCCGACTACACTTCTCCGCTCACCAATCGGCTCCTGATTGAGGCGGACTTTTCGAAGAGCAGGTATAACCGCGAGCAAAGACGGATACCGGGTACGGGGTACGACGCCATCTCGGTGACGGATACGGGGCTGAACCTCAGGTACGGCTCGCGGAGCACGCTCTACCAACGACTGAACGACGAGCGTGAGCACGAACGGTTCTCGGTGTCCTACATCACCGGAACACACAACTTCAAGGCCGGTGTCGACCTGAACCAGTTCAGTCAGGGCCTGAAGACCTACGACGACCCCTTCCTCGTCAACAAGGCCATCTCCTACACGTTCCGAAACCAGTTGCCGGTGTCGGTGTCGATCTACACGGGGCCATATGGGCCGTATCAGGAGGGATTCGAGAATGGGTTCTACGTGCAGGATCAGTGGACCACGAAAAGAGCGACGCTGAACCTGGGCATCCGTTACAGCGTGTACGACATGTTGATCCCGGAAATGCACTTGGCAGCGGGCCCGTACGTGCCTGCGCGCGATTTCCCGGAAGTCAAGCACTCGCCCCGCTGGGAAAACCTCAGCCCGCGGGTGGGCGCCGCCTACGACCTGTTTGGTACCGGTAGGACGGCGCTCAAGGTGGCGCTGGGCCGGTATCCGCAGCGTAATACTGGCGTCGCCGTGAACCTCCCCGTGTCCAATCAGCCCACGAGCACGACGATAGCTTGGAACGATACCTTCTACGGCGTTGGCGACCCACGTACGGGGAATTTCGTCCCGGACTGCGACCTCAGAAATTCCGCGGTCAACGGCGAGTGCGGAGCGTGGGGTGACCGCACGTTCGGTCAGGTCAGGGAAGGCAACACCCGTTTTGCAGGCGACGCGATCGGAGGCTTCAACCTGGAGAACTACAACTGGCAAGGCAATGTCTCCGTCCAGCAGCAGCTGCGGGCGAACATGGGCCTCACCGTCGCCTATTTCCGCACGTGGTACGGCGGTTTCCAGGCGCTGGACAATACGCTGGTGACGCCGGCGGATTACGATCCGTTCTGCATCACCGCCCCCGTGGATAGCCGGCTGCCCGGCAGCGTGAGCGGCAAGCAGTTTTGCGGACTCTACGACATCAACCCGGCGAAGTTCGGCCAGGTCAACTTGCTGCGGACACAGGCCTCGCACTATGGAAAGATGAGCGAGGTCTTCGACGGCGTCGATGTCACCCTTGGCGCGCGGTTTGGGCAGGGCGGACAGATCCAGGGTGGCCTGGCCACCGGGCGCACGGTGACCGACAACTGCGGCATGGTGATCGATTCGCCGTCGACGGGCACTGCCGGGTCGCCTGCGGGCGCAGCCTTGGCGCTGCCTGTGACGGATTTGCGGCCGGGCTTCTGTGACGTCAGCCGGCCCTGGTCCTCTTCGACGCAGCTCAAGTTCTCAGTCGTCTACCCGCTTCCCTGGGATTTCCAGGCCAGCTCGATCTATCAGAACATTCCCGGGGTCCCGATCAGGGCCACCTACGTGGCCAGCAATGCTGAAATCAGGCCGTCGCTGGGCCGGCACCTCGCTTCGTGCCCCAGCCAGACTGCTGCGACGTGTAATCAGAATTTCCCGGCGATCGATCTGATCCCGCCGTTCTCGCTCTACGGTGACCGGATCCAACAGGTGGATCTCCGTCTCACCCGGAACTTCCCGCTGGGGGGGAACCGCAAGCTCCAGGGGAATTTCGACATCTACAACATTCTCAATGCAAGCACCGTCCAAAACGAGCAAGCGACGTACAGCAACACGAACAACCAGTGGCGGAACGCGATCCAGATCATGGGCGGGCGCCTGGTGAAATTCAGCGCCCAACTCACCTTCTAAGAGAAGCCACGAAACGGGGCCTGCCGACTTGGCAGGTCCCGCCCCTCGGCTACTGGCTCGCGGAGAAGACGATGCCGAATCGCAGAGATTTTCTCAAGAACGTGGCGGGTGCGGCGGCGGGTGTGGTCATCGGAGGCCACGGCCTCGCCGATGCGGCGCTCGGCGCCGTCCAGGGCGCACCTCCGACGCGGCGCCGCGCCATGATCGGAGGCCGGCGCATCACGGTCATCGACATTCACGCTCACCATTTCGTTCCGGAAGTCATAGACATCGTGAGAGGCACGCCGCTCGAGGCGGAGTTCAAGGGGCAGGCCGGCAACAAGGACCGGTACCTCGGGCCCCACTGGCTGCAGTACATGGACAAAGAGGGCATCGACATCTCGACCCTCAACATGAATCCATGGTGGTACGCGGCAGACCGCGACCTGGCGCGCCGCATCTGCGACCTGCAGAACCAGAAAACTGCGGAGTGGTGCAAGCGCTACCCCGATCGGTTCGTGGGCATGGCCACTGTCGCCCTGCAGTATCCGGACCTCGCCGCCCAGCAGCTCGAGGAGGGCGTCAGGAAGATGGGCATGCGCGGCGCACCCATCGGCGGGAGCGTCGAAGGAGTGGAGTTGTCGGACCGGAAGTTCGATCCGTTCTGGGCCAAAGCGGAAGAGCTCGGGGTCATGCTGTTCATGCATCCCCAGCAGGCGGCCGGCACGACTTCAAATCCTCGTTTGCAGGGTAAAGGCGGGCTGGGGAACACCATCGGCAACCCGCTCGAGACCACCGTGTTTCTCTCGCACCTGATTTTTGAAGGCACACTCGACCGGTTCCCAGGGCTGAAGATCTGCGCGGCCCACGCCGGCGGTTACCTGCCGTCGTACAGTGGCCGCTCCGATGCGCTCTGCGGACGGGGCGGCGGCGCCGACTGCAAGGCGCTCAAGAAAAAGCCGAGTGAGTATTTCCGGCAGAACCTCTATATCGACACGATGATCTTCCACGAGTCGGGGCTCCGGCACCTCGTGGACGAGGTCGGTGTGGATCACATGGTCTACGGAACCGACTATCCGTTTGACTGGCCCGTTGGTATCGATTTCGTCCTCAACGCGCCTTTCTTGAGCAACGCTCAGAAGGAAGCAATCCTCGGCGGGAACCTGATCAAGCTTCTTCGGATTACGTCCTAGCGTAAGCCGAGCCACGGAGACACGGAGTCACGGAGAAAACAACTTTAAGCAACTCCGTGTCTCTGTGCCTCCGTGGCCCGTTTCTCAGAAAAGGAACCGAAGCGCGATCTGCACCTCGCGCGCGTCGGTTGAGGTCTCGAAGATCTTCCCTGCAGTTGGAAGCCGCGCCCCCGTGTCGTCGAAGAGCGCTGCGCCATCCGGATCGTTGAACGGTATGTCAAAGTTCGCGCGGTTCAGGAGATTGAACACCTCCAGGCGGAGCTGAAGGCTCCTTCTGCCAGACAGCTGCTGCGTCTTGACGATGGAGAGGTCGACGGTCGCAAATCCGGGACCCTGCAGGATGTTGCGGCCGGCGTTCCCGCGGAATCCGGCGCCCGGAAACACAAATGCCTCTGTGTTGAACCAGTGCTCAGGCGTGCGGCCGTCGGCTGGTTTGGTGGAGACGCCCGGCACGACATCAGGCCGGTTCACGTTGTCGGTGCTGACGTCGCGGTCCGAATCACCGGGGATGATTGGGGAGAACGGCACACCGCTGGCGAATGTCCCGACCGCGCTGATCTGCCAGCCTTGAGCGAAACGGGATCCGCTGAAAGGCAGGTCGTACGAGGCGTTCAGGACGACGTTGTGCCTGACGTCGAAGTCGGACCGGCCCCAATCAAGGTCCAGGTCGTACGGATCGAACGTGCGCGCCTGTCCGTTCCTGAACTCCTGACGGCCGCCGGAACCGGATCGGTTGTCCATCGAGTGGCCGTATGTGTAGGAGCCCTGGACCTGCAGCCCGCTGCGCTGCCGCTTCACCCAGCCGATACTGACGCCGTTGTACTCGGAACGGAAGCCCTGCAGGTTCATGCGCAGCGTGCCGAAGTTCGGGTTCCGCCGCACCGAGCCGGCAGGGAAGAACTGCCGGCCGTTGACGATCTGCGGAACGGCGATGTTGACGTCGCCCGATCCCACCAGGTTCGAACCGCGCGATCCGATGTACGCGAGCGTCGCTGCACTGTCCCACCGCAGCTCATGCTGGACGCTGACGTTGTACTGAGTCATGTAGGTCTTGCCGAGGTCGTACTGTATGAGCTCGTTTTCAGGCACGCCGCCGCCGGCGAGCGACGCCAGGCTGATGGGCAGCGTCGGCCGCGTGATCACCGCGCGGTCGACGAACGGAAGCGAGCGGAAGATGGGGCTTCGATACTGATAGAAGAGCGGCTCCTCGTAGAAGATCCCGTACCCGCCACGGATCGCGGTCGTCCCCCGGCCAGCAACGTTCCACGCAAGACCAAGTCTCGGCGCGAACTGTGTTTTCGTCGGGTTGAGGAACAGCGGATCGCCGACCGTCACCGCCGGGTCCATGATGCCGCGCATGTTCGACACCTTCCCGTCGCGTTCGTGCGGCGTTGTCACGAACTCGTATCGGACACCCGCGTTGACGGTCAGCTGCCCTGACACCTTGATGTCATCCTGCAGCCACGCCCCCATCAGATTCTGTCGATAGTGCCGCTCGAAGTCCGAGCCGGGCTTGGCGATCTCGAACTGCTGCGTCACCCCGCTCAAAAAATCAGAGACGCTCCGGAACCGCAGCCGGCCGCGAGTGCGGCTTTCCGAGTTGCCGTCGTACCGGAAATTCTGCCAGTCGACGCCGGTCTTCATCGCATGCGGACCTTTCACAATGAACAGCTGGTCCGTGAACTGATACATGTCCTGCGCGAACACCTTCGGGTTGGTGCGATCGGTTCCGACGTCGGTGAGCCCGGTGACATTCAGTTCGCCGAACATCTGACCCGGCACGAATGCCAGGTCCCTGCGCGGATTGAGGGGATTGACGTCCTCGTGAGGACTCGATCGCGTGAACCCCCCTCGCAGCTCGTTGATGACTGCCGGGGAAAAAATCTGATGCTGCTCGACGGTGAACACATGCTTGGTGTTGGAGACACGGTTCGGCCACTCTGCGTAGTTGACGGGCTCGTCCCGTATCGAGTCGTCAAACAGATAGCGGCCGAAGACCGAGCTGTTCACGCCGAACGTATGGTCAAGGCGAACCATCCCGAAATCCTGATCGGACTGGCGGTTCAGCACGCTGCGGTATTCGGCCAGACCCGTCGCGTTGCCGCGTGCGTCGCGAATCAACGGTCCATTTGCGACGGGATAGAGCGACATGTACGGCAGTATCGCGGCTGGAATCGTGATTGGCGCCAGGCCCGGCAGGATGCCGCGCCGCCCGTTGTCGTCAAGGACCGTCGCGACCTGCGTAATGCCCTTGTGTTCGCGCAACCCCTCATAACTGGAAAAGAAGAACGTCTTGTTCTTCACCACCGGGCCGCCAAACGAGCCGCCGAACTGATGGCGGCGGAAGTCGGGCTTCTCGTCGTCGAAGTAGTTCTTCGAGTCGAATTTGTCATCTCTGAAGAACTCGAAGGCCGACCCGGTGAACTGGTTCGTGCCCGATTTCGTGACGACGTTGAAGACGCCGCCGCCGGCGCGTCCGTATTCGGCGCTCATCGCGTTGGTCACGACGCGGAATTCCTTGATCGTCTCGACGCCCGTCATAACGCCATTCGCGCTCGCCGGCGTGTTGTTGAGCGCATCGTTGTAGGCCGTGCCGTCGAGCGTGAACATGTTCTGACTGGGCCGTGATCCCGCCACGGAAATCTTGATGCCCTGCCCGACGTTCGATCCGTTTACGCTGCTGCGGCTCATCACGACGCCGGGTTGCAACAAGGCGAGCTGTGAGAAATCCCGACCGTTGAGCGGCATGGCCCCGAGCTGCTGTTCGGTGACGACGTGGGAAATGGTCCCGGTGGTCGTCTCGACGAGGGGCGCCTCGCCTTCGACCAGAATCGATTCGGACACGTTGCCGAGCGTCATCTGGGTGTTGACAAGCGCTTCCTGGCCGACAGTCAGGGTGAGTCCGGATCGAACCACCGTCTGAAAGCCGGAGAGCTGGGCGGTCACTTCATAGCGGCCCGGTGGCAGAAGCGACACACGATAACGGCCTCGGTCGTCCGAGACGACCGTTCGCGTCTGCGAGGTGTCGACGTTCTTGATCGCCACGGTGACGCCGGGAAGCACGGCGCCCGACGAATCGGTGACCGTGCCGAGAAGGGTCGCGGTGGTGTCCTGCGCACGCGCGAAGGCCACGGACAGGCAGAAGATCACGAACGCGAAGCGAACCACGTGCCGGGTCGTCATCGCCACCTCCTGGCTAGAGCCCAACGGACACTAACGGGGGGCAACCACCGTTGTCAACCACGAGACCGCTGTATTCAACAGCTCCTCGAATCCGTATGCTATATTCGCGCGCAGTTGGAGGGAGGATCATCTTGAGACACAAGGTTCTCGCGGTGTGCAGCATGGCCTTTCCGCTTTTCGCGATGGCGTCCCTCCAGGCCCACCACTCGCCCTCGGCCATCTTCGACATGGGAAAACGGGTCGCTGTCACGGGCACCCTCATCAGAATCGATTGGATCAATCCGCACATCGTCATCGCCATGGAAGCCAGGACCGATGGCGGGAAGGTCGATCACTGGACATTCGAAAGCAATCCTCCGTCGTGGTATCGCGGCGTGGGGCTCGCCCGGGCCGACTTCGCGAAAGCTGTCGGTCAGGCGGTCACCGTGGAAGCCGTGCGAGCCAGGGACGGGACGCTCTTTGGCTATATGCAGAAGATCACGTTCCCGGATGGCACGTCGCTGGAATTGGTCAACGGCGCGGATCCCAAGTAACAGGAGTGAGAAGTATGGCGAAAAGATTCTTTCGCGTCGTCGCGTGCGCGATCCTGATTCCCGGCGTCGCGCTGGCGCAACAGACGGGCAGCACTTCGAGCAGCGGCGCCTCCTCGGCTCATCCCGACTTGAGCGGCGTGTGGAGCTATGCCATCGATCGCGCGCCCGCGGCACTGAAGAAGGAAGTGAACGGTACGGTCACCATCCTGAAGATCGATCAGAGCGCACGCCATGGAGACGCCACTTCCGCTCGCGGTGTGCGGCCTTCCACACGGACACCGTCCTACAAGCCGGAGTTCCTGGCCAAGGTGAAGGATCTCTCCGACCATCAAAGCAAGACAGACCCGGTGTTCTACTGTGGCAAGCCCGGAGTGCCGCGCATCGGTCCGCCGCGCAAGATCGTGCAGCTGCGGAACGAAATGATCTTTCTTTACGAGGACATCTCGGGCGACCCGTACCGGATCATCCCGACCGACGGCCGGCCGCATCGCGCCAGGGCGAACCCATCGCACTATGGCGACTCGATCGGCAAATGGGAAGGCGACGTGTTCGTCGTCGACGCGAGGAATTTCGTGGACGATACCTGGGTGGGCGAGGACGGCTATTTTCATAGCGACGCGCTGCGCGTCATCGAGCGGATCTGGAAAGACGGCGAAAACCTCGTCTGGCAGGCGACCGTGGAAGATCCGATGGTGTTGGCCGCCCCTTGGACCATGCCGCCACGTTTGACCAGGCCGTCCACGGATCCGTTGGAAGAATCGCCCAAGTGTGTCGAGACCGATGGTTCCAAGCTTCTGAACGACGATCATCACCTTCAGCGGTAACGGTGTCGGCGCCGGCGTCCCAGAAGCTTCAACAGCTGTGTCAAACCTGAAGCTCACCATCGCCACGACCGATTACGATCATTTCCGCGATTTCCGGCTCGGTTTTGTCAAAGCCGAGGGCATCGACCACACCTGGCTGAATCTCGGCCATCACGAGTGCTTCGCACGTTTCACCGCGAACCGCGAATTCGATCTGTCGGAACTGTCCTTTGCCAAGTTCTCGGCCCAGATCAGCAGAACGGACTCCGACATCGTCGGGCTTCCCGTGATCTGTTCCCGGCTGTTTCGCTTCTCCTCTTTCTACGTGAACAGGAAGAGCAAGATCAAAACCGTGAAGGATTTGAAGGGAAAGAAGATCGGCTCGCCGGAATGGGCGCATTCAGCCGCCGTCTACATGCGCGGCTGGATGCACAACGAGATGGGCGTGAAACTGAACGACGTGCACTGGTTCCAGGCGGGCGCCAACGCGCCAGGTAGGGAGGAGAAGGTCGAGCTCAATCTCCCGAAGGGGCTGACGCTCACGCGCGTGTCGGACAAAAGCTTGAGCGAGATGCTGGCCGCACGGGAAATCGACTGCGCGATCATCGCGCGTCCGCCAACCTGTTTCCTGGAAGGCCATCCCGACGTCGTGCGACTCTTCCCCAACTATCTCGAGATGGAGGAGGACTATTACGCCCGCACCAGGGTGTGGCCGATCATGCACATCATCGCGATGAAGAAATCGATCGTCGACGAGCACCCCTGGGCCGCTCGCAATCTCTACAACGCGTTTCTGGAATCGAAGCGCCGCTCCGTCGAACGCATTCTCGATCCCGCCGTGTCTCGCTACCCGGTCCCGTGGCTGACGACGTACGCCCGCAGGATGCGCGATGTCTTCGGCGGCGACTTGTATCCGTATGGCATCGAAGAGAACCGCCCGACCTGGGAACAGATGGCGCGCTACACCTTCCAGCAGGGCATTGCGCACCGGTTGATGACGCCCGAGGAGATCTTTCCCAGGGGCATCATGACGAAAGTAGTTATCTGAAGTGCACCCGCGCCTCGGCGCGCCTGCGGCTAACATCTGGCCGCGCGGCGCGGACCCTACGGGTCCGCGAGGCGAGCCTGAAGGCTCGCGCCGCAGGCGTCAACCCATGTGAACTGCGGGACTAAGATTTGGAGTCGGAGGGATATTTTGTCGGAGAAGATGATGGCTGCTCTGAAAGTCGCAGCAGCCACAACGGAGCTGCGCGAGTTCGATCTTCCGGACATTCCACCGGATGCGGCGCTGATGAAGGTGGAAGTCGCCGGCGTCTGCGGCACTGATGTCAGCCAGTACAAGCTGCCGCTGCGCGGCGCTCCGCTCATCATGGGCCATGAGAACGTCGGATACCTGGCCAAGGTCGGCAGCACGTTCGCGCGTCACAAGGGGGTGAAGGAGGGGGACCTGATGTTCCTCGAGCACTACCTCCCGTGCGGCAACTGCGAGTGGGACCACATGGGCGAGTACCGCCACTGTGCAGCCACCGAGTGGTTCTACGACCCGAACGCGATCAGGTATGGCTACACCTCCATCGATACCGCGCCGTCCCTCTGGGGAGGCTTCAGCCACTATTTGTATCTCCCGCTGAACGCGGTGCTCCACAAGGTGCCCGACGGCCTCTCGCCCGAACTGGCCGGCATCGCGACACCCATGTCCAACGGCATTCAATGGACCCTCATGGATGGCGGCGTCGGGTACGCCTCGACTGTTCTCATCCAGGGCCCGGGCCAGCAGGGACAATGTTGCGCGATGGCGGCGAAGCAGGCGGGCGCCGATCGCATCATCGTCACGGGCACATCGAAGGACGCGCGGCGGCTCGAGGTCGCCAAGGCGTTGGGCGCCGACGAGGTGATCGACATACAAAAGGAGGATGCGCATGCTCGCATCCTCGAGATCACGGAGGGGCGCGGCGTTGACGTCGTCATCGATTGCAGCAGCGGCGGAGGCACGGCCCCGATGATGCTGGGCATTGAAGCGACCAAGCGCAGGGGCGCAACGATGGTCGTGCAAGGCGAGGGGAATGCCACCTTCCCCGATTTTCCGATTGGCAGGCTCACGAGGAAAGGCATCACGCTCAAGAGCGCACGGGGCCATTCCTATCGGGCCGTCGAGCTCGCATTGCACCATCTCGCTTCCCGCCGCTTTCCGCTGGACTTGATGACCACGCATCGCTTCGGGCTGGCGGAGGTCGACTACGCGATCAAGTCAGTCGGCGGCGAAGGGGCGCCGGGCGCCATCCACGTGTCTGTGATGCCGTGGAAATAGCGTCACCCCGTTCGGGCGGGGCCGTGGAACGCGAAGTCCTTGAGGATCTCGCGGCGGCGAGTCGCATCCTCACCGACCAGGGTGTGTTCGATGCGGCTGGTCACGTATCGATGCGCCACCCCCGGGACGTCGAGCGGTTCCTGATGTCCCGGTCTCTGGCGCCGGCATTGGTCACGGCCGACGACATCATGGAGTTCAGCCTGGACTGCGAGGCCTGCGACGCCCGCGGACGCACCCCGTTCATCGAGCGCTTTCTGCACGGCGAGATCTACCGGAAGCGACCAGATGTGATGGCGATCGCGCACGGACATTGCCCCTCGGTCATCCCGTTCGGCCTCGTCGCGACGCCCATGCGCGCGACGTATCACAATGCCGCGTTCCTCGCCGCGGGCGTCCCGGTCTTCGACATCCGCGACAGGTTCGGCGCGACCGACATCGTCATCAGCGGCTCCGAGAAGGGAGCAGCGCTCGCGGAGGCGCTCGGCGATAAGTCGGTGGTGCTGCTGCGCGCCCACGGCGTCGTGGTCGTCGCACCGAGCCTTCAGGCTGCGGTGTTCCGCGCCGTCTTCACCGAGATCAGCGCGCGCGTCCAGTTGCAGGCGGCAGTGCTCGGGGCACCGATCGCGGCGCTCGATGCGGAGGAAGGCCGCAAGGCCGACGCGATCAACCTCGCGACCGTCGGCCGATCGTGGGAGCTCTGGAAAAGGCGGGTCCCGCCTCCGCCAAGGCTTCGGCGGGGCAGGCACATATCATGAAGGAACAGCTTGTCGATGCGATTCGCATGCTCGAACGCGCAGGAATCATCGATCACAACGGACACTGCAGCGCGCGACGGGACGCGAATTCTTTCTACATCAACTCAGGAGCATCAGTGCGCGGCGCGCTGACCGAGAACGACATTGTTACTGTCGATCTCGATGGCAACCTTGTGGAGGGCAGTGCGAGGCCGCCGCTCGAGTTCCACATTCACTCCGAGGTGTATCGCGCACGCCCGGACGTCAATGCCGTGATGCACACGCATCCGCAATGGTCGACGTTTCTCACGATGGTGGGGGAGAACTTCAAGCCGGTCTATGCGCAAGGCGTGCTGCTTGGCGAGATGCCGCTGCTGGATTCGCCGCTCTCCGTGAACACGAAGGCGATGGGCGAGAGACTCGCCGCCACGCTCGGCCGCCGGCCCGCCGTCCTCCTCAAAGCACATGGCGCCGTCATCGTGGGCTCCAACATCGTGGAGGCCTTCACACTCGCCGCGTATCTCGAGGAGAACGCGTACCGGCAGTACATGGCCATCCAGATCGGTGAACCGTACGTCTTCAGCGAGGCGGAGCAGCAGGCCTGCCGCGAGAAGCTGTGGTCGCCGAGTCTCTTCAAGAAGACCTGGGACCATTACCGGTCGAAGCTGCCCGATTAGCCACAAAGATCACAAAGACGGTTTAAACCACTTGGTGTTCTTTGTGGTTAAAAGCGTCTTTGTGATCTTTGTGGCCGCAGCTCGGGAGTCACGCTCGCTATCGAGCGCGCGGCAAAACCGCTATCATCCCCCCGATATACGGATCATCCAGGAAACGTCGGTCCAACAGGGAGGTCACAGCATGGAACGGTTCATCGCTGATCTCGTCAAGAGATTCGAGACCGGCAACATCAGTCGTCGTGATTTCTGCGAAGGGGTTGCGCTCGCCGCCACCGTCTACGCCGCCGGCGGCGCGTCCGCCAACGCGCAACCCGCCAGCGGCCTCAAAATGCTTGGAGTCAATCACATTTCCTATACCTGCCCCGATTACCGCAAGGCGCGCGATTTCTACAGCTCCGTACTCGGCATGGAGAAATTGAAGGATGACGGCAAGGCCCGCGTGAATCTTGCCTTCGGCCCGGCGCCAGGCAAGGGAGGTTCCTTCATCGTCGCGCGAAATGTCGCCGCCAATGCTCCCGCGCCGGCGCGGGCGGTGGTCGATCACGTCTGCTACACGCTTCCCAACTGGGACGATGCGCGCGTCAACGCGGCGTTGAAGGCGAAGGGCCAGAACCCCACCGGGCGCAGCGGCAGCGTGAACGTCTTCGACCCTTTCAATTTCCAGGTCCAGCTCGCTTCCTCGGAAGCGGAAAACCCATTCATTTGAAGAGGGAGCAACCGCCATGGAAGGTTTCGTCGCGACGAAGCTCAACGAATTCGAGCAAGGCAAGATCAGCCGTCGTACGCTGATCGAAATGCTGACCCTGGCCGTCACCACGGTGCACGCCGCCGAAGCCCAAACCGCCGCGCCAGCGGGCGTCAAGGCCGCGTTGATCAATCACATCTCCTACACCTGCCCCAATTTCAAGCAGGCGGGAGACTGGTATTCGAAAGTCTTCAACCTCGATCAGGTCGGGCTCAAGGAAACCGAGGTGACGCTGCCCTTCGGCAAGAAGGGCGAGCAGCCCTACAACGTCACGGCCAAAGACGTGCCGCTGACGTTCCTCCTCTGCCGCACCAGAGATTTGAATGCGCCGCTCGCGAATGGCGGCGGCCCGCGTCCGAAGAGCACGGCGTTGATCAATCATGTCGGCTACACGGTTGCCGATTTCGAACGCAATCGGGTGCGCGATCAGCTGAAAGCGATGGGCGTCGCCAACGTGCGCGATGGCGGCCTGTACAGCCTCCATATGACCGATCCGTTCGGCTATGACGTGCAGATCAGCGGCCTCGCTAACAACGCGTTGACCGACGGCTAGTCGCGCGTGGATTGCAATGTGCGGGGCGAGCCTAATCAGGCTCGCCTCGCGAACCCGAAGGGTTCGCGCCGCTCTAGCCCTGGAAGGTCGCTTCAATCACAGCGCGCAGCTCGGGGGTGACCTCCGGCTCCAGGCCGAACCATGCCTGCCAGGCCGGCCGTGCCTGGTGGAGCAACATGCCGAGGCCGTCGACTGTGCGGTTGCCGCGGCGCCGCGCGGCCGCGAGGAGGGGCGTCTCGAGCGGGACGTAGACGATGTCGCAGACCAGCGCGCTATTGGGGAGCGCTTCGAGCGCGAGATCGAGCGGCGGCTGACCGACCATCCCCTGGCTGGTCGTATTGATCAGCAAGGCCGCGCCGTCCAGCGCGCGGTGACGCTCTTCCCACGCGATCGGCGTGACAGGCGGCCCAAACTCGCGCGCGAGCGCCTGACCCCGCGCGGAGGTCCGATTGATCACACGAATCTCCCGCGCGCCGCGATCGGCCAGGCTGCAGATAACGGCGCGTGCTCCGCCTCCGGCGCCGATGACGGCGATCGGCCCCGCGTCAGCGCGCCATTCAGGCTGGTGCTGCAGGATGTTGTGCACGAAGCCGTAGCCGTCGTTGTTGGTGCCGGCGAGCGACCCGTCCGGCCGCACGACAACGCAACTGATCGCGCCGATGCGGCGCGCTACCGGATCGACGGAATCGACGATCGCGAGCGCTCGTTCCTTGTGCGGAATCGTCAGGTTGCAGCCGGAGAAGCCGAGCGGCGCCAATGCCCGCAGCGCCGACTCGAGATCGGCTGGCTTGATCGCAAGGGGCACGTAGGTTCCGGCGAGCCCATACTGCGCGAACAAGTAGTTGTGGAGCGTCGGTGAGCGCGAGTGCATCACCGGCCAGCCCATGACACCGGCGAGCAGGAAACGATCGGGGCTGGAACCGGAACGAAGGCTCACCGACCGCGAATCGCGGGCCTTGGGACATCCGGCTCGTTGTAGTAGATGTTCTGATAGCGAATTCTCGTCCCCTTCTCGTCGAGCCATCCCAGGGATTGCTGAAAGATCGTCGGCGGAGGGTAGCCCTTGGGGACCGTCGCCTCCAGAATAATCAGCCTGTTCTCGTGCATGTAGATTGAGGCGTAGGTGCGGGATTGATCGGCGTTGTTGGTGAGCTGCAGCTCCTGTCCCGAAACCAAATCCTGGAAATTCGCCATCATGTACGTGATCTTGACGTCTCGTTGCAGCAACTTCGACACGGCGTAGACGACCGCGCCTCGAGTGTCAATTTTCCAGTATCCAAGACCCCAGTCATGGATCCCGGCACACGTCTCCGCGCCCGGAGGGCAAAACCTGGATTTCTCCGAGAGGATGCGTTCCATCGGGTTGTAATCGACCGCGGTGACAGAGTAGCGGCCGGCGCCTGACGTGCCGCTGTAGACACGTGCCGGCAGGACGACGCCAACCTGCGAGGTCCACGTGGTGGTCGTGATCTTCGGCTCACCAGGGAAGTTGACGGCGAAGTGATCTTCCCGAGCGGCAAAATCGGCCCATTCCTGGGCGAACGACGTCCCGGACAAAGCCAAGACCAGGGCTGACGACATGAGCGGCACCAGGCGCATGATTGATTCTCCTGCGGCGTGACCGGATTCAGTTCTTGGCGTCGACGGTCGTGTTCAAGGTATTGCTTTCGATCCCGTTCGAGTCGGTCACCCGCACCCTGAGGTCACACTTGCCGGCGGCCGGAGTACCAGCCGCAGTGCGCGGGTTGGGAACGGTGGCGCGGACGACGACGTTGCGTGTATCCCGGGCGGTAGTCTTGCCCGTAACAACACCCACGACGGGTGCACCGCAGTCAATAGTGAACCAGGTATACGGTGAATCGCCAAGGTCAGCAGACTCGTCGACAGCCGCGAACTGCAGTTCTACCGTCGGCTGATTCGATTGCGCCGACGCGATTTTCAGATCGGAGATGCGCGGAATGTGGCTCGGAATCGTGATCGTCGCCGGAAGCGTGCGGCGGCCCATCGGCATTACCAGAATCAGAGTGCGATTTCCCAGCGCAGCGTCTCCCGCAACATCGACTGTGACCTCCCACCACGCGATGTTCTGAGAATCAGCCGCCCGCTTGATACCGGACACCGTGACACCAGCCGCGGGTGAGATCTCGGCGGACTGAACCATCAAGGCGGCGCCTGGAACCGCCACGTTGAGGACCGTTGACTGACCACGCGGCACCTGTGCTGGAAAGACACTTTCGATTGTGACTGGCTGCTGCGCCCCGCTGAACCGCGCACCCGGCCCGAGACAGGTGACAAGAGTGATGCCGAATACGATGCTCGACCGAGCCGCGAACATTAGATCACCTCAAGACGTGTCAACCACGAAGGGTCGAAGGCCACGAAGAAGAGGTGAGTCTCCTTCGTGTTCTTCGTGACCTTCGTGGTTAAAACCGGTACAGGTCTTTCGATATCAGAACGTATATCGAACACCGAGCTGCATTTGACGCGCCGTGTCAGCCACGATCGACTGGCCGAAGCTCGAGGCAAGGCGGTTCCCGATCACGTTGTTGAAATTGACGTGATTCAGGGCGTTGTAGAGCTCCCAGAAGAATCCCGCGGTTCGCTGGTTCTGCATCTTGACGATGTACTGGAGCCGCAGGTCGAGGACGGTCTTGTGCGAGCCGGAAATGCCGTTCCGGATGGCCATGCCACTGGCATCGACCGGCGAGAGGATCGGACGCGTCAGATCGTTGATCCCCTTGACGGGACGGTCCGTATTGTCGCGGTCGCCGTTGGAATCGAGACCGATCGTTTCGTTGACCGGGTTGCCGGAATAGAACCTGAACGTCGCGCCGGCGCTGAGCCCGCGCCACGCGTCCCAGTTGCCGCCGCCGGTGAACGCGTGCCGGTTGTCAAAATCCGACAAGCCGTAGTCCGACCGCGGATTGAGGTCGTTCACGACGCGTGCCTCGCCACGAACCCCGGTACCAACGTCCCTCGCCTTTGACAGCGTGTAGGCGGCGCGTCCGGACCAGCGGTTGGCCATCCGCCTGACCAGGCTCACCTCGAGTGCCTTGGAGTCGAAGTTGAACACGGAGCTGGAGTTGTACTGCAGCACGCGCTGGAAGGCGGCGTTCCGGGCCGAGGCCGGAATCAGCGTGCCGTCCGGATCGAACACCGCCGGTCCGGGACGGCCGATGGTTCCGTTGGGCAGCAGGCGCGGTTCGTTGATGTCGATGCGTCCAGTCTGATTGTAGCCGCGCGTCGCGACCACATCGACGGTCAGCGCCATTCCCGTGAAGATTTCGCGCTGAACCCCGACGTCGTAGGACCACAGATAACCTAGGCGGCGGTCGCCGTCGAGCACCGGCTCGGTGTTGGGTTCACCAACAGCCGCAACGGCGGCGCGACGGGTCGCCAACTGCGCCCGGCAGGCGGGGCTGATCTCCGCCTGGCCGCCATTGTTCACCGGCAGCAGGCAGACGTTTGTCGGAAACCTTCCGGCCGCTGCGTTGTTGTCCTGACCGGTATCGAACGTGAACACAGGCGAATTCACCGCGCCTGCAAACAGGTTGGCGGGAATAGCCGTCGACTGATACTGGTAGAACTTGCCGGCGCCCGCCCGGATCAGCGTCCGCTCGTTGGGGGAGAACGCCATGCCAAGCCTCGGCGCGATGCCGTCCTTGGTCTGCGGAACCTGGTGCTGATAGTCGTATCGGACCCCCAGGCTCAGGGTGAGCTTGCCCGTTGCCTGCCACTTGTCCGACACGTAGTAATTCATGCGCCAGTCCTTCATCGGGCGAAACATCTCGCCCAGCTGAATCGAGAAGCGATTCGGGTACGTGAAGGGATTGGCCGGGTCGAACGCCACGTTGGTCGGGAATGTAAACAGCCCGATGAAGTTGGTACCGACGATGTTCACGCCGCCGTTCTTGCTGGCGCCGCCGCCGATCTTCAAAGTGTGTTTGGTCGGCGTAAACGTCAGCTGTTCGGTGAACAACGTCGTCGTGACGTTCGCTCCGCCCGGGCTGGCATACGGCCCCGTCAGGTAATCGGGGTGCTGCTGCCCTGCGCCGAAGTCGAACTGGTCGGTACCCTTGAGTCCCAGAAACTGATTGTCCTTGAAGATCGTGGTGGAGCCGGCCGTATCGAACATCCTCTGGTCGCCGATCTGGAGGTTTTCGTTGACGCGGTGCATCCGGAACTCGTTGACCATCCGGTTGCCCATCACCCGGAGCCACTGCCCGTTGATGAACGTCTCGCCAGGCGGTGGAACACGCTCGATCCTCAGGGCCTGGATGGTGCGCAGCTGGACCACGTGGTCCTGGCCATTCACCCGGTTGACATCGAACACGGCGCGGACGCTCACGTTGTTCGACTGGTTGATCTGGTAATCCACACGGCTAAAATAGTTCTCCGAGCTGACCGGGAGGAATGTCGAGTACGACACCGCGAGGGGCGCGGCGTTCGCCGGATACCGCAGATCGGCCGCCTGCCGGATCCGCAGGCGTTCGACATTGGCGAAGAAGAACATCTTGTTCTGGATGATCGGCCCGCCGATGTTCGCGAGCATCGTCTTCACGCCGCTCTTGGCAGGCGTGGCGCCGGCCAGCTTCAGGAAATAGTTGGTCGCGTCCATCTTGCTGTCCTGAAGGTAATATGCCCCGCGGCCGTGGAACTGGTTGCTCCCGCCTTTGGTGATGGCGTTGATGACGGCGCCGGATGCGCCTCCGTATTCCGCGCCGAAGTCGTGCGTCAGCACCTGGTATTCCGCCGTGGTGTCGATCGTCATCCGAGTCTGCATGCCGGGTCCGGATTGCGTGCGGTCGTCATTGTTATAGGCGCCGTCGACCATGAACACGTTGTTCGAGGTACTCTGCCCGCCCGCGCTGTACTGTGCGCCCTCGAACGATCCCGCGGCGAGCGTGGGCGTGAGTCCAGGAACCAACCCCAACAAGGCGTACTGCTGCCGCCCGGCGGTCGGCAGCGCTTCGATGTTCGCTCCCGTGATGTTGGTGCCCACCTGGGTCTGGGTCACCTCGACCAGGGGCGCTTCGCCGGTGACCGTCACCTGATCCGTGAGGGTCCCGACGGGCAACGCCAGATTGAGGGTTACAGCCTGACCGACGTTGACGACGATGCCGGTACGGTTCTGCGTCTGAAAGCCGGAGAGTTCGGCTTTGACCGTGTAGCGACCCGGTTGCAGGGCCGGGAGAACCCAACGACCTGTTTCATTGGTAATCACAGTTCGCACGAGGCCGGTCGTTTCCTCCGTCAGCGTGACGGTCACCCCGGGAAGGACGGCGCCGGACTGGTCTGCCGCAATTCCGTTGACTTCAGATAGTGCTCCCTGTCCAAAGACGGGAACGATGGCTAGGAGAGCGAGAAGGGTTCCAACGACGACGCACACCAACGGGCGCTGCATGTCTGCCTCTCTTTCGGAAATCGAAACTGAGGGCGAGTAGAGTGAGGTCTTGCCAGGCGCACAAAAAACACACTTCGCCCACCGATGTCAACTCCCGATGAATTGGTGGCACGAAATTGGGGGCGCGCAAGACGCACGAAACCGTCGAAGAGCCGTGTCCAGCTCGTGCAATCGCCGCCGGAGTGCAAAAAACCTGGCGCGTCTCCGCCAGCCGGCGACCGCCAATCCGGTCGCTTCAGGCGCATGGACGCCGGATCTCCTCTCAGAACGTGTAGCGCACTCCGATCTGCATCGAGCGCGCTTCGTCGGCGACGATCGATCGGAGGAAGTCCGCGCTGTTGCGCGCCCCGATCGGGTTGCCGAAGTTCACGCGGTTCAGGGCGTTGTAGATCTCCCAGAAGAATCCCGCCGTGCGCTCCCCCCCGAGCCGGTGCACGTACTGCAGCCGCAAGTCCAGCAGCATCTTGTCCGTGCCCTTGATGCCGTTCCGGATCGCCGTGCCGCTGGCATCGAGGTTGGAGACGATCGGCCGCGTGAGATCGTCGCGACCTTTCATTGGTCGATCGAAGTTCGCGGCGTCGCGGTCGCGGTTCACGTCGGTGCCCACCGTTTCGTTCACCGGGTTGCCGGAGTAATAGCGGAACGTCCCGCCGATGCCGAGGTCCCGCCACGCGTTCCAGTTGCCGCCGGTCGTGAACGCGTGCCGGTTGTCGAAGGTCGCCAGACCGTAGTCGAGCCGCGGGTTGAAGTCGTCATTCACTCGCTTGTTGACGATCCCGAAGTTCCCTGCGCTGGTTGCCGCGACATCGCGCGAGCGCGACAGGGTATAGCTGGCGCGTCCCGACCAGCGGTTGGCGAAACGCTTGTCGAGCGACACCTCCAGCGCGTCGTAGTCGCTGTTGAAAACGGAGCCCGTCACGTACTCGAGCACGCGCTGGAAGCCCGCGCCGCGTGCCGACGCAGGAATACGCGTGCCGTCCGGATCGAAGACTGCGGGGCCCGGCCGCCCGATCGTCCCATTCGCCAGCAGCCGTGGCTCGTTGATGTCGATGAGCCCGGTCTGGTCGTGTCCGCGTGAGCCGACGTAGTCGACCGTGACGCCGAAGCCAGGAAGGATCTCCCGCTGGACGCCCGCGTTGAGCTGGTAGAGGAAGCCCAGCTTGCGGTTGCCTGGGAGCCGAGGCTCGGTGTTGATGAAGCTGCCGGCCGCGAGCTGATTCTGCGCGGTCACGAGCTGCGCACGGCACGCGGGGCTGATCTTTGCAATGCCGCCGCTGCCACCAGGCAGCAGGCATGCATTGGTCGGCAGGACGCCCCGTGTCGCGCTGAGATCTTCGCCGGTGTCGAAGGTGAACACTTGCGAGATCACGCGGCCCGCAAACAGGTCGGAGATGATCTGAGTCGACGGGAACTCGTAGAACTTGCCGAAGCCGGCTCGAAGCACGGTCTTTTCGTTCGGGGAGTACGCCACACCAAGACGCGGCGCGAAGCCGTTCTTCGTGTTCGACGAATTGTCGTCGTACTCGTAGCGGACGCCGAGGTTCAGCGTGACTTTTCGCGAGAGCTGCCACTTGTCGGATACATAGGAATCGACCCGCCAGGTGCCAATCGGAATGAACATCTCGCCCAGCCGGATCCGGAAGCGCGTCGGGTACGTGGAGGCGACAGCCGGATCGAACGGCGCGTTGTTCTGAAAATCGAACGTGCCGATCTGGTTGGTCGAGACGACGCTGATGCCCTTGTTCTGGCTACCGCCCACACCGAACTTGAGGGTGTGATTGGCGGGAGTGTAGGTGAGCTGCTCGCTATACACATTCGCCGTCAGCGCGTTGCCGCTCATCTCGACACGCGGCCCGGCCCGGTAATCGGGGTGCTGCTGCGCCGACCCGAAGTCGATCGGATTGGTCCCGCCCAGCGCTGTCCATTCATTGGTCTTGAGGTCCCACGGAACGCTCTTCCCCGATTCACTGAAGATGCTGCGGTCGCCAATCCACAGGTTCTCCTTGGTCGTCCCCACCTTGATCTCGTTGACCATCTTGTTGCCGAAGATTGAGGTCCAGGAGAAGTTCGCGAGAACCTCCGGCGCGGCAAGTTCATACCTGAAGCCCTGTCTCGTGTACCGCTCGGCTTCCGCGTTCTCACCATGCCCATCATTCGGTCCATAGATGAGGCTGCCATGCATCGTGTTCGACGGGTTGAGCTGGTAGTCACCCCGTACGAAGTAGTTCTGGAGATGCACGTTGTACACGTCCGAAAAGGACACCGCGAGGGGCGCCGCCGCCGGCGGAAAACTCAGACGTACAGCTTCTCGGGAATGCGTGTACTCGTAGTTGAAGAACCAGAACGCCTTGTTCCTGACGAGCGGTCCGCCGATGTTGCCGCCAACCGACTTCGTGCCGCTGTCCGGGTTCTTCTCCCCTTCCAGCTTCAGGAAGTAGTTCGTGGCGTTCATCCTCGCGTCCTGGAGGAAATAGAAGCCCCGGCCGTGAATCTGATTCGTCCCGCTCTTGGTGATGGCGTTGACGATGACACCTGATGCCCCGCCGTATTCCGCGCCGTACTCGTGCGTCAGAATCTGGAACTCCGCCATGGAGTCGACCGTGACGCGCGACTGCGGGAACGTTCCGGTGCGGTCGTCCTTGTTGTACTGGCCATCGACCAGGTACAGATTGCTCCCGCTCTCGCGGCCGTTCGCGTTGTACGCCGACCCTTCGAACGATCCGGGCTGCAGCGAGGGCGTCAGACCCGGCACCAGCTGCATCAGGGCGAACTGTTCGCGCCCCTGCATCGGCAGGTTCTCGATGTCCTTCTGCGACATGTTGGAGCCGATCTGCGTCTGCGTCGGCTCGATGAGCGGCGCCTCGCCGGTCACGGTCACTTGATCCTGGAGGGTACCGATCGGCATGGCGAAATTGATCGTCAGCGCCTGACCAACGGCGACCGTGACTGTAGTACGGCTCTGCGTCTGAAAGCCGCCGAGTTCCGCTTTGATGGTGTAAAGCCCGGGCGTCAGGGCGATCGCGACGAAACGTCCACGATCGTTCGTGACGACCGTCCGTGTGAGACCCGTCGTTTCTTCAGTCAGGGTCACGGTGACACCTGGAAGGACCGCGCCAGATGCGTCAGAAGCGGTGCCGTTGACTTCAGAGACCGCTCCCTGGCCATGCAGGGGCTTGGTAAGAACGAGCGAGAGGAAGGCGCCGACGACGAGACATACCGCGACACGTTGCATGTCTGCCTCCGTTTGCCGAAGCCGGATACGGTTACTAGGGTGGGGTGTTTTTCAGTGCGCCTAAAAGACACCCTTCGCGGCTGATCTGTCAATCGGAATCGACGACGATCTGCACACAGGTCCGTAGTTTGTGGCTGAGGTTGGGACAGTCGGCGGATCGCCGGGAGGGCGAACCTTGCCAGGTCCGCCCCCGGCAATGGACTAATTGGTCGCGCGCGTTTCGGCGAGCCGACGCCCGCCGATCCAGACCGAGTGAATCTGCCGCGTGTTGCGGATGTCGGTCAGCGGGTTGCCGTTGAGCACGAGCAGGTCGGCCTGCTTGCCCGCCGCGATGGTTCCGAGCTGCTGCTGGATGTTGGCCGCGCGGGCCGCGCCGCTGGTCGCTGCCACGAGCGCCTGCATCGGTGTCAGGCCCGATTTCACCATCTCCTCGATCTCGATGTGCTCGAAGTAGCCCTGCCACTGGCCTTCGTTCGTCCCGGTGTCGGTGCCGAGCGCAATCGTCACGCCCGCGTCGGACAGCGTTTTCAGGTTCTTCCGGCCCTGCGCGAGCGCCGGCTTGATGCTCTGCGCAGCCTGATCCTTGCGGATCTTCTCCTGGTTGGCCGGATCGCGCAGCTTCGACATCTCGTCGCGGTAATACGAGCTCGGGATGTGCCGCGTGAAAAACGGATCGCCGAAGTACGGCGGTGTCGATTCGTAGACGAACGTCGCGATGTCGCGCGTGAGCGTGGGAATGTACTCGACGTCGCGCGCCTTGATCGCCGCAATCGTCGCGGCGTCCACCGGCTGGTCGCGGATGCTGTGCGCGATCACGTCGATGCCCTTCTCGAGGAGCCCCTTCGCGTCGCGCAGGTAGAACAGGTGCGCGGCGCTGCGAAGCCCGCGCTTATGCCCCTGATCGATCAACGCGCCGTACACCTCCGGCGTCATGTCCATCGGGCCGCCGGTGATGTGCATCTTGATGATGTCCACCTTCATGTCGGCATACTTGTTCGCCCAGCCGCGCGCCTCGTCCGCGGTCTTGAGATTGCGGAGACTCGCCGCCGCCACCCACACGCGCGCGCGGTCCGGCGCGCTTTTGCCCGGGAGCGACTCGTCATGGAGTTTCACCGCTTCGCCAACGTCGTCGAGGGGGATACCGAGCACCTGCACCGTCGTGATGCCGTAATCCGCGTACATACGGAGCTGACCCGTCAGCCTGTCGCGCGCCGGGCGCTTCGACATGTCGGCCTGGAGGTGGCCATGCGCGTTGACCAGGCCGGGCAGGATCGTCTTGCCCGCCATATCCACGCGCGTCGCGCCCGCGGGGATCGCGACATTTGTCCCGACAGCCTGGATGCGGCCGTCCGAAATGACGATCGTGGCCCCCTCGAGCGGTGGGGCACCAGTCCCGTCAATGACACGGGCACCGGTCAGCGCAAGCGTCCCACCGGCGGGGGCCTGCGCCTGCGAGGACTGGAACGACAAGCCCGCCCACACCAGCAATGTGCCTATGAGAACCGCTGCGACACGTGTTGAGATGCGAATCATGCTGACCTCGTCTCAAGATTCAGGGACATTTCCAAGGGCCGGAGGAAGCGAATCGGTCGGTAAACTACCACGTTGGCCACGAAGAGCACAAAGACGAATTGGCCGATCCGCCTTTGTGGCCTCCGTACGGGATAATTCAGACCAGCAGCAGGAGTCCGCGGGATGCTCAGGAAAGAACAGAACGATCTTCTGACACAGACGGGGCCCGAGACGCCCATGGGCCGGCTGTTCCGCAGCTACTGGGTTCCGGCGCTGCTGCCTGAAGAGCTTCCGCAGAACGAGTGCCCTCCAGTGCGAGTGAAGCTCCTTTCCGAGCGCCTGATTGCGTTCCGCGATACCAATGGACGCTACGGATTGATGGACGAGTTCTGCGCCCATCGCGGTATCTCGCTCTGGTTCGGCCGCAACGAGGAATGCGGGCTGCGCTGCCCGTATCACGGCTGGAAGTACGACGTTACTGGGCAGTGCGTCGACATGCCGTCCGAGCCGGAGGATTCCGGCTTCGCGAAGAAGGTCAAGCTGAAGTCGTATCCGCTGATCGAGCGCGGAGGCGTGCTGTGGACCTACATGGGTCCGGCCGACAGCCAGCCCCCGGTGCCCGAATGGGAGTTCGCCACGGTCCCCGCGGCGCAGTCGTTCACGTCGAAGCGCCTCCAGGAGTCCAACTGGCTGCAGGCGATGGAAGGCGGCATCGATTCGAGCCACGTGTCCTTCCTGCACCGCGGCGATTTGAACTCGGATCCGCTGTTCAAGGGTGCGCGCGGGAACCAGTACAACCTCAGCGACGCGCGCCCTGTCTTCGAGGTCGTCGAAAGTTCCGGAGGCCTGTACATCGGTGCGCGGCGCAACGCGGAGAACGGCCACTACTACTGGCGGATCACGCAGTGGGTGATGCCATCGTTCACGATGATCGCGCCGCGGGGCGACCATTCGATACACGGCCACTTCTGGATTCCGATTGACGACGAGAATTGCTGGACGTGGAGCTTCGATTACCATCCCACGCGGGCGCTGACCGACGCCGAGGTCGCGGCGATGCGCGCCGGGAAGGGAATTCATGCGAAGGTCATACCCGGGACCTTTCGTGCCGTCGCCAACAAAGACAACGACTATCTGATCGACCGCGCGGCGCAGAAGGCGGGCAGAACCTACAGCGGCGTCGAGGGGTTTGCCATGCAGGACTCGTCACTCCAGGAAAGCATGGGCCCGATTGTCGATCGCACCAAGGAGACACTGGTGTCGACCGACAGCGGGATCATCCTGGCGCGCCAGCGGCTGCTGCGCGCGGTGAAGGCGTTTGTCGAGACGGGCGCGACACCGCCGGGCGTTGACACGGTGCATCAGAGGGTGCGCTCGGCCGCCGTGGTGCTTCCACCGGATCAACCATTCAAGGACGGCGCGCGCGAAGCCATGATCGCGCATCCAGGTGTGGCGCCTGCTTCTGTGTGATGACAATTCCCAACTCCCAATTCCCAACTCCCAAGGCGTTGGGATTTGGCATTTGGGATTTGGGGTTTGGGATTTAGATGCTAAGTGAATCAGCTCGCATGAGCTCGGCCGCGGAGGCACGCTTCCGCATTCAGACGCCGAACCCGACGTCGCGCGTGGTGAAGGTCATCTCACTCGACACCGCCAGCCATCACGAGATCGCAACACTGGTGGACGAGGTGCCGACGGCGGACCTCGTCGTGATGGTCGCCTCTGCCGGCGCAGATGCGCACGCCGCGGCGATTATCGGCGAGGCGTGCAGCCTGAAGCACGTGATGACCACGACCCTCGTCATTCACGCCGCATCGGCCACGGACGAAGCGCTATCGAAGACACTGGCGCAGGTGCGACCATGGTCGTTGATGGTCGTGATCGCGAGCGACGAGGCGTACGTCGAGGAGATCCTGAGATCCTTCCGATGATGGCGACTGCCAAGGTCACGAAGACGTACATAACCACGAAGGACACGAAGAGCACGAAGGTATGAACACAAAGTAATGAATTGTGGGGTTCATAGACATCGTTTCAATGTTTTGAGAGCGATGTCGACCGCGTATTCAGGGTGGCGGGTGGGTTCCTGGTCTGGGTCGTACAGCGCGTCCACCTCTTCGTGAAGCGGCGTTTGCTCCGAGAGCTCGCAGACACGATCGATTGGCGTCTTGCCGGCCAATGATGAATGCGGACGATCCCAGTTATACGCGTACTGCCAGAGGGCGAGCTGCTCCGCTAAGTCGGACGCTTTGAGGTCC
>Ga0208185_1000028_pt1 | contig 86754 bp, 91 predicted proteins | sample EasRivMeERMLT700_FD_187532 | JGI IMG/M metagenome (GOLD analysis project Ga0208185, IMG submission 187532) | Soil microbial communities from meander-bound floodplain in the East River, Colorado, USA - East River MetaG ERMLT700 (SPAdes) (version 2) | ecosystem: Environmental > Terrestrial > Soil... | reverse complement strand
CACCTTCCGCTTGTTGCAGGACGGCGGTGATCTGCTCGACGGAAAAGCGCTTTCTCTTCACGGCACACTCTCCTGGCCCGACGGGCCGGATTATGCCGCAGCACTCGCCCTCAATGTGGCCCGAAAACCCCGGAGCCCCTCAGCCCTCGGGAAACGAGGGGCCATGAAGAAGACGCGATTCAGCGAAGAGCAGATGGTCACCATCCTCCGGGAAGCCGACGAGAAGCCGGTCCCGGAGGTGGCGAAGAAGCACGAGATCAGCGCGCAGACGATCTACGGCTGGCGCAAGCACTTCGGCAGTTTGGAGCCGGCGGACGTGAAGCGGCTCCGACACCTCGAGCAGGAAAACGGCCGGCTGAAACGCTTGGTCGCGGACCGGGATCTCGAGCTCGAAGTCCTCAAGGAGATCACGCGAAAAAAATGGTAGGCGCCCGCGTGCGCAGGCAGCAAGTCGCGTATGCCCGGTCACGCGGCTTGTCAGGCCGCCGCGCGTGCGCCTTGCTCACCGTCGCGCGCTCGACCCTCGGGTATCAATCACGTCTGGTCGCACGGGATCGTCAGGCGGCCGACCGCAAGATCGACGACTTCATGACCGTCCCACGCTCGCGCCAAGGGTGACGAGAAGCTCGTCCAGTTGCGCGAACGTCTCGACCATCGCATCCGCCGCCCCGGTGCCGGCAGCGTCGAGAGCTTCCTTCGAGGGATAGAGCTCGTGCATGACCAGCAGCGTCTTGCCACCCTTTTCCTCGAAGGTCACCGTGGTGACGGGCCCACCCTCGCCACCTTCCTCATTGGTCCAGACGAGGCGCGAGGGCGGTGTCACTTCGAGGTACGTGCCGAAGAACGCCATGGCATCGTCTCCGAACTCGAGACGGTACTTGCCCCCGACACGAACATCCATCTCACAGGAAAGCAGGGACATGCCCATCGACTTCGGCGCCCACCACCGCTTGAACAGCTCGGGCTTGGTCCACGCTTCGAACACGATGCGCGCCGGGCCGTTGAAAGTTCGCGTAGTGACTAGCTCACGCTCGGACTTCCGTTCCACCGTCGTGCCGTTCTTCATGGGGGTAGGCTCACTCTCTCTCCTTGCGTCCATCGACCTTCTCCTTCCGTTTCAGTTCCTCGACAACCTTGTCCAGCTCGTCGAACCGTGCGCCCCAGAGCTGGCGGTACCTCTTGATCCATGCCGCCTCTTCATCCAGTCGGCGCAGGCCGAGCTTGCAGGTCCGCACGCGCCCGACCTTCTCTGTGGTAACGAGCCCCGCCTGCTCCAAGACGCCGACATGCTTCTTCATGCCCGTGAGGGTCATGTGGAATTTCTCGGCAAGGTCCGTGATCGAAGCGTCTGCACGCCCGAGCTGCTCCAGAACGCCGCGTCGGGTGGCATCCGAGAGCGCGGCGAACGAGGCATCGAAGCCGGTTCTGGAATACTGAACCATATGGTTCAGTATATAACACACGGATTAGCGGCATGCAAGGGGAGGCTGAGCGCGCGCTGCGTTGCCGGCCGCCTTCACTCCCCAATCGAGCTCACTTCGATACAGATTCGATCGACTCGGCGATCCCAGGCCCTAAGCGTCCCTATTCGTGGCGTTGGTGCATGAATCCCGCGGCCTGAGAGGTCCAGAGGCTGGGATTCGCTCGATCTTCTGTGCGCCGCGACCAGACTGACGGGATGAATTCGAGGGTCTATCCCACGTACAAGACCAAGTACCACGTCGCGAACTGGGCCTCCTACGATCGCGCCTTCGTCGGACGCGGCGATGTCACCCTGTGGGTGTTACCGGAGGCGATAGCCACTTGGGAGCCCCTGAGCGTCGGCACTCGCGGAGGGCAGCAGAAGTACTCCGACGTCGCCATCGAAACCGCACTGATGCTCCGTCTCCTCTTCCACCTGCCACTCCGTCAGGCCGAGGGGTTCTTGCCGTCGCTCTTCAGGATGATGGGCATTAACCTCTCCGCCCCGGATCACACGACGCTTTCCCGGCGCGGTCAGCTTCTCGACGTCACATTGCGGCGAGTCCCGACCGGTGAAGGCCTTCACCTCATCGTCGACAGCACGGGACTGTCGATCGTGGGCGAAGGCGAGTGGGCCACGGCGAAGCATGGCGTACGCGGTACGCGCGGCTGGAAGAAACTCCATCTGGCTGTCGACCGATCAGGGGTGATCGTCGCCGAAGCCCTGACCAAGGGTCATGTCGATGACGCGACAACCGCTCTCCATCTAATCGACGCGGTCGACGGCGACATCGCCAGCGTCACGGCGGACGGCGCATACGACTCGGTCGCAATCTACGATGCCGCTGGTGCGCGTGGCGCGACCGTCGTAGTACCTCCGACCAGGACGGTCACGGTGTCTCGACGTCGACTGCGGTCGACTGCTCGCGATCGCACGATCAAGAAGGTGAGGGCGATCGGACGGCGTCGGTGGAAGAAGGCGTCTGGCTACCATTAGCAGGCTCGCGTGGAGAACGCGTTCTTCCGGTACAAGTCGATCATCGGGGATGGCCTTCGAGCGCACAGTCCGGCAGGGCAGAAGATTGAGGCCGTCCTCGCATGCAACATCCTCAACCAGATGACTCAGCGTGGCAGGCCCGCCTCGTACACCATTGGGAGGTGACGGGCCTGTGAGTCGTGATCGCTGCAGGCTAGCTCCGATTCATGCACCAACGCCGCATCAAGGGTCGAGCCGCCCGATCATTCCCTCTAGGGAAAGACCGTCTTCCAGAGCACGAACAGCAGAAACCGCGATGATGAGCGCGATGTTCATGCGGTCCCACCGTTTCATCCACCACGGCGTGTCTTTCGGCATCATCGCTTCTTCGCCGCCTTCCGCGTCACAAACCGCGCACGCGTGAGACAACGTAAGCGAGCAGAATCAATGCTCCGACTACCACCATGACGATTGCCCTGATTCTGCCCAATGATTCTTGAGTCCAGCGTGCCATAGTTCTTTACCTCGCTTTTTCCTCTGCTTCGTCAGCACCACCATTCCACGCTCAAATCCAAATCCGTGCAACATCCGCGAAACTCTCACGCCCTGAAATGAAAAACTCCCAGCATCTACTGGGTCTCTGATTTTGTTGCGGAAGCGGGGATTCGACACACGCCAAAGCAGATTGACAGCCAATCTGAGAGCCGTAGTGTCCCATCACTCGATCGAACTGTCTCGTCGAGGTGTGATCCCATCACGCTGCGCGCTTGTAGTAATTGAGTAGTCCGCCGAGTCGTGGACGTCGCCGAATCCGACCTTGGGTGTTCGTCGTCGGTCGGCCAGCAATCAAGGCGTTGCCCAGCCCTTGGTGATTGCGCTCGCCATGGTAATGGGCGACGTACTCCGCGAACGCGCGACGGAAGTGGCGTTCTCCCATCGGGATAATCCGATCGAGGCATTCGGCCTTAATAGATCGTACGAAGCGTTCGGCATGTGCGTTGGCATTGGGTGCCCGAGTGGGCGTCTGCGTCACGCGTATGCCGGCGTCGCCGAGTCGCGCGCGGATGTCGTGGCTCCATTTGCCGTCGCGATCGCAGATCAGCACGCGATGCGCGACGAGAAAGCCCTCGTCCGTCGTGGTCAGCGATCGGACGACCTGCTGCATGAACACTTCGTTGGGCCACGGGGTCGAGCCCGCGAGGACGACCCGCCGGGAGGCCAGATCGATGACGAACAGGGTGTAGTACGTGACGAGTCCCCGCCACGTCCAGACTTCCGTGGTGAAGAAATCCGCGCCGGCGATTGCGCCCCAGTGCGCCCGAAGAAACGTCTGCCACGACGTGGGTCGCTGCGGTACCGGCGGCAACCCATGGGCCTTCAGAATCCGTGCAATCGTGGAGCGACCGACGCGGTGCCCGACGTTCTGTAAGGCCCCTTGGATCCGGGTGTACCCCCACGTCGGATTCTCGTCGGCCATCCGCACCACGAGGCGTTCGATCTCGGCGAGCACCGCGCGACGACCGGAGCGGGTCCGAGAGGTCCATTTTCGAGCCACGAGCCGGCGATGCCACCGGAGCAGCGTATCCGGCGTAGCGATGGACGCGATCTCGCGCAACCGGTGACGGCCGACGCGAACCGCCCGTATCGCCAAGCGGCACCGGTCGGCGTCGGTCAGGCGGAGCCGTCGCGTGCCGAGTTGCCGGCGGATCAGCCGGTTCTCAGCAATCAGGTACATGACGGCGTCACGCTCGCGGCACTCGAGCCAACCGGTGAGGACCAGGAGCAGCCGGTGGAGAGGCACGGTGTCAAACACGAGCGGCAGCTTATATCACGTCACAACACGTCGATCGAATGGTGGGACACTACGAGTTCGTCTAAGTCGCAAATTTCCCGAACTCCCTCTGCATCAGCGTGAGCTTACACACGGTTTACGCGGGGTGCGGTTTTGAACATCGCAACGCCTCATCCCGCGTGTAGGCTGCTGCCTGCAATTGCATAGGTATTTACCCTACAGGGTGCTACCTTCTACGCCGATAAGATTGATTCATGCGAGTGCTCTGGCGACTCCGTTCGCCCTCCTCGGACCAGTTGACGGAGTGTCAGGTCATCGACCGCGCACCTCTTTTCGCGCATGTGCGGCTCATTGACGTCCAGCTCGGTATCACCATCGCTTGGGGGTCGTTCACGGAAATCCCAGTAGCCGTGAACGCCGCCGCAGTCCTCGGGGCCGCACTCCAGGCCGATGGCTGGTTTCACCTCGCCTAGTGTTTCCTAACTTCGACTTCTGAACCGTCACGACGCCCCGAGCGTGAGCCAAACGAGCGGCCCAAGGCCGTTATTGTTGGGGGCCTCCACACGTGTGCAGCCCTCCAGACGGTTTCTTCGTTCGTTGAACTAACACACCCCGACCAAGTCCGATCACGCCATCGTCCGCTCGGACCTTGGCGTATTCGTGTTTGGGCTCACCTGTGATCCAGACCGGACCAATTCCTTTCATGCATGCGGAAAGCATTACTCGTAGGGCCTGACAGGGCGGGTCAGCGCCCCGGCGTCCAGAACGCGCACATGTAGTCGCTCTGGGGTTCGTGTGGTTGGGAGGGGAGACCGAGCCAGTCGAAATTCTGAGTCATGACATTGTGGATGATTATGCCTTTGACAAGGCTCGGCGATAGCTGTGCCGTTTTGGACAGCCCGCCGCTCAGCGCAGGCATACGATTTGGTGCATGGCGAATGTCAGACTCTATGAATTCATTGAGGACAATCGTGACGAACTGATCGGCCGATGCAGAGCGAAAGTTGCGACGAGGCTCTCTCCACCGGCTACGGAAGCGGAGATCGATCGCGGAGTTCCTTTGTTCCTGGGTCAACTGGTGGACGAGTTGCGCCACGGACCGACGAAGAGCCAAGAGATCAGCACGGGCGCGATCCAGGGCACGACCTTTTGCTACAGGGGTTCACCGTGTCACAGGTGGTGCACAACTATGGCGACGTCTGTCAGTCCGTCACCGCTCTGGCAATGGAAACGAACGCCCGCATCGCCACGGAGGATTTCCGCACGCTGAACAGATGCCTTGACGACGCCATCGCGAGCGCCGTCACCGAGCACGCTCGCGGACAACAGGTCACCCGCGAGGGACAGTCAGACGAATTACAGCATTTAACCAACATCGCGATCGCCGCGTTCGAAGTGCTTCAAACGGGGACTGTTGGAGCCGCAGGGACGACGGGGGCTTTGGTTTCTAGAAGCCTCATGGGGATACGCGCGCTCATTGATCGCCCAGTCGCCAAGATCGCTCAACCAACTCCTCCGGCAATGAACAAGCTAGACGGTTGAGCGGCCAGGCCGTTTCGGGTCTGCACCGCGACCCAGTTAATTCGCCACGGCTGAGATTTGAATTCCTACGTCATGCGACCCTCCCAACCCAATGTCACCAAAGGCACGCGACCCGACGCGGAAATCCTTGACCGTCAAGCGCGCGAACTGGAGCGGCTGATTAAGGAAGCGCAACGCATCCACCGAGAGGTTAAGGAGCATCTCTCCAAGCTCCGTCACGCCGGGGACCGGTCAGCCCCTAACAAGAAGTCTTAGTATTTCGCAACCACTTCGACTGTAAGAATCACGACAGACCAAGGCCGTTACAGGGATCTACGCTATCGACGTGCCAAGCACACGTGATGCATTGACCACGCGCTTGGAAAACATCAAGCAACTCGCTGACGACCTCGCCCGCATGCACGAAGGCGACCCCGCCCGCCACGCCATGGCCGACGACATCAAACACGACGTTGATGCGGTGCTCCGCGCACTCCGGCGACCCAAGCGCCGTGGATCAGTTTGACAATGGTGGACACTCATGTGCGAAGTGATGTTCAACGCCTTCGCGACTAAATGGGTGGTCTGCGTGCTGCAAAATAACGGAATAGACGACCTCATGACCGGCAATCTGGGCTGTCAGAAATGCGTTGCCTTCCGGAAGATCTAGGTAGGTGAATTTCACGAGCCGATCGCCGGACATCACCTTCGTCCATTCGTCTTCCATGACCCCGCCTTTCGGCCTGACGAACATGCAGCTCTTCGAGGAGAGCGCGGGCCGTCCGCAGCTCTTCCTCGACCGTTCTTTGGAATTCTTCCGCCTGCTGGCGTCGTCGCTCGACGCACACGAGCACGTTCTTGGGCTTACCAGAGGAGGGTGACGATGTCTTCGACGGCCCAGACATGAGCGGCCATAACGGCCTCCATTGCCGGCGTCACTCTCAGCGTCTGATGCACGCGGAAGAAGTTGTCATACGTGAAGTATAGGGCCACGGCTGCTGCGTGATTCTCGACCTTTTTTGAGAATGCGTTCGTCAGTCGCGTGAATCGGCGCATCGACATTCTCATGGTCAAATTCTGACGCTCGACGTACGACGTCGAGATGTACTTCGGATTCGGTTCCCCGCTCGCCCCTTCATCTCGTGTCCCCTTGCGTGTGCCTCGGAAAGAGCGTATCCTCGGCTCGTCTCGCTTTCCTGAGCACTGCCGCACCTCCGCCGGGGAATCCTCCCCGACCCTGAGTAACAGCCCTCACCAAAGCTTTCCCGTCGTGGCACTCTCGGCCGGCGTGTCGCCATCCCGGCTCCGTGAGATCGGCGAGCGATGTCCAGTTGCTCGATTCGGCTCCTCTGATAGTCACAAGGCTTTTCAGATGCGTATTGTTTGCCAGCCGTTCGCCCAACGCGTGCAGCGACCTGCCGCCCACCGATTCCTCGCCGCGCGCGTCATCGATCAAGCCTTTCGAGATGTGCGCGAACTTTCTGTCCCGCGCCGGAGACGGCCTGTTTGTGCGATCGACCATATATTAAAGAACCGCAAACATCTCACGCGGATCGAACTCACGAACACCACGACGATCACGGAAGTCACGGAGTGGTACTGATGGAGACGCGACGGTTTATCGAACTTAAGAACGGCGTCGGGCTCAACGCGATCACGGTGTCTCGGAATTTATGGCTCGATGCCGAGGGGCATCCGCTGCCCGTGCCAGATGGGCTCGTCGAAGTGCCGCAGGACGGCGTGGATTACATCGGATGCGCCTACACGGCAAAGGACGGATTCGGCGCCAAGGTGCCAGTCGTCGAGCGGACACGGGTGATCTCGCACGCACGATATTTTGACCTCTTCACCTTTGCGGAGCGGACGGCGACCTTCGCGCTGATTGATACGGGAGATGCGCGCGTGCCTGACTACTGGGCGCGGGTGCAGTTGGGCGGACCGATCAACCTGCTCAGTTCACGCGTCTCTGCCGGGTTGGGGCATCTGAAGTCCAGAGGCGTGTTCGGGAACGACTCTGACGCGGCAGACGCACGCATCGCGGCTATCGTGGCGAATCACGATCCGGCATAAGGGTCGCCATCATCGCAGCGTTGCGCAGTTGTGCCTACTGAAAAGTCCGCTCTCCTTGCGAGAGTTGATGTTGCGGCCGACGATGGATGGCCTTCCAGGCGATGATGTCCATGCTCTTGTCGCTCTTCCTGACCCTGCGAGCAAGCCCGCATTCGCGCGTCGCGCTCCAACTCGAAGTCTTGGCGTTACGGCACCAACTGCAGGTGCTGCAGCGCGCCCGACCAGGACGGTTGCGGCTCTCGAAGACGGACCGGTGCCTCTGGGTCGTCCTCTTCCGCATCTGGACTGTGTGGCGAACGTCGCTGGTGATCGTCAAGCCTGAGACCGTCATCGCCTGACACCGATGCGGCTTTCGGCTGTGGTGGACGTGGAAGAGCGGGCGTCGCTTCATGGGACGACCGATTGCGGCGGCGGACGTGCGTGCGCTGATTCGCACGATGGCGCAGGCGAACCCGCGTTGGGGCGCGCCGCGGATTCATGGCGAACTGCGGAAATTGGGCATCGAGGTCTGTTAGTCGACCGTCGCGACGTGCTGGTTGGCAAGGAATACATTGGCGCCGGCTACGTGACCGTGATGGTACGCGGCGACGTCGGCGCGGTGAAAGCTGCGACAGACGCCGGGGCCGCCGCGGCGCGGCGCGTCGGCGAGTTAGTGTCGGTACACGTCATCCCCCGCCCGCACACCGAGGTCGAAAAGATTCTTCCCAATGGCAGCAAAGACCCCGTGACCGCGTAAGCGCCCCTGGCGCCAGAAGCCCAGGCAGCGCCGCCAACCGATCGCGACCTCGCCTCGATTGCGGAGGCGCGTGCGCTCGCGCGGCGCGCCAACCAAGCCAAAGCCGAGCTGGCCGAGTTCAGTCAGGAGCACCTCAATGATCTGCGGGTGGTTTTTCGGACCTGACGTTGCCGTACAGGGTCTATACTCGAACCTCATTCCAGAACTGAGCCAGCCAGCGTTCGAGTAGTGCCCCCCTCGATAGTGGGTGCGCGCCGACCGGTCCAACTTTGGCCGTTTTGTCGGAGCGCCCAATGCCACGCGCCCCACTCACATGTCCATCGCCCGTCGAAATTCTCGAAGATCCGCTCGACACGGTGCCCTCGCGCGAACTGGGCCCACGGCACGGTTTCACCAGGGGCGCGCTCGACGGGCGGCCGTCGATGCGGTGACTTCCTGACATTGTGATGCGACGCGGCGTGCGCGCGGTGGGCGAGCGAAGTCACCGAGGAACGCTGCCGGAGTGGCGTGGCTATCGACGTCTGGGGGCGGCAGTGATTGTGTCGGCCGTCCTGGACTTGGAGAAGCCGACACGGGCGGGAGGAGCGTCCGTGGGGGCGGGAGAGTCCGCGCGGGCGTTCTTGACGGTTTCGAACTCAAACCTGGAGTTTTGGTGTCGCGTGGCGGATGTCGACATGAACGCGATCTTGCGGAGGTATTGCCAGGGAGGGAAGGTCGCGCGAATCGTCGGCGATGTCGAACCTGACGCGCTCGACGACTTCGTCAAGAGGCCGCTCCTGGCCGTCCCGTGAGGGTTCATGGAGAACAGGCGCGGAACAAAGGCGAGAAAGAGCGGATCAGCACCGTGACGCTCGAAGCAGTGCTCAACCGGGCTGGTCAGATGCATCGAGCCGAGCGGTGGACGCTCTGGACCGCGTGTGGAACGCACCAACTTGATGCGCTTCCGAGAACCGAGACGGGCGGAGCCAAGCGGCCGAGGTATTGCCCGAAATGCTGGACCGCCTTTAGTGCCGACGGCGTGCTCTGGAATCCGCCGTGTCAGCCTACTGAGCTGGGTGTGTGAGCGGTGGACCATCTATATCTATCGGAAGGACCAGTGATGCCGGGCACATATACGTCGCTGTATCAGTACTTGGAGAATCGATATGCGAACACGGTGGTCCTGACGTTCGCTCAAATCGAAGACCTCCTCGGCTTCCCGCTGCCTGACACGTGCGACGTCCGATCCACCATTCACCCCATTTGGAGCCTACATCCATGACTGTCAGACCGCTACACGACCGCATCATTGTTCAGCGCATCGACGAAGGCGAACAGAACGTCGGCGGGATCATCATCCCCGACAGCGCCAAGGAAAAGCCGCAACAGGGCACGGTCATTGCCGTCGGCAACGGGAAGGCGAACGACAACGGCAAGCGGATCCCCCTCGACGTCAAAGCGGGCGACCGGATCCTGTTCGGCAAGTATTCCGGCCAGGAGATCAAGCTCGATGGCAAGGAGTACTTCATCATGAAAGAAGATGACGTGCTGGCCGTCATCGAAGACAACGCCAAAAGGAAGACGAAGAAGACGACGGCGAAGAAGTCGAAGAAGTAACTGCGTCGGCCGCTGGGTAGTAGGAGACGAACGTCATGGCAAAGCAGATTGTGTACGGCGAGCAGGCGCGCCAGGCCGTCCTGCGCGGCATCAATCAGCTGGCCGACGCCGTGAAGGTGACGCTCGGCCCCCAGGGGCGCAACGTCGTGCTGGACAAGAAGTTCGGTTCGCCCACGATTACGAAGGACGGCGTCACGGTGGCCAAGGAAATCGAGCTGAAGGACCCGCTCGAAAACATTGGCGCGCAGATGGTGCGCGAGGTGGCCAGTAAGACGTCTGACGTCGCCGGTGACGGCACCACCACGGCCACGGTCTTGGCCCAGGCGATCTATCGCGAGGGCGCGAAGAACGTCGCCGCTGGCGCGAACCCGATGGAGATCAAGCGCGGCATTGAAAAGGCCGTCGAGGCCATCGTGGCGTCGCTCAAGGCGCAATCAAAGCCTGTGACCGGCCCCATGATCGCCCAGGTCGGCACCATCTCGGCGAACCACGACGAGACGATCGGGACGATCATCGCCGAAGCGATGGAGAAGGTCGGCAAGGACGGCGTCATCACGGTTGAAGAAGGCAAGACGCTGGAGACTACGCTCGACGTGGTCGAGGGGATGCAGTTCGACCGCGGATACCTCTCGCCGTATTTCGTGACCAACCCCGAGCGCATGGACGTGGTGCTCGAAGATCCCGTCATCCTGATCCACGAAAAGAAAATCAGCTCAATGAAGGACCTGCTGCCGCTGCTCGAGCAGGTGGCGCGCCTCAGTCGTCCGCTGCTCATCATCGCGGAGGATATCGAGGGCGAGGCGCTGGCGACGCTCGTCGTCAACAAGTTGCGGGGCACGCTCCAGGTCGCCGCGATCAAGGCGCCGGGCTACGGCGACCGTCGCAAGGCCATGCTCGAAGACGTCGCGATTCTGACCAACGGCCGCGCCATTACGGAGGATCTCGGGATCAAGCTCGAGTCGATCAAGATGGAGGACCTCGGCCAAGCGAAGAAGGTCACGATCGACAAGGACAAGACCACCCTCGTCGACGGCGCCGGCAGCTCGGCAGCGATCGAGGGTCGCGTCAAACAGCTGCGCGCGCAGGTCGAGGACACGACGTCGGACTACGACCGCGAGAAGCTGCAGGAGCGGCTCGCCAAGTTGGTCGGTGGCGTGGCGATCATCAAGGTCGGGGCGGCGACCGAGACCGAGATGCACGAAAAGAAAGCTCGCGTCGAGGATGCGATGCACGCGACGAAGGCGGCCGTCGAAGAGGGTATTGTGCCGGGCGGCGGTGTGGCACTGCTGCGGGCGTCCAAGGTGCTCCACCAGCTGAAGCTCGAAGGCGAGGAGCAAATCGGCGTCAACATCATCACCCGCGCGATCGAGGAGCCGATGCGCTGGATCGCGACCAACGCCGGCCACGAGGGCTCGATCGTCGTGCAGAAGGTGAAAGACATGAAGGACAACGAGGGCTTCAACGCACAGACCGAGCAGTACGAGAACCTCGTGCAGGCGGGCGTGATCGATCCGACCAAGGTGGTCCGCTCCGCACTGCAGCACGCGGCGTCGATCGCGTCGCTACTGCTCACGACCGAAGCGGTCATCACGCAGATTCCGGAAGAGCACAAGAACGCGGCGACGCCGGGCGGCGGCATGGGCGGAGGCATGTACTGAGAAGTTCAGTCATGAAAGATGTAGAGCACCTGTCTCACTCTGGACGGCGCGGGTGCAAAGCGAAGAAGGGATACCGTTGACAGATGGCCCTCCTCAAGAAAAACGCCTCACAACTTCAGGCCCAAGAGAACGAAATTTATAAGGCGTTGAAAGCCTGGTATCTCACTCCCGGCATACAGCGCGACCTCCGACACAAGGAGAATGGGGCCGTGCAGACGGTGCTAGAGGTTCTGGAGCGACGACGGGCGGCGGCTCACAAGACAGTACTGGATTGACGGCGAGCAACTTCCGCGACCGATTTCTTGGCGATGTGCTGTGAACCGGACATGCCTACTAAAGATTCGTCCACCGACACGTGTGGTCTCGCAGGGGCATGACGGCCCTTGGAAACGCGGCGCTGCGGCAGCTCGCGCTGAAAGTGCTGGCGCAGCACGCGGGGTCGGCCGCAGACGCGGAGGCTCTCGCGGCTGCAGCGCGCCGCGCCTACGATGACCTCGCTCGAGTGTCGGCTCCGCTGATTGGCCAGGTTGGCGTCGATGCGCTGACTGGTCGCGCGCTGCATCTTGCGCAACGGGAATACCCGTGGTTGGTCGACACGCGCGAGCCGGAGCAAGCGAAAGAGCCATTTGCTCAGGTCATTTTCTGTCTGGAGCGACAGGATCCTGCCGTCGCCACTGAAGCCGCCGGAGCGGTGTTCGCCACATTCACGGGGTTGCTCGTCACGTTCATCGGGGAACCCTTAACGGCGGGTCTGTTGCGAAAGGCGTGGCCCGATGCCTTTTCCGACGCGAGCACAGAGGAGATATAAGACATGACGGACCGTGTTGCGATTCGCCAACTTCCCACAGGCGTTCCGGGACTCGATCAGATCCTGGGTGGGGGCCTGCCGGAATTCTCTTTCAATGTCATTGCCGGCGCTCCAGGCGCGGGGAAAACGACGCTGGCGCAGCAGATCATGTTCGCCCTCGCCGGTCCCGACCGTCCCGCGCTGTACTTCACCGTCGTCGGCGAACCCCCCCTCAAGATGCTGCGCTATCAGCAGCAGTTCAGCTTCTTCGATGTGGCCCGAGTGAATGAGTCGGTCCGCTACGTCAATCTGAGCCAGGAGCTGGTGACCGGCTCGTTGGAGAAGCTCCTGGCACGCATCGTTCAGGAAGTCGAAACGACGAGCCCCGGTGTGGTGATTGTCGATTCCTTTCGAACGGTGGCCGCCCAGGCTGCCGAGCGGGCACAGAACGGCAACCTCGATTTGCAGCATTTCGTGCAGCAATTGGCCGTCCGGCTCACAAGCTGGGAAGCGACGACGTTTCTCGTTGGCGAGTATCAACCCTCGGACACTGAACCGAATCCGGTCTTCACCGTTGCGGACGGACTCCTGTTGCTCGTTCAAAGCCTCGATCGGAATTCGATCGTTCGCAAGATGCAAGTCATGAAGATGCGTGGACAGGCGCCCATTCCCGGGCTCCATACCTTCCGCATCACGGGCGACGGGGTTCAGGTGTTTCCCCGGGTCATCGTCGGGGCAGAGGAGAAGTCGCGACCGGCCGCGGGAGGCGCGACGCGCACATCCCGGAAACGGCTCTCGATCGGCGTCAAGGGGTTGGACGAAATGCTCGGCGGCGGCATTCCGGCCGGCTACTCGGTGCTGCTCGCCGGGCCGTCGGGCTCCGGCAAGAGTGTGCTCGCCGCCGAGTTCATCAGCGACGGCGCGCGGCATGATGAACCTGGCATCATCGCGGTGTTCGAGAAGCGCCCCAACGAGTACTCGCAGGACAGTCCAATGGGACGGCGGTTCGACCGGTTCGTCCGCGAACACAAGGTGGGCATCCTCCAAACGCGCCCGCTGGATCTCTCCATCGATGAAATGCTCAATGAAATTGTCGAAACGATTCACCGTCTCAAAGCGCGCCGGGTGGTGATCGATTCGCTCTCCGGGTTCGAGCTCGCGCTGGCGCCGACGTTTCGCGAGGACTTTCGGGAGTCGCTCTATCGCATGGTCACCGTCCTCACAGGGATGGGCATCACCATGATGATGACGGCGGAGGTGGAGGACAGCTACACGGCTCTGCGCTTCAGCCCGCACGGCACGGCATTTCTTACCGACGCGATCATCATGCAGCGGTATATCGCGTTCAAGGGTCAACTGCAGCGCATCATGGCCGTTGTGAAAGTGCGTGGGAGCGCTCACAGCAAGGATATGCGGGCGTTCGAGATCACGAAGGAAGGGATCGTGATGGGCGAGACGCTCGGCAGTTACGAGGGCTTGCTGACCGGCAGCGCAGAGTTGATCCCGAGCGCCCCGTCAAAGACAGGTGACCAGAAAGCACGCCGGGGACGCGTGTCAGCGCCGACCCGACGGTGAGTATGGTTGACACGAACAAACCGGCGAAAACGCCGTCGCCGCGTGTGATGAAGCAGAATCCATCCGGCAAAGTCCATGCGGTGAAGCGGTCCATACGCGATAGCGAGCAGGTGGCGGCACCGGAAACGTCGTTTCGGCTTGAAGAACAGGCGGAGGATGTCGGAGCCCCCGAAAACCAGGGCCTGACGGTCGGCGACAGGACGACTGCCGTCAAGAATCGGGAAGGCGCCGTGGCCGCCCGAGAGGAGACGGCCACGCTGCGCGAAGAGGCGGCCGGCGTGCGGGAAGAGGCTGCCGGTTTGCGCGAGGAGACGTCAACTCTTCGTGAGGAGCGGGAAGGCGCCGTGTCCGCCCGTGAGGAGACGGCCACGCTGCGCGAAGACGCGGCCGGTGTACGGGAAGAGGCCGCCGGTCTGCGCGAGGAGACATCCACGCGTCGTGAGGAGCAGGAAGGCGCCATGGCCGCCCGAGAGGAGACGGCCACGCTGCGCGAAGAGGCGGCCGGTGTACGGGAGGAGGCCGCCGGTCTACGCGAGGAGACGTCCACGCGTCGTGAGGAGCGGGAAGGCGCCATGGCGGCCCGTGAGGAGACAGCCACGCTGCGCGAAGACGCGGCCGGTGTACGGGAAGAGGCCGCCGGTCTGCGCGAGGAGACGTCCACTCTTCGTGAGGAGGCTCTTCGCGCTCGGGAAGAGACCGCGCAAGCGAGGTCCGAGTTGGAACAACTCGTGGCCCAGATGCGTGAAGTCAACGAGCGCTTGGTCGTCGCTACGGTTCGCGCACAAACGATGACCGAGGACGCCGAGCAGGCCAACCATCTCAAAGATGAATTCCTCGCCACGGTGTCACACGAACTCCGGACGCCCTTGAATGCCATACAGGGATGGGCGCGCATGCTGGGGTCGAAGCAATTGCCGCCCGATCGCGCGACATACGCGATCGGAACCATCGAGCGCAACGTCGCGGCTCTGGCGCACCTCGTCGAGGATCTGTTAGATGTGTCCCGAATCGTCGCGGGAACCCTTCACCTGGCGTCGCAGCCCGTCGATCTGGTCGCCGTGATGCAGGCGGCGCTGGATGTCGTCCGGCCGTTGGCGGTGACCAAGAACGTGCAACTCGCGTTCTCACCCAATCTCCCGGCCATCGCAACCGTCAGCGGAGACGCTGGCCGACTACAACAGGTGATCTGGAATCTGCTTGCGAATGCGATCAAGTTCACGCCTGAGGGCGGACGTGTTGATGTCGTCATCGAACGCTCGAACAACCATATGGAGGTCAGGGTCGTCGATACAGGCGAAGGCATCAGTCCGGACTTTCTGCCGCACATGTTCGAGCGCTTCCGCCAGGCCGATGGCGCGACGACGCGACGTCACACCGGACTCGGTCTCGGGCTTGCCATCGTTCGGCAGCTCGTTGAGCTGCACGGGGGAACCGTGCACGCGGCCAGTCAAGGCGTGGGGCGCGGCGCGACGTTCACCGTCCGTCTGCCGATTTCAGCCGGCGAGGCTCACGTCGATCAAGCGGCCGCGCTCGGAGAGCGACGGATCGCGGCTTCGACGGCCTCGCCCATGCCGCGCGTACCGCGGCTCGATGGTCTGCGCATTGTGGTCGTCGATGACAGCGCCGACGGGCGCGCTCTGACGTCATTGATCCTGACGCAGGCGGGCGCCAGCGTGACAGCGGTGGCGTCGGTCCGAGAAGCGCTTCAGATGCTCGACGTGGAGCCGCCCGACGCCCTGGTGAGCGATATCGGCCTACCGGATGAGGACGGGTACGGACTGATCCGACAGATTCGGCTGTATGAAGCTGAACACGGAGGTTTTCTCCCCGCGGTCGCGCTCACGGGCCACGCGCGCGCCGAAGATCGGGCTCGAATCCTCGCGGCAGGATTCCAGGCGTATGTCCCGAAGCCCGTTGACCCAGTCGAACTCACGGCAGCGATCGCGACCATTACGCACCATCTGCGGGACAGCGAACCCTAACGATTGGAAAGCTTTCGCAGGGCGGCGGCAGCGGCGGCGGCATGGACGGCGCGGGCGCACAGCGAAGAAGGGATAATGTTGACAGATGGCCCTCATTAAGAAACACACCTCAGACATTCAGACCCAAGAGAACGACATGCACAAGGCGTTGAAAGCCTGGTATCTCACGCCCGGCATACAGCACGACCTCCGACACAAGGAGAATGGGGCCGTGCAGACGGTGTTAGAAGTTCTGGAGCGACGACGGGCGGCGGCTCACAGGACAAGACATTCTGACAAACTGTCGGCTGCCACGAAGCCGAGATAAGCGATCAGGCATATCGTCCCTGTATGTGGTCGTGTTGGGTCGGTGGCCGTTCGCGGCAGTGTGCCGAGGAGTGCCGACCCGTGTCGAATCTCCCATGACTGACGTCGCCTCCTCTCTCACGCGGACCGTCGCGCGACAGTACGACCTGTTCCAGACCTCCCTGGAATTGCTCCAGAAGGACCGCAAGTTCTTGAACTACGGGTACACGGTCTCGGGCACGGAGACCTACGAAGCGCGCCAGCAGCGGCTTTGCCTCGAGGTGTTTCAGGCGGCCGAGATCGGCAAAGACGACGTCCTCATCGACGTCGGCTTCGGAAGCGGGGAACAGGACTTCCTCCTGTCGAATACGTGCGAGTTCGGGCGCCTGATTGGCTTCAATATCTCCGAACGACAGGTTCGCTACGCCCACGAGCGGGCGATACGCGAAAACTTGACACACAAGCTTTCGTTCCGCCTGGGAGAAGCCGAGCGTCTCTCCGGTGTCGAGGGATCATCAGTGGACCGAGTCCTGGCGATCGAGTGCGCGTTCTACTTCGACCGGCCGCGCTTCTACGAGCGCGCGGCGCAGGTCCTGAAGCCGGGCGGCCTAGTGGTCCTGGCCGACATCGCCTTCGCCGATCGTGCCGCGTGCCTGACGCGACGCGCGGAGGACCTGAGACGGGTCGGCACCCAATCGTCGAATCGTACGGAGTGGGAGAGGCATTTCCGCACGCGATCCGTGCGCGGCATCAATGAACAAACCCGGCCCGGCGCCCAGATGGCCGTCTGGCAGATCCTCAAGACCGCACCCTTCTCGCGCCTGAGCGCTGCCGAACGCCGCGAGTGGATGAAGATGGCGTTCTATTCTCAGCTCGTCGCACTCGGCTTGCAGGTCAGCTTCATCCAATACGATCTAATCGTGCTTCAGAAGAAGTAGTTCAGTCGCTGGCTCATTCGTCGGCTGGAACGTGCCGAACAGGCGGTCCCACATCGTGGTGCTGATGCCGAAGTTCGCGACCTGTCGATGGTGATGGAGGTGATGGAGTCGCTCGAGACGTCGCAAGTAGGCGACGCACGCGAGGTCGTGGCCGCGATGGTGTTGCCAGTGGTGCACGAGGGCGAAATAGTTGTATCCGGCATACAGCCCGAAGACCAGAAGAGCGGCGAGCCCGGCCGGAAGCACGAGCCCGAGCAGCCCCCAGACCGCCAGCGCCCCGGTCATGATGACGAAGAGTGGCGTGCTGATGAGCGCTCTGGGCTCTGCGTGGTGTTGCGCGTGACCGCGCCTCGCCATAGAGGGTGGGCCGTGCAGGACCCACCGATGAACGACGTACTCGACCAATCCAAAGGACATGAACCCCACGATGGCGACGCCGCCTGCCACGACCCAGGGACCGGAGAATCGATCGAGCCCGAGGGCCAGAAATACCAGCGCTGCGGCCAGATCGCTGAGTATCGCCACCCAGTAATTGGCAGAGCTGTAGACCATCCGATCCAAGGCGCCGAGCAGGATTCTTCCGGACTGAGTGGCCATCAGTTCACCACTCTATACCCCTTCGGCCACGCACCCTTCGCACGCGGTCGGATCATCGCCTTCAGTCCGCGAACCCCGTAAGAGTTCGACGGACCGCTGAACAGGCGGTCAAGGTACAAAACAGGTAAAGCGGACTCGATCTCCGAGGTGTGTGAAACGCGTCAAGCACCATGAAATTGCGCGCATCATCGCGCGCGATCCACAACCGCCCCAGGGTCCTCAGCCCCACGTCGTGCGGAACCGCGTTGAGCGGCTGGCGGCTCGGACAGCGCTGAAGATTTCTGACGTGTCGACGATGAGCGAGGAAAGACTGGTGGCGCGGATCGAGGAGCTCGTGGTGAAAGGTGGCGGCGCCAAGTCAGTGCGAGAGCAATGTGGAATCTGTGCGGCACGCTGGCAGGTATGTGAGGAGTCTAGGGCGAGTCTTCTAAGTCGACGTGCGATTGGGAGGGCAGTGATGCGCGGAGGTTTGACTGCGGTGCAATCTCGCGTGGCCCGGCGAGAGGGCGTTAAGCTGGTGAGGTGAACCGCTCGCCGCTCAAGGGCGTCGGCACCGGTCTGGTAGCGGTCATGCTGCTGGCCAGTGCGTCCGGCTTGGTGCCGCAGCGCGCCGAACTGGATCTGACGGTCGAGGCACCGGCGTCACTGGCTCCGGTGGCCGATCGTGTGCGCCACGTCGATCGACAGCAACTCGCGGGAGCGCTCGCGCGCGCGGGACTCAACATTCCGCCACAGATCCGCGTCACGCTTATTGCGGAAGACGACCCGCGCGCACGCGCCACTCCCGTGTGGATCGTGGGCTTGGCGTCCGGCTCTCATGACATCGCCATCTTCCCTGCGCGCATCGGCTCGTATCCGTACGACTCGCTGGAGTCGGTCGTCTGGCACGAGGCCGTGCACCTTGCGCTCTCGGCCCAGGCTGGCGACCGACCACTGCCGCGGTGGTTCCACGAGGGCGTGGCGATGTCGGTTGAAAAAGGATGGGACATCACGAGTCAGGTGCAGTTGTTGCTCGCGGCCGGCGGTAATCCCGGCCTCGCGGACCTCGAGCGTCTGTTCAACTCCGAGACGCAACCGGAGACCGCCAGCGCGTACCTCCTTGCGGCTGCGGTCGTGTCGGACCTCCGGCAACGTCATGGCGCGGCGGCGCCGGGGGCGATCGTCGACCACGTTGCGCGTGGCGCGGTCTTTGGGGAGGCGTTCGCGCTGGAGACCGGCGACACGCCAGACGAGGCCGCCGCCCGCGCGTGGCAGATCTACCGGCGCTGGACAAGTTGGATTCCGGTCGTGGCCAGCGCCTCGTCGCTCTGGATCGGCATTCTGGCGCTGGCGGTTCTCGCCTTTCTGGCAACACTACGGAAACGATCGCGGCGCCGACGTCAGTGGGACCAGGAGGAGGTGCACTGACTTGCCGGAGTGGCCTGAGCATCAGATCGGGACCGCCAAACCCGGGCCAGGTGTGTAACGATGTCGAGCCCCAGTGGTAACCTCGTTCTATTACTCCTACTCCCTACGATGCTACTGTCAAGTTGAGGCAGGGGCTGGCAAAGTAGGCCGATGACGAGCCCTGCCGCTAGCTACCACGGCTACCGATTCCCGCCGGAAATCATCAGTCATGCGGTCCGGCTGTACCACCGTTTCTGTTTGAGCTTCCGCGATACCGAAGATCTCCTCGTCACGCACGATCCTCGTCACTTGACAGTGCCGCTCGACCTTCGGATCGTGGTTTGATCCTTGCTGACGAGGCAAATCTCATGAAATGGTCAATCAGAATCGGCACATTCGCCGGAATCGGCGTTTACGTTCATGCAACCTTCCTGATATTGATCGCGTGGGTCGCCCTCGCGCACTGGCAGACGGGTCACAGCGTGGCGGTGGCCGCGGCCGGTGTCGGGTTCATCCTGGCGCTGTTCGCCTGTGTTGTCCTGCACGAGTTCGGGCATGCCCTGACGGCACGACGATTCGGCATCAAGACGCGCGACATCACGTTACTGCCCATCGGCGGGCTCGCCCGGCTCGAGAGGATGCCCGACGACCCGAGGCAGGAGCTGTGGGTGGCGCTGGCGGGTCCCGCAGTGAACGTCGTGATCGCTGCTGGGCTGTTCGCGGTCTTGCGGAGCACCGGCACCCTGGCGCCTGTCGTTACGCTCACGCCGACTGGCGGCTCGTTCCTCGAACGGCTCATGATCCTCAACGTATTCCTGGCTGTCTTCAACATGCTGCCTGCCTTTCCGATGGATGGGGGAAGGGTGCTGCGGGCGCTGCTGGCGACCCGCATGGAATACACGCGAGCGACGCACGCTGCCGCCACCATCGGCCAGGGGATGGCGTTATTCTTCGGGTTGGTGGGGCTGTTCACAAACCCGTTTCTGATCTTCATCGCCTTGTTCGTCTGGATCGGCGCCGGCCAGGAAGCCGCGATGACGCAGATGAAAGCGGCGCTTGGCGGCATTCCGCTGGAGCGGGCCATGATCACGGAATTTCGGACGCTCTCAGTGCAGGACTCGCTTACAAGCGCCGTGGACCTGTTGTTGTCCGGAGCCCAGCAGGATTTTCCCGTCATGGACGGTCGCACGGTGGTGGGCGTCCTGACCCGCGCGGATCTGCTGAGGGCGCTGGCGCGCCAGGACCAGCGGTCACTTGTGGCGGAAGTGATGAGGCGTGATTTCCACTTCGCCGATGCGGGGGACATGATGGAGGTGGCGCTTCAGCGCCTGCAGGGCGGCGACTGCCAGACCATCCCGGTCCTCCGCCGCGGGGATCTGGTCGGCCTGCTCACGATGGACAACGTGGGCGAATTCCTGGGCGTCCAGGCGGCGGTTCAAGGACGAATCAAGCTGAGAACGGCGAAGGGTGTTGCGTGATGCGGCCTGGCGCGCACAACAGCGACTGGGATGCCTCGCTGAGCGACGAACGGCCCGAACGTGGTCGCATCGCCTCCGTGACATTTCTCACACGCGACATTGTTGCGGCTGTGGAACGAGTGGTCCCAATAGGAGGGCAGTTGGCGGCAGGAGCTCCAGGGTTCGCGAAGTGACAGTCAGCGCGGCATTGTCAACTTGATGCGACCGCGGGCATAGTAGCTGGATGCCCGACGATGTCGCGCACTATCCACGCTACCGGTTCCCGCCAGCGATCATCAGCCACGCCGTCTGGCTCTACTACCGCTTTACTCTGAGTTTCCACGACGTCGAAGACCTCCTCGCGCACCGTGGCATCACCGTCTCGTACGAATCCATCCGGCACTGGTGCGAAACGTTTGGCCTCGCGTACGCGCGGCAGCTCCGGCATCGAGCGGGTCCCGTCGGCGACATGTGGCATCTCGATGAACTCTTCGTGACCATTTGCGAGGGAGGACCGTGGAGATATGGTGGAGACGGCCGACGACTCAGCGGTGGAAGTCGTTGGGAGCGCTTGGGATCGCCACACTTGGCGGCGGGAACTGGACCTACCGTAGGCAAACCCATAAATCATTAATACGAAATGACTTATGGGCAGAAATGGTGGAGGCGGCGGGAGTCGGTCTGCCCGTTCCTTCGAATTCTCGAGCAATTTGAATAAAACGAAGCGCCACATCGGCGAGATTCGCCACAAAGCCGAGGTCCAGGTACAAAACAGGTACAGCGACGCCACAGTCCCAGGCCCACAAAGCCGTCGAGAAAATTACATCACTCAAGAAGTTCGAGGAACCGCGCAATTTGGGTAGGTGTCTCCGTAGAGATTTAGCTTCACGTCAGGGAGGACTACAACACTCCCCTGAGCAGGTCCGGATCCGCCTGGTAGTCTGAGGAGTGCTTGAGGAACTCGAGCGTCGAAAATCACTCAAGCTCTTCCGACCTGACACGGATGACTTACTGCTGCATGGACTGCACGTCGGACTCCCCCGACACTCTTCGGACAACTCAGCCGACTCATCGATCGACGTGACTAGCGTCATCGATGTCAATCTCATGCGTGATCGGCAGCACCGATCATCGCGGTAAGTGCCTCACGCATCATCGCGTACGTCGATCACGTTCGATTCGCTTGTCTGCGCGTTGACTCTCGCGGCGAACATTTGTCTGCGCGATCGCGATCAACGCACGTAACTGATCTCTCGTACAGCGCGACAGTTCAACGCACATCTGTGGTCTTGTTTCTGCAGGACTGATTGTGACGACGACCAGCCAGCTTGAACTTGGTTGTCGGTTAGAGCGGTTCTTGTGTTATCAGCACGCGGGCGTCCCGTTCTTCCACATCAACGACGCGACTGACGGTAAAGAACGTTGGCCGGTCTCTTTCGAATCAGTTGAGCTTAGGGGTTCCAGCCGTCATCGCGTCCTGCGGGCGTTCATTCTTGCAGCGACGCGAGCGACGGCGTTTCCAAGGAGGACGTATGAGAGGCGAAGCATTGCGACACCTTGGTCTTGGTATCCTGTCAACATCGACGATTGCCATAATGCTTGCGCTTCCTGTGAGCGCATCGGCTTCTGTAATCACTATTCAATCCATCAGCGGGCCTGATGCCGCCTCGATTCAGGCGATCGTCGATCTATTCAGAACGAACGTGAGCTCAGGTGGCGTGAACAACGGCAATACGGTCGGTTCACTTTCCAATGGCCGACGTGAGGTCAATTGGGACGGCGGGGGCGTCGCCGCGGTCGCGACTCTGTTTGCCAGCCCAATGAACACGTTCAATGCTGGCGGCACCACGCGCGGGTTGGTGTCGACAACCTCCGGCACGGGGTTCGAGATCAGCGGTCAGCCATCACCCGAATTCGGTGAGATCAACGCCACGTATCCGGGGATTTTTCAAACCTTCAGCGCGCCGCGGCTTTTCAGTCCGCTCGGAAGCAACGTCATGGATGCTACCTTTTTCGTGCCCGGCACGAGCACCCCGGCATCCGTCTTCGGCTTCGGTGCTGTGTTCACGGATGTCGATCTCCCGAACACCTCGAGTCTGGAATTCTTCGATCTGTCAAATCAGTCCCTTGGGACATTCTTCGTTCCGACCTTCAACAATGGACTCTCGTTTCTCGGCGTGACGTTCACCGATGCGATTGGAAGGGTCCGTATCACGACCGGAAACACCGCGTTGGGCCCGAACGACGGCGGCGCCACGGACGTGGTCGCCCTCGACGACTTTATTTACAGCGAGCCTCAAACCGTGGTTCCTGAGCCCGCGACCCTCACACTCCTGGGGACGGGCGTGGCGGCAATGGTCGTGCGAGCTCGCCGGCGCCGTATCAACCGAGGCTGACAGGCGAATCGCAGGGGGCGAGCTTGGTAACCGTTGCGTTTCTGCGGCAGAGTAGAGGGGCCCTGTTTACGAATAAATGACGGCGCAGACTGCTGCGTGACGCCGCCGAGCGGCGTTGGTGCATGAATCGGAGCTGGCCCGCAATGATCCCAGCGGTACTGTCAAGTTGAGGCAGGGGCTGGCAGAGTAGGCCGATGACGAGCCCTCCCGACAGCTACCACGGCTACCGATTCCCGCCGGAAATCATCAGTCATGCCGTCTGGCTGTACCACCGTTTCTGTTTGAGCTTCCGCGATACCGAAGATCTCCTCGCTCAGCGGGGCATCACTGTGTCCTACGAGGCGATTCGGCAGTGGTGTCAGAGGTTCGGTCCTGCGTACGCTCGTATCCTGCGGCACCGGCAGGGACGCCTGGGCGACACGTGGCACCTGGACGAACCGTTCGTGAACATCCACGGTCGCCTGCAGTATCTGTGGCGGGCCGTCGACCAGGACGGTGACGTGATCGACATCCTCGTTCAGCCAAGGCGCGATCGGCGCGCAGCCGAACGCTTCTTCCGGAAGTTATTGAAAGGGCAGGGGCGTGCGCCACGACGTCTGATCACAGACAAGCTTCGCAGCTACTCGGCCGCCCACCGCCGCGTGATGCCCTCTGTCGCGCACAGCACGACGCAGTACGAGAACAATCGAGCCGAAGTCTCTCATCAACCAACCCGCCAACGCGAGCGCCAGATGCGCAGGTTCAAATCCACGGCTCACGCGCAACGATTCTTGTCGGTCCACGGCGTCGTTCGGAATCTCTTTGGCGTAGGCCGTCACCTGCTACAGGCTGCTCACCACCGTCTGTTAAGAACCCGTTCCTTCTTGGTGTGGAACAACGTGACGGCTACCTGCTGACAAATCATGGGAGCCCGACATCGAAGGGATTGTCACGCACGATCCTCGTCAACTTGACAGTGCCGCCGGCGGTGAAACAGGTGGCGTTAGCAGGGGCTTTCCGCCACCGCCGGACTTGTACAGAACGAGAACCCGACCACGCTGCAGAGCGACGACATCGCCGCGATCGTCAGGGCGGCACTAAAGATGGATGACCGCGGCTTAATCCCGGAATTGACCGTCTTCGCGACCAACCCGAAGGACTGAGCGCGACTACCGCGTCACGCTTTGAAAATACGGCGCTACGCCAGGGGCGACCGAAAACTCATTCGCGGAGGTCATGGAGTCACCCGTGCGAGCGGGAGGAGCCGCTCGACGGCTCGTCGCGCTTCGGAGAGCTCGGGCGAGTCCGAATCGGCACGCTTCCAGAAATCCAGAAAGCGTTCGTAATCCTTCAGTGCGGCTTCCTTATTGCCCGATCGATCGAGCAACCGCGCGATCTCGAGCACATATCGCGGCTCGAATACCGACACCCATTTCTGGTCGGGGCCATAGGACAACAGTTGGCGATAGATCCGAATCGCGCGGGTGCGATCCCCGCGCGCCGTCGCAACGCGCGCGAGTCCATCGCGCGAAATCAGATTGTTCGCCAGAATGGACAAGTTCGAATAAAAAGCGCTGAACCACATCTTTTTCGAGGGTTGGCCGGCGGAAAAAGCGGACGCCGCCTTTTCGAGATCGCCAGCGGCCAACGCGATTTCTCCTTCCAACGCGTTGTGCCACCAGTTCTCGGGTTCGACGGCGGAGTTGAAAAGCCGTCCCTGCATTGCGAGATGCACACGAGCTTGATCCACGCGGCCGGCCCTGGCATGCGCGATGCCGTTCATCAGGTGAACCAGCACGAGGCTGACCCTCTTTCTCTTCTCGGGCAAACTCGCGAATATGCGTTCGGCTGAGACGCAGTCTTGCAGCGCGCGCTCGTACTCCTCGCGCTCGATCGCAAGGAGCGATGACATGAGGAACAAGTTCCCCTGCTCCTCAGCGTTCTCGCTGTTTTCCGCCTCTCGCCTGCCGGCCTCCATGGCCCGGCCGGCCTCGCGATATCTGCCGACGCGCGAAAGAACGAGCGCCCTGACGGATAACCAATTGGCCAGCAGGTACTGCGGCGGACCCTCGAGGATCGCGTCGTCATAGCGCCCTAGGCTCGCGAGACTCCACGCGCGTCCGATATGTGAGCCAGCAAAAGCGGGGTCGATGGTGAGCGCTCGCGAGTAGGATTCGACCGCTCTCTCGGGGGCGCCCATCACGAGGTACGCTTCCCCGAGACTGTCGAAAGGATTCGGTTCACGGGGAGCCAACCGCACGTATGCTTCGAACTCAGCAAGCGCCTCTTCATACCGACCCGCACCAAGCAGCGAGTACGCGTACACGTTGCGCGTGACCATTGACTTCGGCAGCGCTGCAGCACCTGCGGCAGATGTCGTCAACAATTTCTCTGGATCGTCAACCAGCCCAGTTACCGGGGCATACAAGCTAGCGGCGTTGGCGTACGCCTGGTCGGTATCAGGAAACTTCTCGATCAGCTCGTCGATGGTACGTGCCGCAGTTGCGGAATCGCCCGCTGCGCGGGCCGACATGGCTTCCAAAATGAGCCGTTGCCGTTCTCCGAGCCGGTCGGCATGCTCCGCCGCCTTGCGAAGGTACACTTGCCGGAGACCGAAAAACCCTCGGAAGTTGCTGGCGTCCGCCAGTTGCAGGTATGCGTCGGCGAACGTTGGATCGATGGCCACAGCGCGTTCCAGCAATTTCTGCGCGTCGTCCATTCGCGTGTTGAACAACGCGTCCACCCCTTGCGAGTACAACCGGAACGCGTCGAGCGATGTGGTTGAAACGTCCGACACCTTGCGGATGCCGGTCGCATCGCGGAATCCGATGCCGTCACGGATCTGCGCAGCCAGCTGGTCGACCAGCACGAAGAGATCCGTTCCCCGGACGCTTTCGGCCACCAGGACCCGCCCGCTGGCCAGATCTTCGAGCTGCGCGTCGATGCGGATTTCGGATCCAGCCCTGGAAATGCCACCCACAACGATCGCTCCGGCGCCAGCCCGCAGCGCGACGTCCGCGATTTTATTGCGTCCAAGTGTTTCAAGGCTGCCCGCGCCCATTTGTTTGATCACTTCTTCCAGTCGCTGGCCGCTCACGATATCGAGGCCACGCGTCTGGGCCAGCCCTGTCAGCAGCATGCTCGGCACGCCTTTCGACAGCCAGGCCATATCCTGGCCACCACCGAGGTTGTCAAAAGGCATTACGGCAATCGCCGGTCGCCCTCCCGCACCCACGGCCACAGGCACGCTCGCCGACCGGACCGAGCGCCACGTCAGCGTCCCGACGGCCGCGAGCGCAATCAGCAGGCCGAGAAACGCGGCACGACCGCGCCATGAGCGCAGAACACGCCGGCTTGACGGTACACGCCGCGCGCGCGGCATTGTGCTTGCGGTCTCGGCGTGCACCGCCTCGAGCGCCGCGCGAACCTCGTCGGCTCGCTTATAGCGCTCACGTGGATCCTTCGAGAGACATCGTCGAATGATCTGTTGGAGGGGCGCCGGAATTCGAGCAGGCAGCGGCGCTGTCGCCTCATGCAGAATGGCGGCGCTCAGCTCGAATCCGGTCGCACCGACAAATGGCCGGGCAGCGCTCGCCATCTCGTACAGGAGGACGCCCAGCGCCCAGATATCGCTGCCCGCGTCGGCTTGTCCTCCACGCAGCAGCTCGGGTGCCATGTAGGCGAGCGTACCCGCCACAAACCCTTTGGCGGTCGCCGGCATTTGGGATTCGGAAAGATCCTCCAGGCGTTCTGCCGACACGCCGCATGCGAGCCCGAAGTCGAGAACCTTCGCCCGCCCTTCTGGCGTCACGACGACGTTCGCGCTTTTCAAATCGCGATGGATCACGCCGTGCTGGTGCGCGTGTGCCAGCGCGTCGGCAATCTGAATTCCATATCGCACGACGCTTTCGGTCGGTCGCCCCTCGGGTGGGATGAGGTCGGAGAGCCGCTGCCCTTCGACGTATTCCATCACGATGTAGGTCTGGCCATCGTAGGCGCCCACCTCGTGAATCGTGCAGATATGTGGATGATTCAACTGAGATGCGTGCTGTGCTTCGCGCCGCAGCCCAGAATCCGCGTCCCCGGCGATCCCGATCTTCAGCGCGACGTCGCGCCCGAGCTCGACGTCGCGCGCGACGTACACTTCTCCCATCCCACCGGTCCCGATGAGCCGGCCGATCTGATAGTGACCGAGGGCTTGACCTGTTAAGGATGGGCGATAGCCCGCCGCGGGTGATCGCTCGATGAAGTGGCCAGCCTGTTGGTGCGCAGCGAGAAGCCGTTCGACTTCCGCGCGCAGCGCCGCGTCGGCGTCGCAGACACTCGCCACAAACGCCATCCGCTCTTCCGCTCCGCGCTCCAGCGCGGCATGGAAGACCTCCTTGACGCGCGCCCACTGATCCGTATTCATTCTGTTGATTGCCGAAGTTCTGCGTATAACCACGCCCTCGCCAGCGTCCACTCGCGCCCGACGGTTGCCGGAGAGATGTGCAGCACCTCGGCGGTCTCATCCATCGTCAGTCCACCAAAGAACCGCAGCTCGACCACGCGGCTCTGCTGCGGGTCAATGGCCGCGAGCCGCGTGAGCACTTCATCGAGCGCCAGCAGATCGACATTCGGAATGTCGGTTAAGACGAGCGCTTCGTCAAGCGACACCCGACGTGCGCGGTCGCCACGTTTGCCAGCGGCATGCGCGCGCGCGTGATCGACCAGAATGCGTCGCATAGCTTGCGCGGCGATGCCGAAAAAATGCGCGCGATTCTGCCAGCGGACTGCCCGTTGATCGACGAGCTTTATGAAGGCTTCGTGGACGAGCGCCGTCGCCTGCAGTGTGTGGTCGTGTCGCTCGCGCCGGAGGTAGCTGGAGGCCAGCCGCCGCAGTTCGGCGTAGATCTGCGGCAGGAGTCGGTCGAGCGCGTCCCTGCGCCCGTCGCTCCACAGCTGCAAAAGCTCGGTGACCTCGGAACGTGAAGATTCCATTGAGCTTGCGCGGAATCTAAGCATAAACACCCCAGCGCGCACGCTCAAGACAATCGTGTCCATCCCTTTCTTACGCGCAACTTCTCGGCTTTTTCACTCTTTTGAGCCCTGGCCTCAGCCGTCTTCTCGCCTGCCGTGAGTGAACTTCTCCGTTTTTTCCGCGTGAGCCAACAGACGCGGAAACCGAGGAGGTGTGAGGATGAGGTTTGGGACTGTTGGCTTCGTGGCGGTGCTTCTTCTGATAATCCCAGGCGTGGTGAGAGCGGGGAACGACGAGACACCCTACCGGCCGGTTTTGGTGATTCGGACCTACAACAACTATGGAATTTCGAGGGAGCACCTCCGCGTGGCCCAGGTCTCTGCGGAGGCCATCTTGAAGGATGCGGGGATCGACGTCAGATGGCTCGATTGTGGCCAGAAGAGTATTGAGCCGATCGGCGAGTCTCGGAGCTGCGAGCAGACGCGCGCTTCGAACGAGTTGCTTCTCCGGATCCAGGCGAAAGGCCCGGTCGGTAGCACCCGGAACGCATCAATGGGGTTTTCGCTGGTGAGTCACAGGCCAAAGGACTATGCGCCGTTCCTCTCCACAGTGTTTGCTGACGTCGTAGCGTTGGTCGCGCGAGACTCGGGCGTTGATGCCAGACGACTGTTGGGATACGCCTTCGCACATGAAATCGGCCATCTATTGCTGAACAGTTCTCAGCATTCCAATGCCGGGCTGATGCGCGCGCTTTGGTCGAGGTTTGAGTTGCGGGGGAGCAGGCCGGCCGACTGGGTGTTTCTGAGCGAGGAGGCCGAAACTATGCGCCACGCCATCGCCGCGCGCACCAGTGTCCGCCCTTAGGCGGCGCTACTCCAGGCGAGTTCGGAAGCAGCCGACCGAAAATGGCAAGGACGGCCACGGTCCGTTCACGCTTCGCGTGAGAGACGCGACTACCGAGTCACGTTTTGAAAATACGGCGGGAGGTCCTTCTTGGTGTCTCGGAGGATTTCGACGATGGACTGACGATCCGCAAGATCTCCAAGCGATCAACCGCTCAGTATTCAGATGACGACACGGCTCCGTCGCTCGGCGTTGGTGCATGAATCCTGCGGTCTGAGAGGTTCAGAGACTGTGATTCGCGCGATCTTCGGTGCGCCGCGACCACACTGAGGGATGAATTCGAGAGTCTATCCCACGTACAAGACCAAGTACCGCGTTGCGAACTGGCCCTCCTACGATCGTGCCCTCATCGGACGCGGCGACGTCACCCTGTGGGTGTCACCGGAGGCGATCGCCAGCTGGGAGCCCGCGGGCGTCGGCACGCGCGGAGGGCAGCGACAGTACTCCGACGTCGCCATCGAGACCGCACTGACGCTGCGTCTTCTCTTCCACCTGCCACTTCGTCAGACCGAAGGGTTTCTGCACTCGCTCTTCGGGATGATGGGCCTCGAGCTCGCCGCGCCCGATCACACCACACTCTCACGGCGTGGCCAGCGCCTCCACTTCACGCGTGCTGGAGTCCCGACGGGCAGAGGCCTCCACCTGATCGTCGATAGCACGGGACTGGCGATCATGGGCGAAGGCGAGTGGGCCAGGGCGAAGCATGGCGTACACGGGACGCGCGGCTGGAAGAAGCTCCATCTGGGTGTCGACCGTTCGGGTGTCATCATCGCCCACGCGCTGACCGAGGCCACTGTCGACGACGCGACCACGGCCATCGCACTGATCAAAGCCGTCGACGGCCGCCTTACGAGCGTCACGGGGGACGCAGCCTACGACACGATCGCCTTCTACGATGCCGCGGGCGCGCGTGGCGCGACCATCGTGGTGCCACCGGCCAAGACGGCAAGGGTATCTCGACGGAAGCCGCGGTCGAGCGCTCGTGATCGCACGATTCGGAAGGTGCACGCCGTCGGACGACAACAGTGGAAGAAGGGATCGGGCTACCATCGGCAGGCCCGCGTGGAGAACGCCTTCTTCCGGTACAAGTTGATCATTGGGGAGGGCCTTCGAGCACGCAGTCCGGCAGCGCAGGGGACTGAGACCGTCCTCGCATGCCACATCCTCAATCAGATGACGCAGCGTGGCAGGCCCGCGTCGTATGCCATCGGGAGGTGACCGGCATGGGCTGGGATCGTTGCGGGTCAGCTCCGATTCATGCACCAACGCCGCCCCGCGACACTGCGGGCCGGTGAACAGCGGCTCAGCGAGATTCAGCACCGGTTGCAGGCCGAAGGCCGACTCTGAGTCTCCGAATCGGCGCCCTCTGCTGCCGCCCGATGCGTTTGCCGCTCGTGTTCGGTGTGAATACTCCGAGATGCCCGAGTGCGACTGACCATGTCGCAGGCATGTCGGCTGGGGCAGGTCAAGATGTCTACATGCGAGAGGTTGCTCGAACAATTCGTCCGCGAAGGCTGCCTCTGCAAAACGGGCAATGACGCCTATATCGTGGCGACCTCCCGCTGCTAGACGGGCGGGACACTCGATCGACAACTCGGAAGCATCGCGGTCACGGTTGGGGAGTATCTGAAATGGCAACGTGGTTTTTTGAACCTGGTCACACCGCCGCGATGTTCCGCGCGCGCCACATGATGGTCACATACGTGCGCGGCCACTTCAAGAACGTGAGCGGATCACTGATCTTCGATCCTGAGAATCCCGCCCAGTCGTCTGCTGACGTGACCATCGATGCCGGAACGATCTGGACGGGAGAGCCTCAGCGTGACGCGCATCTCCGCAGCGCTGATTTTCTGGATGTCGAGCATCATCCGCGGATCATATTCAAAGGCAATCAGGTCGAAGTCGCAGGCGCGCGCGACTACATCCTGAGAGGCGCGCTGACCATCCGAGGGGTGTCTCGCGAGGTTGAACTCAGTGTCAGCTACCTCGGCCAATGGCTAACACCTTGGTGGGAAGAGGAGGGGGGAAAATGGGTCGACAAGGGTCCGAAGGTGCGGGCCGGATTCGTCGCAAAGACCAGGATCAACCGCCACGATTTCGGAGTCAGCTGGAATGATGTCGTTGACAGAGGCGGGGTCGTTGTCGGCAACACGATCGACATCACGATCGACGCAGAGGCGATATTGGAAGGACAGGACGACGGCGCGCGCGAGGCGAAGCTAGATGCTGGTGCGTCAGCCGCCAAGCAAGGAGCGAACGTATGACCGTTATTTCAGTCATCGTCGGAAGCACCCGACAGGGTCGGTTTTCTGAAAAACCGGCTGAATGGATTCTGCGACACCTGAAGACGCGCAGTGACGTCGACGCGCGGCTGCTCGATCTTCGTGACTTTCCGATGCCGTTCTTTGACCAGCCTGTGTCGCCGGCCACGCCGGGTCGACCTCCCTATGAGCATGAGGTTGTCAAGAAATGGACCGCGGCGATCGCGCAGTCCGATGGTTTCATCTTCGTCACACCTGAATACAACTACGGACCCGCGGCGGTGCTCAAGAACGCCATCGACTGGGTATATCCAGAGTGGAATCGCAAGGCGGCTGCCTTCGTAAGCTATGGCTCCGCATTGGGCGCACGCAGCGTCCAGCAGCTCCGTGAAACGGCGATCGAGCTTCAGCTCGCCCCGGTTCACTCAGGGGTCTACATCCCTGTCGCCACCCTATGGGCGCACTACCAGGGTGGCGATGTCGATGCTGGACTGGCCGAACTGGAGGCACCCGCCGGGAGGCTGATCGACGATCTGCTGTGGTGGACCGCAGCCTTGAAGACGGCGCGCGCCAGCGCGTCCTGACCGGCCGCTGCGGCCGAGCGCCTCTCCATCCCCTTGCGGTGGTGGGCGCACCTGGTGAGCGCACCTCGAGTTCACCCCTATAAACATTAAGCTGACTATCCTCCCCAAAATGTATGGTCCGCCCCTGATCCGCAAGCTGCCATCATCGGTGAAGGAACCGTCCGCGCCAATGTATCCGGCCTCTGAGTGAAGCGGTGACCGCTTCGGGCCACGATGGAAAGCCGCGCGGGTCCGTCCTCATTACATCGCCGGTCGTACGATCGACCGTTTTGGGGACCAGGTTGCGGACCCGCCGGTGGACTGTTCGATCATCGGTGACATGCTGCTCGCAGACGTCGGTGTATATCACGGTCGCCGGTGCGCGGTCGCCCGAGGCGACACCGCGTCACGCATTCGCGAGGAGCCTCCCGTCGTAACGGCTGCCTCGCTGGAGCACGGCCCAGGCCGTGCGCACCAGCTTGTTCGCGAGCGCGACGACGACCACGTTCGGATGGGCCCTGGCGTCGAGATTCGTGAGCCATCGTACCAGGCGGTGCGGCTTCTGGCGATGATGACGGCAGACAGAGCGTGCGCCATGAATAAACAGGCATTAGAGAGCAAAACACTCGTCAGCGCGTCGCGTTGGATGCCTTCTCCACGACCAGCTGATTGTCGACGCCGAACGCTCCGGACACGCCGCGCGCCCTGATCTCGGCCACCTGCTTGTCCGCCTCGTTGTCGACGACGCCAAGCAGCGTAATGCGGCCGTTTTTCACGATGATATGGATCGGGTAGTCGCCGGCGGGTTCCATTCCCGGGAACATGCCGCCGGGGAACGAGCGCAATCCGGCGCCGCCGAGCGCATGCCGGTGGCCCCAGAGCATGCCGCCGCCAGGTGCGTACTTCGCGAGGAACGGGTCGCGGTAAATCGCGTAGTACGTCTTCCATCGCAGCTCGTCATCATTGGGACTCACCGGGAGCACTTCGATCTTGTTGACGACCTGATCGACGCCCGATGCGCGCTTGACGGCGCGCTCGGCGTCCTCTTTCAGCGAGGGCCTGTAGGCGTATCCCATCAGCGCGACGGTGCCCTTGTCGTAGCTGAACGCCAGATAGTCGAACACGCTGTAGTACGGAAGTTTCAGCAATTCCTTACGGATGGTTTCGATGGTTGAGGTTTGCGCAGTAGTGGGCGTTACGATTCCCACCCCGAGAACAATGGACAGACCGAGCAGGACGGATCTGAGAGAACGAGGCATCGGCATGGGCGACTTCCTTTCGGGGATATTGAGGTTCAACTCGACATGGAACGTCACGATTCCGCGAGGCCTCGCGAGTTCTCGGCGACCTGGGCCATGCGCCCGTATTCGAGCGGCGTGGTCGCGTATTTCCGCCGGAACTGACGGTAGAAATTCCTCTTACTGCGATAACCGACAATGAGCGAGATCGCTTCGATCTTCACGCCTTCGCGAATCAGCACCGCGGCGTGTTCGAGGCGGACCTGCGTCACCCATTGGTGCACGGTCATTCCGACTTCTTTCCGAAACAGGTGGCCAAGGTATGCGGATTGGCGATCGATCATCTTGCCGAGAGAAGTCAGCGTGATGCGCTCGGCGTAGGACTGCTCGATGACATCGAGGATGCGGCGGACGTGAGTGGTCACGGTTGATTCCTCCGGGTGGTTGGGCCTTCATGGGAGCCCGGAAGGGCAAGTCGCATACCACTCACGTCACGTTGACGGCAATTACTCGAGGACCTCTGCGTCGACCACTTCGCCATTGGCGGTCTGTCCCGCAGATGACGATCCGCCCGCGGCGCTGTCGGAGACGGGGCGTGACGCGGCCTGCATCAGCGTCTGAGACGCGCGGCGGAGCTCGTCCTGCGCCTGGCGCATCGCGTTCATGTCGCCGCCTCGCAACGCATCGCGAGCGGCGTCGAGCGCTTTCTCCACGGCCGCGCGCTCGTCGGCAGACAGCTTCGTGCCGTGCTCGGCGAGCGCGTGCTGTGTCGAGTACACGAGCGCGTCGGTCGCGTTCCTGACCTCGATCTCCTCGCGCTTCCGGGCGTCCTCGGCCGCGTGCGATTCGGCGTCCTTGACCATTCGCTCAACTTCTTCCTTCGTAAGGCCGGAGGACGCTGTCACGGTGATCTGCTGTGACTTGCCGGTCGACAGGTCCTTCGCCGACACCGTCAGGATGCCGTTGGCGTCGAGGTCGAAGGTGACTTCGATCTGCGGTATCCCTCGCGGCGCTGGCGGAATGCCGGTCAGATGGAACCGACCGAGCGTGCGATTGTCTTTCGCGAGCGGCCGCTCGCCCTGGAGCACATGAATCTCGACCGACGACTGGTTGTCGGCGGCGGTGCTGAATGTCTCGGTCTTCTTGGCCGGGATCTTCGTGTTGCGCGGAATCAGCACGGTCATCACGCCGCCCATCGTCTCGACGCCGAGCGAAAGGGGAGTGACGTCGAGCAGGACGACGCCCTTGACATCACCCGAGAGCACCCCGCCCTGGATCGCGGCGCCTATGGCGACGACCTCGTCGGGGTTGACCCCCTTGTGCGGCTCCTTCCCGAAGAGTCGTGTGACGTGGTCCTGGACCTTCGGCATGCGCGTCTGGCCGCCGACGAGCACGACCTCGTCGATCTCCTTGGTCGTAACCCCCGCATCCTTCATCGCGTTCTGCGATGGCGGGGTCGTCCGTTCGATCAGATCGGCGACCAGCGATTCGAGCTTCGCCCTCGTCAGCGCCATCGTCAAATGTTTCGGGCCGGTCGCGTCGGCGGTGATGAACGGGAGGTTGATATCGGTCTGGATGACGGAGCTGAGCTCGATCTTCGCCTTTTCCGCCGCCTCGCGCAGACGTTGCAGCGCCATCCGGTCCTTCCGCAGATCAATGCCGTGATCCTTCTTGAATTCCTCCGCGATCCAGTCGACCACGCGCTGATCGAAGTTGTCGCCGCCGAGATGCGTATCGCCGTTGGTGGCGTTGACCTCGAAGATGCCCTCACCGAGCTCGAGGATCGAGATGTCGAACGTGCCGCCGCCGAGGTCGTAGACCGAGATCTGCTCGTCGTTCTTCTTGTCGAGACCGTAGGCCAGCGACGCCGCGGTCGGTTCGTTGATGATGCGCTGCACGTCGAGGCCGGCAATCTTGCCGGCGTCTTTCGTCGCCTGCCGCTGGCTGTCGTTGAAATAAGCGGGAACCGTGATGACCGCCTGCGTGACCGTCTGCCCGAGATAGCCTTCGGCGGCTTCTTTCAGTTTCCTCAGGATCGAGGCGGAAATCTCCTGCGGCGAATACTGCTTGCCGCGGATCTCGACGCGCGCGTCGCCGTTCTTGCCCTCAACGACCCGGTACGGCACCAGCTTGATCTCTTCCTGGACCTCGCTGTACCGCCGTCCCATGAATCGCTTGATGGAGAACACGGTGTTCTCGGGGTTGGTGATGGCCTGCCGCTTGGCGACCTGGCCCACCAGGATGTCGCCATCCTTCGTGAAGGCGACGACCGACGGCGTCGTACGGCTCCCTTCCTGGTTTGGAATGACGACGGGTTCGCTGCCTTCGAGAACCGCGACGACCGAGTTGGTCGTGCCCAGATCGATGCCAATGACATTGCTCATTGCTCAACTCCCATCTCTGTCGTTCGGAACGTTCGAACCGTTCGGATCGTTCAAACGTTCTGACCGTTCAGGCGTTACGACCGTTCGTGACGTTCATTGTTCCGAACCTTCCAAAGAACGATCCGAACGGCACGAACGACCTGAACGATTCGAATGGGTCGAACGATCTGAACGTCTCGAACGTTCCGAACGTTCCGAACGGATGGTTAGTACGAGATCGTGATCCGATTGTCGACCGAGGTGACTCCGGGCGCCGACCATGCGGCGCGCTCGGCTTCCTGCCGCTCAGCCCAAGAACGCACGGTGCCCTTCAGCGTGACTTTGCCGCCATCGACCTCGACCGTGATGCGCTGGGCGTCGGTTTCCGCCGTGCGGCGAAGCGCCTCTTCGATCTTCTTCTTGAGGTCGGTGGGCGTGACGCGCGGCTTCACGACGATCAGGTTGCTCACGCCGATCACACCGACCGTCCGCCGCGCCACGCGCTCGGCGTCTTCCTTCTGGTACTTCCACTCGACGTCTCCCTTGAGCGTCACCCATCCCTTGCTCACCGTGATGTCGAGCTTGTCGATCGGTACAAACGCGTCCCACTCGAGCGCGCGCACCACGGCCTGGGCGATATCCTCATCAGTCCGTTCGGAACTACCGGGCAGCTTGACCTCGATGTCGTTGGCGACCGCCTTGACGCCGCGCACGCGGTGCGCCGCTTCCTCCGCCGCCCATTTCTTCGTGTACGAATCGACCCGCCCCGTCAGTGTGACGACACCGTTCATGACGGAGACGCCGACCTCGTTGGCCTGGACGCGCGGTTCCCATTTGAGCTCGGCCAGTACGTCGGCCTGGATCTGCGTGTCGGTGCGTGTTTCGGTTGCGATTGCAGTTGCCATGTGAGCACTCCTTCAGCATTGCGATTGCGGCTAGACGCGCGCGGCCGACGTGATCACGTGATTCGCCACCATCGGCGGTGGCAACGACACGACGAAGCGGCTGCCGCGTTCGAGACCCGCACTGAATGCTTCAACCGTGCCGCCTTGCAGCTCGACGAGCTGCTTCACGATGGCCAGGCCGAGGCCGCAGCCGGGCGCGGTGTTCTCGGCCTGGGTGAACGCATCGAAGATGCGACGGAGCGCACCGTTCGAGATCCCGCGCCCGTTGTCCGCAACCACGAGGAGACGTCGCGAGGTCCTGCTGGAGCTGCACCCATACGCGCTCGCCCGCACGCGTATGTTTGAACGCGTTGGAAACGAGGTTCGAGACGATCTGGCGCAGCCGCAGCGGGTCCGCTTCGATCCAGACCGCGCTGGCAGGCAGTGAGACGTCGAGCTGCTGACCGTACTCATTTGCGATCGGCATGACCATGTCAACGGCCTCATCGACGACCTCTCGCAGATCGAAGCACGCGTGATGAACCTCCATCGATGTCCTGCCGAGCGCCGCGGCCACGAGCAGATCGCCGACCAGGTGAGTCATGTGATCGATCTGGCGCTCGATCGTGCGGCACGCATGCTCGCGAATCCGCGTGTCCTCGCACTTTTCAGGAGCTGTAGCGCCGACTGCATCGGCGACAGCGGTTGGCGGATTTCGTGGGCGAACTTCGTAAGAAACTCCACGTCGGTGTCGATGGGGTACGGCATGGCGAACGCTCCCGCGATCGATGCATTGCCAGACGGGTACCGCGCTCGCGGAGGCGTTCTTGCTTCGGCCCGCCTTCGCGGCTTGTGCCTGACCGCTTCGGCGGGGCAAGCCCACGCACCGTCGGAGGTCCTATGCTCGCCAGACTTGCCCGTGGTTGGCCGCTGCTCCTCATCCGCGCAGTATTCGGTTTCGCGATGGGCATCGCGGCGCTGGTCTCCCCGCCGTGGTCCACCTTCGGTCTCGCCTTCCTCATTGCGGCGTATGCGCTGGGCGATGGCGCGCTTTCGCTGATGCTCGCTGTAACGGCGTACGATCAGCGCGGGTCTGGCGCCCTCGTATTCGAGGCGGTCGTCAGGATCGGCGTTGGTGTGTTCGTATTGGCCCTGCCGGGCGTAACGGCGCTGTGGCTGATGGATGTCTTTGCGGTCTGGGCATTCCTGAGCGGCGCCGCCGCGATTGCGGTGGCGATCGCCCTCCGGCGGGAGCTGTCGGGTGAGTGGCCCCTACCGCTCGCCGGCGTCGTTTCGATCGTGTGCAGCCTCTGGCCGCTGGTGGCGCGCGACGACGCCGTCGATCCGCGCTGGGTCATCGGTCCCTACGCGATGCTGTTCGGCTTCACGCTCCTGGCGCTGGCGCTGCGACTGCGGAGGCTGGCGCTCGAGATTGCGGAAGGAGCCTAGACCACAAAGACGTTTCGAACCACGAAGGGCACTAACGTCACGAAGAACACGAACTAAAACAGATTTGAATTTCGTGACCTTCGAGACTTGCGTGACCTTCGTGGCTAAGACAGCTACACCGTCGCGACGACGAGCCTGCGCAGTCTGACGCCAAGCGAGATCAGGATAATGCCCGCGGTCATCGCGTAGACGCCGAGGACCCACGAGATCCCGACAGCTCCGGCCACCGGAAACGCAAACACCAGGACGCCGAACAGGATTGAGACGATCCCGCTCAGGACGAGCATCCACTCTCCCGTGATCACCTGGCGCAGACGAATCGCGGCAACGATCTCGAAGACGCCCGTGATGATGGCCCACGCGCCGATGAACAGGATCAGCACCAGCGCGCTGATGGCCGGCCACATGAACGTCAACACGCCAGCGGCGATACCGACGACGCCCTGCAGCACGTGCGCCCATCGGCCGTGCGCGCCTGTACGCGAGAACCCGAGAACCAGGTTCGTGATTCCGTCGACAATCGCGTAGGCCCCAAAAATGACGACGAGCGCAGCGATCGTGATACCTGGCCAGAGGAACGCGACGATCCCGACGACGACGCCCACGATCCCTCTAACGATCAGCACGGAAGATCCGTCCATCTATCACCCCCTGGGAGCGGACGCGCAAGCGCGGTGCCGGTATCTGCCGCTGCGTATGCCGAGCCAGAGCGGCCGGCGGCCCGTGCGAGCGTTCGCGAAGTCGTGATTTTACGCTGCGTAGGCGCAAGCTCGTCTCATCGCGAACATGCGAGCCTGGATCGGGTCCCCTCTGCTCATCGTGCCTTCGGCTCCTCATTCGCGCGCAGGTTGCTTCCGGCGTCAACAGGATGTCGCTTCATATTTACAGTAGACCCGTATCTAGTTGTAGTACGTGGATGCCTCTCAATTGATCAGTACGTCCAGAGACACTTTTTTCGACGTTTTTCGCCATTCCTGCAGAGCGGCCCACGCCGCCTGAAAAGCCGGAGCTCAATTTCATGGAAGCTCCCGCAGGAACGCCGCCACCAATCAAGACATGGTGGTATCCGGGATCGCGAACCGGCTATGAGTTTCTGTATCCGAAAGAGGAGGCCCGTCGTCTCGCCAAGGCCGCCACGCAGCCCGTTTTGACGACGGCGGCGGAGACCACGAAGCCGGAGGAGACGCGCAACGGCGCATTGACCCGGATATCCGCTAGTGGCGCGGAAGCCGCCGTGAACAATGAATCCTCGCCCACGTCAGCGATGCCGGCGGGTGACCGGCAGGACGGCGAGGTCGCGCCGGATACGATCGTGATCACGATCGTTCCCTGAGCCGGGCCAGCGTATTCCTCGTGCTGATGTCGCCTCACCGGCGACACGGCACGAGGGCCACCCGATGCTCGACGCCTGCATGCGCACCTCCAGGTAACAAGATGGCGCGCGCAGCCGTGTGTCACCGATTTGACACCGTGCTGCCTCCTATTGGCGGCAGACTTTCGTGATCCCTATGGGAGAGTTCTGCCATCACCACAAGTACGAGCTCACACACGAACACGAAACGCGACCACATGTGAAACGCATCCCCTTTCACGCCATCAGCACCGCGAATCGCATTCCCCCTCGATTGTCGAACTTCACTTTGAGTATCGGCGTTGCTTTGCCACGGCAGCGCCTGCGTGTGTACGCGCACGCGAGCTCAACGCCCGATTCGGTCTCAGCAGGAGGGATCCATGCGAAAAGACGTTTCACGGTTGTCTGTGATCATCGCGACAGCAGCGGCGCTGGCCTTAACGGTGCCCTTAGTGGCGCAGCAGGCGAGCGGCCGGCAACAACAGGAGCAACAGAAACAGCAACAGCCGCAGCAGGGAGCCACGGCGGGCCAGCCCGCGAAGGTGGACCTCGATGATCTCGAGAAAAACCCCGAGAAGTATCTCGGCAAGACCGTGACAGTCGAGGGCGAAGTGGACAGAGTGCTCGGACCGCATCTGTTCACCATCGACGAAAAGGACTGGGTCGATCTCGATCGAGAGATGCCCGTGGCCGTCCCCGAACCGTTCACGGCGATTGTGAGGGGCGACGGCCCCGTCCGTGTGACCGGCATCATCGAGAAGTTGCCCATCGCCAAGGTCGAACAGGAAGGAGGAATCATCAGGGATCCGAAGATCAAGGCCGAGATCGAGACCAAGCCGGTGCTGGTTGCCACCGAGGTCACGACGGTCACACCCGCGGCGGCGGTGGTAAGCCTTCGCGTTCCGATCCCCGGAGCCGTGGGCACGTCGGGCTCGAATGCCCAGACGCCGTTGACGGATACCAACCAGGTCGCAAGCGCCAACAACAACAATCTCGTCGGGCGGCGCGTCAGTTTGACCAACGCTACCGTCTCCGGGATGAATTCCCTGGGATTCTGGGTTCGTACAGCATCCGGCGAGCGTCTCTTCGTGATGCCCGTGAAAAAGACCGCGGTGAAGGACGGGCAGACCGTCGCTGTTGAGGGGGTCGTGCTCGAAATGCCGGAGGGGCTGAAGGCCGAGGTGGGCTCAGGCGAACCGGTCTACGTCTACGCGGACCGCGTAACCGCCCGCTGACTGAAACGCCGGGGCCTCGGGCTCCGGCGTCTCCTGCGCACCATCGCGCCCGTGCACGTTGACATGGCGCGCGAATGCTTCCCGCACACGGCAGGACGTGTACGTCTCAGAACGTCGGTACGGAAGCTTCCTCCGGACGATCGCTCTTCCCGACGACATCGATGTCGAACGCGCCGATGTCAGCGAAGAGGATGGTGTGCTGACGATTCGTTTCCCGAAGGTTGAGAGTCGGACGGAGCGGCGACGTATTCCAGTCGCCACGTGATCGGAGCGGTGTCATCCGCAGAATCGGCCAGTCACAGGGAGCTCAGGCACGGTCATTGGCCGTGCCTGGACCAGCCGCTCGAGCGATGGGCTCCGTCGCTGTAGCCTTGAAAGGCGCTCTTTGATTGATCAGGTGTCGAGAATTACCGCCGCGCGCCGTCGAGGATCGGGCGAGGGACCGTACGAGCCTGCTGGATCGTCGCGGTTCGTCGATTGCAGCGGAGTCCACGATGTGACAATGGCTGAGATACCTCTTTCGGATCAGCGCCCGCTCGTCACAGTTTACGGACGCACCGGATCGGCGCACTGCCACGAGGTTCGGGACTTCCTGTTTCGAAATGACGTGCCCTTCGAGTGGATCGAGCTTCGCACCGACGTAGAGGCGCGGGCGATTGGACTCAACAGCATCGGCGACGATCGCCTGCCGGTCTGTGTCTTCGCGGACGGCACACGGATCGAGCGTCCGACGATTCGACAGGTCAGCGAGAAGCTCGGGTGGCTTCGCGATCCCTCGCTGAGCAATTACGACCTGGCGATCTACGGCGCTGGACCGGCCGGCCTGAGCGCGGCGGTCTACAGCGCGTCGGACGGCCTGAAGACGATCGTCATCGAGCGATGGGCCGTCGGCGGGCAGGCGGGCAGCAGTCCGAAGATCGAGAATTACCTTGGCTTTCCCCGAGGCATTAGTGGCGCCGAGCTCGCCGATCGCGCCCGCGAGCAGGCGTGCCGGTTCGGCGCGGAGATCCTCATCGCCCGTGAAGGCGTGCGCGCCGAGTTTTCCGCGGGCAAACGCGTGGGCTATCTCGCCGACGGCACCAAGGTCGTCGCGCGCGCAGCGATCTGCGCAACCGGTGTCGACTATCACCGCCTCGCCCTGCCGAACGAAGAGAGATTCCGTGGTGCAGGCGTCTATTACGGAGCCGGTGCAAGCGAGGCCCCACTCTGCGTCGGGCAATATGTCGTGGTGGTCGGCAGTGGCAACTCGGCGGCACAGGCAACGCTTCACTTCTCACGGCACGCGCCGCGCGTGACGCTCGTCATTCGCGGCGACAGCCTCAAGAGCAGCGTTTCCGGTTACCTCATCGATCGCATTTACTCGGCGAGCAACGTCGAAGTTCTCACACGCGCCGAAGTTACCGCACTCGATGGGCGCGAGGTGCTCGAGGCTGTCGTCGTGACGAATAATCAGACGGGCACGCAGCGACGCATCGAAACGCACTGGTTGTTTGTCTGCATCGGTGGAGCGCCGCGCACCGAATGGGCCGCTGCGCTCGGGGTCGTTCGCGACTCGGCCGGATATCTCGTGACCGGACCCGATCTGCTTCACGATGGGGGCGCACCTGACGGTTGGCCGCTCGATCGGTCTCCGTATTACCTCGAGACCAACGTGCCCGGCCTGTTCGCTGCGGGCGACGTGCGCCATGATTCGGTCAAGCGCGTCGCGTCGGCGGTCGGAGAGGGCGCGATGGCCGTCGCCTTTGTGCATCGGTATCTCTCGACGGGTTGATCGTCTCCATCCCTCGCAACCACCCGCGCAGCGGAAGGCGCGATTGAACGCGATCTCGCGCCTCGTCTCCGGTCCCGGCGTGAGCGTCGGCTGTGGCGATCTCGCCTCGGCGGTCGCGTTGGCCATCGGCACGTTGCCTCTCACCAGCGGAACGCCACGCCGACATTCAGCCGGACGAAGTCGAGGTTCTCGAGGAACGCGTCCACGGGACTGCCACCGGAGTGCTCGCCAAGCCGGAGGTACGATCGCTTCGATGGCCGCAGACCTAGAGGCTTGAGCCCGGAGTTCTCGACAACGTCGACGACAGCAGAACTGCTTGGCTTGCTAGCGGCGGACACCCTCATCAGCCTTACTCGGACTGACGCCGCGGCGCTGAAGCAGATCGAATCACAATAAGGACGGTGACCAATGGCTGACGTGGTGAAGAAACACAGCATCTCTTCTGAGCTCGCACAGAAAATGGTGAATGCCGCGATGGCGAAAGCCAGAGAACTGGGCGTTAGCGAGAACGTAGCGATTCTCGACGACGGCGGCAATCTCAAGGCCTTTAGCCGGATGGATGGGGCCTCGGTCCCTACCATTGAGATTGCGCAGAAGAAGGCGTACACAGCCCTGTTCGGCGTCTCCACGCAGGACTTTTTCGACTTTATTAAGGGCGACCCGTCGCTGTTGGCCGGCATCCCCACGCTTGCGCGTGTCGCCGCGTGGGGTGGAGGATTTCCCATTAAGGTGAACGGAGAAGTTATCGGCGCGATCGGGCTAAGCGGAGCGCCCACGGTGCAGAACGACGTCGATTGCGCAAAGGCTGCCTTAACGCTCGTATCCGATGCGGTACCGTCTAACTAATTGGTTGCTGGGAATCAGTGGGTGAATCACGCGGCCTTGCAGTCTCGCAGCTGCATTCGCCGCGTCGTGGGGGAACACATCATGAACATTGAGCATCACAAGCAGCGCCTCCTCGACCTGGAAAAAACTCTGTCCGCTCGGATTGGCCAGGAAGCCGACCAGGGCCGGGGAGAATTCATCGACTCGGCGCATGACGTCGGCGACGCGAGCGTCGCCGACGAGGTGGCGTCAGAGGCATTTACCGAAGCCGAACACAATTCGGATGTGCTGCAACAGGTGCGCGACGCGTTGGACCGCGTGGCCGATGGCACGTTCGGCACGTGCATCGTTGACGGTGGACCGATCGAGGAGCAACGGCTCGAGGCCGTGCCTTGGACTCCTTATTGTCTGAAGCACGCACAGCGTCTTGAGGCCGCAGCGTCGTCGAGAACGCCGACCCTGTAGCAGGGGCCATCCTTCCGGTGGGATCGACTCGGTCCTCATTGTCGGGCCGGCTTCAGCGAAGCACGAAGGTTGACAGGAGATGGATGCATGGGAGACGGCGGCTCTTGCGTAGCCCTCGGGCTGAAGGCATGGAAGACCCAAATCGATCGGGCGGACAAGCTTTTTGGAGGTCTCTCCTCCGAGGAGGTCCTGCGGGAAATAGCGCCCGGCAGGAACAGGATTCTTTACCTGTGGGGACATCTGACAGCCATCCACGACGCGATGCTGCCGCTGCTGGGGCTGAGAGGACGACTTCATCCCGAGTTTGAACTCGCCTTCGTCTCGAATCCCGACAAGTCGCAGGCTGACATTCCGTCGCACGAACAGGTTCGCCTGGCATGGAACGTCGTCAATGCTGAATTGTGGAAGGGGTTTGAAAAAATGTCGGGGTCCGACTGGGTCCAGCGGCACTCTGCCGTATCGGAAGAAGATTTCGCGAAGGATGCGTCGCGCAATCGCTTCGCCGTCCTGCTGAGCCGCACGAACCACCTGTCCTATCACCTCGGCCAGGCGATGCTCGCACCCAAGAGTGCGCGAGCGTGAAGCATCGGAGCTGGAGAGTTTCAGTTCAGCAATGACGGAGAAGGACAGTGACCAAAAAGCTCGAAGGTAAGACCGCCGTCATCACCGGCGGGACAGAAGGCATCGGGTTGGCTGCTGCAAAACTCTTCGTCGAAGAGGGTGCCTATGTCTTCATCACGGGCCGCCGCCAGAAGGAACTCGACGAGGCTGTGAAGGCAATCGGCGCCAACGTGTCTGGAGTTCAGGGCGACATTGCCCAACTGGCTGACCTTGATCGTCTGTACGAGACCGTCGCGAAGATGAAGAAGCGAATCGATATTGTTTTCGCCAACGCCGGCATTGGCGAATTCGCTCCCTTTTGGGGCCGTCACCGAAGAACACTTCGACAGACTCTTCAACATCAATGTGAGGGGAACGCTGTTCACGGTGCAAAAGGCCTTGCCGATACTGAATGATGGTGGCTCAATCATTCTCACCGGCTCTGTCGCGAGTGTGAAGGGTACGGCCGCCTTCGGCGTCTACGCCGCGAGTAAGGCGGCGCTTCGCTCGTTCGTGCGCACCTGGACGACAGATCTGAAGGACCGTCGTATCCGTTCGAACGTTGTGAGTCCTGGTCCAATCGATACGCCGCTGGCGGGTCGGCAATCTGCAGACGTGATTGCGCGGATCGTGGCCACCGTCCCGATGGGACGCATGGGGGAACCCGAGGAAGTTGCGAAGGCGGCGTTGTTTCTGGCTTCGGATGACTCCAGTTTCGTCACCGGTATCGAACTGTTCGTTGACGGTGGCAGAGCCCAGATCTGATCAAAAGGGGGAGACTGGGATGAATAGATCCCTGACGTGGGAGGTGTTCCTGGCGCCGAGCATACCGGCTATCGCGCCCGATGTGGCTCCAGGCGAAACAGCGCGGCCGTGGCCGCCGATTTCGTCAACGCTGATTTCTGGGGAACGCGACGCTGTTCTGGTCGACACTCCTATTACGATCGAGCAGTCGCGCGCCCTGGCGGATTGGGTAGTCGCGAGCGGAAAGAATCTGACGACGATCTATGCCACCCATGGCCACGGCGATCATTTCTTTGGCACCCGTACAATTCTGGAGCGATTTCCAAGTGCCCGTTTCGTCGCGCGGCTGGAGGTGATCAAGGTGATGCGGCAGCAAGCGTCGCCAGAGTCTCTCGAGACCTTTTGGAATCCGCGGTTTCCCGACCAGATTTCAAGCCAGCTTGCGATCGCGGAAGAGCTGACTGGAAACGTCATTAACCTGGAAGGCCATGATTTAGTCAGTGTGCCACTCGGATTCACCGACACCGCTAGCACAACCTGCCTTCACGTTCCATCCATCGGTTTGATCGTTGCGGGTGATGCTGCCTACAACGGCGATCATCTGCACCTGTCAGAGTCGCCAGATGCGCAGAAGCGCCAAGAGTGGATTGCTGCCCTAGATGGAGTCGCTTAAGCCACGCGCAGTCATCGCCGGGCACAAGCGCGTCGGGAACGATGATAGCCCTCGGATCATTGGAGAAACCCGGAAATATATCCGCGATTTCGAGCGCTTGGCCATGCAGACGACGACCGCGCGGGAACTGTATGACGGAATGCTCACGCTGTACCCTGATTGGATCAACCGAGGTGCGCTCTGGAGTTCAGTGCTCGCCGTAAAAACGTCAGTCTGACCTCAGATTACGTCACGCGGCGGCGCGAATGACTCGACCACGTCGTAGATCCCAGGCTCGAACTTCGCGATGGTGAGCGCTTCCTGGAGATAAGGAACGGGCCCCGGGTCCCTTCGCATCGTCTCGTAGTCGTCAAGCCCACGCCATTGCGCATACATCGTGACCTTGGTACCATCCCGGCTTCTGTGAAGGCTCGAGGAGATAAAGCCGCGCGCGTGGCGAACGAATGTGTCAGTCACCTTGGTGAGAAGCTCGACGAGCCGTGACTGATTCGAGGGGTCGACGGTAAAGACGTTGATCAACGTAACCAGGTCAGCGTCCTTCGAGATCGTGGTCATCGTACTCTCTCCCGGGTTGACGCTAGGATTAGGCCGACCGAGGTGCCGCAATGACGTCTGCGGAGCTAGGAGCATAACGCCAACCAACCGCCAATCGCTCCAATCAGCGCTCCCACTTCACCGACGCCCGTCAGGCCAGCGAATCGCAAACCTCAAACAGCGAGAATCCACACGACGCGGGCCACGCGGGTGAGTCGATTGCCTCCACCACGCGATCGCAGTAGTTCAGCTCAAAAATCGATCTGCGCACCAAACTTGAGAAGCCGCCCTCCGAGGAGCGTCGTCGGAGTCAACCACGCGGGTCCGTAGGCTGAGTTAATAGTCTGGGGCGCTCGATTGTTGAAGACGTTGTAGAGATCCAGCATGCCCTGGATGCGCCCGCGCGAGTACCGGATGCTTTTCGTCAATCGCAGGTCGGTCTGGTTCAATCGCTGGTCAAACAGCGCTCCAGATACGGTGGCGCTGGTGGTTTCGCCACTCGGCAGGAGCGGTACGGTGACCGTGGCCGAACACTCGCCCTCGGCCGGACAGGACGACAGGTTCCGCCCCAGAGATGCTACGACCTGCGCGTTTGTCCGAACCAGGTTCGCGGTCTGAATGATGCCTGGAAGGGTCTTGAAGGTGCCGCTCACCTGAAGGCCCCACGGTAACGGGTAGACCGCCTGAATCTTCGCTTGCGATCCGATGCCATTCCACCAGGAAGACGTCACTCGGCAGAACTGCTCGTTCCTCGGATAGTTGGCGTTCGCCTGCGGTGCGTCTGCCCGACGTGGCGCAGCGCCGCCATCTTCAACGGCAATGACGATGTAACGAGCCAGACGACCGATCGATCTACAGTCACACATCATGTGCGGGGACCTGCTGAACCCGCCTAAACAGAAACCACGCTGACTGGTTGACGAAGACAACGGCGGATTGCCGCCGACCCTTCTTTTTTGGGACGCGACAGGTACACGCGGGGACAGCGCCCGCGCGTAAGCGACTTCCTGTAAACAGGTTATGGGAATTGGAGGCGGCGGGAGTCGGTCTGCCGGAATCGTCGAATTTCCGAATGATCTCGAGAACTCGAAGCGCATGATCCGCAAGAAACGATAGAAAGCCGGGGTCCAGGTACAAAACAGGTACAGCGGACTCTCATCGTATTGACCACGCGAACGACGCGAGGACGCCGTCGATCGACAGGCAGCAGCCCGCTGCCCCGGGAATAGTGGCCAGGAGATTTTTCGGACTCGGAACGTCGGCCAGCCAGTTCCGTCTGACGAGAAATAATTCTGATCGCTGGGTAAGAAACCCCCGCCGGGATTCAGAAGCCGAAGAGATAGACGGCGCCGGAACCGGTCACCGAGTTGTCGTTCCCGTTGCCGTTCGCACCCCTGGCACCGCCGTCTTCGGAGCGAGCGCCCACGGCCAACGCGCCATTTCTGCTGAGCGCGACGCCGCTACTAAACTCGTCGAACGCTTCAGTGTTTGACCCCTTCACGTAGGACTGAAACGTCCAGGTCGCACCGGCCCGAGTGAAAAGGTACAAGGCGCCGGCTTCGCCCGCGGAATTGTCATCCTGCCTGCCATTGATGCCCTTGGCGGCGCCGTCTTCATTGGGAGCGGACACCGCCAGCGTGTTCCCGTCACCACTCAACGCCAGGCGCACACCAAACCAGTCCTCGATCCCAGAATTCGAGGCCTTGAACGACGCCTGCTGGAACCACTTAGTGCCCGAACGGATGAACACGTACGCTGCGCCGACCGAGATATCGTCAAGCGTGCCGATTCTTCCCGAATGGCCAGTTTCGACCGTGTTAATGCCTGTCGTCAGGCTGTCTTCGTCGGGTGCTCCCGCCGCTACGGTGTTGCCGTCATCGCTGATTGCAACCCAGGCTCCGAGTGAATCCGCTCTGTCTTGGGTTGACGCCTTCAGATAGGCCTGCCGCGACCATGACGCGCCACTTCGTGTAAAGACAAAGACGGCGCCTGTTCCAGGTGCGTTGTTGTCCTCCGGCCCGTTGATGATATTGGACGAGCCGGCTTCATCGTATGCGCCGACTGCCAAGGTGTTGCCATCGGCACTCAGGCTAACGGAGTAGCCAAAAAGGTCATTGGCATCGGCCCCGTTGGGACTGGACGACTTGACGTAGGCCTGCTGCGACCAGCGGCTGCCGGTGCGAGCGAACACGTACACGGCTCCGGCGTTGTTGGCCGTGTTGTCCGCCTGGTTGCCGTTGATTCTGGCATCCGCGCTGTCTTCGGAGATGGCCCCTGCCGCCAGCGTGGTGCCGTCGTCGCTGAGAGCCAGGGAGAACCCGAACTGGTCGCCATCCTCCGCTTCGCCCGGGTTCGATGCTTTGAGGTACGCCTGCTGGAACCAGACGGCGCCTCTACGAGCAAACACGTATATCGCACCGGATTGCTCCAACGAATTGTCCGCCTGGTCTCCGTCGACTCCGGTTGACCGGCTGTCCTCGAAGGGTGCCGACACAGCCAGAATGTTGCCGTCTGCACTGAGGGCGACCAGGTGTCCAAACTGGTCGTTGATGCCGGGATTCGAGGCCTTCAGATAGGCCTGCTGCACCCAGCGGTCGCCCGCACGCGCGAAGACGTATACGGCGCCTGAGCTGAAAGCGGACGCATCCGTCTGATTGCCGTTGATGCCGGCGGCCGCGCTGCTTTCCGCCCGCGCGCCCACGGCCAGGGTGTTGCCATCGCCACTCAGAGCTATCGCGTCGCCGAACTGAGCCCGCTCGCTCGGGTTCGAGGCTTTGATGTAGCCAACCTGCTTCAACGGAAACGTGGACGATGGCTGGACGATGGGCCCTGGAATGGGAGCGGGAGTCTGGGGTCCTTGTCTCGCACGCTGCGACTGCGCCCTGGTGTCCGTGGTCATGCCGGTCACTGCCACGGAGACCGCGAAGGCGAAGGACACGGCCGTGCGGATGATCATGATTGACGCGAATCAATTGTAGTCAACTGTTTCGCAGGATGCATCTGGACGCGTACGGGAGGGCTGCAGACCGCCCGCGTGACTTTCTCCGAGCGCTGAAGAACGAGGTACTACTGAAAGCACGGACAAACGGAAAAGAACTCAACTAACCTGTCGCCGAATCGGGTTAGCGCCATCTGAAGGTTTGCAAACTACGACAGATCAATGAGCGTGAGCCCCTCTGCGCGGGCCGCGCTGTTAAGGCGGTCGTCGAACGCTGCAAACAAGATGCGCTCACCGATCTCGCGTTGCAGATACAGAGAACTTGCGAGTTGGACGGCATCGCTAGAGCGCAGAACCTCGTAAGTCGGAACCTCGTATGTCGCAGCGTGGCCACCGATACATTGGTCTTCAACTTTCACCATCGTCAGATTCCGCCGTTCATGCGTGGGCTTAACCAGACCGCCTTGATGGAATCGCCGGGTGCTGCAGCGTGGAGTCTTTCCATCCCGAACGCTCGGCGCCGATCACTATGCTGATTGAGGGGATGAACGCCTCGCCTACTCGGCCCGTGGAGCCTTACTGAAAATGACCTCCGGGTCGCCTGAGGTCCCATTCGACAGCGCACCCGCCGCTCCTTTCCTTGAGAACAACGCGCTCGCCGCCGCAAACAGGATCGCACCGCCGATCGCCGCGAAGAGGAGAACGTATTTTGAGCTGGTCATTGCGCCTTCCATTTCTCGGACCCGACTACCTACTTGGTCAACGATCCCCTCGATCGCCTTGCCCTCTCTGCACCTTCGTCTTGGCCTTGTGCCGACGATCCGACGCGAGTGAAGGACCGAGTTGTTCGCTTTCTTTTAACGTGCCGCCCGACTTTCGACGCACGAAGCGCGTGCCGCCAACCTTTGTGTCCCATGCGCTCGCGTTTAGTCGATCCCCTTTTAGCCATGGATCACCGTCCGCGACATTGAAGCTGCAAGCGGGTTGCCGCAGATGGCACCGACGTTGCAATTTGGTGGACAGCATCGCTCGTCCCCCACTCTGGCGGGACGGCAAACCATCCCACCCCCCGGACGGGAGGCGCAATTGGCCTCCCGGCATGCCCTCTTTGTGGAGACGATCTCTGTGGTGAGTCCTCGGCTACACAGCGGTGACGATGATTGGACATCATGTGCGGGGACCTTTCTGGACTCGCCTAAACAGAAACCACGCTGATTGGTTGACGAAGACAACGGCGGATTGCCGCCGACCCTTCTTTTTTGGGACGCCACAGGTACACGCGGGGACAGCGCCCGCGCGTAAGCGACTTCCTGTAAACAGGTTATGGGAATTGGAGGCGGCGGGAGTCGAACCCGCGTCCGAAAGCACGTCGTCGTGGGACTCTACATGCGTGTCCGCTTCTGTTTTCTCGTGCCCGACGTGAAAAAGCGGCGAAAAACCGTCAGGCACCAGACCCGGAACGTCTCACGGTTGCGCGCCGGGCCGCCGCGCAACCGCCAGCCTGCTTAATGACATTCGACCCCCAACCACCAGGCGAGGCTGAGGCGAACGCTCACAGCTTAATTAGGCTGCGAGAGCGTACTGAGAATCCGCAGTTAACGGATGTTCCATCAGATTTACGAGTTAATGGTGCTCGGCATGCATCCCGCGATCTCGAGCTCCCGTCGAAGCCAAATTCGCCCCCTCGGTTGAGATCCGTGGCGCGCCGGACGCTCCCGACGCACCTGACCATTGTACGGCACGTCCGGCTGAGGCCTGGGCTGTAAGGCGGCCCGCCCTGAGGTCCGACACTATTCCCTGGCATTCCTTCCTCCGGGCCATCTTGGGGTAGCTGTGTCGGGGAGTGCAGGAAGTCCACCGGATGGTCGATATTCTAGAAGGAGAACCGGTGGGTAGGAGCCTCGGTGCGGCGGTCGAACCGCAAACCCTCCAGCAATTTACGGCACCGCCTTTATAATGCGCACAGATCCGAACATGTCCTTCGAAGACCAGGTCCACGCGGCGCTGGACGGCGCTGCCGCCAGCCTCCGGCGTCACCTCGACGCGGACGTGCGCGCCATTGCCCAGGAGGTGGCTCGCGTGTCGGCGGAAGAGCGGGAAAGAGCCGTTGCCGCCGCAAGGGAAGCAGCCGCTGCGGAGGTCCGTGTCCTGGCGGAAGCGCAGATTACGCAGTTGCGCGCCGCGGCCCAGAAACACGCCGAAGACCTGAAACACGTCGCAGAAGGACAGATCGGCGAGCTGCGCAAAGCGCTCGACGATCTGCGCGCGCACGCGCAGCAGCAGCTCGACGCCGCCCGCCGCATTGCGCAGGCCGAGATCGAAAAAGCGCGCGCCGAAGTCGAACAGATTCAGGGAGTGTTGGAAAGCGCGCGCGGCGACACGGCCCTGGCCCGTGAAGACGTCGAAAACACCCGCCGCGAAGTCGAACAGGTACGCGGGGAATTGGACCTCTCCCGCCGCGAAACGGCCGGAGCCCGCGGGGAAGTCGAAGTCGCGCGAGCTGACGTGGAACGCACCCGCGCGGAAGCGGAGAGAGCCTCGCTCTTCGCGCAGGCCCAAGCCGAGAAGGCCCGTGCGGACGCCAGTGCCGAGATCGCGCGTGTCCAGGCTGACGTTGACAGGGCCCGCAGCCAGGTCGAACAGGCACACCAGGAACTAGACAACGCGCGCCGCGAAATCTCCGCGGCCCACGTCGAAGTGGAAATAGCGCGAGCCGACGCGGAGCGTACCCGCGCGGAAGCGGCGCAAGCCTCTTTGTCCGCGCAGGCCCACGTCGAGAAGCTCCGTGCGGACGCCAGTGTCGAGATCGCGGGCGCTCAGGCGGAAGTCGAAAAAGCTCGAGCCGAGGCGGAACGTACTCGAGCGGAGGCGGCGCAAGCCTCTCTGGCCGCGCAGGCCCACGCCGAGCAGCTCCGTGCGGACGCCAGCGCTGAGATCGCGCGCGCCCAGGCCGAAGTTACAAAGACGCGCGGTGAAGTCGAGCAGGCCCATCGCGAATTGGAAAACGCGCGCCGCGAAACCACCGCGGCCCACGAGGAAATCGATAAGGCGCGAGCCGAGGCGGAGCGTACCCGCACGGAAGTCGAGCAAGCCGTACGATACGCGCAAGCTCACGTCGAGAGGCTACGTGCCGACGCCAGCGCTGAGATCGCGCGTGCCCAGGACGACGTCGAAAAGGCGCGCGGCGAAGTCGTGCAGGCCCGGGGCGAGTTGGACAACGCGCGCCGGGAAACCGTCGCGGCCTTCGCGGAAGTCGAAAAAGCACGAGCTGAGGCTGAGCGTACGCGTGCGGAAGTGGGTCAGGCCTCCCTGTCCGCGCACGCGCAAGTGGAGAAGGTACGTGCGGACGCCAGCGCTGAGATCACGCGCGCCCAGGCGGAGGCCGCAAAGACGCGCGGCGAAGTCCTGCAGGCCCACGCCGAATTAGAAAATGCGCGCCGGGAAACCGTCGCGGCCCTCGGGGAGGTCGAAAAGGCTCGAGCCCACGCGGAGAAGGTCCGTGCGGACGCCAGCGCTGAGATCGCGCGCGTCCAAGCCGATGTGAAAAAGACGGGCGGCGAAGTCCAGCAGGTCAACGTCGAATTAGAGAACGCGCGCCGCGAAGCCGCCGCGGCCAATGGGGAAGTCGAAAAAGCGCGAGCCGAGACGCAGCGTGCCCGCGCCGAAGCGGAGCAGGCCGTACGGTCCGCGCAGGTCCAGGCCGACAAAGCCCGCGCGGAAGCGGAGCAGGCCGTACGGTCCGCGCAAGCCCAGGCTGAGAAGGCCCGTGCCGACGCTGGCGTCGAGATTGCGCGCGCCCGCGCCGAAGGCGAGAAAACCAGTAAGACGGCAAGCGACCGCAGTGACGCCGATGCGATCGAACGCGTCCGCATCGACAATCATCAGTCAGAGCTCTCACGTGCGGCTCGTCTTGCGGATGCGATCCGCAACCTGGATGAATCGCACGGCCTCTCCGATGTTCTCGGGCGTCTCGTGCAGTGCGCGGGGCATGAAGTCGATCGCGCGGCGGTCCTTCTCGTCAAAGGTGAGCGGCTTGCAGGATGGCGGCTGACCGGTTTCGGCGCAGGCGCTGCCGCTCCGAAGTCGATTGACATGGACATCGAGGAAGCCGGACTGGCCGGCGCTGTCCTCCAGAGTGGTGTTGCGGCGTCCAGTCCTGCGGACGCATCAGATGCTCGGCTGGCGGTGCCGGCGTTTGCGCGTGATGCCAGGCCGCGACAGTCGATGGCGCTCCCGGTGCGTGTTGGCGGCGAGGTCGTTGCCGTCCTGTATGCCGACGCGCCGCGTCTCAACGGGCCGTCATCTGATGCACAGTCACGGTGGCCGGCTGTGCTCGAAGTGCTGGTTCGTCATGCGAGCCGCGTCCTGGAGGCAATGACAGTTCAACAAGTAGTGAGCTTGTCACTGCCGCGCCCCGTGGCGCGCAGTTCGCATACTGCCGTGCCTGGTCCGGTCTAACATGGTGGAACGGGCGACGACGATGTGGCGCGCCGCTACGCGCGCTTGATGCTGTCGGAAGTCCGGATGGATCACGGGCCGATTGTGGATGCGGGACGAAATTCGGGCCACCTCATGATGAATCTCGGCGGCAAAATCGAGCGGACCCGGCGGCTCTACGAAGCGCGGGTCCCGCCGACCGTACCCGCATGGGCCGAGTACTTCAACCAAGAGCCGGTACGCACACTCGCCGACGGCGATCGAATAGTGCTCGGGGGCGCGCGGTGACCCATGGAATCAATCGCGCAGGCGCGAAGGGCGCGACGTGGTTCATCGTTGCCTGCATGTGCGTCGCGATCGTCGGCCTCGACATCCGCGCGCAGGAGTCTGAAGGCAGTGCCACGCGATCCGCGACGCCAGTTCGCCTGACGCCCACTGTTCACCCGCCACTTCCGGACCGCCCTGTCGATTTCTGGTTCATTCCGGCGACGTTTCCACGTGCATCCACCGCACGGACGGAATCGCCGGCCGCGACATTCGCCCGGGGCGCAAAGCTGATCGACAGCGGAGACCTCGGCGCCGGCCTCCCGCTCGTGAGCACCGATCTCTCCGCAACGCCGCTCGCGGGGTACGCGCAGTACTACCGCGGCGTCGCCCTCGCGGGTCTGAACCGCCTGCCGGAGGCGCAAGACGCGTTGGATGCGCTCGCGAAGAAACAGCCTGCGGGATACCTGGCGGAAGCCATTCCGCTTCACCTCTCGGAGGTGCTGCTGGCGCAGCAGGATGCGCGCCGTGCGGTGTCGGTCCTCGATGATGCGCGGAAGGACAAGGGGCTGACCGTGCCCGAAGACGTGTGGATTCGTCTGGGACGCGCGGCCGAAGCAGCGGGCGATCGCGACAAGGCGATCGACGCGTACCGCGAGGTGTACTACGAGTCGCCGCTCAGCATGCAGGCGATCGACGCGCAGAGCCTGCTCGAACGTCTCGACACCGCCTCGCTGGCCGACACGTTGAAGCTCGAGCTTGGCCGCGCGGAGCGATTGTTCGCGGCGCGTCGTTACGCGCAGGCGCGCGCCGGCTTTGCTCCGCTCGCGCCGATCGCATCGGGCGACGAGAAGGAGCTTGTTGCGCTGCGGCTCGCGGAGTGCGACTACTACCTCGATCGCTTCCGCGCCTCACGTGATGCCCTGAGGCCCTTCCTCAACAAATCATCGCGCCAGGCCGAATCGCGCTTCTTCTATCTGACGGCGACGCGCGCGCTAGGCGACATTGCCACGTACGTGGCGGAGGCTCGCGACCTCGTCAACGATTTTCCGGACAGCACGTGGGCGGCCGAAACGCTCAACAATCTCGCCACCCACTACGTCATCGTCGATGATGATGCGGCAGCCGACGGCGTATTCCGCGAACTGTTCCGTCGCTTTCCGGACAGCCGGTACTCGGAGCGGGCGGCGTGGAAGATCGGGTGGTGGGCCTACAAGAACGACCAGTTTGCCGATGCGGCACAGGCATTCGAAAGCGGCGCCGCCGCCTTTCCTCGCGCCGATACCCGTCCGGCGTGGCTGTACTGGGCCGGACGCGCGCACGACCAGCTCGGCGAAACCGCAATCGCGAACGAGCGATATCGCGTCGAGGTTGCCGACTATCAGAACTCCTATTACGGGCGCCTGGCGTCGAAGATCCTCGAGGATCGCAACGAGCTGGCTGTCGCCGATAACGTCACCATCGCTCCGACCTCCGCCCGAGCGCCGATTCCGACCGCGGCGCTGATTCGGGAGCTCGTGGGGATCGAGATGTACGACGCGGCCCTCAAGGAGCTGCAATACGCGCAGCGCGCCTGGGGCAATACGCCGGCGATCGAGGCGACCATTGCGTGGATTCGGCACGAGCAGGCGCAGAACGAAACGGCACCCGAGCGCTTCGATCACATGCGTGGCGCGATCACCATCATGAAGCGCGCGTACCCACAGTTCCTGGCCGCGGGAGGGGAGAATCTTCCGCCGGCGGTGCTCGAGGTGATCTATCCGCTCGACTACTGGCCGCTCATCAAGAAGTACTCCGATGCGAATCAGCTCGATCCGTACCTGATGGCCTCACTCATCCTGCAGGAATCGACATACACAGCCGATGTGCGGTCGAGTGCCAACGCCTGGGGCCTCATGCAGCTCCTGCCTGCGACGGGACGCCGGTATGCGCCGAAGGTCGGGCTGGGCCGCTACGCCACACGAATGTTGACGCAGCCGGAGTCAAACATCCGTATGGGTATGAAGTTATTCAAGGACCTGACGGATCGTTTCGGCGGCACGCATTACGCGCTTGCCAGCTACAACGCTGGCGACAGCCGCGTGGTGCAATGGCTTGCGGAGCGTCCAGGCCTCCCGCAGGACGAGTTCATCGACGATATCCCGTTCCCAGAGACGCAGAACTACGTGAAGCGCATCCTCGGCATCGCCGAGGACTACCGGCGACTTTACGGCGGCGGGTTGCTGACGCCCGGCAGCCTGAGGACCCCACCAGCGAAGTCGTCGCCCGCCAGGGCGAAGACGCCGGTGAAAAAGGCACCAGCCAAGCCGAAGACACGCTGATCGGATGGACGATCTCCTCGACCTGACAAGCCGCGTCGAGGCCACGCACTTCTGGTTTCGCGGCTTCCGCGGGTTCGTGGCACCGGCCGTCCACGAGATCGCGGGCACGCGCCGCGATCTTCGCCTCCTGGACTGCGGCTGCGGCACCGGCCACAACCTGGTTTCACTGCTCCATCCCTATGGCCGCGCGTTCGGCTTCGATCTGACTCCAGGCGGTCTGATCCACGCAAAGGCCACAGGATCCCCCGTCGCCCGCGGCGATATGAGCCGCATCCCATTTCAATCCGACCGGTTCGACATCGTTACGTCTTTCGATGTTTTTCAGTACGTGCAGGACGATTTCGCCGTGATGAAAGAGATGGCACGCGTGCTGAAGCCGGGTGGGGGACTGGTGGTCACTGCTGCGGCGCTTGACGTGCTCCGCGGAGGACATGCCGGCACGTGGCCGGAGATCCGGCGCTACACCACCGCCCGTATGCGTGCGATCGTCGAAGGTGCCGGGCTCCAGGTGCACCGCCTCACGTATCTGTTCGCGTCGCTGTTTCCCGCGATGCTCGCTGTGAGAATGATGCGTCGCGATGTCGGAGGGTGTAAGGGTGGGTCTTCAGACGCGCCCGCCGGCCCAGAGAGTGATTGGGAGATGCAGGTGCCATTAGCGCCGATCAATACCGCGCTGACGTGGATGTTGAGCGGGGAGGCGGCGGTCTCGCGCCACGTTCCGATGCCTGTGGGAAGCTCCGTCTTGGTCGTAGCGATTAAGTAAATCCCAAATCCCAAATCCCAAATCCCAAATCCCAAAACCCAATCAAGAACTAACCACTGCGTTCCTTCGTGACCTTCGTGGTTGGTTTTTTGGATTGGGATTTCGGATTTGGGATTTAGAAACGAAGGACGCCGCCGAAGTACAGACCCTTCATCTTCAGGTTGCCCGTATCGTCGTCAACAACGTAGTCAACGGTCACCGAGCGGTAGCCGAGCTGGGCGCCGATGTAGCGCCCGAAGTTCGCGGTGCTATACACGTCGAAGTCGTAGAGCTTCGCATTCTTTAGGCCGAGGCTGCCAATTTTCAGCTTCAGCGCCGTGAACTCGCCCGTGACCGAGATGAACTGCGACAGGTAGGCGCGTCCAGTGCCGCCGAGCGTGGGCACGGCGACGTTGCGTTCGAATGTCTGCGTCCCAACCGAAGGCGCGGACAGCTGCGCGTTCATCTTGTTGTATTTGACGTCTACGAAGAGTCCCGCAAACCCCCTGCTGGTCGCGACTGAATCCCACTCGTAGCCGAAGCGCATCAGGGTCCACTTCAACTCCGCCGTCGCCGGTACGCCAGCAGTGAAGGTCTGGCCCTGGAAGGTGATTGACTGGTTCAGCGTCGCGCTGCCCGAGTACTTGATCGGCACCGTGCTGTAGCGGAGCTTGTGCTTTGGCCCTGCCTTCAGCACAACGCGGAATTCCCTGAATCGCTTGTTCTCGATCGAAAACTGGCTGACGAAGTCGATCGGTGTGCCGGCGCTGCCGCTCGAAATCACGACTTGGGGCGACGGCTTCCAGTACATCGCGCCGAGCTCGATGTGGTAATTCTCAGGCGAATCCTGTGCGGCGGCGGGGCCAGCCAAGCAGAGAATTCCAATGAAAATGGCAAGAATTCGAGTTGGCACGCCCGGAGTATCGGCTTACACTCCCGCCAACTCCAGCGTCGTCGACGCACGCCCCGAAAGCACCTTCACCCAGCGCCGGGCCGCAGCTGTAAGGATGATCACGCAGCAGACCATCATGATGGAGGTGCTGATCGAGAGGACGTAGCCCTGCACGTGCAGGTCCGGGTTGACGTTGACCGCCAGAGGCCAGAAGTTGTCCCTGATGCTCATGAACCCGGCGGTCATCGTCGTCACCGACAGGAAGCAGAGCGGCAGAAACGTTACCCACGCGTACTTCGTGCGTCCCATGTTGATGAGGATCGTCGTCCCGACAGCCAGCGCCACGGCGCCCAATAGTTGGTTCGCGATGCCGAACAGAGGCCAGATCGTGTTGATGTTGCCGGTCCAGATGAAGTAGCCCCATGCGAGCACCATGAATGCCGTCGCGCCGAGCGAACCAGGCAGCCACTCCGGCTCCGCAAGCTTCTTCCACGCGCGGCCGCCGAACTCCTGCACGAGGAAACGGCCCACGCGGGTGCCCGAGTCGATCGTCGTCAGGATGAACAACGCCTCGAACATGATGGCGAAGTGATACCAGTAGGCCATCAATCCGCGCATGCCGGGAAGCGACGCGAAGATCTGCGCCATGCCGACCGCCAGCGACACCGCGCCGCCCGGCCTCGCGGTGACGACTTCCCCAACTTCCGCCTGCAACGTAGCGAGATTCACCGTCGGGATGCCGAGCGTGCTGAACGTCGCGGCCGACGTGTTGATCGCGAAATAGTCGCCCGGGTGGAGCGCCGTCGCTGCGATCAGCGCCATGACCCCGACGAACCCCTCACAGAGCATCCCCGCGTAGCCGATCGGGCGGATGTCCCTCTCCTTGTCCACCATCTTCGGCGTTGTGCCGGTGGCGATGAGCGAGTGGAAGCCTGAGATTGCGCCGCAGGCGATCGTGATGAAGACGAAGGGATAGAGCGGGCCTGGGATGATCGGACCGCCCCCATTAACAAACGATGAAAACGCCGGCGCCTCCAGCGTCGGGTTCACGATGATCACGCCGAGCGCAAGGAACGCGATCGTGCCGATCTTCATGAACGTGCTCAGGTAGCCGCGAGGCGTGAGCAGCATCCACATCGGCAGCACCGAGGCCGTGAACGCGTAGATCGCCATGGCCGCCGTGACCTGGTGGCGCGACATCACGAGGTAGTGGCCGTACGACGATTCCGCGAACGTACGGCCGAAGATCACCGCGGCGAAAATCGCGATGACGCCGAGGATCGTCGCCTCGCGAATCTTTCCCTTGCGGAACACGAACATATGGAAGCCCATCGCGACGCCGATCGGAATCGTCATGCCGATCGTGAAGGTGCTCCACGCGCTTTCCGCCAGCGCGTTGACGACCGCGATTCCAAGCCCGGCGAGGGCGACAATGAGAATGACCAGGATGGCAAAGGCGCCAGTGGTACCCGCTACCGGCCCGATTTGTGACCGGGCGATTTCCGCAAGCGAGCGGCCCCCAAGCCGCGTCGAGGCCCACAGGCACATCGAGTCGTGCACGGCCCCGCAGAGGACGCATCCTCCCACGAGCCACATCAATCCGGGCGCGTATCCGAATTGCGCCGCCAGTACCGGACCCACAAGTGGGCCCGCCCCGGCGATCGCCGCAAAATGGTGCCCGAAAAGGACCCACCGGCTCATGGGATGGTAGTTAGCCCCGTCGTACTTCGTGTGCGCCGGCGTTAATCGCGCATCATCGAGAACCATCACCTTCGCGGCGATGAAGGCGCTGTAGTACCGGTACGCGATCGTGAAGATGCACAAGACGGGAATGACGACGTAAAGGGCCTGCATGGCCCGAGATTCTAACAGCCTCTGCGGTTCGGCTGCATCCCTGCTTGACGGAACCTTGCCGGGCCGCGTCATACTCGCTCGGTGACGCCTACCCGCCGGCTCCTTGGATATGTCAGGCGGTATCGCGGCGCCTTTCTTGCCGGTTTCGCGTGCATCGTCGCCACGACGGCGCTCGCTCTCGCCGGACCGTGGGTGCTCAAGTACGCGATCGACGATCTGAACGCCGGGGTGACCGCAGAAAAACTGCGATTCTACGCGGCCGCCTTGCTCGGCCTCACGGCGTTTGGTGGGGTGTTCCGCTTCCTGCAGCGCCGCATCATGATTGGCGCCTCGCGCGACATCGAGTTCGACCTGCGCAATGACTTCTTCTCGCGCCTGCAGCAGTTCGAGCCCGCGTACTACCATCGCAATCGGACCGGCGACCTCATGTCTCGCGCGACTAACGATCTCAACGCCGTGCGCATGATGATCGGCCCCGCGGTGATGTACATGGCGAACACCGTGCTGACGTTCGTCGCCGTCATCGTGCTGATGCTCTCCATCAACCGCCGGCTCACGCTGTTGTCCCTCATCCCCCTGCCGTTTTTGTCTGTCGCGGTCTACTTGTTCGGCGCGGCGATTCACCGCCGCTTCGATCGAATCCAGGAACAGCTGTCGACAATCAGCGCCATCACGCAGGAGGCGCTGTCGGGCGTGCGCGTGGTGCGGGCATACGGGCAGGAGCCGTTCGAGATCGAGCGCTTCCGCCTCGCCAACGAGGAGTACGTGCGCCGTAACCGGCGCCTCATCGGGATCCAGGGCGCGTTTTTCCCGATCATGGGGCTGCTGATGGGCATCGGCGCGGTCATCGTGCTGTGGCTCGGAAGCCGCGACGTGATTGCCGGGCGGATGACGATCGGCGAGCTCGTGGCGTTCAACTCGTACCTGATGATGCTGGCGTGGCCGATGATCGCGTTTGGCTGGGTGACGAATCTCCTGCAGCGCGGCGCCGCATCGTGGAAACGCATGCTCGACGTCCTTGATGCTGAGCCGGCGATCACCGACGCGGAGGCCTCGCCGGCCGTCGCGGTATCGGGTCAGATTCGTGGCGACGTCGAGTTCCGGAACCTGACCTTCTCGTACGGCGACCGCGTCGTTCTTCGCAACGTCTCTGCGGTGTTGCCCGCCGGCACGACGACTGCCATTGTCGGCGCGACCGGGTCAGGGAAGTCGTCGCTGTTGAACCTGCTGCCGCGCCTCCAGCAGCCGCCCGCCGGAACCGTGTTCGTCGACGGCATCGATGTGCGCCGGCTGCCACTGGCGGTGCTGCGCGGCGCCATCGGCTTCGTTCCGCAAGAGCCGTTTCTCTTCAGCGCCACGATTGCCGAGAACATCGCCTTTGGCGCGCCGTCGTCTGGCGGGCGCGATCGTGTCGAACACGCTGCGCAGGTGGCGCGGCTCGACAAGGATCTGATGGACTTTCCGAATGGCTACGAGACCGTCGTTGGCGAGCGCGGCATCACGCTCTCCGGCGGGCAAAAGCAGCGCACGGCGATTGCTCGCGCCGTGATGATCGACCCGAAGATCCTCGTGCTCGACGACGCGTTGTCCGCCGTGGACACCTACACCGAGGAAGAGATCTTGTCGCGGCTGACGACGGTAATGAAGGCGCGGACGTCGATCATCGTGTCGCACCGCGTCTCCACCGTGAGGAGCGCGGATCAGATCCTCGTCCTGGAGGATGGAGCGATCGTCGAGCGCGGCACGCACGACCAGCTCGTGGCGCACAACCGCGTATATGCGGAGCTCTATCGGAAACAGCTCCTGGAGGAGGAACTGGCAGCCTCATGAGTTCAGCAGTTCACGCTTCTGGGTTCTCGCTTCTCGGTTCGTGTTCAGGTTCGGTTCATTGTTCGACGTTCCATGTTCGAAGTTCACGGGCCGGAACCCGAACCTCGAACCGCGAACCGAACATGAAACTGAACCCGAACGGAGAACGAAGAACTCAGAAGGGTGAACGACAGGGTTCCTAATGTCGATTCACGACGAAGACGTTCTCGGAAAGGCGTACGACGCCCGGTTGATGCGCCGGCTGCTCACCTACCTGCGGCCGTACACCCGTCAGGTGGGGCTGGCCACAACCGCCATTGTCGGCCACTCGGCGCTGGAGCTTGCGCCGCCATACCTCGTGAAGCTCGTCATTGACAGGTACATTCCCGCGCGCGACATGGACGGGCTGACGCTCGTCGCCATGCTCTACCTTGCGGCGCTCGCGGGTTCGTTCGTACTGGATTACGCCCAAACCTGGCTGCTGCAATGGACCGGGCAGCGGATCATGTTCGACCTCCGCATGCAGATTTATCGGCACCTGCAGCGTCTCGATCTCCGCTTCTACGACCGCAATCCCGTTGGCCGCCTGATGACGCGGGTGACGACGGACGTTGACGTCCTCAACGATCTCTTTACGGCCGGCGTCGTGTCGGTGTTCGGGGACTTGTTCACGCTCATCGGCATCATGGCGATGATGATCTGGCTGGACTGGCGCCTGGCCATCGTCGCCTTCTCGGTCCTGCCGCTGATCTGGCTCGTCACCCGGTGGTTCCGCACGAACGTGCGCGAGTCGTACCGCACCGTGCGCACGTGGATCGCGCGCATCAACGCCTACCTGCAGGAGCGCATCACCGGGATGGCGACGGTGCAGCTGTTCCGGCGCGAGGCCCGCGACTTCGAGGAGTTCGACCGGATCGACCGCAAGTACCGCGACGCCAACGTCCAGTCGATTTTCTACTACGCCGTCTTCTATCCTGCGATCGAGTTGATCAGCGCGCTCGCGGCGGCACTCATCATCTGGGTGGGTGGCGGGTGGGTACTGGAAAACATGCTGACACTCGGATCGCTCGTCGCGTTCCTGCAGTATTCGTCGCGCTTCTTCAGGCCGATCAGCGACATGTCGGAGAAGTTCAACGTGCTGCAGGGCGCGATGGCCTCGTCAGAGCGAATCTTCGCGCTTCTCGACACCTCCGTGAGCATCCAGTCGGGACTCGGGACTCGGGATTCGGGATTCGACACGCGTCAGTCTTCACCCGAATCCCGAATCCCCAATCCCGAATCCCGGAACATCGGTCGCATCGCCTTCGAGAGCGTCACCTTTGCCTATGTCGAAGGCGAGCCTGTGCTTCGCGACGTTTCCTTCGCCGTCGAGCCCGGACAACGCGTGGCGATCGTTGGCGCCACCGGGTCAGGCAAGACGACGATCGTCAGCCTGCTGCTGCGGTTCTACGACGTGCAGCAGGGCCGCATCACCGTTGGCGGCGTGGACATCCGCGACATGGATTTGCGCCGACTGCGCGCGATGTTCGGTCTCGTGTTGCAGGACGTGCACCTCTTCTCCGGCACCATCGGCGGCAACGTCCGGCTTGGCAACGAGGCGATTGACGATGCGACGGTCAGGCGCGCGGTGGATGCCGTGCACGCCGGGACGTTCATCGATCGCCTGCCTGGTGGCCTCGAGACACCGGTGGCCGAGCGTGGCGCGACGCTGTCAGTCGGCCAGAAGCAGCTGCTCTCGTTTGCGCGCGCGCTGGCATTCGATCCACCCGTGCTGGTGCTCGACGAAGCGACGTCGAGCGTCGATACCGAAACCGAGATGCTCATTCGTGATGCCGTCAAGGTCGTGATGCGCGGTCGCACGACGATCGCGATCGCCCATCGTCTGTCGACGATCCAGGACATGGATCGCATCATCGTTCTGCACAAGGGAGAATTGCGCGAATCGGGCACGCACCAGGAGCTCCTCACGCAGCGCGGCATCTACCATCGGCTCTACCAGCTTCAGTTCAAGGACAAGGAGCTCGTCAGCTCACCGTAGCGGCCCGACGCGCCGTAGGGCAGGGCGCGCGAAGAGCCTGCCACGCCATGGCGCGAAGGCGGGCGGGGGCACCTCCCTTGCAGTGAATCAAGTGTTTTCCCTCGGGGTACGCCAATGCGACCAAGCGTTGGGATGGACGACCAGGCTGCGGCAGACGTTGTTCGCCACGCGGCTCTCCGGTTCGAGTCGGGACAGGACGGTGCGCGGCCGCTCCTCGAGCTGATTGATGACGCGCGTGTCGTGCTCATCGGGGAGGCGACGCACGGCACGCACGAGTTCTACCAGATTCGGGCGGACCTGACGGCCGCGCTCATCCGGGAGAAACGGTTCAACGTTGTGGCGGTCGAGGCGGACTGGCCCGACGCGTATCGGGTCAACCGATGGGTCCGGCTCGCGAGCGTCGAAAGCGGCCCGGCAGCGGCGCTCGACGGCTTCGTGCGCTTTCCGCGGTGGATGTGGCGCAACGAGGTCGTTGTCGATTTCATCCAGTGGCTTCAAGACTACAACTCGAAACGCGCTGTGATCGACCGAGTTGGCTTCTACGGCCTCGATCTCTACAGCCTGCATGCGTCGATGAAAGCTGTCCTGGAGTACCTCGGGAAGGTCGATCCCGACGCGGCGGCGCGTGCCCGGCGGCGTTACGCCTGTTTCGAGGAATTCGGCACCGACGCGCAGAGCTATGGCTATGCGGCGACGCTCGGTCTCTCGCGATCGTGCGAGGATGACGTCGTTGCGCAGCTGCTTGAGCTGCGGAAGCGCGCCGCCGAGTACGCAGGCCGTGACGGTCGCGTTACTGAAGACGAATATTTCTTTGCCGAGCAGAACGCGCGTCTGGTGCGAAATGCGGAGCTGTACTATCGCACCATGTTCGCCGGGCAGGTCGAGTCGTGGAACCTCCGCGATACCCACATGATGGACACGCTCGATGCCTTGACCGAGTGGACCTCGCGGCGCGCCGGCTACGCCCGCGCGGTTGTGTGGGCGCACAATTCGCACCTCGGCGATGCGCGCGCCACCCAGATGAGCGACTGGGGAGAGCTGAATCTCGGACAACTGGCCCGCGAGCGTCGCGGCACGGCCGCTTTTCTACTGGGTTTCACGACCCACACGGGCACGGTGACTGCGGCGCGTGAGTGGGATGGGCCGGCGGAACGACGGCAAGTCGTGCCCTCGATTGCCGGCAGCTATGAGCACCTTTTCCATCAGACTGGAATCGATCGGTTCGCCCTCCCGATCGACGAGGCACGCGAGGCGCTCTCGGTGACGCGCCTCGAACGGGCCATTGGCGTCGTGCACAAGCCAGAGACGGAACGGGCGAGTCACTACTTCCATGCGCGACTGGCCGACCAGTTCGATGCGGTGATCCACGTTGATACGACGGCGGCGCTCACGCCGCTCGAGCGATGGTCCTGCGAGAGCACGGATCTTCCCGAAACATATCCGACAGGAGTGTGACGTGCGCGGCGAGATGATCATCCAGGCCGTGCGTATCGCCGACGGCGCCGACATGCTGGACGGCGACCTCCACGTTCCAGAGAGCCCCGCGGGCCTCGTCATCTTCGCGCATGGCAGCGGCAGCAGCCGGTTCAGCAGCCGCAATCGCCACGTGGCGGAATCGCTTCATTGTCGGCGGTTCGCAACGCTGCTTCTGGACCTCCTCACGCGCGAAGAGGAACAGGTTGACGTCCGCACATCGCAGTACCGGTTCGACACCTCGCGGCTGGGGCGTCGAGTTGTCGCGGCCACGGACTGGGCAACGGATTACCCTGTGCTCGGAGAACTGCCAATCGGCTTGTTCGGCGCCAGCACGGGCGCTGCCGCGGCGCTGATTGCGGCCGCGGAGCGGCCGGATGTCGCAGCTGTCGTCTCCCGCGGCGGGCGCCCCGACCTGGCGGGCGACGCGCTGGCCGTCGTGCGGGCGCCCATTCTGCTGATCGTCGGCCGAGACGACGAACAGGTAGTTTCCCTCAATGAGGAAGCGATGCGGCGGATGCGTGCACCCGTACAACTCGCCATCGTGCCGCACGCGACCCATCTTTTCGAGGAGCCGGGAGCGTTGGAGGAGGTCGAACGGTTGGCGCTCGACTGGTTTACACGTTACCTGAAACCGTGATGTTGCCCCTTACCACCGATCGCCAGCCGTTCATCAATCGCCGCGACGCAGGGCGGACACTCGTGACATACCTGTCGAGGTATGCGGGCCGCGACGACGTCATCGTGCTGGCGCTGCCGCGAGGCGGAGTCCCGGTCGCGTACGAGGTCGCGCAGGCACTTGGCGCCCCTCTCGATCTGTTCCTTGTCCGGAAGCTCGGGACGCCTGGTCACCGCGAGCTTGCGATGGGCGCAATCGCCTCCGGGGGAATTCGAGTACTCAACGAGGATGTGGTTCGGTGGTACTCGATACCAGAATCGGTCATCGAGGCTGTGGTCCGAGAGGAACAACAGGAGCTCGAGCGGCGCGAGCGCGCATATCGCGAAGACCGTCCGGCGCCAGATCTTCGGAACCGAATCGTGATCTTGACCGACGACGGGTTGGCTACAGGGTCGACGATGCGAGCAGCGGCGCAGGCCGTACGGGAGCGCCAACCGTCGCGGGTGGTGGTGGCGGTTCCCGTTGGCGCTCGCGAGACGTGCGCCGAGCTCGCGGCGTACGCCGACGAGGTCATCTGCGCGAGAATGCCTGAGCCGTTTGCCTCCGTCGGTCAGTGGTACCTCGACTTCAATCAAACTGACGACGAGGAGGTCCGGGCGCTTATGCAGAAAAGTCTCACGACGCCCCAGCCATATCATTGAGTCGCGGCGGCACCCACGTTGCTTTGTTTTTTCCTCGTACTGCGCAGCTGTCTACCAATCGCAGGAGGAGAGAAGCCAATGTCAGCAGTGATGAAGATTGTCGCGCTTGCGGGCGTCCTGAGCACCGTCGCATGCGGTGCGACGACAAGTGGAAGCTCGGGCGGCACCAATGCCCCCATCTACACCCCGCCGTCGTCCGGCAGGCCGACCACAACCGCGAATACCACGCCAACCGAAGTCAATTCCAGCGCGTACGGGGTCATTCCCGCAGGTCAGGAGCTCGACGTCCGACTCGGTACCACGCTGAGCTCGAAGACTGCGAAGGTGGAGCAACGCTTCGAGACGACGACGGTTGCCGACGTCACGCAGAACGGAACGGCGCTGATTCCAGCCGGATCGATGGTTCGCGGCGTCGTCTCGGGGGTCGACCCCGCGGGTCGCCTTGACCGGGCAGGCAGCCTGACGCTGTCGTTCGATGAAATGACTGTGCGCGGTCGAACTTATCCGACGCGCGCGATGGCCACCAACGTGTTCGAGAGTGGCGGCCTTCGTGAAGAAAAGGGGACCGCCGGGATCGGTGCGGGAGCTGGCGCTATTCTGGGCGGTGTGCTCGGCGGTCTGAAGGGCGCGATCCTTGGCGCCGTGATCGGCGCCGGCGGCGCAATCGCCGCGACGGAGGGGAAGGATATCGAGCTGCCGGCTGGATCGATCATCCGAATCCGGCTCGATTCACCGGTATCGATTCGCTGATCGGCTAATTCGCCTGCGTATTTTCGGCGGGTGACGGTGTGTCCGGGGGTGCCGTTGGCACCTCCGCGGCGTCGCCGACGGTGATCGCGCCCGCTTTAGGCTCAACGGCCCGAGCCGGTGATGCGATAGGCGCCGCGCTCGCCGCGCGTTCGCCGCGGTGGAACAGTCGGTCGATGAGGCTCGGCGTGCTCGCGCGCGGATTCCACCCGAGTCGGAGTACGGTCACCTGGATCGGCTTCCTGCCGAACGCCAGTGCCTCGTGGCAGCTCCACATGTAAAGATCGATCAGCCGGCCCTGCACCGCAGGACCCGTGTCCATGATCGTGTAGACACCGTTGTATTTGGCGTGCTCGGTCGTGACGTTGACCACGCTTCCAACAGGCAGGATGTCGTCATCCGCCGCGGCAATCCCTGTGCGGACTTCGGCGCCCGACGCGGTCGTCGTCCCTTTGCAGTACGCCGTTGCGGTGAACTGCAGCCGTGCTCCTGGCACAGGCGCGGAGGGATCGACGCCGCCTGACTGGCCGCCCCATGGGAGCAGATCGAAGGTCGTGGCCTCGTAGGCAAGCATCAATGCGCCGACGGCGACGCAGGTCACCACCAGCTTGCGCGTGCTCGACCGCGAAATAATTCGTCTCATCTCTCACTCAGACGGGCCACGGAGGCACGGAATCACGGAGAAAACTCGAAACCTCCGCGTTCTCCGTGGCTTGTCTCACCGAAAGTGTTCAAAGCCTGCAGGAAGCTCAACGTCGCCGGACGCGGTCCGTAGCACCAACTGCTGAGCTTTCGTCACGACGCCTATCTTCGTTATCGGCAGATCCCCGGCTTGCCGTTTGACCGCGCGCAGTCGTCCGCGCAGCGTCGGCCGCGCAGTGAACAGCAATTCGTAATCGTCGCCACCGGCAAGCGCAGCGCACACCGGATCGTGGCCCTGCGCGCGATGGTATTCAGCCACCCCGTCCGCGAGCGGAATCGTCTCCCCGTCGACGGCAATTCCGACCCCCGATGCCACCGCGATCTGACGAATTCCGTCGGCCAGGCCGTCGCTCAAGTCGATACACGCGCTTGCCGCGCGATTGCGGCCGAGCAGCAGCCCCACGCGAACGCGCGGCTCAGGTCTCAGATAGCGCTGTTCAGACAGGCCGACCTGAAGGTCGGCCTCTACATCCGATCGTCGAGGCGGACCTTCAGGTCCGCCTGCTGCCTCCTGTAACAATCGCAATCCAACGACGGCGCCTCCGATTGCGCCCGTCACGTACACCTCGTCGCCCGGCCGTGCACCAGCGCGTATGAGCACCCGGCGCGGCCGGACGGATCCGATCGCGGTGACGTCGATCATCATCGGGCCAGGCGTCCGCGTCACGTTGCCGCCGATGAGCGCGACACGATAGCGCGCTGCGAGCGCAAGCAATCCATCCAGGAGGCCGTCGACCGCGGACGTCTCCAGGTCGCCCGGCAGCATCAGCGATAGCAGCGCCGCGCGCGGTTGTGCACCCATGGCAGCCAGGTCGCTCAAGTTCACCGCCAGCGCGCGATGCCCGATCGCGTCTGGTGGTACGAACCGCCGGTCGAAATGAACACCCTCAACCTGTGCGTCAGTGGTGAGCACGTCGAGCGCGCCACGCTCCGGCTCGATCACCGCCGCATCGTCGCCGGGTCCGACGAGGACCCAGGGCGGCATGGCGAGTCGCCCGGTTATTCGGGCGATGAGCGCATGCTCGCCGATCTCGGAAACAGTGCGATTCTGCAATACGGTCGGTGGTGCTTTCTTGCTCTCACGTGCGTCGCGCCGGCAACCGCCGGTGCGGGGGAAGCGGGAGGTATGAGACGCCCCGCTTTGCCGTGTGGGGAGGTCGAGTGAACCTGCAAAGCAGGTGGAGCCACTGTTGTTAGTCGCGCTTCAGGCTTCCTCGGAACAGAGGCATGCACACCGCGCGACCTCGCGGCTCGCTTGGGTTTTACGTTGGCTCAGACGAGCCTCCGAAAACCATCACGAGCAAAGCAGGACTCCGGGGATCTTAGCCTGCGGTCAGGGGTGGGTCAAGGAGCGCTAACCGACTGAGCGGCGGTCATTTGCGCTAAAACGCCGTCCACGAGCTGCTCTAACTGGAGAGCGCGCTGGTTCAGCTCTCCGTCAACGCTGGACTGTTGCTGCCGCGCCCTGAAGACATCGTCGGCAATATTGAGCGCGACAAGGATGGCCACACCGAGCATGTCGCTTTCCGGAGCGGAGACGACGGCGGCGCGCATTTTCTGGTCAACGTACGCTGCCAGTTCGGCGACGTACCGCTCGTCAAGACCGCTGCGGATTGGATACCGCTGTCCGGCGATTTCGACGGTGACCACGGTCACAAGCTCAGATGCTCGAGCTGTTCGAGCATGTCGGTCACGCGCGTCCGGATGATTTCCCGCTCGTCGCGCAGCGCTGTGATCTCCGCGCTGGTGCCTTCAGAGTCTGAAAGACGCCCGCGCAGCGCGACAATTTCCTGCGTGAGCCGCACGTTCTCGTCGGCCGCTCTCGCCTGGTCCGAGCGAAGCCGGCTCACCATGCCTACGAGCAGCTTGATCTTCTCCTCGAGGCGATCGATTGGTTCGAGATCGATTGAACGTGCCACAGCCTGCTTTGCCATCCGCTCCAACCTCGTGTCGTAAAGAGTTATCGCGGAGATGGTAACACGGCCGGTTGCTGTTATCGCTGCACCGCGCCGTGTCTTTCCTTCAACGCGGCGAGGACGTCGTCCATCGCGCTTTGAACGTCGGAGTCCGTGAGCGTTCTGTCAGATGACCGGAAGGTGAGGCGTAGCGACAGGCTGACCTTTCCTTCGGGGACACCCTTGCCCTGGTAGCGATCGAACTCGCGGACGCGCACGAGCGTCTCCGGAGCTGCCTCGCGCACCGTCGCGCGGACGGTGGCCGCAGCGAGCGTCTCGGCCACCAGAATGGAAATGTCCCTGGTGACCGATGGATAGCGGGGCAGCGGTTCGATGTGCGCCTCCCGTTTCGGCGCGGCCTGTTCCGCCGCGTCGAGGTCGATTTCGGCCACGTACACCTCGTCGTTCAACGGCAAACCGTGGGCTTCGGAGATTGCGGGCGCGAGCTGGCCGAGCACCCCGATGCGTGTGCCATCCGTTATGAGGACCGCCGAGCGTCCGGCCACGAGCCAGGCTTCGCGATGCGGCTCTGTGCGCACGTCGAGACGAAGCGCCTGCCCGATTCGCTCGACGATGCCTTTCATGTCGAAGAAATCGACGTCCCGCGCGCCGCCGCTCCAATGCTCGCCGGCCGCCGCGCCGGTCCAGGCGCAGGCCACGGAGCGCCTTTCGCCGCGAGTGCGGGAGAAGCGCGCGCCGATTTCGAACAGGCGTACGTCGCGCTGCTCGCGACGGCGGTTGTGAGCGACCGCATCGACCAGGCTGGGCAGAGCCGACGGCCTGAGCACCGCGAAGTTCTCGGACAACGGGTTCGCGATCGGCACGAGGTCTCCCTCGGATGCAAACGGCTGCGCCGCGGGCTCGGCGACGAAACCGAACGTCATCGCCTCGGAGAAACCGGCGGCGGTCATGACGGTCCGCAGGTGTCGCGCGCGCCCGATCCACGGATCGATTGGCGGCGGCGCCGACGTCAACGCCGGGAACGTCGACGGCAGGCGATCGAACCCATAGTGCCGCGCCACTTCCTCGATGAGATCCACTTCGCGAACCGCGTCGACGCGCCGGGTCGGGACGGTGACCTCCCAGCCGTCAGGCGCATCGCGCAGCGCGAACCCGAGACTTTCGAGGATGCGTCGGACGTCGCCGTCTGGAATCACGGTTCCGAGAAGGCCCGTGATCTTTGTGCGTCGCAACCGCAACAGCATCGGCTCGATCCGCGCCGGGTAGCGATCGACGACTGTGCCGCGCGCCCGTCCGGCCCCGGTCAGCTCGAGCAGCGCGCACGCGCGCTCCATCGCGGTGACGGGAAGCCGCGGGTCGGCGCCGCGCTCGAATCGCATGCTGGCCTCGGTTTTCAGGCCAAGTTTCTTGCTCGTCCGCCGGACCGACAGCGGGTTGAAATAGGCGCTCTCGAAGACGATGACGGGAGTGCTGGACGTGACTTCGGAATCCGCCCCGCCCATCACGCCCGCCACCGCGATGGGCCGCTGGGCGTCTGCGATCACGAGCATGTCTGGCGCCAGCGCGCGCGTCTGTCCGTCAAGTGTCTTGATCGACTCGCTGGCTGCGGCAGTCCTGACCCGGATCTGCGCGCCCGAGAGGCGGGCAAAGTCGAACGCGTGCATCGGCTGTCCTACCTCGAGCAACACGTAGTTCGTGATGTCAACGATGTTGCTGATGGGACGGACGCCGGCGGCCTGGAGGCGCGACTGCATCCACTGAGGGGACGGGCCGACGGTCACATCGGCGACAGCGCCGGCATATCGTGGGCAGAGCTCGGGATTGTCTATGACGACGTCGATGTCCGCTTTCTCGACGGTCTTCAGAGGATGCGGGGCGGACCCTTCGGGTCCGCCCGGCGAGCCTGAAAGGCTCGCCCCGCTGGCAGCAGGTCTTCGCAGTGGAAGCCTGTACGCCGCCGCGACCTCGCGCGCCATGCCCATCACCGACATGCAGTCAGGCCGGTTTGCGGTGACCTCGAAATCGAGCACCGCATCGTCGGCACCGATCGGCTCGATGCTCTCGACCGCGAAGCCGCGCACCGACATCGTCCGGGCGATGTCATCGGGCGACGCGGTGACATCGACGAAGTCCCGCAGCCATGATACGAGAATCTTCACGACGTGGGCCTTGGCCCGTTGGGTATGAAGGGCTTCATATCGGGAACTGCTCGAGGAAGCGGAGGTCGTTTTCGTAGAAGAGACGGATGTCGTCGACGCCGTATTTCAGCATCGCGACGCGCTCCATTCCGAGACCGAACGCAAAGCCGGTCACCTTCTCAGGGTCATAGCCCACCGCTTCGAACACGGCCGGGTGCACCATGCCGCTCCCGAGGATCTCGAGCCAGCCGGTCTGCTTACACGTTCCACAGCCCGACCCGCCGCAGTTCCGGCAGCTCACATCGACTTCCGCGCTCGGTTCCGTGTAGGGAAAAAAGCTGGGACGCAATCGCACCTTCACGTCGCCAAACAACTCGCGCATCATCGCTTCGAGCGTTCCCTTCAGATCGCCGAGCGTGATTCCCTCGCCGACGACGAGCCCCTCGAACTGCTGAAACATCGGCGTGTGGCTCAAGTCGAGATTGTCACGGCGATAGACGCGGCCGGGAACGATGATGCGGACCGGCGGCGGGAACGTCTTCATGTAGCGAATCTGCATCGCGGACGTGTGCGTGCGAAGCAATGTCGCGGCGCGGACCTGCGCCTCTGGAACCTTTCCTCGATGGGCGCCCCACGTGCCGCCGGCGATCGGCGCCTCGAGGTACAGCGTGTCCTGCATGTCGCGGGCGGGATGATCCAGCGGCATGTTGAGCGCCTCGAAGTTGTGGAAGTCGTCCTCGACCTCCGGCCCTTCAAGGATCTCGTAACCCATGTGCGTGAAGATGTCTTCGACCTCCCGTCGCACACGCATCAGTGGATGGACGCGGCCCATCGGCAACTGGCGGCCGGGAAGCGTGACGTCGATCGCGCCGGCAGGCTGCCGCGTCGACTCGAGCGTCTGGCGCTTCTCGCCGAGCGCCGTCTCGATCTCGGTCTTGAGCGTGTTCACGAGCTGACCGAATTCGCGACGCGCGTCTGGCGCGAGCGTGCCAAGTGTCTTCATCAGCCCGGTGACCGCCCCGGACTTGCGGCTCAGGAATTCGTCGTGAAGGGCTTTGAGCTTCTGATCGCTGTCGGCGGCATCGAGGCGGGCGCGAAACTCGGTTCGCGCCGTCTCAATTGCCGACCGATCGAGCGCAGGTTCAGGCACGTGCCTCAGCGGGGAGCGCGGCCTTCGCCTGCGCCGCCACCTTGGCAAATGCGGCCGACTGCGTCACGGCCATGTCCGCGAGCATTTTGCGATCGAGCGTGATGCCGGCGATCTTGAGGCCGCGCATCATCTGCGAATAGGTGAGGCCGTTCTCGCGCGCCGCCGCGTTGATCCGGACGACCCACAGGCGGCGGTACTCGCGCTTCTTGTTCTTCCGGCCCACGAAGGCGTACTTGCCCGCCGTGTCGACCGCTTCCTTTGCTGCGCGATACAGCTTGCTCTTGGTCTGGTAAAAACCTTTCGCGCGGGCGAGGAGCTTCTTGCGCTTCGCGCGGCGAACCGTTCCACGTTTGACTCTCGGCATTATTCGAAATCCTGTAATTCAAAATTCAAAATGCAACATTCAAACAATGTCGTTTGCATTTTGACTTTTGCATCTTGCATTGCGTCATTTGTACGGGAGCATCAGCCTCAGCTTCGGGGCATCAGAATCCGACACAACCCTCGTGCCCCGCTTGTGGCGCTTCATCTTCGTTTCCTTGCTCGTCAGGATGTGGCGCTTGAACGCGCTCGCCCTGACGATCTTGCCCGTTCCAGTCTTCTTGAAGCGCTTGGCGGCGCCCCGGTGCGTCTTGAGTTTTGGCATCTGCGCAGATTTCCTTCGTGTGCTTCGCGTTCTTCGTGGCTATTCCTCTGTTACAGGCTCCGCTACAGCTTCCTGGGTTCTCTTTGGCGCCGACTTCCGTCCCAAGCGCTGGCTCAGGATGACGTGCATCTGGTTGCCTTCCTGCCGCGGCGATGCTTCGGGAACCGCGATGTCCGCCAGTTCCTCGATCAGGCGCTCGAGAATGCGCCGGCCGATCTCGGGGTGCGCCATCTCCCGACCCCGGAAGAAGATCGTCGCCTTCACCTTGTCGCCCTCGGATAGGAAGCGTTCGATGTGCTTCTTCTTGAATTCGTAGTCGTGCACGTCGACTTTCGGCCGGAACTTGATCTCCTTGACCTCGATCACCCGCTGGTGTTTCTTGGCTTCGCGGGCGCGCTTCTGTTCCTGGTACTGGTACTGGCCGAAGTCCATGATCCGGCAGACCGGCGGCACCGCAGTCGGCGAAATCTCGACGAGGTCGAGCCCCTTCTGCTTGGCGATCGCCAGCGCCGCCGGTGGCGGCATGATGCCGAGCTGCGTTCCAGTCTCGTCGATCACGCGGATTTCTCTGACCCGGATGCGCTCGTTGATGCGAGTGCGATCATCACGTCGGGGCGAACGGTCGAAAGCGATATATCCCTCCGAAAAATCGTCTACGGTCTACCGTCTCCGGTCTGCCGTCCTGACGAGGACTGTAGCCGGTAGATGGGAGACGGGAGACGCACTACGCGGGCTGTTGCTCCGCGGGCGCGGCGGCGCCAAATGCCTTCGTCGTGATTTCCTCCTTCGCCGCCGCGACGAAGGCCTCTACAGTCCGCGCTCCCTGGTCCCCTGCGGAGCGGCTCCGCACCGCTACCGTTCCCTCCGCGGCTTCCCGATCGCCGGTGACCAGCATGTAGGGCACCTTCTGCAACTGGGCCTCACGTATCTTAAAGCCAATCTTCTCCTGGCGTTCGTCGAGCTCCACGCGAAGCCCGGCGGCCGCGAGCCGGTCCCGCACCCGTCCGGCGTATTCGAGGTGCCGGTCCGAGATGGGCAGCACGATCACCTGCACCGGCGCCAGCCAGAGCGGAAAAGCCCCGGTATAGTGCTCGATCAGGATGGCAATGAACCGCTCGAAGCTGCCAAAAATTGCCCGGTGGATGACCACCGGCCGGTGCTCGGCGTTATCGGCGCCGATGTATTTCAGGTCGAAATTCTCCGGCTGCATGTAATCGAGCTGGATCGTGGCGCACTGCCACTTGCGGCCGATCGCATCGGTTACATCGAAGTCAATCTTCGGCCCGTAGAAGGCGCCGTCGCCCTCATTCAGGGTGTACTCCAGCCCCGCGCGCGCGAGCGCCTCTCTGAGCTGCGCTTCCGCGTGATCCCACGTCGCGATCTCGCCGAGGAATTTCTCGGGCCTCGTCGACAGCTTTGCGGTGAACGGCAGCCCGAAATCGCCGTACACGCGCTGCACGAGACGAATCAGCCGCTCGACTTCTTCGCCGATCTGATCCTCCGTGACGAAGCAGTGCGCATCGTCCTGCGAGAACTGGCGCACGCGCGTCAGCCCCGAGAGCACGCCCGACGCCTCGTTGCGATGAAGGGGCGTCTGCTCGTGATACCGCACCGGCAGATCGCGGTAGCTGTGCGTCCTGCTTGCAAACGTCAGGAAGTGCCCCGGGCAGTTCATCGGCTTCACGCTCATCGTCTCGCCTTCCGATTCGATGAGGAACATGTTCTGCTGGTAGTGCTTCCAGTGGCCCGATCGCTCCCAGAGCGCCTTGTTGTAGATGAGCGGCGTCTTCACTTCGAGGTAGCCGGCGGGAAACAGCACGTCGCGCATGTAGCTGGCGAGCGTGTTGTAAACCCTCGTCCCCTTGTCGAGCCAGAATGCGGCGCCCGGTGCCCACTGGTGGAAGGTGAACAGCCCGAGCTCGCGACCGAGCTTGCGATGGTCGCGCTTCTTCGCTTCCTCGATCTGCGTCAGGTACGCCTTCAGATCCTTGTCAGACAGAAACGCCGTGCCGTAGATGCGCTGCATCGGCGCATTCCGCGCATCGCCCTTCCAGTACGCGTTCGAGGTGCTAAGCAGCTTGAACGCCTTCAGCTTGCCGGTGCTCGGCACGTGCGGACCGACGCAGAAGTCGACGAACGTCTCCCTGTCCTTGATCGTGTAGCAGGAGACTTCCTGCTGGCCTTCCGTCTTCTCCTCGATCAGCTGCACTTTCAACGGCTCGCCGTGCTTCGCGAAGAAGGCCATCGCCTCGTCGCGCGGCCACAGCTGGCGTTCGTACGGCAGATCCTGCTGTGCGAGCTCCTTCATCTTCTTTTCGATCGCCTCGAGATCCTCGGGGATGAACGGACGATCGACGACGAAGTCGTAGAAGAAGCCTTCGTCAGTGGCCGGCCCGATGCCGCATTGCGCGCCCGGAAAGAGATTCGTCACAGCCGCTGCCATCAGATGCGCCGTGCTGTGACGGACGAGCGGCAGCGCTTCTGGATTCTTGTCCGTGACAATGCGGACAGACGCATCGCGCTGCAAGGGGTATGACAGATCCACGATCTTCCCGTCGACGAGCGCCGCGAATGCCGCTTTGGCGAGGTTCGGAGAGATCCCTGCCGCAACGTCGCGCACGGGCGTACCGGGTGACACAGCGCGACTGGATCCGTCGGGCAGCGTGATGGTGACGTCGTTCATCGAGAAGTACTGGTTGCCCGCCTTCGCGGCTACGCCGCTTCGGCGCGCAGCCTTCGCGCGGCTTGCCAGCCGAAGCTCACGCTTCGACTGGCCTCGCGTGAGCGAAGGCTGGTAGGCGCGGGTGGACTCGAACCACTGACCTCCTCCGTGTCAGGGAGGCGCTCTAACCAACTGAGCTACGCGCCTATCTGTTGCGAATTCAGGCTTTAACCCGAACCGCCAGTATAAAGCAAAAAAGGCCGATCCGGCACGGATCGGCCTCGAAGATGTGCGCGGCGAACAGTTATCTGACCGCGTCTTTGAGAGATTTGCCCACCGAGAACCGGACGACGCGGCGCTTCGGAATCTTGATGCTTGCGCCGGTCTGGGGATTCCGCGCGGTGCGCGCCTTGCGCTGCGACGTCTTGAAGGTACCGAAGCCGACGAACGTGATCGATTCCCCCTTCTTCAACGACTTCGTGATGCCTTCGAGCAGCGATGCCATTGCAGCCGCTGCTCCCGCCTTCGACGAACCGGTGTCCGCGGCGATCTTGGCGATGAGTGCCTGTTTGTTCATGGGACCTCCTCAGCGAAGGTGAGGTTATATCACGGGCCACGGAGTCACGGAGTCACGGCGCCAAAAAATATTCTCCGTGTCTCTGTGTCTCGGTGGCTTGTCTTATGCGGCCTTTTTTTCGCTGAAGTACTGAAGCGCGCGCTGCAGGATCACGTCAGTCGTCGGAGCGGGCGCACCGAACTCGACGTCGGGTTCGTCGACTAACACTTCGGGCTGCAACCCTTTCTCGTGGATCAACGCGCCTCCCGGCGTGAGGTAGCGCAGATAGGAGAGGAGCAGCGCGCTGCCGTCCGGCAGCTTTACGAGCCGCTGCTTGGCGGCGCTGCCGAGCGTGTGTTCGCCGATCATCTCCGCGCGCTTGTTGCCGTCGAGCGCGGCGGCAAACACTTCACCCGCGCGCGCTGTGCTCTGATCCACCAGCAGGACCACCGGCGCGGTGATCGCGCCATCTCCGGGCTGGGCGGCAACGACGTCCTTTGCGTTTCCCTTCGTTTCACGGATCGTGAGTGTCCCGGTCTTGACGAAGAGGCGAGCTGCGCTCACGCCAACGTCGATGTCGCCCTTGGTCGCCCCGCGCAGGTCAATCACCAAACGGGCGGCGCCGGTTTTCGCGAGCGCGTCGGCGGCCTGCTTCAACTGGACCGGCGTACGCGTCGAGAATTCCATCACGTGAATGTACCCGGTCATGGGATCGGCCATCTTCGACGTCAGCTCGGGGCCCGCGATCCGCTCGCGCACGAGCTCCACTTCATGCGGATCCGCGGCGTTGCCGCGGATCACGAGGAGCGCGACCTTCGTGCCCGGCTGTCCGTGCAGAAGGCGGTCACCCTCGTAGACCGAGATGTCCTTGGTGGAACGCTTGTCGATCGCGCGGATGAAGTCGCCCGTGCGGAGGCCGGCCTTGGCGGCCGGCGATCCGTCGCGGGCGGAGACCACGCGGAGGTAATACTGCCGGCTCAATTCGAGCCCGACGTCGGCCGGTCCAGCCGCGCTGCTCGATTCGTACGCGGATGCGAGAGCAGGTGGGAGAAACGCGCTGTCCGAATCCAGGTTGTCCGCCAGGCCGTTCATCGCGCCCTTCATCGCCTTCTTCACGTCCACTTCCTCGACGTAGTTGTTCAGGACGAGCGAGACGACGTCTTCGAACACCCGCAGGTGCTGATACGTGTCGTCCCGGGTCATCGCCTGGCCGAGGTAGCCGCCGATGAGGGCGAAGGCGATGACGGGGGTCGATATGGCGAGGACCCAGACGCGTGTGCGGGATGTCATTCAAGCAACTCCCAAATCCGAAATCCCAAACCCCAATTGGCCAACCCTTTGGAAGTTGGAAGTTGGGTGTTGGGAGCTACAACCGAGACTTCAGCCATTGTACGGGATCGATGGAACGCCCGTCGACGCGCAGCTCGAAGTAGAGCGCCGGCGGTCCGGTCGGCGGCGTACCGACCCGGCCGAGCTCCGTGCCCGCGTCCACGTGATCCCCGCGCTGGACCCCCGCGGACCCGAGGTATCCGTAGAGCGAATAATAGTTGGAGCCGTGGTCGATGATGACGAGATTTCCGAAGCCGGTAAACGCGTCCGCGTAGTCCACTGTTCCCGGGTGGACGGCCAGCACCGGCGTGCCTTCCACCGCGCCGATTTCAATACCGTTTCTGACGAGCGAGCCCGGCGCTCGCCCGGTGCCCAGCTCGAAACCGGCGATGACCCGGCCCGGAACGGGCCAGTCGAGCGCCCCGCGGAACGACGTGAGCGGCACGGCAACCGGTTCGGCCGAGCGTCCGGCAGCGAGGTTCGCGACGTAATCCCGCAGGCGCTGGGAGGCGACGTTGAGCTCGCCCGCGAGCTGCGCGTTGAGGTCTCGGCGCGCATCAATCTGTGCAATCAGCGCCTCACGAGCGGCGACCGCACGCTGCGCCGCGGTCCGTTCGCGCGCCGCGTCGTTCGCGGCTTTCTGCATCTCCTTCGTCCGTTGTTCCAGAACGTCGCGCTGCTGTCTCAACTCGGCCAGCGTCCGCCGATGTTCCGCGATTCGTCTCTCGTTGATCGTCGTGAGCGCGGCGGTGGCGCGCATCGCGCGCGCGAATTCGCGAACACCCCGGACATCAAGGAGCGTTCTCGCATACCCGCCGTGTCCGCGCTTGTAGATGTCGACGAGGCGCAGTTTCAGATCCGGCAGCTGCGCGATGCGCTCTTGCTCGAGCGCCGTGAGGCGGTTCGTCGTCTGCTGCAGCGACCCCTGGGCCTGCGCAACCGCGGCATCCGCCTCCTTGACACGCTCGATCGCGATGTCCCGCTGAATCTCGAGCTGGCGCAGATCGCCGAGCAGCGTGCGCGCCTGCGCCGAGAGCCGGTCCGCTTCGCCCTGCAGCACGCGGATCCGTTCGTTGACGCGCCGTGCGAGCGTGTCGGTCGCCGTCCGATCGGGCGTCTGTGCAACAGCCGTGGCGGCAGCCAGCAGAACAACAAGGCAAGTTAGTTGTGCGGCGCGGACGACTCTTGTCTGGCCCGCCGCAGCGCCGAAGCCGCGACGGCCACGAGTCCGCGAGCCGAGATGCTTCACCACGCGCCTAGTATAAAGTCAGCTCGTGCGGATCGTCGGGCTCGATGTGGGTGAGCGGCGCATTGGGGTGGCGGTCAGCGATGTCACCCGGACGCTGGCGCGACCGCTCGGCGTGCTGCGTCCGGCCGGGCTCGATGTGGATGCCGTGCGGCTGTCCGCCGATGAGATTGGCCGTCTCGCGCGTGAGGAAGATGGCGTCGCCTCCATCGTCGTCGGCCTGCCGCGACGCCTCGATGGCACTCCTAACGACATGACGCGGCGCGTCGAACAGTTCGCGCGACAGCTCGAGGCACGGACCGCGCTGCCGGTCACCCTACAGGACGAGCGGCTCTCGAGCCGAGAAGCTGAAAGCCGGCTCGCCCTCCGCGAGAAGGACTGGCGGGCGCGCAAGCAGCGCCTCGATGCGGCGGCCGCAGCCGTCATTCTTCAGGATTATCTTGATAGCCGTGCGTAAGCCTTTCGTCATCGTCGTGCTGGTCGCCGTTCTCGCCGCCGGCGGTGCTGCCGCTGTCGCGGTCTGGCTCGCGTGGGAGCGCATTCACGAGCCGTATCGGAGCTACGCCGGACCGGAACAGTTCGTCACGATCCGGCAGGGCGCAGGCAGCGCCGAAATCGGCCGACGGCTGTTCGATGCGCAGGTCGTGAGCGACGCTCGCCTGTTCCGCCTGGCCCTCTTGTGGACGGGTCAGGGCCGCGACCTCAAGGCAGGGGAGTACCGGTTCGATCGTCCGCTCAGCACGCTTGACGTCATCGATGTGCTGGTGCGGGGCGACGTGTACGCGCGGCGGATGACCTTTCCGGAAGGACTGACGATCGAGGAGATGTCGAAGCTGTACGAGTCGCACGACTTCGGATCGGCGCGCGACTTCGTCACCGCCGCGAAGAACGTCGAGCGGATCAAAGACCTGGATCCGAACGCTACCGATCTCGAAGGCTACCTGTTCCCGGAGACGTACGCGCTGCCGCGAGGAACCCCCGCCTCGCGTCTCATTGATGCGATGGTCGATCGCTTCCGCATCGTCTATGACGAGCGGATGCGCGCGAGCGCCGCGGCGCAAGGTCTCACGACGCGACAGGTGGTCACGATTGGGTCGCTCGTCGAGAAGGAAACGGGCAAGGCCGACGAGCGTCCGACCGTGGGGGCGGTATATCGAAACCGCTTGCGGATCGGCATGCCGATGCAGGCCGATCCGACGATCGTCTACGCCCTCGAGAAGGCGCACCGCTACAACGGCAACATCCGCCGTGAGGATCTGGCGCTCGAGTCCCCGTACAACACTTACAAGTATCCGGGACTGCCTCCGGGTCCGATAGCTTCGCCGGGCAAGGCCTCGTTGGAGGCGGTGCTGTTTCCTACCGATGCGCCCTATCTATACTTCGTGAGCCGCAACGACGGCTCACACGTGTTCGCGCAGACGCTGGCGCAGCACAACGCGAACGTGCAGAAGTTTCAAGTCAATTTCTTCAGGCAGCAGAGACGACTCGAGGCGAAACAACCACGACAATCGAAGAGTCGTTAGCGTTCGCCCCACTTGAGTTTTTCCCGCAGGAGCTCGAAGTAGCCTCGTGACGGCGCTTTCACGAGCCGCAGCACACGCTCCGCTTTTTTCACACGGATGACGTCGCCTTCATGCACGGGATAGCCGTATTGCCCGTCATAGGTGACGAACACGTCTTCAGGGCCGTCGGGAGCTTCCGGGCGTACTTCGACGAGAGCGTTCCCCGGGATGACCACGGGACGATGTGTAAGCGTGTGCGGGGCAATAGGCGTGAGCAGCAGCGCGTCCACCGATGGATGCACGATGGGGCCGCCGGCGGCGAGGTTGTATGCCGTCGATCCAGTGGCGCTCGCGATGATCAGGCCGTCCGCCTTGACGCGCGTCACGAACCGCCCGCTGACCGACACTGACAACTCGATCATCCGCGACAGCGCACCCTTCGTGAATACCACGTCGTTGAGCACGACCCGCGATTCATCCGCCTTGCCGCGCAGCGACGCCGTGGCCGCGAGCATCAGCCGCTCATCGTAGATTGCCGTGCCGTTGATGACCGCTTCGAGCGAGGGAAACAGCTCGTCGATCCGGATCTCGGTGAGGAAGCCGAGGCTGCCGAAATTGACACCGAGGATTGGGATGTCCCGTCCCGTCTGCGCGATGCGGTCGGCCATCGCCAGCAGCGTCCCGTCGCCGCCGAGAACGATGATCAGATCGACGGCGTTCGGCAGTTCCTCGCGTGACAGCGTGGATCCGTCTGCCGGCGATCCTGCAAGGACCGCCGTTGCGGTTTCGTAGACCGTTTCGATGCGTCGTTCGCGCAGCCATGCGCCGAGGCGCGCGAGATGTTCCGACGCGGCAAGCAGACCATGCTTGGCGACGATGCCGATGCGGTTGATGGACGCGGTCATGAACGAAGGTGAAGCAGGAACTCGACGTTTCCCTTCGCGCCGGTGATGGGCGAAGGCGTCGAGGTCACGGGGGTCAATCCTACCTCACGCGCCACGGACGAGATCTCCTCGAGCACGCGCGCCTGCACGTCCGCATCACGAATTACCCCTTTGCGCACTTCGCCGCGTCCCGCCTCGAACTGGGGTTTGATGAGCGCGATCACGTTCGCGGGTCGACGCAGCAGCGCGGGGACGACCGGAAGGATGTGACGCAGAGAAATGAACGAGACATCGATCGTCACGAGATCGACAGCGCCCGGCAGGTCTCGTGGCTGGAGACGACGCGCGTTGAAGTGCTCGATGACGACGACGCGTGGATCGTTACGGAGCGTCCAGTCAATCTGCCCGTGCCCGACGTCGAGGGCGACGACCCGCGCGGCGCCGCGCCGCAGCAGGACGTCGGTGAAGCCGCCGGTGGACGCGCCAATATCGAGCGCCTCGCGTCCGTCGACCGCAATGCCGAACGTGTCCAGCGCGTGGGCGAGCTTGATGCCGCCGCGGCCCACGTACGGATGATCGGGCGCAATGAGGACGATCTCCGCGGAAGGCTGGATCTGGGTGCCCGCTTTTGTGTGCGGCTGTCCGTCAACGCTGACCTGGCCAGCCAGAATCAGCGCCCGTGCCCGCTCGCGGGACGGCGCGAGACCCCTCTCGACGACGAGTTGATCCAGGCGAACGCGCGACAAGCGGTTCACCCTTCTGGCTTCTCGGTTCTCGGTTCGTCTTCAGGTTCCGTGCTCGCTTCGTAGTTCCGCAGCTCACGAACACGGAACAACGAACACGGAACAGAGAACCGAACCTGAACACGAACCCAGAAGCGAGAATCGAGACGCGTGAACGGCATGGTCTCAGTTCGATCGCTCCACGATCCATCGGCCGATCTGGAGGAGCCGCGAGTCGGCCACGTCGACGCGTTGCAGGGTCGAGGCGGCACGCGCCAGGCATTCGGTGGCCATCTTCCGCGACGCCTCGAGGCCGTACAGCGCGGGATAGGTCGGCTTGCCGGCCGCAGCATCCTTGCCGGCCGTCTTGCCGAGGTCCGTCGATGCGCCTTCGACGTCCAAGACGTCATCGATGATCTGAAATGCGAGACCGAACTCGGCGGCCGCGCGATCGATCGCATCAATCTGGTCGTCGAGGCCGCCTCCCATCACCGCGCCCGTCGTCGCCGCGGCGCGAATCAGCGCGCCTGTCTTGCGCGCGTGCATCCCTTGTAATGCCTTCGCGTCGAGTGGCGCCGGCGGCGAACCGTCGCCCGACGGCACGCACGCAAGGTCGATGGCCTGTCCGCCAACCATTCCGGCCGCGCCCGCGCCGGCGGCGACTATGCCGATGACGCGCACCTTTCGTGCAAGCAGCGCAGGGTCGTCACCTCCGGGCTCGCGCGCCATCAGTGCAAACGCTTCGGTCAGCAGTCCATCGCCCGCGAGTATGGCCATCCCTTCACCGGCGACGACGTGGAGCGTCGGGCGGCCCCGGCGAAGCGTGTCGTTGTCCATCGCAGGAAGATCATCGTGAATCAGCGAGTACGTGTGGATGAACTCGAGCGCGCACGCGGCGGGGATGGCCATGCGGCGATCACCGCCGACCGCTTCAGCACTCGCCAGGCAAAGGATCGGTCGCAGCCGCTTGCCGCCAGCGGTAACGCTGTAGCGCATGGCGTCGGCCACGGGTGATGGGCACGAGGGCGGTGAGGGGAGGAAGGCGAGCAGCGCGGCGTCGATTTCGGAGCGTCGGGATTTCAGGTACTGACTCAGGTCGTCAGCAGCCTTCATCGCCGTCCGCGGCCTTCACTGTCGTCGTCGGTGCCGAAGTTGGCGGGAGCGCGCTTCAGCTCGCCGCGCTCGTTGAGGATCTCGATCCGTTTCTCCGCCTCCTCGAGCTGCGTGTGGCAGAAGCGGGACAGGCGGACACCGCGTTCGTACAATTGGAGGGACGTCTCGAGAGGGAGGTCGCCCTCCTCGAGCTTTTTGACGATTGTCTCGAGCTCGGCGATCGCCGCCTCGAAGTCTTTGATCGTGGAATCCATAGCGAAGGTCCGTCACTTCCACAAGCCACGGAGGCACTGAGTCACGGAGATCTTAGTTGGTTTTGCTCCGTGTCTTCGTGTCTCCGTGGCCCGTCACGTCGCACTGAAGCTCCCCGCGTTCGAGTGTCACGTGGACACGGTCGCCTTCCTTGGCTGTGGAGGCGTCGCGAACAATCGCGGTACGATCGGCATTCCAGCACACGGCGTAGCCCCGGCCAAGTACCGCCAGCGGGCTGAGGGTCTGGAGGCGGGCTGCGGTGCTGCCCAACCGCGCATCGGCATTGTGCACACACCGTTCGGCGGACGTCCGGAGGCGGCCATCGGCTTCGACCAGCCGCGTCCGTATCGTGCTGAAGCGGCGCCGGACGTCGAATGTTTCGAGTTTCAACCGCAGTGCCTGGAAGGCGCGCTCGCGCACGGCGATGCGGGCCTGCAACGCGCGCCGCAGCTCGTGTGACAGATCGTCCGCGCGGCGGCCACGCAGCGCGACACGCATCTGGAAGCCCGAGTACCCGGGACGCGCCTCCAGCGCGCCGAGCCGCGCCCTGTGTCGGTGCAGGCGGCCTGTCATCGCGGTGTTGACGCGATGCGCGAGGCGATCGATCCGCGCGCAAAAGTCATCCTTTCGCGTCACGACCATCTCCGCAGCCGCCGACGGTGTCGGCGCGCGTAGATCCGCGACGAAATCCGCGATGGTGAAGTCGGTCTCATGGCCGACCGCGGAAATCGTCGGCACGGGGCATCCGGCAATCGCGCGCGCCACGACCTCTTCGTTGAACGCCCAGAGGTCTTCGATCGATCCGCCGCCCCGGCCGACGATCACGACGTCGACGCCCGGGACCTTGCCGATGGCCCTGAGCGCGCGCGCGATCTCGAGCGCCGCGCCTTCGCCCTGGACGCGAGCCGGACGAATGACGAGGTGCACGTTCGCATACCGGCGCTGCAATACCTTGATGATGTCGCGCACCGCCGCGCCGTCGAGCGATGTCACCACGCCAATCTTGCGCGGAAGCGTCGGCAATGCCCGCTTGCGACGCTCGTCAAAGAGTCCTTCGCGCGCGAGCCGTTCCTTGAGCTGATCGAACGCCAACTGCAGCGCGCCGAGCCCCTCGGGCGCCAGGTGCTCGCAGACGATCTGGTACTCGCCTTTGGGGTCGTAGACACTCAGACGGCCGCGGGCGACAACGCGCAACCCGTCCTGCGGCTTGAATCGCAGATAGCGGAGCGCGGATCGGAACATCACGCCTTTGATCTGCGCGTTGGCATCCTTGAGCGTGAAGTACATGTGCCCCGTGTTCCAGAGGCGGCAATTCGACAGCTCGCCTTCCACCCAGACCTCGATGAAGCGTTCCTCGAGGAGCGTGCGGATGCGGCCAGTCAGCTCGGAGACGGAGAGCACTCGGCGCGACTCGGGTGCGACGGGGGCAGGCGCCGCCGGAGTTGGCTCAGGTTCGGCGGGTTCCTCGAACGGCAGATCGAAGAGCGAATCCATCTCTACGCCTTCAAGCGTGACTACACGGGTCGCGTCAAGGGAGCGACCCGCTCGGAATGGTCGAAGAGACCACCCAGTAACTCCTGTTCCGAATAGCTGATGCGTGTGATCTTCGTCGCCCGGCCCGTTTTCTCGTCGGCTTCGATGACGACGCCATTGAGCCGCGGGTTCCCGATCGCCGGCTCGAACTTCGTCGGCATCCCGTTGAGAAACCGCGCGAGCGAGGGTTCCTTTTCCATCCCGATGATCGAATCGTGCGGTCCGGTCATGCCGGCATCAGTCAGGTACGCCGTACCGTTGGGAAGGATCCGGTCGTCCGCGGTCTGCACGTGCGTGTGCGTGCCGATGACCGCCGTGACTTTTCCATCCAGGTACCAGCCCATTGCGATCTTTTCACTCGTCGCTTCCGCGTGCATGTCGACGAAGATGATGCGCGTCCTGTGCCGGATCGCTTCGATCTCGCGCAGCGCGCTGGCGAAGGGATCGTCGATCGGCACCATGAAGACGCGTCCCATCAGGTTGATCACGCCGATGGCGCGGCCGTCGCCAGTCTGCGCCACGTACGATCCCCGTCCTGGCACGCCGGCGGGGTAATTCGCCGGACGCAGCAGGCGCGGCTCGGTGACGATGTATTCGAGCACTTCCTTCTTGTCCCAAATGTGATTGCCTGACGTCATCACGTCGACGCCCCATTCCAGGAGTGTGTGGCCGATGTCGCGCGTGATGCCGAAGCCGTTGGCCGAGTTTTCCGCATTCGCGATGACCAGATCGATGCCGTAGTGCTCGACGAGGCCGCGCAGTCCGCGGTGCACGAGGTCGCGCCCGGGGCGTCCGACGATATCGCCGATGAACAGGATGTTCATGCAGGGCGGTCGGTGTCGGTGATGGCGATGCGGTGCGCGCGCCCGCGGCGCTCCGGCAGCTTCGGCAGTACGATCGTCAGCTCGCCGTCGCGAACGGATGCTCGCCCCTGCTGCACGTCGAAGGCGCCATTGAGTCGCACCCCGCGTGCAAAACGCCCGAACTCGCGCTCGACCAGGTGAAATGTCTTCGCGCCCTTCGGGATCGGTGCGGCCTTTTCGCCGGCAATCAGCAACACACCTGCCCTGAACACGACACGCACTGCGGCCGGCGCCACGCCCGACATGTCCATCATGACTTCCACTACGTCGTCGGTCTCGAGGACGTCGAGCGGCGGATGACATTCCCCCGAGAACGCGCGCTGATCGCTCGTCAGCGTCGCGGCGAGCTCCTCGAAGATCTGGCGGACGTCTTCGGCAAGATCGCTGACTTCAGCGGAGGGGATAAAGGAGAACTGGGCCATCGGCACCAACGGGCGGTTCCTATGTTCTCACGCGACTGTTGTCCAGTGTCCAGCGACGAGCGCAAGCCAGTCCTTACCGGAGGGGAGCTGAGCTGAGCGTTTTGAGCGAGCCTTTGAAGTCTAAAGGTCATATATGAGTCTAATAGAATCAGATATATTGCTTGACATACACTCATGTCTTGCTACAATGACGTTCGGAGTCAACGACAATGAGCAAAGTAATTGGAATCGACCTCGGCACCACCAACTCGGTTGTCGCGGTCATGGAAGGC
>Ga0208185_1000024_pt1 | contig 91793 bp, 79 predicted proteins | sample EasRivMeERMLT700_FD_187532 | JGI IMG/M metagenome (GOLD analysis project Ga0208185, IMG submission 187532) | Soil microbial communities from meander-bound floodplain in the East River, Colorado, USA - East River MetaG ERMLT700 (SPAdes) (version 2) | ecosystem: Environmental > Terrestrial > Soil... | reverse complement strand
GACGAGCGCCAGGGACCGGCATACGTCTCGACGTGTCCCCCACTCCATCCACGTCGATCGGAGATCACCCGCACGGGCGCGCCGCGATCGACGCGCACGCGCGCGGGAACGGGAAACCGGAAGCGACGGAGCGCCACGACCGGGATCCGGGATCCGGGATTCGGGATTCGTACTCCGAGTCCCGAGTCCCGAGTCCCGAGTCCCGAATCCCGAGGTGCGAAGGGTCGCATCTCAAACGCGCCTGGCTCCCACGAGTCCACGGCGACCGCCGTGCCGCAGCGTCCTTCGCCCATGAGCGCGTTCAGACGCGCCATCAGCGTCGAGACCTGTTCGGGAGACGGCAGCGGACGCGTCAGCAGAGAAAACTGGACGACGCGTCCCGGCGTCGGGTCGATGGCGACCACGACGCGGTCGATGGCGGCTGATGGCGGATGCGACTCGAGATCGAGCAGCGCGAGGGTGCGCAGCGTGCGCGCATCGCGGATCGGCGCCGCCAATTGCAGCGACCGCTCATGCACCTCGCGTGTCACGAGATGCAGGCGCACATGGAGGATGGCGCCGCCGCGATCGCGCCGCTCGAGATGCGCCGAGAGCGGCTCCAACAGCCGGCCGAGCACGAACGACAGCGGCTCGAGCCCCTCAATGGGCCATTCGAGATCGAGCGCCTGCTCGAAGCGCTCCTCCGGCACCGCCGGCAGGAGCGGACGCCGATCCTCGCCGCGGGCCAGGCGCTGCCACTCCACACCTGCCTGCCCAAGGCGCGCTGCCACTTCGTCCGGCGGCAGCAATGCCAGGTCACCAAGCGTTCTCAATCCCCAGCGACGCAGGGTGATCGTGAAGGGATCCGGGATCCGGGGTTCGCGGGTTCGGGGTTCGGGGGTTCGTGGTTCGTAGGTTCGGGGCGCGACGGGTCCGAATATGGCGAGCAACTCGACAGGGAGATTCGCCAGTGACGCCGCCTCGGTGCCGGGCTCGATGACGATCGCCTCATCGTAGGGCGGACCTTTATGGTCCGCCGAATAATGCGCCAGCAGGCGCGCGGCCGTGCGCGTGCCGGCGACCGCGACGCGCACGCGCAGCCCGCGATCGGCCGCGGTGCGGCGCAGCTCCGCGGCAATCGTCTTCCCGTCGCCGAACAGCCGCGCTAGCCCGCTCACATCGAGCGTGACCTCTCGCGGTCCACACGCCTCGACGCGCGGCGAAAAATCGCGCGCGACCTCCATCAGCACATTAGAGGAGCTTCCTTCCGGAGCATATACAGCAGCAAACACTTCTCCACTCCTTCAACTTCACCCGAGACTAGCCACGGAGACACGGAGGCACGGAGTTCACTTCTTCAATTTCAAAAATTGCAGTTTGAAATGGAATCTCCGTGTCTCCGAGACTCCGTGGCCCGTATCAGTGGCTGGTCGTCGCTTTCAGGCTGACCTGCCCATCGACGCACCGCCGCGGCGAAACGACGCGCACGGTGAGATCGGCGCCGATCACATGACGACTGCGATCGGCCTCGCCCGCCCAGCGCGCACACGCGGTCAGCGACAGCGTCAACCCACCCGCGCTGCGCGCGAGCGGCTGCGGCGCGACGAGCACGCACGCTGTGTCGCTTCCTTCGATGATGCGCTGGACGCGGAGCCACGTCGTAAACGGAATCCGCGTGAGCGCCGAGCGCGGCACATCGGCGAGATCAATCGCGACGTACGCGAAGCCGCCGGCCTGCAGCACGAGGTTGAGCGCCTTCAGCGCGCGGTCGACGACCATGTGCTCCAATGATGTTTCGCCAAGCCACGGCCCGTGCTCGCAAATCGTCTGCCCGCGAATCCAGAGCAGGCGATCGGGATCGATGCCGGCCGCACCGGCTGATGCGACATCGAGACGATCGAAGGTATCGACCATCGCGACGATCTCGCCGCGCTGCGTGGCGGCGGCCATCATCTGCAACAGGAGCGTCGTCCGCCCCGATGATCGCGGCCCGACGATTTCGGACAACTGTCCGCGCGGCAGTCCCCCGTGCAGGCAGGCATCAAGAGCGGCAATGGAGGTGGGGATGAGGGCCGATTCGTCGCGCCGCTCGAGCGACGGCAGCGCCGTCGTCAGCGTGCGATCGAGCTTGCGGGCGCGAAGAGCAGATTCCAGGACAGCCAGCGCTTGATTCGCCATACTTTCGCCTTAAGGGCGAAAATATAGCGAACCTGCGTTCACACGTCAAGCCCGGTAAGATGAACCTTCACGTGTGACCACTGCGGCTGCTCCGAAAACCCCCGCGCCCGCTTCCGAAGCCCAGGCTTCCGCCGAGACGGCGTCAACTCCCTCGTTCGGCACCCGGACGCTCATGCGGACGCTGTCGGCGTTCTCATACCGCGACTTCCGCGTGCAGTGGTTTGGCGCATGCACCTCGAGCATCGGCACGTGGATGCAGATCGTCGCGCAGAACTGGCTGGTCCTGTCGCTGACGCACTCGCCATTTTTCCTCGGCCTCGATGCCTTCCTGCAGCAGCTTCCCATCATCCTGTTCTCGCTCGTCGGCGGCGTGCTGGCCGACCGCCACGATCGCCGCCGGACGCTGATCGCCTCGCAGTACATCCAGATGGCGACGTCCGCCACGCTCGCAGCGCTCATGTACTTTCAGGTCGTCCAGATCTGGCACATCCTCACACTCTCGTTCGTGACGGGCGTCGCCCAGGCGTTTGGTGGACCCGCCTACCAATCGCTCATCCCCTCGCTCGTCGACAAGAAGGACCTGCCCAACGCGGTCGCGCTCAACTCGATCCAGTTCAACGTTGCGCGCGTGCTGGGTCCGCTGCTCTTCGCGGCGACGCTGACGGTATTCACCAGGTGGGGCTACGACGAACCGCAGGCGATGAACGCCTGCTTCCTCCTGAATTCGCTGTCATTCGTCGTCGTGATCAACACGCTGATGGCGCTGCACGTGAAGCACATCCCGCCCGCGACATCGACAGGGATGCGGGCCGAGCTGCGAAACGGGCTTTCGTACGTCCGGCATCAGGGGATGCTGCTCGGCCTGATCGTGCTGGCGGCGGCAACGACGTTTCTCGGATTTGCCGTGCTGACGTTCCTGCCGCTCTTCGCGCAGCAGGTCTTTCACGAAGGCGCCAGTACATACAGCCATCTCATGGCATTTTCGGGCGCCGGCTCGATCGTCGGCGCCCTTACGGTCGCGTGGCTTGGCAAGTTCAAGCGAATGGGTCTTACGGCGCTGTCGATGCAGGTCGTGTACGGCCTGCTGATCGTGGCGTTTGCGATGTCACGCACGCTGATCCTCAGCGAAGTGCTGCTGTTCTTCACCGGCTTTGCGTTGATGGTGGTCTTCTCCACCGTCACGTCGCTCGTGCAGCTGATTGCACCCAACGAGATGCGCGGCCGTGTAATGAGCATCTACATGCTGGCGTTTCGCGGCGGGATGCCGCTCGGCAGCCTCGTGTCAGGCTGGGTTGCCACACTCACCTCCGCTCCCACCGTGCTGATCATGAACGGGGTATTGCTGAGTCTCGTTGCGGCATGGTTCCTGCTGAAGAAACGCGGCGTACGCGAGCTCTAGGGGGCTCCGTCGCCGCGAATGTTGAAATATTCACCCGCCGCGCTCGCGGTTACCTTCGGACTCCTCCTGTCATCTCCTCTGGGAGCGCAGCAAACTCCCATCGATCAGCCCGAGCCGTCGACCATTGAATCAAAGGCCGACCAGAGTCCGACGCGCACACCCCCTCAGGCGACCGATCAACCCCCGCTTGTCGAGAAAGTCCGGCGGTACGTAGAAGACAACCCTATCGTCAAGAAGCTGGAAGGGGATGGCTTCTACCCCCGATTCGGCGGGCTTGGCGCGGGAAGCGGACTCGCCGGCGGCGGCGGCTATCGCCATCATCTAGCCCGGGCTTATCTGGACGTGTCGGCACTTGGGTCCACAAAAGCCTACCGCGGTATCGACGCGAGGGCGCGCTGGGTGCAGACTGCCAGCCAGTCGTTCGAGGTCTGGACGAACCTCGCGTTCCGGAACAATACGCAGGACGATTTCTACGGGCTCGGAATGGACGCGAGCGAGGACTCGCGCGTCGATTACGGGATCAGAAGCACCGACGTGAGCGCGCGCGCGATTGGCCGGGTCCGGCCGTGGCTCAGGATCGGCGCTGACCTTGGGTACTTCATGCCGTCCGTGCGCCATGGCCGTGACGACAACCTCCCCTCCATCGAGCAGGTCTTCAACGATGTCACCGCGCCAGGCCTGGCACGGCAGCCAGATTTTCTTCATCAGGGCGTCTTCGCCGAGATCGATTCACGCGACGCGGCAGGGTTTCCTTATCGCGGCGGCCTGTATCGCACGGCGTACTCCTTCTGGAACGATCGGACCTTCAACGAGTACGACTTCCGCCGGTTCGACATCGAGGGATCGCAGTTCTTTACCGTGGCGCCGAAGGATGTCGTGGCGGTCAGACTCGCCCTTGCCTACGCGAACAACAAGCCAGGCGACCGGGTTCCCTTTTATCTGCTGCCGTACGTGGGCGGCGGCGATACCGTGCGGGCGTTCGGCGAGTTCCGCTTCCGCGACGAGAATGCCGGCACCTTTAACGTCGAGCTCCGTCATCGCGTGCACAAGATGGTTCACGTCGCCGGCTTCGTTGATTGGGGGAAGGTCGCGAACGACTGGCAGGACATCAATCTTCGGGACTTGAAACGCGCCTATGGATTTGGCGTGCGGGCGGGTACCGACAAGCGCGTATTCGCCAGGCTCGATGTCGGCTTCGGCGGCGGTGAAGGCACGCGCCTCTTTCTGAAGTTCAGTCCGTCTTTCTAACCCCTTCCCCCTAACCCCTAACCCCTATCCCCTAACCCCTATCCCCTATAGGGCCGGTACAAAAAAGAGGCCGAGAGCACATTCGCTCCCGGCCTCTCTCGGTTAGCGGCGAGTGGCTTCGTATATGGAAGCTGCGCCGCCGCCGATCGCTGCGCCAAGCAATGCGCCTTTCTTGCCTCCGACAATCCCGCCAACGCCCGCGCCGGACGCCGCCGAGCCGCCGATGATGAGCGCCGTCTTCGCCACCGAGCGCCGCGGCGCCGTTTCGACGTTCCGCACGGCAACTGGTTCGACCGCGCGATAGACGGTTCGCCGCGGCGCTGCAGCCGTCCGCCGAACGACCGGCGCCGCGACAGGCGCGCTGGCGGTGTAGTAGCTCATGCCCGGCTGCGCGACCTGCGCCCACTGCCCATCAACCGTTTGCACATACGCTGGATTTCCCACCAGCCGGTCCTGCGCATGCGTGCCGACCACGTACATCCCCACGCCCGAAATCAGGGCGCCTGTGAGTGCTGCTGCCATCGGTTTCACGTCTATCACCCTCCTCCCAAAGTTCCTGCAACGCCATGGTCCAAACGTCGTGCCATGCGACACAACCTTATAAGTGCCGTCTTTGCTGTTGTTTGTGCTGATGACCTCCCCCATCCTGTCCGGGAGTGTCCTCCATGCAGTTCATCGATCCGAGGCCATCCGCCCGCGCGCGATGACGTGCGGCCGTCACGTGGACGAGAAAGCGGTGAGGAGATAATGGCGACACCCCCACGATGAAAGTCCTCGTTGCCGAAGACGACCGCGATATCGCCGAGCTCATCACGCACTATCTTCACAAGCAAGGTTGGACGACCCACGTCGCAGGCGCAGGTGACGAAGCACTCGCCTACGCGCGACGCCATCCGGTGGACCTTGTAGTGCTGGACGTGATGCTGCCGGGACTCAGCGGCTTGGAGATCTGCCGCGCGCTGCGTGGCGACAAGACAACCGCAGCGATTCCCATCATCATGGTGACCGCCCGCGCCGAGGAGACCGACCGCATCGTCGGTCTCGAAATTGGCGCGGACGACTATCTTGCGAAACCGTTCAGCCCGAACGAGCTCGTCGCGCGCGTGCGGGCGCTGATGCGCCGGTCGAAGCGGACGGACGCCGAGGTGACGACGTTGAGCTTCGGCCAGATCGTGATGGATCTCCCGCGACACATCGTGTCCGACAACGGCCGCGACGTCAGGCTCACCGCGAAGGAGTTCCTCCTGCTCCAATACCTGCTCGAGCATCGTGGTCGCGTGCTGTCGCGCGACCTGCTGCTTGGCGACGTGTGGGGCTATCGTTATACCGGCGGTACGCGCACCGTCGATGTCCACGTGCGACGCCTGAGAGAAAAACTGCCTGCGCTCGTCGATGCGCTCGTCACCGTGAAACAGTTCGGTTACAAGCTTGCGGAGAATGAGGTGACGTGAGCCTCGGCATCCGCGCAAAATTCTTCCTCTCGCTACTTGCCGTCGCCGCTGTGACGCTGGTCACGCGGCGCGTCTCCATTCCCGTTGCGGCGGCGATTGCCCTGGTCACAGCCCTCGCGTTTGCCTTCCTTCTCTCCATGCTCCTCAAGCAACGGGTGCGGGCGATCGCGGCGACCGCCAGCCATCATCGGCGAAGTGACGATGAACGCCCATTCGTCGACTACGGGTCCGACGAGCTGGGGATGGTGGCGCGTGAGTTCGACGGATCGGTGCGGGACCTTGTCCGCCGCGTCGACGAGCTCTTGCGTGACCGGGCGCGGCTCGACGCGATTCTTTCGGGGATGGTCGAAGGTGTGCTGGTCGTCGACGGCGCCGGCCGGCTGCAGATGGCGAACCGCGCGGCGCAGTCGATGCTCCGCATGGACGCGACATCCATCGGCCGGCCGTATGTCGAAGTGATCCGCCATCCCGATGTGTCCGCGCAACTCGGCACCGCCCTCCGCGGTGAAGAAGCTGACAACCGCGAGCTTGCGCTGATGCGCGATCCCGGGCGTACGTTCCTCGCGCGGGCGGCGCCGGTCGCGCGCAGCGGTGGCGGCGGCGCGGTGCTCGTGCTGCACGACATCACAGATCTGCGCCGCGCAGATCAGATCCGCCGCGACTTCGTTGCGAACGTGTCCCACGAGCTGCGGACGCCGCTCACGGCGATCCGCGGGTATGTGGAAGCGCTGCTCGACGATCGGCCGGACCCGGAGGACACCAAGCGCTTCCTGGAGATCATTGCTCGCCACAGCGCGCGCATGGAACGGCTCGTCAGCGATCTCCTGCGCCTCGCACGCCTCGATGCGCGGCAGGAGGCGCTCGATCTGGCGCCCTGCGACATGCAGCAGCTCTTCAACACGGTCGTCGCCGATGTCGCGCAGACGATCGAAGCGAAGCGCCAGCACATCACCACGGTTGTCGATCCGGAGGCGTGCCGTCTCAGGGCGGACCCCACCAAGCTTCACGATGTGCTGCGGAACCTCGTCGAGAACGCGGTGAACTACTCGCCCGAGGAAGCCGCGATCCACCTCGAGGCAACACGGCGCGCCGGCACGGTCAGCATCTCGGTCTCGGATTCCGGCCCTGGGATCCCGTCTGAAGATCTCTCGCGTGTATTCGAGCGGTTCTATCGCGTTGACAAGTCACGATCGCGTCCGGGAGGCACCGGGCTGGGGCTGGCAATTGTGAAGCACCTGGTGGAGCTGCACGGCGGCCAGGCGGCCGCAGAGAACCGGCCGGAGGGAGGCGCGCGGTTCGTGATTACGCTGCCCGCCGCACCACCTGTCTGAAGTGCGACCGCAATTAACACGCCCGTAACAATCACGACTTCACTTCTTCGAAACGGCGATCGACAGTCGCGTGTATGGCCGATCGCCGCTTTCACGTGTTGTTCCTGTGTACTGGAAACTCCGCACGCAGCATCATCGCGGAGGCGCTGTTGAACTACCGCGCCAAGGGCCGCTTCCACGCCTTCAGCGCCGGCAGCCACCCCAAAGGCGAGGTCCACCCACTAGCGCTCGAGATCCTGAAGCGCAATCACATTCCTGCAGAAGGCTTCCGCAGCAAGAGCTGGGACGAGTTCGCCAACGCAGACGCGCCTCAGCTGGATTTCGTGTTCACGGTCTGCGACCGGGCGGCCCAGGAAGTCTGCCCGATGTGGCCCGGCCAGCCGATGACCGCCCACTGGGGCATTGAAGATCCGGCCGCGGTTGGAGGCACGCAGGAAGAGCGGGAGCGCGCGTTTAACAGGGCATTCACGGAGCTCGACGCCCGGTTGAAGATCTTCACGAGCCTTCGGCTCGAGGCGTTGGACTCGCTGTCCCTGCAGAAGCACCTTGACGCCATAGGCCAGCGGCGCGAACCATAAGCGCCGTACAGACGAACGGCGTCTCCCGTAGAAGACGCCGTTCGCGTGGGCCATCGCCCCTTCGATTCTAGAAGCTCAGACGCATTGCGAACTGAACCTGACGGGGCGTCCCCAGGCCCACTGTTCGTCCCACCGTGCTCGTGAGACGGCCGAACGTGCCCGCTGCCGCCGCAGAGTACGGCTGGCCAGGCTGTACCCGGTTGGCTTCGGTAAGGGCGGCGCCGGGAAGAGCATTCGGCAGCGTGCCCACAGCGTTCGAGAAGTTCGTGACATTGAAGGCGTTGAAAATCTCAGCTCTGAGCTCTACGTTCGGGCCGTTGCTGACACCGATCTTCTTCGCAATCACAAAGTCGATCTGGCGGAAGCTGGGCCCGTGAATCTGGTTTCGAGTGAGGTTACCGAACGTGCCGGGCTTGGGCGTCGCGAACGCGGCTGGATTGAGGAACAGCAACCCACCGCTCTTGAGGTACGGATCCACACCAGGAATCAGATCCGGTCTTCGCTGATTGCGTGACGATCCGCCGCCAGGCGTATTGATCACTGCTGTTCGATCGGCGGCCGCATTGTTGAAAACGTTGCCCGCCCCGTCCACGTAGACGATGTCGTTGCGCTGAATCAGGACGGGAATCGGAATACCACTGCGGGCATTCATGATCCCTCCCACATTCCAACCACCAAGCAGCGGACCCTGGCCCGGGATGGTGTAAATGGCGCTCAGGTTGAACGTGTGGCGAACGTCGAAGTTGTTGTAGCCATCGTCATAATCGAATTCCGACAATGCGCGCGCATTGTTGTTCGCCGTTACCGCCTCGTTCGAGCCACCCGTATTGCCCTTGCTGGCGCCGAACGTGTACTGCGCATTCATCGTGAGCCCGCGGCTGGACCGCCGGGTCAGCGACAACTGCATCGCGTTGTAGTGGTCATGACCACCGCTGGTCTTGTAGTCGACTTCAGCGAAGGGTCTCAGAATCGTCGCGATGGACCCATCAGCGTTTCTCGTGACGATGTCGAATTCGCGAATCTGCGTCGCGGCGCTGGCGCCATTCGACTGGACGCCAATCGTCCGGTTCGCGATGCTTCGCAGGAAGAGATTCCGGCCCTGGCTGCCGACATAGGCCACCGTCGCCGCCATGTTTCCGGGCAACTCCTGCTGCACTGAGGCGGTGTACTGATAGACCTTCTCCGGCAGCGTGTATTCGTTCGCGTACGCACGCGGCTGGTAGGACCGATTCAATGGGGTGTTGATGAAGTTCGCGCGAATGATCGCTGGATCGATCGGGTAGGCGAGGAAGGGGCCACTGGTCAGCGTCGTACTGATGCGCTCGGCTTCGATCGGCTGAATCTGGTCTTCCGTCTGACCCGGGCCAACGAAGATCCCGAACCCGCCCCGGAACACGGTTTTCTCGACGGGCGTGAACGTCGCCGAGAGCCGCGGTTGGAGGTTGTTCTTCTTTGACTTGTAAAGCGGCGTCGTGTCCGGGTCCAACTGTCCAGTCTCGATGTTGAACTTCACAATCCGGTTGTCGGCTTCGCGCAGAGGAGCGTAGTAGTCATACCGGAGCCCGTAGTTCAGCGTGAGGTTCGGCTTGGCGTGCCACTCATCCTGCGCAAACGCCACGTAGTACTCCTGCTTGATGTGCTTCATGCCCGTGGCGCCGTTATGAAAGGGGCTGGGCTCGCTCAAGTCTCCGAAGTACTGAATAGTCGCGGGTGTGTTTGCCAGGAAGGCGGCAAGGTTTGCAAAGCTATACGTAATGCCACCCTGCTGATCGGTGCTCATCCGAATGAGCCGGACGTCGCCGCCCATCTTCACGAAGTGATTGCCGGAAACCAAATTCAAGGAATCGGCGAAGGTCAACGAGTACGGATTGTACGGGGCCGATCGACCGTTGCCCGCGCTGTTGACGCGAACCAGTCCGCCCGGAATCGCCAGCCCTGACGTGGCCCCCTGGCCGGCAATGCCGGTATTGGCGACCGATCCACTCAAGTTCAGAATGATGTTTTCGAAACCGGCCGGCGCGATTCCCTGCGATGTGGATTTCGCCGCGTTGTACCCCACCTTGAAGTCATTGGTCAGGGCCGTGCCGATCAGCCCCTGCGTGCTGAAGACCGCGTTCGAGGGCGTGGCCGTCGTACGGAACACCCGGCCGGTTACCCCTTGTGGCTCTCTGTTCGTGCCCTGGTCATGGAACACGCGGAAGTAACTTGACCAGTTCGAGTTCATCTTGAGATCGAATCGAGCGCTGAACGCGTTCTCCGTGACCTTCTGGAGGGCCTGGAGCTGCGCGATGTCAAAATCCGGATTGGCCGACGCAGCGTTCAGGACCACCGCACCAGGGGCGAGAAACCCCGACCGCAACCCGGCCACGGCGGGCACCGCGCGCCCCCAGGCGGCGGCACTGGGAACACCCTCGATGAAGTTCTGACCGGCGTCCAGCCGGTAACCTTCGTAGCTCCCAAAGAAGAACGCCCGGTCCCTCATCAGCGGACCGCCAATCGACCCCCCGAACTGGTTCTGCTTCAGTTTCGATTTCGGCAGCTTTTCGATCACGCTGCCATCGATGTTGCGGGTCGAGTCGAAGTAATTCGGCGCGTCGAATTTCTCACTGCGGACGTACTCGAAGATCGAGCCGTGGAACGCATTGCTGCCGGACTTGGTTATGACGCTGATCTGTCCGCCTGTTCCGGTGCCGTACTCGGCCGGATAGCCGCTCGACTCGACGCGAAATTCCTGAACGTTTTCGAGGCTCGCCTGCAGCTTGAACGGCGTGTTGTTCTCGCCGTTCACATTACCCGGCGCCGCGTCGATGATCGCGGAACCTTCGATGCCGTCGTACTTGATGACGTTCTGCTCGACCGCGCGGCCGCTGAAGCGGATGTCCTGCCATGTGCCGGTGCCCGCGTTCTGGGAGCCCGGCGCCTGCAGCAGCAGCTGAGACATCTGGCGGCCATTCACGGGAAGGGCCTGGACCTCGCGCTCGCTGACGTTGGCGCCGATGCGCGCGGAGCTGAGATCGAGAACCTTCGTGTCAGCCGTCACCGTGACCGTTTCGGAGACACCCGCGGGACGCAGCTCGAGATCGAGACTGAACTCCTGGCCGGCGGCGAGCGTCATGTCCGTGTACTCCAGCGGCTCGAAGCTGCCGAACGTTACGCGGATCGTGTAGACCGACGGCTTGAGGTTGGGGACGACATACCGCCCTTCGTTCGTCGCGGTCACGGTGCGCTCCTCGTTGGTCCGCTGGTTCTTGACCGTCACGGTTGCACCGGGCACGAAGGCGCCGGTCTGATCCAGTACGGTTCCTGAGAACCGGGCATCGCTCTGAGCGGCGACGGCCGCCGGCAGGGCGAGGATGGCGGCCGCCAGCATCAATCCCAGTAATGCCTTTAAAGTGTTCTGCATGATCTCGGTTACTCCTCCACGAGTCACAAATCGTTGAGCCTGCATCGGCTTCCGGCTTCGAGCGTAGGGGGGGGGTGTAACAGATCCGTGACAGGCACGATCCCGTCGGGTTAAAAGAGGATCTGCTCGCGGATGAGCTCAGAATTACGTGCATTTCTAAGGGCTTTGGCCAACTACGATCCACGCATGTCGAGCATCGTCTCCGGGTCGGTCACCGCGTTCTTCCTGTTCGACGTCGCCGAAGCGATCAACCTGCCGGGCGTGCAGAAGGCGATCGGCGCGGGTGTCGCGGCACGGTTTTCACCGAAGCCGACCACACCCCCATACGTGCAGTACCGTCAGCCGCCCATCGCCTTCGATGGCCACGTCATCGGCATGCCGGAGGCCGACGGCTGCACGGTGCGGTTCAAGACGTTCGACTACGGCGTCATCTCCGTTGCGCTGACGCGGGCGCTCTCCGGTAACTGGGAACGGTGGCTCGAGGACGGGCTGGCATTTCACGAGAACGGAGCGCTCGCACAGAACGCCGAACGCTTCGCCCGGCGGCTCGTCGAGCGGATAGGCGCCGCCATTACGCGTCCGCGCGACGAGTTCCTTGCGGAGGACTATCTCGTCTTCGCCGCGACGCATACCGACGATGGTCAGACCGCCGACGAGCTGCTGGCGGCGCACGGCGGCACGATCGCACAATTGCTCAGGGGCGAACGCAGTGCGTTAAGCGCCGAGGAACGCGACGAGGTTCTTCGACACCACATCTCCTACTTCGCAGACGATCTGGTCATCCCGACCTGGAGCAGCGCGTTCATCCGCGACACGGAGAGCGGGGCACTTGCGGCGCTGGAGATTTTCGAGTTCGCCAACTCGCAGCTCCTCGAGTTCCGGTACTACGACCGACTGCTCGATGCGGAGCTGGAACGGATTTACCCGCAACTGCAGCAGACAGGCTGGCTGTACAACTGGCTGGCCCGGCGCTATACGCGCGCGGCCCGCCAGCTCCACTCGCTCTTCATCGACGTCAACGAGCTGACCGACAGAACGGAGAACGCGCTGAAGATCGTGGGCGACGTCTACGCCGCGCGGCTCTTCGGTCTCGCCACCGCGCGACTCGGGCTCAGCGAGTGGAAAGGGAGCGTTCAGGAAAAGCTGAAGACGCTCGACGACATTTATCGTTTCACCGTCGAGCAGACGGCCATGGCGCGGGGCGAGTTCCTCGAGCTCACGATCGTCATCCTTATCGTGCTGGAGTTGGTGCTGCTGGTGTGAGGAGGGCAAGCGTTTGAAGGCTCGCGGCCGCAGCTCTATCGCGAGTTTCGCGCGCTCGGCACGGTGTGGACGAGCGCCTCGGTGAGCACGCGTCCCTCTGCCCCTGGAAGCGTCACGCCCGCAAGAAACGCGAGCGTTGGGGCCACGTCGGCAGGCGTCACGGGCGCGAGGTATTCGCCGGCGACAATCCCCTTCCCCATCAGGAACAGCGGCACGCGCGTATCGTAGGCGTACGGCGAGCCATGGGACGTCCCGGTTTCGTCGGTGATCCAGTACGGCTTCAGCAGCACCACAAGGTCCCCGCTCCGCTCCCTGTCATAGCTGTGGGCGAGGCGTCTGCCGATCGGATCGTCGTCGAACCGATCCGCGGCGATCCGATCGCGCGTGAACACCCGCGCGACGGCGGGGATTGCTTCGAGCGCAGCCCGCACCGCCGCGGCTGCCGCGGGGGTCGCCATCATGCGCTCAAATATGCCCGGCTCGAGATAGACGTCGCTGTTCATGATGTGTGCGACGTGCTGTCCGAGGCCGAATGTTCGCTGCAGCGCGTCGTTCGTGGCGTTCGTCAGAGTCTCTTCCGGCACGCGCCCCGCGTCCAACCCCTGTGCAGCGGCGCGTTCGGGAATCGGCGCGACCCCGTGGTCAGCCGTTAACGCGACTGTGTATTGGCCCGCACCAACAAGCCGGTCAAGCCCGGAGAACAAGCGATCGAGTGTTCGGTCGAGCCGCACGAGGATGTCCTGGACCTCGTGGCTGTGCGGCCCGTAGTCGTGGCCTACTTTGTCCAGCGTCGAAAAGCTCAGCGCGATCATGTCCGTCGTGCCGCCCTGTCCCAAGCGCATCCTGCTGGCGACGTCCAGCGCCATCGAGGCGAGGTATTCGTCCGCGAACGGACTGCTCTGCCACTGCTCGTAGAACGCCCGATCGGGCGTCGACGACTCACCTCCCAGCGCGTGCGGGAAGCCCGGCGTCATCGAGCGCGGTGGTTCGACGCCGACCGCGGGATCCTCGAACGAGTACGCCGCAACCGGGAGCGACCGGTTCCAGATTCGGCCGAAGTCTTTCTCAACCGGATACCGCCGAACGTAGTCAGCGACCTCGCGCACCGGTGCGCGTGAGAATGCTGTGGACGTAACCCACGTTCCAGAGTCGTCGAACCAGGCGACCGCGTTCGGGCGATGTCCACCGAGAGGGATCGCCGACCGGGCCTTCAGAGAAAATGAGATGGCGTGCGATGTCGGACTGAGCTGCGCGCGCAGCTCGTCCGGAAGCGTCGATGTCCGTAGGTTCACCGCGCTGTCGCCGGGGCCCGCCACGGTCCTGCCGTAGGACACAGGCAAGGTCGACTGGTCTCGGGTGCAGGGCATCTCCGTGCGGCTTGCACGGTCCCACCACTCGTTCATCACCATCCCATGTTTCGAGGGAAGACTCCCGGTACTGACCGTGGCATGACCTGAGCACGTCACCGTATCGAAGTAGGGATAATCCGCCTGACGGAACCAGGCACCGTCGCTGAGCAGCCGGCGCAGGCCCCCACTCCACTGCTGCTGGAACGAATCAACGTAGTCGGCTCGGAATTGATCGACCAGCAGCAACACCACGAGCGCGGGCTTACGGTCCGGCACCTGCGCGGCAGGTACGCCGGGCGCCGCGGTCAAGGCAAGTAGCGCGACGGCAGCGAACGTGATGCGAGGTAGCGGCACGTCAGAACTCCAGCTTCACGCCGAACGTGGACCACCACTGGTAATGCTCCTCCTGGAGCACTCGTTGCGACGCGCCCTGGTAGTACCGCAGGAGCGCGTTGTTCACGTTCATCGCGTCGAAGTAAAGCCGCAAGTTGCGCGAGATCCTCTGGGTGACTGAGATGTCAAGCTGGCTGTTGGTATCGTAGTAGCGATCGAGTGCGCTGGTGGCCCCGATGACATCCACGTATGAGCCGTGGAAGTTGACCGCGACGCGTCCGCTGAAGTTTCCCTTATCGTACGACGCGGCGACATTCCCCATGTGGCGGGACTGTCCTGGCAGTGTGGCTCCGACATGGTCGGGAAACGCCGCAGACGAGGTCGTGAACGTGTAGTTCGCATAGACACCAAGGCCATCGAGCGGCGCCGGCAGGAACCGAAGCTGATTCTGCAGCGCGACTTCGACTCCGCGCACACTGGCTGCGCCGCCATTGAGCGGCTGCGTCACTTGATACTGCGACCCATTGACGATCTGTGTTGTCGTGTAGGTGTAGATGTAGTCCTCGAGACGTTTATAGAACACGCCGGCCGAAACGACCCCGACCGAGGTGAAGTAATGCTCGGCAAGCGCGTCGACGTTCCAGGACTTGGTCGGCCTCAGGTCGACAGTGCCGAGCGCGATGGTCAATGCGTTGTCGTCCTGCGCTCGATAGGGGACGGCGTCGTAGTAGTTCGGTCGCGCGAGCGAGCGCGTGGCCGCAAACCGGACGTTGGTGTCCGGTGTCGCCGCGTACCGGAGATTCACGCCGGGAAGCGGGACGCCGTAACTGGTCTTTGCCTCGAGCGGATCGCTCCCGAGCCACGTCCCATTCGGCGCGAAGCGCACGTCGCGACCGACGAAATCCGCCGACGTGTACTCATAGCGGATACCCGGCAGCACGTACACCTTCGAGCCAGCGAAGATCTCCGCCATCGCGTAAACCGCTGTCGTCACCTCGCGGCCGTCGAAGTTCTCCGCATCCCGCTGGTGGTTCAGCGCGGTCGTCCCCGGTGCAAGGTTCGGGATATTCGACACGAGCGCCTGGCTCAGATATGGCCTGAGGTCGTACCGCCCGTCGAGGTACGGCGGCAGACTGAAGCTGTTCTCGAGGAAGCTGGTCATCCTCAGCGCCGAGGGAGTCGTGAAGGTCGTCTCGTTGCGGTCGCGTCCCTTGTGCTTGTCGCGCACTTTCGCTCCGAACTTGAGGAAGGACGCTACCGAGGACGCGGCGCGTAGCGGGCGCCGGACATTCACGACGCCGACAATGTCCCGGTCGTTGGCGAAGTTCGTCGCGCGAATCTGCTGCTGAAGGTTGTAGCTGTTGACATCGTCGTTCAGCGGGTTCGCCTGGATGTTGTCCGGATCGATCACTGTGGCCGACACGTTTGGCGCGAATGTGATTCTTGACGCGCGGAAAGTGGTCGTCATCGTCAGCGGATCGAACTGATCCGAGTACGCGCCGCTCAGGTGGTAGTCGAGCGTCGTCGCCGAGCCGACTAGATGCTGTGCGGTGATGCCGAGCGAGCCGATGCGCTCAATGTGAGTACGATCGCGGAGCTCACGATCGATACGGCTGTTGCCCACCGCCCAGCGGACGCGCTGTCGGTTCTCGTGATCGTCTATGAACCGGTTGAAGATGCCGCGTATCGTCACGTTCGACCCCGGGCTCTGCCTGACGTCCAGCGCGGCGCTGACGCCGACGCGGCGGCGGTTCACCTGGTAGTACCGCGGGTTCAGCTCGTTCAGGCCGAGCGCAGTGGTGTACGTGGCCTCGACGTCCTGGTTGCCGCGTTTGGCCGTCGATTCGCTGAATGACGCGATGATCCCAACTTGGCCGTCGTTGAACCGCCGTCCCCCGGTCAGTGTCGCGTTGCTCTGACCCCAGCTCGAGAGCATGCGATTAAAACCGCCGCCGACCGAGCCGAGGAGCCTCCCCCGGTCCGGCGCCTGCTTCGTCACGAGGTTGACGCTTCCGCCGATCGAATCGGCGTCCATGTCGGGCGTCAGCGCCTTCGACACTTCGATGGCCTGGAGTAGTTCCGAGGGAATTACGTCGACGGCCACCTGCCGCAGCAGCGGATCCGGCGACGGGATCCGCTGGCCGTCGATCATCATGGAGTTGAGACGCGGCTCGGTGCCGCGCACGCTCACGTACCGTCCCTCGCCCTGGTCCTTCGAGATCGACACGCCGGCGATCCGCTGAGTTGTCTCGGCGGCGTTCCGGTCCGGGAACGACCCGATCTGGTCGGCGGAGACGACATTCGTGATGTTGGGCGCGGTCTTCTGCTGGTTCAACGCGCGCTCGTCCGCGTCGCGCGCTAGCGAGGCCTCCACAACGACCGTCTCCTCGTATCCCGGAGGCGCCATCTGCACGTCAGGCACCCGGACGATCGCTCCAGGCTCGAGCGCGAGGGCCCGGCTCTGCTCCATTCGTCCGAGATAGGCCACGACCAGCACGACCGAGCCGCTCGGGGCACCGATGAGGCGAAATCGGCCGTTCCGATCTGTTGAGGTCTCGACCGGGCTTCCACTGACCGCCACCCGGGCTCCAGGCAGCGGCTCCCCCGTTCCGGCATCGACGACCCTGCCATCGATGATTGTGTCCCCAGAGTTAGGACGCTGAGATGCCGACGCCGGGACAGAGAGGGCGCTGACGATCACACACACCCAGAATCTGAACGCCGGATTAACCATGCCGAGTTTTGTAGAGCAGCAGTGTGACGACCGTGTGTCCGATACGAAGAATTTGCAGATATGTCAGGAGTGACGAGGCGGGTTGTCCTTGTCACGTGCGAGATTGACGCAAGAATGGTCGGCGGTCACACCGCAGTGACACGCGCATGACGATCGCGTAAACGGCGAATCGCCTGGTTGGCGCACCTGCTAGTCGGCCTAGTCGGCGCGGATGAAGGAGGCTTTGCCCGACTGGACCAGAAAGCGCGTCTCGACCAGCGCCGCCAGGACGGCATCGCACAACACGCGATCGAGCGCCCACAACCGCTGAGCCTGGGCGAGCGTCAGCCGCAGTCCAGGCATCTCGAGAAACTCCGCCTTCGCCCTGCCGAGCGCCGCGGCGAATGTTTCATCCACCGGATCATGGTTCGTTTCAGAATTGGCATTCATGCTGTTCGTCCTTGCAGCGGGAGTGAACCGGCCGCTGCACGAACACATTACGCGCCGCGCGTATCAGCAAGTATCGCCCGCGTGAAATCGAAACCTCCCTGCAGCGCTGGACCACCAGCAATGATCCTCTCGCTGTCAGATGAAAAGACGGGCCAGGCGCGGTCGCCTGACCCGTCACGACCGTGGGTTCATGCGTTACTCGCCTGCGGTGCGGTTGGCGTGAGTGCCCCGCCGGCTGATGGTGGTGTTGCTGCCGCGCCAGTGGCAGCCGCAACGGAGGCCACCGTGCTGGCCCTCTTCGCACCACCGTAGTGCTCGATTCGCCGTGCGACCGCCCAACTCGCCATCGCCGCCGCATCGTTACCGAGCACGTTGCTGACGATCGCATCCAGCCGCTGGACGGCGGCTAGACCCGATTCGAGCGCGGCGTTCATCGACGCACGTGACGACGCGTTCAGCTCTCTCCGCGCCTCACGCTCATGCAGCACTTGCTCGAAGCCCGCGACCTTCGCCTTCAACTGCGCGACGAAGTCCTCGGGCATGCCGTGTGCGATGAACTGGCTGGCGAGCGGTTCGGCATCGCGCGCGAACGCCCGTGCCGCGTTCATGATCCCCCGCCGTCCCTGCGCCTTGGTCACACGGAACCGATCCTCCGCGCCGGGGGTATCGAGCGCCACCGCCCGCCCCGTGCGGCTGATCGCCTCAACCGTCTCGACGAGCGCGCGGTACGCCGCCGTGTCGGTGCTCGTGCCGCCGCGTGCTTTTCGGCGGCTCGAGAATTCCGTTGCGCCATGCTGATTCAAGTTGTTTACGGCCGCGTCCACGGCCGCAAACGCCTCTGCTCCCAACGTGGATTTGGGGAACCGATCGCCTCGTGCAAGGCCAAAGTCACGGACCCGCACGAGCATTTCGTGTCTACGTTTTTCGCTAGTCGTCATGTCGTTATCCTCCTTGAGGCGGAATTGCCTCGTTGAGGGCCTATCCTCGATCGGCCGGGCGGAGGAAGTCCTTACCTGCGGACTGAAGAATCCTTGAAAGGTCTTGAAAGTGCGCTAGGCAGCGCCCCGTCGGAGCATCGCGAGCGTCTGCGCCCACTCCTCGCGATGCGCGGCGACGTGTAGCAGCGGGTCGACGGGCAGCAGCCATCCTGCCGGACCAGCCTCCGCCTTGGCGAGCGCATCACCGCACACGCGCGCCGCGTCGTGGTGCTTGCCCTGCAGGGCGAGGATCGCCGCATGCGCCATGGCTGCGTCGACGGTTTGTCCGCCAAAGCCTGGGCGACGGATGTTCGCGCCGGGATGAATCGCCTGGACCTGAGATACGGGGCAAATCGCCGCGAGGCCAATCGCCGCAAGCGCATGGTTCGGCATGCGCGTGAGCGCCTCGTTAAACGACGCTTCGGCGTCGTCGCGGCGGCCCTGGCGAAGGCAAAACGCACCGCGCGCGTACCAGGTGGTCGCGGCACATTCACGCGCGTACAAGTGACCGTCATCCATGTCCGCGAGCTCGCGCGCACACTCCTCGAGCGCGTCGTCGACTGCGCCGCGTGCGCCGAGCACGAGGCCGTGCAGCAGATGTAAGCCCACGGCATGGAATCGCTTCGCGCCGTTCCGCTGCGCGTCCTGGGCGGCACATCCGTCGCGCAGGTGCTTGATCGCCGCGTCAAACGCCTGGCGGGCGACAAACACCGTCGCGGCAAACCAGTGAGCGAGGGCGAGCTCAGGGCAGAGCGTCAACACCCGTTGTGCCGCCCGAACGCGCTGGTCACCCCAGCTCACAAATGCGAGGCGCAGGGAATGCTGCCAGACGTCCGGTTCGAGCGTCAGGGCGTTGCGCGCCGCAGCGATTCCCTCCGAGTGGTTTCCGGCGCGATTGAGCACGAAGGCGAGGGTGCTCCACGCTTCGCCGGACGAGGGATCGAGCCGGCAGGCCTCCCGTGCGTAACGGTCCGCCTGCTGCAACGACGCTGTATCGGGAGCGGCGTCCGTTCGCGTCGATTCGAACGCAAGGACACAGGCGTTCGCCATGCCGATATGCGCGGCGGGATTGTCGGGCGCGGCGCGCAACGCATCGTCGAACGCCTGCCGCGCCCGGGCCACCGCGTGACGATCCAGGGTCTCGAGCGCCGCCCGTCCCTCGACGAACGCGCGATATGGCGCGAGCAGCGCGTCTAGCGCTACATTCGATTGGCGCGGCTTCCCGCGTTCAACGGTCGCGACGAACCGGTAGCCCAGCCGCACCTGCGTTTCGATGTAGGGCGCGCCGTCCGGCTGGCTGCCCAGAGTCTTGCGCAGGTTCCAGATCGCGCGTTCGATGGTGTTGTCGGTGATGGCCACATCCCGCCAGACGCCCGCCATGAGCGCTTCTTTGGTGACAATGTGGCCCGCGTTGGACGCCAGCAGCACGAGGACGTCCGCGTGCCGGTCGGGCAGCGCGACGGGCTCGCGTCCGCGCAACAGACGCCGGTGAGCCGAGTCAAGCTCGAAGGGGCCAAAGCGGTAGATTTCGCTTCCGCCGTGCATGATCGAACGCGCCGATTATGCGGGTTTCAACTGTCGAATCGGGTCGATTTGCGGCGGGAGTTGCACACTTTCAAGGACGATCGTGACACTTCCATGTCGTGATGCCACGCTGTCGTGCCGTGACACGAAACGCTGCCGTGTGGACTGACGCTTATTGACCGGACTGCCTCCCTTCGGCGTGGAAATGGCGTCCTCAACAACGGAAATGTTCGCCTTTCGGGTCCAGGAGGCCTCCATGAGGCCCCGGAGTGCATCACTGGAGCGGGTGAATGCGGCGCGACGGATCCGTGATGATTGGCTCACGTCCCGCAGCGGTTTGGTGTACCCGGCAAGTGGTTAGCTTCGTCGGGGTGAGCAGGGTCCTGATCGGCATGACCGGTTGCCTGACGGTGGGAACTGGTTGGCCAGAAATGCGCACCTGAAATTGGACCGAAAGTCAGGATAAGCGCCGTGAGTGCGGCGCCAGTTGCACTGAGTTCGCGAGCAGCGCCAGACGTCAACCAGGCACCCATTCACGCAGCCCACGATCCGTTGCGGAAGAGCGTCAGCGCGACGTCGACGTTGCTCTTCAATGCCTGCTTGACGGCGGGCCACGTTTTCTCGCAACGCACAAGGGTCTTCCACGAATAGAGGTGCTTCGGCTTGTGGAAGTCACTATTGGCAACATACGGAAAATGCTTGAGGCTGGTCACCGGAAACAGATCGTCGCGGTTGGCCGCTTCCCACACGTCGACCAAATCCGACAGTTCGTCCCGGTGATCCCACAAGTAGCAGGTGCTGATTTCGAATCGACGTGGAGCGCGGTGGTGCGGATGGCACGCGATGCTCAGGGCACCCTGGCGTCGAATTTCGCGGAGAATCGCATCAGCGGACTGATCCGCGCTGATGAACTTCTTGATATCGAGCGCAATGATGTGGGAGTTCTTGCGTCCGCGCAGGCGGTTCTGCGTGACCTCCGCACCGGGTACAACCAGCAGGCCGTACTGCCGCATTGCGCGCGTCGCCTCGGTGCGGATCGCGGCGAGGTACCCCTCGAACTCCTCCTCACGAACCCCGAAGGCGCGGCGTCCCAACGTGGCAATCCGTCCGGCGCGCGCGAGCAGGTCCTTCTTCATCAGGATGTGATCGGTTATCGCGATCACGTCGAACTTCCCCGTTGACCCGTACAAGTCCACTACCTCCGCGATCGTCAGCTTCCCGTCGCTCCAGCGCGTGTGGACGTGAAAGTCGCAGAGCAGGAATGGCTCGTACCCGGGCATCAGGTCCTCACGTCGAGGTGCACCGTATCCTTCGGCCGGTGGTGCAGCAGCTCGGACGTGAAGTTCCGCACGTACAGACGGAACACCGCGCCTTTGCCCATCGCCACATAGCGGCGCGCGGACGTGTAGAGGTAGCAATCGTGGAACAGCCCGACCTTGCCAATCGCGAACAGCCGCCGGCCGAGATTGGTATCTTCGCCGTGAAATTCGATCGAGGTGTCGAAGCCGCCGATCCGCTCGAGCGCCTCCTTACGGACGGCGAAATTGCCACCGTAGAAGATCGTGCCAATCCGGAGGAGGTGCCTGACCAGCAGCTGCGTGGCCGGAGCCAGCGTGAAATCGTAAGCGCGGATCAACGCCCGCCCCGTCCAGTCCCAGTCGTAGTACCGGTAGGGACCGGACAACGCGATAAGCACGGCGTCACGGTCGAATCGCCGCTCGATGCGCTCCAACCATGTCAGCGGTGCGCGGCAGTCTGCATCGAGATAGATCAGAAGGTCGCCCGACGCGTGACGGCGCCCCGTCTCCCGCGCGACCACAAGGCCCTTGCGCGGCTCGTCCACCACACGCACGTGCGGGATCTGCGACGCCACGAGGGACGTCTCATCGGTGCTCGCATTGTTGATGACCAGAAGTTCGTCAGGGAGCCGGGACTGGGCGAGAACGGAATGAAGGCAGGCCGGAAGATAGCGCGCTTCATTATGCGCGCAGACAATGACGCTGATTGTCATCCCCTGGACTCCGCTCGGACGAACCGGGCGTCGTCGAGGGTCAGCGCCATCTCTGCGCGAGTGGTGCGTCGAAACGCCGTGGTATACCCACGTGCATACTTGCACACTTTAAAGGGGTTGCGTGACGGCTCGATCTCGAACCTGCAACGGATGTGTTAAAAGAAGTCGAGTCGCCTGATGAATGCGCCATTCGAGTTTTTTGGATCGCCGGAAGGCGCGAGCAGCGACGAGTTGCGCGCACGCCTTCAGCGACTGGAAGCGCTGATCTCGCACGCCCCTGTGCCAATCGCCATCGCGCACGATCCCGGCTGCCGCGTGATTTCCGCGAATGCGGCCCTCGCCGAGCTCCTCGGTGTGCCCGCGGGCGCGAACATTTCACTGACGCCACCGCCCGGCGAACAGCCGCGGTACCGGATTCAACGTGGCGGCAAAGACATTCCAACCGACCAACTGCCGATGCAGTACGCGATCGCGCATCGCACGTCCATCAGGAACGACATCGAAATCCTGCGGGCGGACGGAACAGTGCGATACATCCAGAACGACGTCGAGCCCTTGTACGCCGCTAACGGCGAGGTAACTGGATGCGTCAGCGTGTGCGTCGATCTGACCGAACAGAAGCGTGCCGAGCGTCAGCTGCTCGAGGCAGACCGAACGAAGGACGAATTCCTTGCCATCCTGTCCCACGAGCTGCGGAATCCACTCACACCGATCCGCAATGCCCTCGGGGTGTTGCGGCGCTCAGGGCACGATCCGCTCGTGGCCGGCCGCGCGTACGCGGTCATGGAGCGCCAGGTGTATCAGCTCGTCCGGCTGACCGACGACTTGCTCGACGTGTCACGCATCACGCGCGACCAGATCGACCTGCGCCGCGAGCGGATAGACCTGCGACTCGCGCTGCAGAGCGCCGTCGAAACCACGCAGCCGCTCATCGACGTGGCCGGACACCTTCTGAGCATCGAGCTGCCGGGCGACCCGATCTGGGTGGATGCCGATTCCGCGAGAATGACACAGGCATTTGCCAATCTGCTGAACAACGCCGTGAAATACACCGACCGCGGCGGCCGCATCACCATCCGCGCCTCGGTCGAGAGCGCGCAGGCCATCGTCACCGTCACCGACACGGGCATCGGCATCGCGGAGGACGTGCTGCCACGCATCTTCGACATGTTCATGCGGAGTGACGACTCGCCGCATCGCGTTCGCGAAGGCCTCGGGATCGGCCTGACGCTCGCGAAGCGGCTGATCGAGCTGCACGCGGGCACCATTGACGCCATGAGCGACGGTCCCGGTCGAGGTACGACGTTCGTGACGCGGCTGCCGCTCACGACGCCGATGATGGAGACATCGCAGGCCTGATCGGGCTCCGCCCCATGATTTGCACCGCGTGACCAAGTTCATGACGAACGAGACGCTCGCGATCATCCTCGGTGGGGGCCAGGGGTCCCGCCTGTTTCCGCTGACCGCGACACGGTCGAAGCCGGCAGTGCCGATCGGTGGGAAGTACCGGTTGATCGATGTACCGGTCAGCGAATGCCTGCACGCCGACATCCGGCGCATTTACGTCCTGACGCAGTTCAACTCGGCCTCGCTCAACCGGCACGTCTCGGCCACGTACCGGCTCGATACGTTCTCAGAGGGGTTTGTCGAGATTCTCGCGGCCGAGCAGACCCCTGACAATCCACACTGGTTCCAGGGAACGGCCGACGCCGTCCGGCAGGCCGCCCGGCACTTCGCGCAGCACGAGGCGAAGTACTACCTCATCCTGGCAGGTGATCATCTCTATCGGATGGATTACACCGAGCTGATCGGCGCACACGTGGATCGCCACGCCGACATTACGATCGCCGCCCAGCCTGTCGATCCAGCAACCGCCACGCAGATGGGTATCTTCCGTTTCGACCGCGACGGCAGCATCGTCGCCTTCGAAGAAAAACCGAAGCGGGATCGACTCCAGGAGATCGGGCGCAGCATTCCACCCGGCGCCAGCTTCGGGCGCCACACGGATGAGCAGCCCTTCATGGCCTCGATGGGCATCTATGTGTTCTCGCGAGACATCCTGCTCGACATGCTCGAACGCGAATCCGGACTCGACTTCGGGCGCGAGCTGATACCAGGGGCGCTCGCGAAATACAAGGTCAAGCCGTATCTCTATCGCGGGTACTGGGCGGATGTCGGCACGATCGAATCGTTTTACGAGGCAAACGTCATGCTCGGGCGGGTTGCGGCACCGTTCCGCTTCTGGGATCCGACGCGACCGATCTACACGCATCTCCGTTACCTGCCGGGCTCGCGTCTGACGGATTGTCATGTGCGTGATTCGATCGTGACCGACGGATGCTTCCTCGACCGCTGCGACATCAAGGAGACCGTCGTCGGCATTCGCACGCACATCGAGGCGGGCGCCAAAGTGTCGCGCTCTGTACTTCTCGGCGCGGATTTCTACGAGGACGGCGCAGCGCCAGACGCTGTGCCGCGGCTCGGTGTCGGCCGTGACGTGGTTCTGGATCGCACGATCATCGACAAGAACGCGCGGATCGGCGATGGAGCGCGGCTCGTGAACGAGCGCAACGTCGATCACGCCGACGGCGAGGGCTGGTTCATCCGCGGTGGGATAGTCGTCGTGCCGAAGGGCGGCGTGATCCGTCCTGGGACCGTGGTGTAGAGGCGATCCGCCGTCATGATTTGCCGAGCGCTTGATTGATCTTTTCACGCAGCGCGGCAAGTGTGGCCGGCGATCCCTCGAAGAGATCTTCGGGATACTGGCTGTCCCTAATCATGCTCCGGTAGATGGCATCGCTCTGATAGAGGTTCAGGCCGAGCCCCGCAAGATACTGCAACCGCAGATTGCTGTCGCGATTGATCGCCGCGCCGCTCAACCACCCGGCCATGTCGGACTTGCGTCCTGCATACGTTCCAAAGAGATCCGTTGCGGAATAGATTGAGATCTCGCTCAACGATTTCGCGATCGGCGCGTTGACCGCGGCTGTCAGCCGGGCCTGGATCGCGTCGACGTTGATCGGCCGCGGATTCAGCTGTCCGAGCAGCACCAGGTCGTAGCCAAGGCCATTCGACGTGTTCGCGAACACGACGCCGCCGGGGAACGCTTCGAGAAAGGTCGCGACTTCGCTCTTCACCGCCGCGTCGCTGCTCTCGTACAACTGCACGAACAGCGTGACGACGCCGCCCGGGTTGAGATGCGCCTTGGCCACTTCAAAAAATTCGCGTGTGTAGAGCGTGGCGGCGCCCCTGACCCAGGGATCGAGCGGGTCCGACGTAATCGCGTCGAACTTCTCCTTCGTCGTCAGCAGATAATGCCGCGCGTCGTCGAGGTGCACGGTGACCTTCGGGTTTGCGACGACGTTGAAGTTGTACTCGGAGAAGTACTTGGATACCACCTCGGGCACCAGCGGCTCGATCTCGGCGATCGTCTCGTTCTGCACGCGTGGGTCCACCGAGACCGCGCCGGCGGTGACGCCCGCGCCACACCCGATGACCAGCACCCGTCGCGGATTGTCCGGGACGAGTGTCGTGAGATGCCCCAGCAGGCGCTGCAGGCGCATGTCCTGCGGCTCACTCGACGCCTGTACCTTGCCTGCATTGTGGTAGTTGAGGACACCCGCCGGCGTGCGCGAAACGGCCACTGATGCGGTTACTCCTTCGCCGGCGTAGATGATGTCGTTGATGCCGACCCAGGTTGCGGCGTACCGGCCGTACGCCACGAGAATGCCAGGCAGCGGCGGCACGGTGCGTATCAGCAAGCCGGCAACTGCGCCGACGACGAACATGGCGATAACGCCCATCCAGGGCGTCAGAGCCGGGACACGCATCAACTTACCACCGTGAATCGATCCAGCAGCCGCGTCTGACGCCGGGATGAGCATCAGCAGGGCTGAAAGAGCCGAAACCCCAATCAAGACCTGCTGCGCGCCCTGGGTGCCGATCGCTGCGACCAGCACCAGACTGGTTACAAGCGCCCCGACGATGGCGCCAACGGTATTGGCGGCGTAGACTCCCCCGACAAGACGGGCCGTGTCCTGTCCTTTCCGTGCCGCGGCGCCGATGGCTAACGGAAAGCTCGCACCCCATAACGTCGCGGCAGGCAGCATCACCCACAGTGCTCGGAGCAGATCGAGATCGAACTGGTAGACCGGGTTTTTCCCGATCGAAGGATTGATCGGCCAGTACGGCAGCGATGCGCCCGTGGCGTGCGCGGCCCAGGCAATCGCGGCGCAGAGCAGCAGCTGGCACACGCCGAGCGCCGCACGCGAGTGCGGGAAGCGTTTCGCCAGACTCGAGCCCATCGAGCTGCCGATGCCAAGCCCCGTCAGGAACACGGCAAGAATCAGCGAGAAGGTGTACGTCGTGGCGCCGAACAGCAGGGACAGTTGCCGGGTCCAGATCACCTCGGCACCAAGCGCGGTCATTCCTGACAACGCAATCGCGACATACACGAGGCCAACGCCGGTCTCGCGTCGTGCGGGCATCGCGGCGGGCGCGGGGTAATGTTTCATGACGCGCGCCGCCGCCAGCGCGATCACGGCCACGAGCACGTTCAGCGCGACCGCGACCATCGTCGCGGTCGGCATGTCATAGAGCCGCAGGAGGTAAAAGCCGGCGAGCAGGCTTCCAGCGACGGCTCCGGCGAGATTGCCGCCATAGAAGTACCCTAGCCACGATACGCCGTCGGGTGTCGCCTCGACACCGCGCGCGACAACCGGAAGCGTGGCTCCCATCAACAAGGTCGGGGGCAGCAGGCAGATGCTGGCGACGAGCGCCCGGAGAATGAGGCTCGCCGTTCCTGTCCCGGCCCATTCGGTGTACAGACCACCGATGACGGGAACGCCATACAGGACGATGACGCCGAAGAACCCGATGCCAAGCTCCAGGAACGCATAGACGCGCAGCGGATGGTGCCGTGCGCCCACATACCGCGGCAGCAGCAGACTGCCCAGGCACATGCCGCCCATATAGATCCCCAGCAGCACGCCGAGCGATACGGCCGATGAGCCGATCGAGAGCTGAAGCAGCTGGAACCAGACGACCTCATATATGAGCGCGGCGCAACCCGATCCGACGAACAGAACGAGGAGGACCGGCAGCCAGCGCGCCCTAATGTCCTGATCCGCTTGATGATCGGCCGCGCGTGCCGGGAACTGCTCCAGGAAAGTCATGTGACGCGGGATACTATCATCGCTACTGCTCTGTTTACCTCCGACCCAGCGTTTCGGGCGCCGTGTGATAATCGACGCGTGCCGCGCAACAGGCCGCTCATTCTGCTCGTTGAAGACCATTTCGACCTTCGCCAGATGTACGCGGAACATTTGACGCTGTCGGGCTTCGATGTCATCGAAGCGGGCAATGGCGCCGACGCAATCACACACACAACGGCGCGCTCTCCCGACGTCGTGCTGATGGATCTCAGCTTGCCGGTGATGGACGGATGGGAAGCGACGCGGCGCCTCAAGAACGACACGCGCACGTCGCACATCCCCGTCGTCGCGCTGACCGCGCACGACGGGTCTGGGGAGCTGGAGCGCGCAACGCGGGCCGGATGCGACTGGTTCGTGCCCAAGCCCTGCCCGCCCGACGCCCTCATAGCCGAAATCCGTCGTGTCCTCGGAACGCCGCGGTAGCTGCGCATTTCTTCACCTTTCGCACGCTTCGCACCCCTCGCACCTTCTCGGACCTCTGTGCTCCCCGTCGCACCTGTAACCCACATTTAACGCCCTCGTCACCGCGCGGAAACGCCCGTTCACTACGGTGAGTTAGGTGATACCGATGAAAACTGGGCGGACGCGGGTCCTTGTCGTCGAAGACGAGCACGACATTGCTGGGCTCATCAAACACGCCCTCGAACGGGAGACCGCCATGGAAGTCGAGATTGCCAGCAGCGGTGATGCCGCGCTCAGGAGCGTCACCGAGCAGGCGCCCGACCTGGTCATCCTCGATCTCAACCTTCCGATCCTCAGTGGCATCGAAGTCTGCCGGATTATCCGCGGGCGGCCCGAGACGGCGAAGGTGCCAATCATCATGCTGACGGCCCGCTCGACTGAGAGCGATCGGATCGCCGGGCTCGACGTCGGCGCCGACGACTACATCACGAAGCCCTTCAGCCTGCGCGAGCTGGCCGCGCGCGTCCGGGCAGTGCTGCGTCGTCAGTCCAACGGCGACCACGACTCCGCCACGCCTGTCTATCGCGGGAAACACATCGTTGCCGATTTCGAAGCCGTCGCCATCGCCGTTGACGGCGAGCCGATCCGCCTGACGCGACGCGAGTTCGAGCTGCTTCGCTATCTCGTGGCGAATCGCAATCGTGTGCTGTCAAGGGATCGGCTGCTCGAACGTGTGTGGGGCTACGACCAGGCGATCGAAACGCGATCAGTAGACGTGCACGTGGGACGTCTGCGTGGAAAACTGCGCGCGGCGGGACAACAGATTGAAACCGTCGTGGGGCTCGGCTACCGCTTTGTCGAGTGATGCGAATTCTGCGTGCGCGAACTCAACGTCCGCACCCTCAGCGCTCGCAATTCCGTATTCGCAATTCCTAGGCTTCGTTCCAGCCGCTCGCTTCGAGCATCGCCGCTTCGAGCGCGAACGACATCTTCGCACGCTCGACCCGGTGCCAGTCGTGGTAGCGGGCCCAGCGAATCACGCGGCTGTCATGCTCGTCGCGGACTTCCCATCCTGATTCGCTCGCTGAACTGATTGTGAACTTGCGCGTGTGCGCGGCTTTTTGAAGTTGTCGTGTGTACATACGGGAACCCCGATCTGTACTCCAGTCGGTCTCCCTCAGGATGTAAACGTTATGTAAATACGGCGTGATCTGAGGCGATTACCCTAACCCTTTAGCACTTTGACGGCACTTTGACACGCACCGCCCGAGCTCTGGCGTGCGCCCTGAGACTGAGCGTCCCCGCGATCGGTTCACCATCCAAGTGATACAGAACGGGATGCGGCGACGTAATCTCGACTGATTCCGCTGGCTCCATGGTCACTCCCCCAACATTTCCTGCGCGCCCCATGAAGATCAGGGGCAGCTCGAGGCATGCGCGCAACACGGACCGATGGCCGACGATCACGACGTCCAGCCGCCCATCGTCGAGCCGCGCATCGGGCGCGATGATCGCGCCGTTGCCGTACTGCCGGCCGTTGGCGATGGCCACGAGAAGAACCGGCTTTGTAATCGACGACGACGGTGTCGTCACGGTCAGTTGATCGGGCAGGTATCCCCTCAATTCTCCGATCGTGAGCGCCAAGTAACGCGAGAATCCGCGCCGCCCGAGACCGTCGACAGCAAAGCGATGCGCGACGCGTGCGTCGAGCCCGATGCCGGCGATGTTGAAGAACAAGCGCCCGCCGATCTCTCCGGCGTCAATGACCCTCTCGCGACCCCGGCACGCCACGTCGAACGCGGCGGCGGGATCGAACGGAATCTTCAGTTCCCGTGCGAGGCCATTGCCGGATCCGCTTGGCACCATCGCGATCGCCGTGTCTGTAAACGCCAGCGCGCTCGCCACCTCGTTCATCGTCCCGTCGCCGCCCCAGGCGACAACCGTCGCGGCGCCACGAGATCTCGCCGCGTTAGCCAGTTCCCGTGCGTGGCCGGGCCGTTCCGTCAGGAATACCAGCGAGGGATCACCACCCCGAGAGGCGATCAGATCGGCGGCGAACGACGCGCGTGCGCGCCCAACATCAATACGGCCGCCGGTTCCCGAGATTGGATTGATGATGACGGCGATACGATCGGCCACGGAGCTCACAAAGACGACGTGGCCACAAAGAACACAAAGATCACAAACGTTTTTTCGTTAGAGGTCTTTGTGATCTTTGTGGCCAATCCGTCTTCGTGACCATCGTGGCTACCGTGGGAGACGGCGCAGCACTTTCGGGGGCAGAAACCACACCAGCTCGCCGGGGCGGCGCGAGGTGAGGCCCTGGACGGCGATGTGGCAGATGCCGCCCTTCTTGAACGGGAGCGCCCGGGGCGACCCGAGCAGGTGTGCCGCCAGCTCGCCGAGATCCGGCTCGTGACCGACGAGTGCAATGCGCCGCCGTTTGGCGCAACGACTGAGCTCGTTCATGACCACGCGAGGCGACTGACCAGGCGCGAGCGCTTCGAGCGTTTTCACCGACGCCTTGTTCGCAAGGCCGTGCGCCAGCAGGTTCGCCGTCTGCTTCGCGCGCACCAGTGGACTGGTGAAGATCTCGTCGATCTCGACATTGAGCCAGGCCAGCCCTTTGACGACCTCCTTGAACCGGGAGGTGCCGGTTTCCGTCAGCGGACGCCTGGTGTCGTCGGGCCACTCCTCACCGCGTTCCGCGGCAATCGCATGGCGAATCAGATACAGGTCACACGGCTCCATACGCGCTAGGCCGCCGACGTGCGCGTATGGTCGCCGCGCTCGCCACGCGCCATGAGGCGGTTACACAGAGAGAGCAGACCTTTGCGCGACGCGATGAAATGACCGTGCAGCTGCCGGCATTCGTTCTCGAGCCGCCGAACGAGGCGATCGAGATCGCCGGAGACTTTCAGGGTCGATGCGCCCGGCGAGCTCTGGATGCCGCGTGTCCGTGCAATCAGCACTTCGAGATCGTGCATGCGGCCGAGAAGGTCCTGGGCGTTCTTCAGGGTGCGGATACGCGCGGTCGCGCGAGAGGCAGTGAAGCTTTCTTCGAGCTCCAGCGTGTACCGCAATTTCTTCACCGCGATCCGGACTTCATGAAGGCGATCGGGAAGATACAGTGCCGCGGCGTTTTCGATCGCGAGCGCGAGCTGCTCCGCGCGCTGTCGCGCGCGGATCCGGGCCTTCGCGGCGCGCTTCGGATCGCGCACGCTGGACGTCTTCCCCTCCTGTTTGCGCGCCGCCGACACCGCACGCTTGCGCAACTTCCCCAGATCGAAGCTTTCGAGAAGCCGCTGCAACTCCGCGTGCACCTGCCGCCGCTCCTCTCCAATCGCGGCGCGGAGCCGCTGGACTGCCGGCCGCGGCACATCCGCGCTATCCTCGAATTCATCGAGGATCAGAAGCGCCACGTCGAGCTCGCGGACCGGCCCGAGCGCCTGCGTCAACTTGCGGACCGACCGGGTGAGCTTTTCCGTCTTTCGCCCGGTTGCGACAAGCGGCAGGGCGGCCCGAAGCCGCCGCGTAGCCACGCGTGCCTGGTGGAGCGAGGTGACATCGCCCTTGGTGGCAGCAGGCAACGCCCGCCCGAGGGCGATGACTCGCTGGCGGATGAGGTATTCCGTGGCCGGGGTACGCATAATTGACTGCGGCGAGGCAGTCCACTTCACTATAGCTCGCCGTCACCACGAACCTCCATGCGCATAGCCGCCATCGACATCGGTACCAATTCAGTCCACATGATCGTGGTCCGGGTGCGGCCCGACCTCTCGTTCGAGGTCGTAGACCGTGAAAAGGCGATGGTCCGCCTCGGCGCGGGTGGCCTCGACGGCCGCGCGTTGACGGCCGAAGCCATGACCGCCGCCTTACAGGCGCTGTCCAAGTTCAAACGGCTCGCGGACTCGCACCGCGTGGATGAGATTCTCGCGGCGGCGACCAGCGCGACACGGGAGGCGCGCAACGGCGGCGAGTTCCTCGCGCGCGTGGAGCGCGACACGGGCATCCGGCCACGCGTGATCTCGGGCGCCGAGGAGGCGCGGATGATCCACCAGGCCGCCGTGTACGGCGTCGATGTGGCCGGCGGCCGCGCGGTTGTCATCGACATCGGCGGAGGCAGCGTCGAAATCACGCTCGGTACCGCGACGACGATTCAGCTCGCGCGCAGCTTCAAGATCGGCTCAATCCGCCTGACCGAGCATTTCGTGCACAGCGACCCGCTCTCGGAACGCGACGAGCGGAAGCTCGTCAAGCACGTGCTTGGCGAGATCGATCGGTACTGCGAGCAAATCGTGGCGGTCGGTTTCGATCGCGTCATCGGCACATCGGGGACAATCCTCAGCGTCGGCGCGGTCGCGGCGACGGCTGCACGGGGTGCGCCGCCCTCGGAGCTCCGCAACCTGCATGTATCCGCCAAGCAAATCCGGCGCGTTCGGAAAGACGTTGCGGCGCTGGACCTCGAGCACCGGCTCGCGATCCCCGGGCTGGACCCGAGACGTGCCGACCTGATCGTCGGCGGCGCCGTGCTGCTCGACACGATCATCCGGCGGCTCGGCGCCGAAGAACTGACGCTCTGCGATCTTGCCCTCCGCGAAGGTCTGGTGCTCGATTACATCCGGCGGAATCGCCGGCAGATTGCGCAGATCGACAGCATCCCGGACGTGCGTCGCCGCAGCACGCTCGAGCTCGCGGAACGCTGCAACTACTACGCGGAGCACGCGCAGCAGGTCGTTCGGCTGGCGCTGGCCTTGTTCGACCAGACGCGCGCCGTCCATGGACTCACCGATCGCGAGCGCGAGTGGCTCGAGTACGCGTCGCTGATGCATGACCTCGGCGGGCACATCAGCTACTCGGCTCATCACAAGCATTCGTATTACCTGATCAAAAACGGCGACTTGAGGGGATTTCACCCCGACGAGATCGAAGTGATAGCCCTTGTCGCCCGGTATCACCGGCGAGGAACTCCGAGGCGCTCGCATGATGAATATGCGCAGCTCCCGTCGCCGCTGAGGCGGACCGTGCGCATCCTTTCGTCGATCCTCCGCGTCGCGGAAAGCCTCGATCGCAGTCACGCCCAGCCCATTTCCGGTCTCGAGGTGAACGACCGAGGGGCGGACATCGTGCTGACTCTGCATTCGTCCGGCGACTCGGAGCTCGAAGTCTGGGCAACCAGCCGTCATCTGGAGCCATTCGAGGAGCTCGTCGGCAAACCGGTTCGGATCGAGACAGCCGCCGCCGCCCCCCCCGTGGCGCGCGCGAAACGCGCGAAAGCCGGACGCGGAGCTCGCGCGGCCGCATCCCGTTAACACGGATTTAACGGTTAGTGCCAGGCGTCGCCGATTCCATCTCTCTGATGTCGCTGATTTCGTTCGCGGGCCTCGCCGACGATCAACCGCTGCGTCTCGCAGCGCTGGAGCGCATGAGGACGGCCTAGCCGTAGGCAGCCGACGCTTGGACTTGCATAAACGAGATGCCACGAGGCCGAAAGGTCCAGCGACCAAGGGCTGGTCCGCGAGCGTCACGTAATTACTGCATTCGTTGACGATCGCAGACCTCGCTGGACCGGATCCACTCATAGCCGGTCGGTCCGATCTTCACGAGGTTGATCGGCGGACCAACGACCCGGGGCGTGTCCTGTATTTGCGCCTCGATGAACCCAATGACAGCAAGCTCTGGGGCCAACGAGAAAATCCGCTCGCGCTGCTCCTGTGTCATGTTCCGATAGGCTCTGCTGTTAGCCAGCATCGCAAAGCCGGCAAACTCGATGGGCCTCACGGTGGGGGCGGCGGTCCGGCCGTCATTGGTCGGTTGAATGGTTCTGAGAGCAACGCGCGCTGTGCCGCTCTCGTCGAGACCCGCTATGACGAGTATCTGTGGCGTTATCTTCTTAAGGAGCACCGTCGCTCGGTCTGCGGTCGCCTGCGCTTTGAGCTGCACCGTTCGAGCCTCTGCCTGGTCGTCCTCACGGCCCGCCTGCTCCGCTTTGCGGCCAATCTGTTCAGCTATACGAGCCTGGTCCAGGACCTGAGCACGCAGGTCGAGGATCTTCTGGAGCAGCTGCTGAAACCCTTGACTACCCACTCGCTCCAAGATGCCAACCTTCTCCTCGAATGCTCCTTTCCAGGTTCGGCTTACCTCAGTGAACTGGGTATCGAGGTCTAGGCCTGCCTCAGGAAGGTCTCCGTAACCGGCCGTCGCGACAAGCATGTCGCCGTATTGGCGGATCTTGCACGCCTCAATCGGCTTGGGGTTGCCGCCGAGAGCGCCAACCACTCTTCGACTGTCGGCCCCGAGGTAGATGCTCTCGCCTCTGGCCAAAACGACGATCGTTGTCGCTTCCGCCGCGCTGATCGTCAGACAAAGAGCGCAGGCGATAAGCGTTCGGAGCGCGATCATGGCGAGATGGTAACACCCGCTCCCAGAACTCCTTCGAGGACGGACGATCGGACGGCACGCCCTGTCGCCAATCGGCGCCCGGAGATCATCCCCGCAACAGCCGGCAGCTCTCGGCCCGAGCGGTTCCCCGGCATGCGCGTATTACTATTGCCTTCGACGTCGGCGGCGGCTAGGGTAACCGACGAGACGCAACGAGGCAAAACGAGACGTTATGGAGGCCCCCCGAATCCGCTGAGTTCACTAACGAAACGCGACAACACCGCAAGACGCACGACCAGCCAAAACGAAATTCGTGTAACACGGATTTAACAACCCAGAAACGGCTGCGAAATTCGGATCCGGTACGTTTGCGGATCTATGAAAACGTCTTTGCTTCGTCACCTCGTCCTCATGGTCGCGACCTTTGCCCTGACGGCCTGTGGCGGTGACACCCAGCAATCCGCGGCGACCCAGAACGCGTCCCCCACCATTCAAATCAACGGCGCAGGTGCCACGTTTCCGTATCCGATTTATTCGAAATGGTTTTCCGAGTACAACAAGCTCCACCCGAACGTACGAATCAACTACCAGTCGATCGGATCTGGCGGCGGCATCCGCCAGCTCCTGAATCAGACCGTGTTCTTCGGCGCCACAGACGGTCCAATGACCGACGAGCAGTTGAAGTCGGCGCCGGGAGCAATTCTCCATCTGCCGACGGTGCTCGGAGCGGTTGTGCCCGTGTACAACATACCCGGCGTCACAGATGAGCTGAAATTCACGGGACCCCTTCTGGCGGACATGTATCTTGGCAAGGTGAAGAAGTGGAACGACCCGGCGATTGCGAAGCTCAACCCGGGTGTGAAGTTGCCCGTCACCGACATCACGGTCGTGCATCGCTCCGATGGTTCTGGGACCACGTACATCTTCATGGACTACCTGTCCAAGATCTCTCCTGAATTCAAGACAACGGTGGGCGTGAACACCTCGGTGAACTGGCCGGTCGGCGTTGGCGGCAAGGGCAACGAAGGTGTTTCAGGACTGGTGTCTCAGACGCCGGGATCAATCGGCTACGTCGAATTGATCTACGCGCTTCAAACCAAGATCCCCTTCGGGGCCGTGCAAAATGCCGCCGGCGAGTTTGTAAAAGCGTCGGTCGATTCGGTCACGAAAGCGGCGGCCGCCGCCGCGGCGAACATGCCCGCCGATTTCCGCGTGTCCATCACCAATGCCGAGGGCGCCGGCAGCTATCCAATCTCGTCGTTCACCTGGATACTGCTGTACGAGAATCCGACCGACAAGGCCGCTGCGAAGGCGACGGTCGACTTCATGCACTGGGCGCTTACCGACGGCGAGAAATACGCTGCCGATCTCGGGTACGCGCCGCTGCCTGACAGCGTCGTGAAACTCGAGGAAGCCGCGCTGCAGAAGATCAAGGTATTGTAGGGCGCGTCAATGCGTTCGCGCGACCTGGGATTTCGCCTCAGCATCGGCGCCTTTGCTGCGGCGCTGCTGCTCATTGTCACCGCCATCGGGTTCGAGCTGGCGAGACAATCGTGGCTGTCGATCCAGAGGTTCGGTTTCGACTTCTGGCGTACCAGCACGTGGGATCCGGTGGCCGGCGAGTTCGGTGCGCTCCCCTTCATCTGGGGCACGCTGTATTCGTCGATCCTCGCGCTGGCGATCGCCACGCCCGTTGCGCTTGGGATTGCCGTCTTCGTCTCCGAGCTCTGCCCTCCAGTGCTGCGCGCGCCTCTAATCTTTCTCACCGAGCTGCTGGCAGCTATCCCGTCAATCGTGTACGGGTTGTGGGGCATCTTCGTGCTCGTTCCATTCGTCCGCCTGCTGGAAACATGGACGCCTGAATCCATGCGTGCGCTGCCGCTCTTCTCGGGGCCGCCGCTCGGCGTTGGTATGCTTGCAGCCGGCCTTGTCCTCGCAGTGATGGTCGTCCCGTTCACGTCCTCCGTGGCGCGCGAAGTGCTGAAGACCGTGCCGATGACGCAGCGCGAGGCGGCCTACGCGCTTGGCGCCACGCGCTTCGAAGCGATTCGGGCGGCCATGTTCTACGCGCGCACGGGCATCATTGGCGCGATTATGCTCGGCTTCGGCCGCGCGCTTGGCGAAACGATGGCGGTGACGATGGTGATCGGGAACAACCCGCAGGTGTCGTTGTCGCTGTTTGCGCCCCAGTACACGATGTCGGCGGTGGTCGCCAACGAGTTCACCGAAGCGACCGACGCGCTGTACCTCTCTGCCCTGGTCGAGATCGGCCTGGTCCTCTTCATCATCACACTGCTCGTCAACGGATTGTCCCGCGGGCTGATCTGGACGATGGCGCGACAAGTGCCGTCGAAGGTCGCCGCATGACCCTTCGACAAGCTCAGGGTCATCCCGAGGTGGTCGAGGGATGAATTCGCTTGGCACCGTGGCGCCGCGGAAGATCCTGTCCGCGCTGTTCGTCGCCGCCTGCGCGCTGTCGGTCGCGCTTGCACTCGTGCCGCTGGCCTTCATCATGTTCTTTGTCGTCAGCCAGGGTATCCAGTCACTCAATCTGGATTTCTTCCTGCACGATCCGCGTCCGGTCGGCGAACCCGGCGGCGGCATGCGCAACGCCATCGTCGGCACGCTGATGCTGACCGGGCTTGCCGCGGCGATCGCGGTGCCGATTGGCGTCGTGAGCGGAATCTACCTGTCCGAATACCGGGGCACACGATTCGCCTCGGCGGTGCGCTTCGCCGCAGACACGCTGAACGGCGTCCCGTCGATCGTCATCGGCGTCTTCGCTTACGGCGTTGCCGTCCTGCCGTTCAAGCACTTCAGCATGCTCGCCGGCGGCCTGGCGCTTGGCATCATGATGATTCCGTTGATCGCACGGACCACCGAAGAGTTACTGCTCCTGGTGCCGAACGCGCTGCGTGAAGGGGCGCTGGCGCTCGGGGCGACGCGCGCGAAGGCGGTCATGACCGTGCTGGTTCCGGCGGCGCTGCCGGGGATCATCACCGGGGTCGTGCTGGCGCTCGCCCGCGTCGCCGGGGAAACGGCGCCGCTGCTGTTCACGTCGTTCGGCAACCCTTTTTTCTCGACGTCGCTCACGCAGCCTGTCTCCTCGATTACGGTCCAGGTGTTTAGCTATGCGATCTCCCCGTACGAGGACTGGCATCGCCAGGCCTGGGCCGGCGCGCTCGTTCTGGTGTCCATCGTGCTGATCTGTTCAGTGGCGGCGCGAATGGCGACCGCTCGCGTTGCCCGAATCCGTGGCGGACAATAGACAGGTGGAGACGATGAACCGGCCGCTCGTTGCTGTGCCCAGACCGCCCGCGTCCTCCGCGCCGCAGCATCAGGAGGGGCAGCTCAAGATTGATGTCGATCATCTCTCCTTCTACTACGGCGCCAAACGGGCGCTGGAAGATATCTCCATCAAGATCCAGCCGAACGTCGTCACCGCCTTCATCGGGCCATCGGGGTGCGGCAAGAGCACGTTCCTGCGGACGCTCAACCGGATGAACGACATCATTCCCGGCGCGCGTGTCGAAGGACGCGTCTGCATCGACGGGGGGGACGTCTACGGCCAGGGGGTCGACGTCGTTGCGCTGCGACGCAAGGTCGGGATGGTGTTTCAGAAATCAAATCCGTTCCCGAAGAGTGTGTTCGAGAACGTCGCGTACGGACTGCGGATCAACAACATGGCGTCCAGCCGCTCGGAACTGACGGGCCGAGTGGAGGAGAGCCTGAAGCAGGCCGCCATCTGGGACGAGGTCAAGGACCGGCTGCACGAATCGGCGCTGGCGATGTCTGGTGGGCAGCAGCAGCGCTTGTGCATCGCGCGCGCGCTTGCCGTTCGTCCGGACATCCTCCTGATGGACGAGCCGGCGTCGGCACTCGACCCGATTGCGACGCAGCGCATCGAGGAGCTGATTTACGGCCTGAAAAAGAGCTACACGATCGTGATCGTGACGCACAACATGCAACAAGCGGCGCGCGTCTCGGACCACACGGCTTTTTTCTGGCTTGGGCGTCTCGTGGAGTACGGGCGGACCGAAAAGATTTTCACGGCGCCGTCCGAAAAGCTGACTGAGGACTACCTGACGGGAAGGTTTGGTTAGAAAATCACGGAGTGCGCGCCCTTCGTGGTTGAAAAGGAGACCTGGTGGAGCGAGTCGTACGTCACTTCCAGGAGGAGCTCGAAATGCTCCAGGGCCGGTTGCTCGAGATGGGCGGCCTGGCCGAGGAGCGCGTTCGCGCCGCCGTCCACGGATTGACGAGCCGCAATGTCGAGATGATGGACCGCGTGCTCTATGGCGACGAGCCGATCAATGATCTGCACGTCGAGATCGACAACCGCTGCTTCAGGCTGCTCGCGCTGCACCAGCCGATGGCCACCGATCTGCGGGCCATCGTCGCGGCCGTAAAGATCAATACCGACCTGGAACGAGTCGGAGACCTCGCGGTCAACATCGCGGAGGCGAGCAAGCGCTACGCCACGCATCCGCCGGTCAAGAAGCTGATCGACATCCCTCAGATGGGCGACATGGCGCAGTCGATGCTCCGCGACGCGCTTGACTCGTTCGTGCGGCGCGACACGGTCCTCGCCCACCAGGTGCTCAACGAGGACGACCGCCTCGACGCCCTGAAGACGCAGATCTTTCGCGAGCTCCTGTCCTACATGCTGGACGATCCGGCCACGGTCGAGCCGTCACTTGACCTGATCCTGATCTCCCGCCACCTCGAGCGCATTGGCGATCATGCGACGAACATCGCCGAGGACGTGATCTTCATGGTGTCAGCGCTCGACGTGCGTCATCACGCGCCGAACCCGCCAATCTGACCATCAATCCAATCCGCCAACCCATTCACAAATCTTACAAATCGGCCACCTCCCGCGTCTCCAATCGCGCAACCGGCAATCCTTGAATTAGAATTGGCCGGATGGGCGGCGCGCGGTTGTGCGTCCTGTGCGGCAAGCGTCCCGTGGAGCAGCAGTGGCGCCCCTTCTGCAGCAAGCGGTGCCGCAACGAGGATCTGGCACGATGGGCGGAAGGACGGTACCGCGTGCCAGGCGAGCCGGTGCCATCGCCCGACGATCAGGAACAGGACCATGACCAGGACCGGGACCAGTAGCGACAGCGTCTCAATTGACAAGAACGCACCAATAACCGCCTCGACCCCTACTCCTATGGCCGATACGCTCACCGTCACCGACAACCGCACGGGCAGGCAATACGAGCTGCCGATCAAGGATGGCGCGATTCGCGCCATGGACCTCAAGCAGATCAAGACCGGCCCGGACGACTTCGGACTCATGACGTACGACCCGGCGTTCATGAACACTGCGTCGTGTCGCAGCACGATCACCTACATCGACGGCGACAAGGGGATCCTCGAATACCGCGGCTACCCGATCGAACATCTCGCCGAGAGCTCGAACTACCTCGAAACGGCGTACCTGATCATCTTTGGGGAACTGCCGACCAAGGCGCAGCTGGCGACCTGGTCGAGCGATATTACGGCCCACTGCCTGCTCCACGAGAACATCAAGAAGCTGATGGACGGCTACCAGTACGATGCGCATCCGATGGGCGTCTTCCTCAGCACGGTGGGGGCGTTTTCGACCTTCTACCCGGACGCCAAGCAGATCTTCGACGAACAATCCCGCAAGAAACAGGTGCACCGGCTGATCGCGAAGGTGCCCACGATTGCGGCGTATGCGTTCCGCCACAGCATCGGCCGGCCCTACGTTTATCCGGACGATGACCTGAGCTTCACAGGCAACTTCCTGAACATGCTGTTCAAACGGACCGAGCTGAAGTACAAGGTCAACCCCGTGCTTGAAAGGGCGCTCGACATCCTGTTCATCCTGCACGCCGACCACGAGCAGAACTGCAGCACGAGCGCCATGCGTACGGTCGGCAGTTCACACGTGGATCCGTACTCGGCAATGGCCGGTGCCGCCGCTGCACTCTACGGTCCGCTGCACGGCGGAGCGAACGAGGCGGTGCTCCGCATGCTGCAGGAGATCGGCACCATCAACAACATCCCCGCGTTCATCAAGAAAGTGAAGGCAGGCGAGGGACGGCTGATGGGATTCGGCCACCGTGTGTACAAGTCGTACGACCCGCGCGCCAAGATCATCAAGAAGACCGCCGACGCGGTGTTCGACGTTACGGGCAAGAACCCGCTGCTCGAGATCGCCCTGGAGCTCGAGCGCATCGCGCTCGAGGACGACTACTTCATCAGCCGGAAGCTGTATCCGAACGTCGACTTCTACTCGGGGCTTATCTACCAGGCGATGGGCTTCCCGATGACCATGTTCCCCGTGCTGTTTGCGATTCCGCGCACCTCGGGCTGGATCGCGCAGTGGGAGGAGATGCTCCTCGATCCGGATCAGAAGATCACGCGGCCACGGCAGATTTACACCGGCGCCAAACGGCGCGACTACGTGCCGCTCAATAAACGCGGATAAGCGGATAAAAGGTGCGATGGGTGCGAAGGGTGCAAGCGGTGCGAAAGGTGCGGGGGTCCGCTCCGTCGCTGCTCTCGCCGCGATCACGCTGTTGCTGGTAGCCTGTGGGGCCGACGCGAACAACTCCGCCGCCGTGATCCCAAACGATCGCACCGCACCATCGGACGCACCTGTTGCACCTATCGCGCCTGTCGCACCTGTTGCACCTATCGCGCCTGTCGCACCTGTTGCCCCCCTCGCACCTAACGCACCTGCGCAAAGCGCAGGGCCCGCAAAGTTTGACAGTGGTCGCGCATGGGAGCATCTTCGCCGCCAGGTCGCCATCGGACCACGACCCGCAGGCTCGGCGGCGCTGGCGGAGTGCCGACGCTACATCCTGTCGGAATTGAAAGCGGCGGGTATCGCCGCGCGCGAGCAGCCATTCGATGCGATGACGCCGCTGGGCGTCATCAAGATGACCAACGTCATCGCGACGATCCCGGGACGACGGCCGGAGCGGATCGCGCTGGCGACCCACTATGACACCAAGCTCTTTCGGGAGTTCAGGTTCGTCGGTGCCAGCGACGGCGCCTCGTCGACCGCGGCGGTTCTCGAGCTCGGACGCGTGCTGAAAGCGAGGCAGAACGACTACACGATCGAGCTGCTCTTCCTGGACGGCGAAGAAGCCGTCAATACGGAGTGGCGCGACCCCGACAACACCTACGGCGGTCGCTATTACGTTCGCGCCGCGAGGCAGGCGGGCGACCTTGCGGGGCTCAAGGCACTCGTGCTCCTCGACATGATCGGCGATCGGAACCTCAACATCCGCCGCGAGGCGAACTCCACGCGCTGGCTCGGCGACATCATCTGGACCTCGGCGGCGAAGCTTGGCTACAGCACGACGTTCATTCCGGAAGACATCGGCCAGATCGAGGACGATCACCTCCCGTTCCTCGCCGCCGGCGTGCCGTCGGTCGATATCATCGACCTCGATTACCCGCAGTGGCACACGGCGCAGGACGATCTCGATCACGTGAGCGCGCGCAGCCTTCAGATCGTCGGTGACGTCGTGCTCGACGCCGTACCCCAAATCGAGAAGGAGCTCGCCGCTGCGCGGCGATAAATCCCAAGCCCCAAATCCCAAACCCCAAATCCAAACTTCTAAGAGGTTGAATTTGGGATTTGGATCGTAGATTTGGGATTTGGGATTTACTTACCGAGCGTACGCTCGCGCCCCGGCGGGCGCCTCAGTCTCCTTGTAAATCGACGCGCCTGCCACGCTGGCAGCGAGTGTCGACACGATGCTCGCGATGGATCCTTTCACGAACATCGCCATCGTCAACATTCCCATCATGGTGAAACCGAACAGGACCAGCGTCGGAGCGAGGTATACGAGAAGACCCGCATAGATGGCCGTCTGCGCCCCCGCACCAAACCGTGGCCGGATCGCCGCGTACGTGCAGACGAGGAGAATGCCGAACAGGAAATCGACGGCTATCCAGGTCCCAGCGACGGCGGGACTCGTCATCGCCGCCGCGTCCATGTTGTGCGCCGCCGCGAATGCCTCCCAGTCGGCAGCCAGGATGTATGTGTTCGTGACGAAATCGAATGCGTTCGCCACGAGCCCCGCCAGCAGACCGCCTGCCACGACTTTCCCGGTGTTGATTCCAGCCATCACGATCTCCTTTTCGTTGATAAGCGACGTGCTGTTATCGACTCCCCGCCTGCGCGCGCTCGGCCTGCACGCGCTTCGTGAAGTTCGCCTCCGCGTCATCCAGCATCCTGGTCCACCCCCCAGGTTCGAGCAGCGGATGCGGCCGCTCCCCCGCTTTCATGCGCTCGATCTTTCCGGCGAACAGCATCTGTGGATGCCCGGTGACGTAGATGTCGGGCGTCAGCATCTTCAGCTTGCGGAAGGTCCCCAGTGCGTCGTCGACGAGCGTGGGAAACCGCTGGTTGCCAATGACCTTGACTCCCGCGTTCGGTCCGCCGCAGCCGAAGATCGCCACCGCATACGTCTTCCCGGCGTCTGGCACTGACGTGGTCCATACCGTGCAGCCCGGTGTATGCCCCGGCGCCCAGACCGCGCGCAGTGTCGTGCCGCCGAGCGTGACCGTGTCACCGTCCTTGAGCTCGCGATCGACCTTCACCGCTTCCCATCCCTCGTCGCCGAGCGGGGAGATGTCCTTGCCTGCCGCGAGCGCCTCTGCGTCCTGCCGGATAGCCATGACCTGCGCGCCGGTCGCCTTCCTCATCGCGGCGTGACCGCCCACGTGATCGAAGTGCGCGTGGCTGGACAGCATGATTTTGATGTCCCGCAGGGTGAACCCCAGCTTCTGCACACCGGCGGTGATGACCGGCGTCATCTCTTTCGTCCCGGTATCGACCAGGATGTGCCCCTGCGGCGTCGTGATCAGATACGACGCGATGTTCTTGGCGCCGACGTAGTAAATATTGCCGATCAGGCGGAACGGTTCTTCGGGCTGGCTATAAGGGCCGTGGAACTGCGCGCGCTGCTCCGCGGTCAACAGTGACGTCTGGGCCTGAAGACCCGCCGCGCATGCCACGGACAGGATCGCGAGGACACGTACCAGGCGCATGATCGCCTCCTTGGGAGATGGGCGGGCGGATTGTAGCGCAAATCCCAAACCCCAAATCCCAAATCCCAAAACCCAACTTGGGATTTGGAACTTGGGATTTGGAACTTGGGATTTGGGATTTGGGATTTACCTACGCGTCCAGTCTCGTAGACGCGTAGGTTTGAGCGACGTGGATTTCGTCGAGAATTTCCTGCTCCGTGAGCACCCGTTGTGATGACTTCGCTCGGCGGAACACGCGGTCGACGACTTCTTCCGCCGGGGCGAAGCCGTGCTGTTCGAGCCAGAAGACGACGTTCGACTTCCCTGACAGAGGGCCGACCTCGATCTGCTGGACGCGGCCGACCATCTGCGCGGGGACGCCGGAGTACACCGCATCCATCAGCTCCGGGTCGTTCTTGCGAAACGCCTTCACGACCGCCGCGGCATGGACGCCGGTCGCGGTGCGAAAGGCATCGCGTCCGAACACCGGGTAGTTGTCTGGAATCGGTTCGCCAGTCGCGTCCGACACGGCGCGCACCAGGTCGTTGAGGCTGGTGAGGTCGCGCTCGATCCATCCCATAAGTACGAGGTTCACCATCAGCAGGTCCATCGGCGTGTTGCCGACCCGCTCGCCGATGCCGAGAATCGTGCCGTGCACGCGTGTGGCGCCCGCTTCGAGTGCGGCAAGACTGTTGATCGTCCCCATGTCACGGTCGCGGTGCCCGTGCCAGTCGATGCCGACATGGCCGCCCATGTCATCGATGATCTGCCTGGTGAATGCCACGACGGCACGTGCGCCTGCGGGGGTGGCATGACCTACGGTGTCGGCAATGCAGATTCGCGACGCCCCCGCTCGAATGGCGGTGGTGAACAGCTTACGCAGCGTCTCGGGGTCCGACCTGGTGGTGTCCTCGGTGACGTACATGACCTCCAGGCCGTGGTTGACGCCGAACGAGACTGCTTCTTCCGTGCACCTCTGCAGGTAGTCGACCGTCCAGTCCTCAGCGTAGCGGCGGATCGGACTGGACCCGATGAAGCAGCAGCATTCGATTGGCAGCCCGACGCGCTGCGACACCTCGACGATCGGCTGCACGTCGCTGACGACCGTCCGTGCCGCGCAGTTGGCGCGAATTTTCAGCTTCGAGTCGACGATCTCGCGCGCCAGACGCTCGACGTCCCGCACGACATGAGGTCCCGCGCCAGGCAGCCCGATATCAGCTGTGTCGACGCCGATCTGATCCAGCAGACGAAGGATGCCCAGCTTCTGCTCGATCGAAGGCGCACGCACCGACGGGGACTGCAGGCCGTCGCGCAGCGTCTCATCGTCGAGCATGACGATCGTCGGCGGTGCGACGGGCTCTTCACGATTCCAGTCGTATATGAGGCCCTTGTTCATCGCCGAACCCGCGCCACGGCGCCGGCCATGCCCAGACCAGCGACCAGTACCCCGCCGCCCCACAACAGCCCCTCATGCACGGACTCCTTGACCGCGGGACGCATGATCTCGTCAATGGTGACTGCCTGCCCCCGCCCCGCGAGCGCGTCCCGCTGCAGGGTCGCGTAACGCCGGGCGCCCGCCGCGGTGACGCGATCCTGGATGACGCAGAAGACGGCGAACGCCGCAAGCGCCGTAACCACCACGATCGCGCGGGGACGAACGGTCATCTGTCTCGATTATATGGCCGAGCAACTGTCGCACCGCGCGTCACGGGCCCGCACAGTCGCCGGTGGGCCTGCCTCTTGCTACCCGTGGTGCTGCCAGCAGTGTGAGTCAAACCAGGCGAGGAGTGCAGCCCATGAATATCCGAGAGATCATGACAAGTAACCCGCAATGCGTATCACCAGGCGACAGCATACAGAGCGCAGCCCGCATCATGCGCGACTGCGACACGGGCGCTGTACCTGTGGTCGATAACGGGCGTCCAGTCGGCATGATCACCGACCGCGACATCGTGATCCGCGCGGTCGCCGACGGCCAGCTCAACCGTCCGATCCGCGAAATCGTCACGACCGGTGTCGTGTGCGTGACTCCCGATATGTCGACGCGCGAGGCCGAAGAGCTGATGAGCGAGCACCAGATCCGACGGCTTCCGGTCGTCGAAAACGAACGGATTGTCGGTATCGTCTCGCTCGGCGATATCGCGGTGAAGGAAGCGAAGGACAAGCGTACGGGCGACACCCTGGAGCGCATCTCTGAAGGAGTCAAAGAGCGCGGGTAGTCAAGGCAAATCAAATCCCAAAGCCCAAATCCCAAAACCCAAATCAAAACATCCCAGTGTAGTTAGTTGGAATTTGGAACTTGGGATTTGGGATTTGGGACTTGGGATTTACGGCCGCAGGCCGACAGCCCACGCAATCAGCAAGGCCAGCAGAATCAGCACCACAATCGCGACGACGGGCATGCGCGACCGCCTCGGCCGCTCAAATAGCGGCCCCTGGGACGGTGGCTTCACCCGCGGCTCCGTCGTCGCGTTCCCGCATCGATAACAGATCAGCGCCTTATCGGCGATCTCGGTTCCACAATGTTTGCAGATCATCGTCGTCTACGGTCTACCGTGTACGGTCTACCGTCGGGTACGTACCTTGCTCGTTGTAATGTACTCCACGCAACGGTAGACGGTAGACCGTAGACCGTAGACGATCATGATTCCTCTCCGCGACATCGTCCCCTCGCGCACGACACCGATCGTCACCATCTCGCTCATCGTGGCTAACGTGCTTGTGTTCCTGTACGAGCTCACGCTCGGCCGCGCGGTGAACGACTTCACGCTGTACTTCGGCCTGGTGCCGGCGGCCTTCTCGTGGGTCGCTGTGTTCACCTCTATGTTCCTGCACGGCGGACTGTTTCACGTCGCGGGCAACATGCTCTATCTCTGGATCTTCGGCGACAACGTCGAAGACCGCATGGGCCACGGGCGATTCCTGGTGTTCTACCTGCTGTGCGGAACCGCCGCGGCGCTCGCGCAGACGATCACGGCGCCCGATTCAGTGGTGCCGATGGTCGGTGCCAGCGGCGCGATCGCCGGCGTCATGGGCGCCTATTTCGTCCTGTATCCGAAATCACGCATCGTTACGCTGGTGCCGCTCTTTTTCTTCTTTCAAATCATCGAGGTGCCGGCGATCTTCTTCCTCGGCATCTGGTTCCTGATGCAGTTTCTCAGTGGCGTGGGATCAATCGCTACCGCCACGTCGGGCACAGGTGGCATCGCGTTCTGGGCGCACGTGGCGGGATTTGTCGCGGGACTCAGCGGCGTGATCGTGTTTCGACGGCCGGAACGCCAGCGCGTCGAGTGGTGGCACGACGTGTGACTGGCTTACGCACCGCCTCGCGGTGACGGCTGCTGCTCGACGATCTTGAGCAGAAGCTCCTGGGCGGCCTCGAACGATGGTGCGATCTCGAGCGCCGACAACGCCTCACGCTTCGCGTCCACGGCCTGGCCAGCCATCAAATAGGCCTGCGCAAGATCGAAGTGAGCGGCCGCCTTGTCCGGCGGCTGCGAAGCGAGCGCGGCACGGAGCGCATGCACCGCGGCCGGTGCATCCTTCCGCTGCAGCGCCGCCCGGCCGACGATCGTCTGCGCGTGGGTATCGAACGGATCGACGTCGATGACGCGCTCATAGGCCGCTGCCGTTCGCGCAGCATCGCCAAGCGGTTCCAGGAGCTGGGCTCGCTTGCGCGCGAATTCGACTTCGTTCCCATCCACTTTGAGGAACGCGTCCAGCGCCTGGATGGCACGCGCCGTGTCGCCCTTCTCGATGGCGATCTTCGCAATGGCCACGTGTGGATTCTGCTCGCCGGTGAGCCCCGGGATCAGCTGGGCGGCCCGTTCGAGCTCGCGGATTGCGCCAGCGGTATCACCCGCCTTCTGCAGTGCCGCACCAAGACGCATGCGCACCCCGAAGCTTTCGGGATTCGACTGTGCCAGGGCCGTGATCTGTTCGACGCTGGCGTCCGCCGGAATTTCAATGCGCTTCATCGCCCGCCGCAGCGCCCCGAAGTCGCGGTCGAGGACTGCGTCGAAGCCCTCCTGGATCTGGTCGATCGAAACGCCGTACGCCTCCTTGAGCGCGGCCTCAGTATCGAGCCCCTTACCGTACGCCCGCAGCAGGACATTCATCTTCGCGGGCCCGTACGTCTTCATCAGATGATCGACCACGAGCGACGCCTGGTAGTAGGCGAGCACGATCATCTTCGGGTCCTGGAAGCCCTCGTTCAGATCCTTCAACTTCAGGATCTTGTCCTGCTCGAGCGCCTGCGCGAACGGCACGTGCGTCTCACGGCCCCAATCCGGCCTTGCGTGGCGCTCCTGCCACACGGAGATGCCCTCGGTGAGCCACCGGGGCACGCGGTTGTTCGACATCTGCAGCGTGATGACGTGCGTCAGCTCGTGCAGCAGCGTCTCCTGCCAGCTGAATTCGCCCGGTGGCCGCGCCTTCGGTGAATCGAGCGCCACGACGGTGCCGAAGCAGACGCCAAGCGCGCCGATCATGCCCGGCAATCCCATAATTCGCACGGCAAAATCGTCGTGCTTCGGAAACATCTCGATCAGGATCGGTCCCGCCGGCTTGAAATCCCATTGCTTCGACAGCGAGGCGAGCGCCTCCTTGGCGAACGGCACCGCGTACTCGCGCATCACGGCCGCTTCGTCAGGACTGAACTTCATGACGACGTCGCCGTCCCGGATCGTCTCGAACTTGTCGAGCGAATCCATCATCGAGAGCAGATTGTAGGTAACGACGTCGTAGGGGTCGCCTTTGAAGGCCCGTTCGAGCGACACGCGTGCCCCCGGCTCGTCGCCCGTGCGAAGCAGTTGCAGCCCCAGGGCCGCAGAGGCGCGTGGGCTGTCCGGGTCGAGCGCCACTGCGCGCTTCGAGAACTCAGCGGCCTCGATGTATTTGTAGTTGTGCGACGCGATCTCTCCCGCCAGGCGGTACACCTCCCCGTAACGCGGGTTGATCTTGAGAATCTCCGCGACCTGCGCCTCGAAGTCGCCGGTTCGCGCTTCGAGAAATGCGATCGAGGCGTCGAGCGAGCGCGCCTCCAGGCTGTTCGGATTCACGTCGAGCGCCTTGCGAAGCGACGCCTTCGCCTCGTCGCGCTTGCTTTCGTCGAGGGCCACCTCGGCTCCAAGCACGTACGCGGGGACGTAGCTCGAATTCGCCTTGAGCACCTCTTCCAGTATCTGGCGCGCGGCGGGCGGATCCTGGTCCGTCATCAGGCGCGCCATGCCGACTTTCGCGCGGACGTTGTCCGGCTCGGTCTTGAGCGCGGCCTGAAATGATTTGCCGGCGTCGGAGCGATTGTATTTTTCCGCAAACAGTTCGCCCCACCCGACATTCATCGCCACGTTGTCGGGCGCGATACGGCTCGCGTCACGAAAATCCGCGTTCGCGTCCTGGAACCGCCCGAGCGCACGTTCAGCTTCGCCAAGCCGGACGAAATCGGCCGCAGTTGTCTGCGGGCTCGTGGCAATCAGACGTTCGAGGGTGCGCGTGCCTTCGGCGCGCTTTCCGAGATATAGCTGAAGGCGGCCCAGCTCGAGCGCTGCGTCGCTTCCAGGAGCGGAACCGGCAGACGCGGCAAGTAGTTTTTCCGCATCAGCGTAACGCCCGTGATCGATGTCGATACGCGCACGCAGGGCAATCGCCCGAGGATCATTCGACGATCCGACCAGCCGAGCAACCTGGTCGTACTGTCCGAGATTTAGAGCCTTACCGGCTGCGTCAAATGGGGAATCCGCTGCCGGTCGCGTCTGAGCGCGAAGGAAGGCCGCGATGACCACCAGCAGGATACACGCGACGAGAAGCTGACCGGCCAACCTGACTGTCCCACGTCGTCCGCCTCGAGCTGCTTTTGTCATCGAATTAGGGTAAGTATATTTCACTGTTTGGCAACCCGCGCCGCCTGAAATTGCAAGTCAAACGCCACCCCGGCCGAGGGCTCTCTCCTCCACCGCGATCCTTTTCCTGACCAGTCCCCCGAACGTCATCAATGAGATCGCCCCGGTGAATGGGGCGCCGACAACCATCCCGAATCCCACGATTTCGCCGAAGACGGCGAGGTAATTCGGATGCCGCACCCACGCATACGGACCGCTCGTCACGAGCGGAGCATCGGGCGGTACAAGGACGCGATACGTCCAGCGCGGGCCGAGCGTTGAGATCGCCCAGAACTTGAAGGCCTTGGCGACGAGAAACACCAGGACACCCGCGGCTGTTATCGCCCGCGACGGCCCGGCGACGGCGCCTTCGATCGCCATCGCCACGAACATCATCGGGTACGCCCACGCCAGCACACGGTACACGTCGCCAGCCGGCTCGATCGCACCGCGCCGGCGGAGTGTCTTCTCGTTGGAACGCGACAGAATCAGCTCGCCAAGCATCAGGCCCAGCGCTGCAGCGAGCGACACGATCGAGAGGATGACGTCAGGACGCAACGTCGGGGACGAGATTCAAGTCACCCGCCACCCGAACGAGCAGGCGGACCGGAGCGCTCCACTGCTGCGCGACTCGAGCCGCCGCTCCGACGGCGCGCGGGGAATTCACCAGCGCTCGAAGGCCTCGGTTGATGCGCCACTTCGAACCGAACTCCCGGGCGCGCGCGGCCCAGAGGCTGTCGCACGCGGGCGACCCGGAAGACAACTCCCTGAGTGCGGCCTCCGCCGCCAGCTCGCCGCCGCGCAGCGCGAACCGCAGTCCATCTCCCGTCATCGGATCGATGAAACCCGCCGCATCGCCCGCCAGCAGCAGTCCCGGGTACCCGGCGGTAACGGCGTCAACCGCCAGCGGACCAAGGGAGGTGACGTCGGAGACCTGGCGAGCGCGCACAAAACGGTCGCGGAGCATCGGATCGTCGCTTACCGCTGCCGCAACGAGGCCATCCGCGTTGACCCGCTGCGCGCGGAACATGTTCTTGAGATCGCGGACGACGCAGACGTTGGTGACGCCGCCGGGTAGCGGCGCGATCCCGACATAGCCGTCGGCGCGGATGTGCATCTCCCCATGCGTGGCCATGCCCTCAACATCGACGAAGTACGCGCCGAAAGCCCACCGCTTTGGCTTCGGCGCGTATTTGGTCAGACCCATCCCGAAGGCAATCCTCGAATGGCGGCCATCGGCGGCAATGACCACACGCGCGTGAACATCGTGATCGTTGCCGCTGGCGGCAACGCGTACGCCAATGACACGCGCGCTGTCGGTCGTGATCAGCGGGGCGCGGACGATGATCCCGCTCTCAAACCTGGCACCGGCGCTGGTGGCCGCTTCGACGAGCATGACATCCAGGTCCCGCCGTGTGAGCGCCGCGCCTCGGAGGCCGTGTGGATAGTCAGCAGACACTGTCGCCCCGCGCGGCCCGGTGACGTTCATGCCGGTGATGGCCAGCGCGCGCTGCCGCACAGGACCGGCAATGCGCAGGCGATCGAGGATCGAGAGCGTCCCGGGATTGAGCGTGTCGCCGCACAGCTTGTCGCGAGGGAAACGGGCGCGGTCGACGAGCCGCACGCGGACGCCAGCACGGGCAAGTACAAGCGCCGCAACACTGCCGGCGGGGCCAGCGCCGACAATCAATACGTCGGGCGTCACCGGACGCGTCCGAGCACCAGCGCGCTGTTCTTGGACCCGAAGCCGAGACAGTTACAAAGCGCGGCGTCGATATCAGCGGCGCGGGCCGTGTTGGGAATGAAGTCCATGTCGCAGTCAGGATCGGGCTCGTCGAGATTGATCGTCGGTGGCAGGATGCCGTGGCGCATTCCCATCGCGGTGGCCGCGACCCCCGCTGCCCCGCTCGCGCCTTGCGGATGGCCAATCATCGATTTCGTCGACGATCCGGGCACGCGATCCGCGTGTTCGCCGAACACGCGGCGGACGCAGCGCGATTCGATCGTGTCGTTGAGCTGCGTCGACGTGCCATGGTAATTGACGTAGCCGATCTCCTCCGGCCGCCGGTGCGCGCGATCGATCGCCATCTCGATACACCGGACGATCTCGTCGCCGTCCGGATCCATCTGCACCCGGTGATAGGCGTCGCAGGTCGAGCCGTATCCCTCGACGCGGGCGTACGGGCGGACGCCGCGTGCCAGCGCGCGCTCCTCGCGCTCGAGGACGAACATCCACGCTCCTTCGCCGAGGACGAAGCCGTCCCGACCGCGATCGAACGGCCGTGAGGCGGTCTCCGGACGGTCGTTGTACCGGGTCGACACCGCGCGCATGCGAGAGAAACCGAAGATCATACCCGGCAACACGCATCCATCCGTACCGCCCGACAACAGCACGTCGTACTCGCCGGCACGAATAAGCGACGCAGCGTAGCCAAGGGCGTCGGTGGAGCTCGTGCACCCGCACGAGAGGACGTGGCTGATCCCGCGAAGGCCAAGGGAAATCGAGATTTCACTCGACACCATCCCGCAGATGCCGACGGCGATTGCGTAAGGCGTCACATGACGGCCGCCCGACGTGAAGAAATCCTCGTATTGCTTTTCGCCGATATCGATCCCGCCGCCGCCGCTGCCGATGAGTACCCCGCTGCCGGCCAGGCCGGCGCGCAGCCCTGCATCGTGCCACGCCTCGCGAGCGGCCACGACGCCGAACAGTGCCGCCCGCGAATAGCGTTTCGGGTCGGCGCGCCCTTCAGATTCGTCGTCTCCCTCGAGCGCGACGGCGGATTCAATCGATACCGGAGGGACTGCCGCGGCCACGCGGCACGGATAGGTCGATGCGTCAAACTGGGTGATCGCGCGCGTGCCGCTGACGCCGCGGCTGACGTTTCGCCAGAAGCACTCGCGTCCTGCGCCGAACGGCGAGACAACGCCGATCCCGCTGATCACGACCCGCGGCACGCCGTTGACCGGCATGGCGTCACTATAATACGGGTCGTGCGACAGACCGGGGCCATACCTCCGCGCTTTGCGCGCCTGCTCGCGCTGGGTGGCCTGTTCTTCTTCGTCGACTCTCTCCTCTATTTCGTCTACCGGTACATCGTGGTCTTCGGGCGCGAAACCGTCGGCCCGATCAGCTATCGCGCAATTGCCGCGGACGTGGTGATTTTCAGCGTCTTCGCGCTGCATCACAGCCTGTTCGCTCGCGACGTGTTCCGTAAACTGATTACGCGTCTCGTCGGCACGCTCGAACGATCGGTCTATGTCTGGATCGCCAGCGCTTTGTTCATCGCAGTATGTGCGCTGTGGCGCCCCGTGGCTGGCGCCGCGTGGCGTGTCGATCAACCCGTCCTGGCGTGGTGCATCGTCGCCGCGCAGATCGTGGGGGGCTGGCTGGCGCTACGGAGCGCGTTTCTCATCGACATCCGCGAATTGTCCGGCTTGAAGCAGCTCGACACTGACGCTCGGCGGGTGCAAAAGGACCCGCCCTCCGTGCCGCCGATCGAATTCAAAACCCGCGGCCCTTATGGCTGGGTGCGGCATCCCATCTACTCCGGCTGGTTCCTCATCGTTTTTGCCGTGCCGGTGATGACGCTGACGAGGCTCGTGTTCGCGGTGACGAGCAGCGCCTACCTGCTGATCGCCATCCCGTTCGAAGAGCGCTCGCTCCGCCGTTCTTCACAGGGCACGTACGACCAGTACATGCGCGAGGTCCGATGGAGGCTGGTTCCACGCCTGTTCTGACAGACGCCCGTGAAGCCGTCGCTGCTTCGCGGTCGCATCACTGACGCTCGAGTCCGGTCTTGTGGTGGGCGGCTGTGGCTTTTTGGCGCCTACGCTGCAGGGCCCCGCGGAATCTCGCGCGGAGGGATGTCGCCGACGTCGTGGTCATGTCGGCGACGACCGACATGAATCGCGCCGAGCTGGCGCGCATCCCGCTGCGACTGCGTGCGCCGGCGATGCTGACGCCGCTCGAGGCGGCGGTGGTGAGCGAACGCGCCTACATCATAACGCTGGTACGTGACCGCGGCGCGCGTCTCGATGCCGCCACGCTTCGCCGGCTGCGCTACATCGCGCAGTCGCGAAAGGATCGCGGAACAATCGCGAGGGTGTGCCGATTCCTTATTGATCTTCCTGATCTTCGAATTCATCCACCTGCGGCAGCCCCTCCAGCTCCTCGAGGAACACTAGGGCGCGATGAGATGGAATCTCGAAGCGCTTGCCACACGTCTTACAGGTAACGTCGTCATCAATGCGGACGAGATGGTCCTTCACCTTGTCGAACATCGCGCGATCGCGCGCGTCGGCGCCACCGGGAACGTGCGGTTTCTTCGTGCGCCGCATCCAGCGGATGCTGTAGTCGTTGGTCCGGCGGCATCGAGGGCACTGAAAACGCGCCGGCCGCTGTTCAGGTTTCTCGGTGAAAAACTGTCGCTCGTCCATTGGCTGACCTTCTGTCTGCGATTTGAGTATTTCAAAAGCGCCCTATCACGATAGACTGGAACGGTCACAGCTGCCGCACTCGGGCTCCGGCTCGGCCGCAGTTGGCTCAATGGCCGAACCAACACTGCCGACGCTCCCTTCCGAGCTTCCCGTTCTGCCGCTCCGCCGCACCGTCGCGTTTCCGCTGACGCTGCAGCCGCTTGCGGTCAATCGGCAGGTCTCTATCGAGTCCGTCAACCGCGCATTGGGATCCGATCGGCTCGTGCTGCTCCTGCTGCAGCACAGCGAGGCGGACGATCCGCACCCGGAAGATGTGCACCACGTCGGCACGGTCGGCATCGTCCGCCAGATGGCGAAGGCCGGCGCCGGCATCAACATCATCATTGAAGGGATCGCCCGCGTCCGCGCGGACGTGGTCACGCGCACCGGCACCTCGATGCGCGCGCAGATCACGCCGATGCCCGAGACGGTCGAGCGCACGCTCGAGGTCGAAGCGCACATGCGCCGCGTCCAGGATCTGATCGAAAAAGCCATGGGGCTGGCTACCGGCCTCTCCGAAGAGCTGCGCGGCGTCGTCATGAACATCGACGATCCGCTGCGGCTCATCTACGTCCTCGCGACGCTCATCGACATGAGGCCAGAGGACAAGCAGGCGCTCCTCGAGGAACACAGCGTCCTGAAGAAGCTGGAAGCGGTCGAAGCGGCGCTCACGCGCGAGATCTCCCTGCTGGAGATGAAGACCAAGATCGAATCGCAGGCGCAGCAGGAGATGACCGACGCGCAGCGCCAGTACTACCTGCGCCAGCAGATGAAGGCGATCCAGCAGGAGCTCGGCGAGGGCGAAGGCAACGAGCTCGTGGAGCTGCGGACGCGCATCGAAGACGCCAAGCTGCCAGAGGCGGTCCACGCGGTCGCCATGCGGGAGGTCGACCGCCTTGCGAGGATGACCGCCGCGTCGCCTGAATACCAGATGCTGCGGACCTACATCGACTGGCTCCTCGATGTGCCGTGGTCCGTCACGACGCCCGACAGGCTCGATCCCGTCGAGGCGCGGCGGGTGCTGGACGAGGATCACTACGATCTCGACAAGGTCAAGGAACGCATCGTCGAATACCTGGCTGTCCGGAAGCTGAAAGGCGACATGAAGGGGCCGATCCTCTGCTTCGTCGGCCCTCCGGGCGTGGGCAAGACCTCGCTTGGGCAGTCGATCGCGCGGGCGATGGAACGCAAGTTTGTCCGGATCTCACTCGGCGGCGTGCGCGACGAAGCGGAAATCCGCGGACACCGGCGCACCTACATCGGTTCAATCCCCGGGAGGATCGTCCAGGCGCTGAAACAGGCCGGGTCGATGAACCCGGTGTTCATGCTGGACGAGATCGACAAGGTATCAGCCGGCGGGTACCAGGGCGATCCGTCGGCCGCGCTGCTCGAAGTGCTCGATCCGGCGCAGAACCATTCGTTCCGCGATCACTACCTGGAGATTCCGGTCGATCTCTCGAAGGTGCTGTTCATCGCAACTTCAAACCAGCTGAGCACCGTCCACCCGGCGCTCCTCGATCGCATGGAGATCATCTCGCTCACCGGGTATACGGAGGAGGAGAAGGTCCACATCGCGCGGCGCTACCTGCTGCCGCGGCAGGAAGCCGAGCACGGCTTGCCCCCCGGAGCTCTGGAGATTACCGACGCTGCCTTGCGGGTCGTCATCTCCGAGTACACGCGCGAAGCCGGCGTTCGCAGCCTGGAACGGCAGCTTGGCGCCCTGGCGCGGAAGGTCGCCGCCAGGATTGCGTCGCGGCCGGCGGACGCCGGCCCGCCGGACAAGACCATCATTGACGGCGACCAGGTGGACGACTATCTCGGGCCTGCCCGCTTCAGGAAAGAGGTGGCTTTTCGCGTGTCACGGCCCGGCGTCGCCACGGGCGTGGCCTGGACCGAGACGGGCGGCGACGTGCTTTTCATCGAAGCGACCTTGCTTCCGGGCGGAAACCAGAACATCATTCTCACGGGTCAGCTCGGCAACGTGATGCAGGAGTCGGCCCGCGCGGCCCTCAGCCACATCCGGTCGCGCGCCGAGGAGCTCGGGATCTCGGGCGATTTCCTGGCGAAGAACGATCTTCACATCCACGTTCCTGCGGGCGCGATCCCGAAAGACGGGCCGTCAGCCGGCGTCACCATGGCTACGGCGATCCTGTCGGCGGCGCGGAACCAGCCGGTGCGAAAGGACGTGGCGATGACCGGAGAGATCACGCTGAGCGGCCTGGTGCTTCCCGTGGGGGGCATTCGTGAGAAGGCGCTTGCCGCACGGCGGTTCGGAATCAAGACGTTCATTCTGCCGGCACTCAACGAGCCTGATCTCGCGGAGCTGCCTGAGGAACTCCGGCGCGACATGACCTTCGTGCCGGCGGAAACGCTCGACCAGGTAATCAAGGTCGCATTCGAGGAGACAGTTGTCACTCCTATCCAATCAGCTCAAACGGGCCGCTAGAATGCCCGTCGACACGGTTAAGTAAATTGCCGGCAGCAATCGTCTTCTACGTCTCCGGCCACGGCTTCGGTCACGCCTCACGGACCATCGAAGTCATCAACGCGATCCTGGTCAAGCGACCCGAAACACGCATCGGCGTCAGGACGGCCGCACCGAGGTGGCTCTTTGACCTGACCGTCAAGGGCAAGGTCACGTTCAGCACGCTCGAGTCCGACACCGGCGTTGTGCAGGTGGACTCGTTGACGCTGGACGAAGCCGACTCGATCCGCCGCGCGTCGGCGTTCCACAGCGATCTCGTGACGCGCGCGGCAAGCGAGACGCGCGTGCTGCGCGAGCTTGGTGCGGGGCTGATCGTCGGCGACATCCCGCCGCTGGCGTTTGCCGTCGGTGGCGCAGCCGGCATCCCGTCGATCGGATTGGGCAATTTCACGTGGGACTGGATATACGCGGATTACCCGCGCGTCCGGCTTGCGCCGTCGCTCCTCCCGGCGATCCGAACCGCATACGGGAAAGCGTCGATGGCGTTACGGCTGCCGATGTCCGGCGGGTTCGAGAGCTTCTCGAACGTCAAGGACATCCCGTTCATCGCGCGGCACGCGACGCGAACCCGCGAAGAGGTCTGCAAGCTGCTCAAGCTGCCGGCGGACAAGCCGATTGTGCTCGCCTCGTTCGGCGGCTACGGGATACCCGGGCTCGAGACAGACGCGCTGGCGAAGTTCAAGAAATACACCGTGATCACCACGGCGAACCTTCCTCTGGGCCGCACCCGCAAGGAGATGCCAACCGCCGAACGTAAGGGATCGTTCATCAGCGTGAATGAGGAGGCGATGTACGACGCTGGTGTGCGTTACGAGGATCTGGTCGGAGCGGCCGAGGTCGTCGTCACCAAGCCGGGCTACGGGATCATCTCGGAGGCGATCGCGAACGACGCCGCGGTGCTCTATACCTCCCGCGGCCACTTCCCCGAATACGACGTACTGGTCGCGGAGATGCCGAAGTACGTGCGCAACGCCTTCATCGGCCACGACGATCTGTTTGCCGGGAAGTGGGAATTGCACTTAGACAAGCTGCTGGCGCAGCCGAAGGTCAAGAAGAAGCCCGAGACCAACGGCGCCGATGTAGCGGCCGATATTCTGCTGAAGGCGCTCGACAAGCCGCCGAAGAAACCGAGGGGAAGGCCGAAGGTGAAGGTGTGAACACCAGAACTGAGAACCGCGGTTCACTCTTCTGAGTTCACGGTTCTCAGTTCGTGTTCAGGTTCGGTTCAGTGTTCGCGGTTCACGTTCGATGTTCGGCGTCAGCTCCTGTACGCAAGAGCGGCGGCCGCCGGGCCGCCGCGAACTTCGAACATCGAACTGTGAATCTGAACACCGAACCGAACCTGAACACGAACCGAGAAGAGAGAACGAAGAAGCGTGAACGATGCGTTCTCGACGTCTAGTCTTTCCTACATGTCACCAGCGACCAGATTCTCGGGAAGTTCACTTTCTCAATCGAGATAGGCTGAAGATCCGCCTGGGCGAGGAAGCCCGGGAGATCCAGGTCCGATTTGAAGCCGACGTGAACCGTGAACGGCGACATCGCCCGCTCGATGCGCGAGAGGATCGGATTCGCGCTCCGGAAATGATTCAGGACGATGATCTTTCCGCCCGGCCGGCAGACGCGGCGCATTTCCTTCACGACCTGCACGGGATCCGGGACGACGCTGATCAGGTATGGCGCGTAGACGATGTCGAACGAGTCGTCCGCGAACATCAGGTGCGACGCATCCATCTCGAGCAGGCGGATGTTGCGCAGCCTCTTCTGCTGCACGCGGTCGCGCGCCTTCTCGAGCATCTGCGACGAGAGGTCGATGCCGGTGACGTGGCAGTTCCGCGGATAGAGCGACGTGTTGATTCCAGTGCCGACGCCGACCTCGAGAATGCGATCGTCCGGCGCAATACCCATGCGTTCGATCGCGACCAGCCGGCCGTGGTGCAGGGTCGGGCCGAACCACAGATCGTACCAACTTGCTTGCTTCTCGTACACCCGCGCGACGAAATCGGTCTCCACAGCGGTCACCGACAGTGCGCGAGTCGCAACGTCGGATCCGAAATCGTCGTTCTCATGGTCGAACAGCATGCTGAAGGCCTCCGGGATGGGGCGGCTGTCCGACTCGGACGCGTCGTGCTGAGCGTCCACCGGCAGCAAAGCGGACTGACCGGGACTATAGCGTTCTCAGCCGAAGCGAACAAGCCCCGAATTACACGACGCCATCCAACACCGCGAGCGCGACCTCAATTCGCCCGCCGGGTGCCGAGACATGCACGCCCTGCACCATCCCTTGGATCGCCAGCAATGTCTCTCGTGCAATCGCAATTCCCTGAGCGGTCGCGGCGGCGCCTTCCTCTGCAGTTCGCATCCGCTCGAGCACGGCTTCGGGCACGAGCACTCCGGGCACCTCGTTGGCCATGAACTCCGCGTTCAACACGCTTTCGAACGGCCAGAGGCCCGCGAGGATCGGAATCCCGGCCGGCGCAATCCGCTTGTGCAGGCGCTCGAACGTCGCCGGGTCGAACACGGGCCGTGTAATCACGAACTCGGCGCCCGCTTCGACCTTGTATTCGAAGCGGCGGACTTCCGAATCGAGATTCTCGGCGCCAGGATTGATCATCACGCCGACATGAAAGCCTGTCGGTGCGCCGATCGCCTGGCCGCCGATGTCCAGGCCACGATTGAGACGCGAGATGACGTTGGTGAGACCGACGGAGTCGACGTCGAACACCCCCGTCGCGTCCGGGTAGTCGCCGACCATGCGCGCGTGCCCCGTAACGACCACCAGGTTGCGAACGCCCATCGCGTGGGCGCCGAGCAGGTCCGACTGCATGCCGAGGAGGTTGCGGTCGCGACACGAGTACTGCAGCACGGTCTCGATGCCGGCCCGCTGCTGCACCAGCACCGCGAGCGACAGTGCGCTCATGCGCGGACCGCGTGGGCCATCGGGAATGCTGATCACGTCGATGCCCCGAATCTTCAGCGCGCGAGCCTGGTCGACGAGGTCGTCACCGACGTGTCCTTTCGGCGGCAGCAGCTGGATGACTGTCGCAAAGCGCCCTGCGGCAAGCGCCGCGCCGAGCTGCGACTTCTCCGCTCGCGGCACGATGGAGACCGTCGGCAGGTCCGAAATGCCGGGCGGCGAGTCCGACGGAACCCCCGGGCGGGTCCTATCGGATCCGGCCGCCGTCGCCTGTTTGATTGCCGCCTTCATCTGACGAATGTGCTCCGGCGTGGTACCGCAGCATCCGCCCACCAGCCGCACGCCCTGGAGCACGAAGCGCCGCGCGTACGACGCCATGTACTCGGGCGATGAGAGATAGATGTTGCGCCCCTCGATGTCACGCGGCCGCCCTGCGTTCGGCTGCGCCGAGAGCCGCGCGCGGGTGATCGACGCAATCCGCTCGACGGTCTCGAGCATGTGCGCGGGTCCGATACTGCAGTTGACCCCTATGACGTCGGCTCCGTACTTCTCCAGTTGCGGCGCAAATTGCTCCGGTGGCGTGCCATCCAGGGTGTTCCCGTCGTCTTCGATGGTCATCTGCGCCACGATCGGCAGCGTGCTCACGCTTCGAACAGCGGCGATTGCGGCCCCGCATTCATTCAGGTCACGGAAGGTTTCGAGGATGAACAGGTCCACCCCGCCTTCGAGCAACGCCTCCGCCTGCTCGCGGAAGTACGACTGCGCCTCGTCGGTCCCCATCTTTCCCCATGGCTCGATGCGCACGCCGAGGGGACCGATTGCGCCGGCGACGAACGCTTGCTCGCGAGACGCCTTGCGCGCGATGCGGACCCCCTCGACGTTGATCTCGCGTACACGGTCCCCGAGGCCGAAGCCTCGCAGCTTGATCCGGTTGGCGCCGAAAGTGTTGGTTTCGAGCACGTCGGCACCCGCCCGCGCGTAATCCTGGTGGATCTCCGCGACGGTATCGGCCGACATCAGGTTGAGCGAGTCGAAGCAGCGGTTGATGAAGACACCCTTGGCGTACAGCATCGTCCCCATCGCGCCGTCGCAGACGAGCACGCGTTCATCGAGCGCTTCCAGAAACGGTTTCATTCATCTCCCGGCAGGTCTGAAGGGACCCGCCCTACCGGCTCACTGGTCAATCTTCGTGTATTCCAAAGTGTCCGCGTCGATCAGCAGGTACGACCGGTTGATGCGATCGATACAGACGGACGGTACGCCATCGCGCACGGTCTCGACGAACCGATGGTGATGCCCGCACAGATGCAGCCGCGGCTTCATCGTCGCCAGCACGTCGTTGATTGCCGGCTTACCGGCATCGCGCCGCCGCGGCCTCGATCCTTCGCCGGGTTCGTCGACGATGATGAACGGCCGGGCGGCCTCGTGGGTCATCAGGATGTCGACGCCGCTCACGCGTTTGCATGCCTCGACCTCCTCCCGCACGAAATGCCGCCGCTTGTCGTCGCTGGGCCGGTGCGGGAGCTTCGCGGCGGACGTCTCGAACCAGGTCGGCGCATACGTCCCGCCCAGGCCCGCGACGTTCAGCCCTCCGACGTTCCGCGCCGTGCCGTTCGGGATGTAGTGCAGGTTGGCCACCTGATCGCGCCCCGCCTCCCATTCCGCGATGCGGTCGAAGTTCTCGTTGTTGCCCTTGATCCAGTAAACGGGCGCGGGCGGTTCGGGATACACGCCGCTCCGGCTTGCCACGTCACCGACGCACAGCCAGAACCGCACGTCAGGATGACGATCCATGGCGCGGCGCATGGCGTCGAAGTTTCCGTGGATATCGGCGAGGGCGCCGACCAGCATTCGTCAGCGCGCGGCGGTCGCCGGCGGTTTCGCGTCCGCCGCCGCCGGCACGAGAAGGTCGGCTTTGTCCCAGATGAAGTCGTCCTTGCTGTAGACCGCCAGCTCGTAGTCCTTGCCCATGAAGATCGCCGACACCGGGCACGCTTCCTCGCAGTAGCCGCAGAAGATGCAGCGCGTCTTGTGGATCTGATACACCGACGCGTAGCGCGGTCCCGCCATCACGGTGCCGTCGTTCTCCGCCGCTTCGAGATAGATCGCATCCGCCGGGCACGCCACGGAACACAGACCGCACGCGACGCACTTCTCGAGGCCGTTCTCATCACGCATCAGCACCTGCTTACCGCGGTATTTCGGGAACATCGGCACCTTCTGGTACGGATAATTCACCGTCACCTTCGGCTTGAACATGTGGCGGAACGTCGTCACGAACCCCGTAATCAGCGGACCAATCATCCAGTGATCATAGTCTGAGCAATTGCCAATTCCCAACCTCCAACTCCCAAGTCGTTCCGAAAGCGGGGCATTTCGCGCCTTGGGAGTTGGGCGTTGGTGGTTGGGAGTTGACGGGCGCAACGTAAAATAAGCCGTGCTCGAAGGCGCCCGCTTTCTCTCGGCCGACCAGTTCCTTCTGACGACGCTTGTCGTCAAGCTCGCCGTCATGGCGGTGCTTGCGACGATGCTCGCCCGATATCACAGGTTCAGGCACATCCTGATCTTCGAGCGCCGTGGATGGAACGATCGGTTGGTGTTCACGGCGGCCTTCGGCATCCCGCTGATGGCGGGCGTCGCCGCGCGCCTTCTTCTCAGCTACAAAGCGGCCGACCTCACCCTCGAAGGCGCGTTCCTCGCGGGACTGATTGCAGGGCCTTACGCGGGCGCACTCGTGGGTGTGCTCGTGGGAACGCCCGCGCTGATTGCTGGCGAGTTCATCGCGGTGCCGTTCGCCATCGGCTGCGGCTTTGCGGGTGGCGGCCTCCGCGAAGCCTGCCCGAAGGAGACGATCTGGCAATTCACTCCATTCGTGTTCATGGACCTTTACAAGCACGTGTGGCGGATGGTCCGGAAGCTTGGAGTGAGCTGGCAGCTGGCGTTGCTGATCGCGCCGGTCGCGCTCGAGCTCCTTCGACAGACGCTGGGCGCGCGCTTCGGTGTGAACCGGCTGTTCTATCCCGGCGCCGATCTCGGGTCTCCGTCACCGGGGATGATGCTGCTGGTCATTCTGGCGACGGTGCTCGCGGTGGCGACGCCGATCAAGATCTGGAACAGCGCCCGGATCGAGCATCGCCTCCAGGAACAGGAAAAGCTCCTCCTCGCAGCCAAGATCGAGGCGCTCAAGAGCCAGATCAACCCGCACTTCCTGTTCAACACACTCACGTCGATCTCGTCGCTCATCCGTTCGCAGCCCGAGACGGCGCGAACGTTGATCAACAAGCTGTCAGGGCTTCTTCGCCGGCTGCTGCGCAGCCATGAACATTTCGTGACGCTCCGCGAAGAACTCGAATCAATTGACGAATACCTCGACATTGAAGTCGTGAGATTCGGACCAAAGCTGCGCGTCCGCAAGGAGATCGGTCCCGACACCATCGACGTGGTCGTGCCCAGCATGATCCTCCAGCCGCTCGTCGAGAACTCGATCAAGCACGGACTCTCGCGCAAAGTCGGCATCGGTACCATCGTCATCCGCAGCTGGCGAGAGAACCAGCGCGTCGTGATCGAAGTCGAAGACGATGGGATGGGATTCATGATGGACAGGCTCGATCAGCCCATGGCCAGCGGCATCGGCCTGGCAAATGTCCGTGAACGCCTCCGTGTCATCTTCGGGGCGACCTACCAACTCCGGCTCGCGAGCGAGCCGGGCAAGGGCACGAAGGCGCGCATCGAGATTCCCGAATTGATGGCCGCGGAGCAAATCACAGCATGAGGGTGACGAATCTACGAATCTACGAATTGGTGGATTTGGAGTGCTCCAATCCACTCTCCATTCAATTTCGTAAGTTTCTGCATTCGTAAATTCGTCAATGCCAGGGATACGTGTATTGGTCGTCGACGACGAGCGGCTGGCGCGGGATGAGTTGTGCTTTCAGCTCGAGCAGTTGGGCAACGCCGAAATTGTCGCGCAGGCCGGGAACGGAATCGAAGCCCTCGCCGCCGTGGAACGTCACGAGCCCGACCTCGTGTTTCTCGACGTTCAGATGCCGGGTCTCACGGGATTCGAAGTGGCCCGGCGCCTTCTCCAGCGGGACGACGAGTCACCGGCGCTGATATTCGTTACCGCGTTCGACCAGCACGCCATCCAGGCTTTTGAGGTGAATGCCGTCGACTACCTTCTGAAACCGGTCGACGCCGCCCGGCTCGAACAGGCCATGCAGCGGGCGCGGCGCCGGTTGAGCGCTGAACGGACACCTGGCGGGGCCCCGCTGAACGATCAGCTCGAACGAATCGTAAAGATGATGTCGGGCCGCCCAATCCACCGGGAACAGGTCGCGGTCAAGGTTGGGGAGCGGTTCCTGCTTGTCCAAGCGGAGGACATCATCTATGCCTCGCTGGCCGACGAGTCGATTAACATAGTGACAGGACAGGTGACCGGTGCCTCGAATCACCGGACACTGGACGACTTGCAGGCGCGCCTCGACCCGGACGTCTTCTGGCGCGTGCACCGGTCGCACCTGGTCAACATTAACAAAATAAAGGAGATAGTCCCCTGGTTCAGCCGGAATTACATCCTGAGGATGAAGGACGCGAAGGGCACGGAGATCCCCGTGAGCCGATCCCAAACGAAGCGGCTGCGGGAATACCTGAAGCTGTAACGCCGCCGTCCTCCCCCGAGGCGTCCGCGTTCACGCTGAACGTGCCGATCGAGGCTGCGCTCGCGGCGCGATCGACGGAGGACGCTGCGCGGCCGTCCTCGGACGCCCGCGTCGAGGTCGACGACCGCGGCAGCGCGGCGATGATGCAGCAGATCAACGTCTGGCGCGACGAGCTCGTCGCGTGGTTCAAGACGCTGTTCTCGGCGGCCATCTACGCGACACTGATCGTGACGTTCGGGTTCCAGGTAGCGCGGGTTGAAGGTCAGAGCATGGCGCCGACTCTCGAGGACCAGGACCGGCTGATCGTCAACAAGTTCGTGTACCGGGTAAGCGCGCCGCGGCGCGGCGACATCGTGATGCTCTACTACCCGCTCAACCCCGATAAATCATTCGTCAAGCGGGTGATCGCCGAGGAAGGCGACACCGTCCGCATCGTCGACGGCCACGTGTACGTCAACGACGTGCCGATGCCCGATGGCTTCGTCGCTCCCGAATTCCGCAGCCATGACGATTTCGGACCCACCCCCGTACCTGAAGGCTATTACTTCGTGATGGGAGATCATCGGAACAACAGCTCGGACAGCCGCCACTGGGGTTTCGTGCCGAAGAAGTACATCATCGGCAAGGTACAGCTCCGCTGGTGGCCCATTCCTACCGCGCATGTCTTCTGAGCGCGGCTGAAATTCAAATGCAAAATTCAAAATGCAAACTTTGAACGGTTTGCATCAACGGGGTGAACGGCGTGACGTCTTCACCCCGTTGTTACGTACGGGTAGCGTTTGCATTTTGCATTTTGCATTTTGAATTGGCGGACCGTCATACTTCCGTAGTCCGCGTCCTCCGCCGCGTTCTTGTCCTAAACCTGGCCGTCGCCGCGGCCAAGATCGCGCTCGGGTATGTGACCGGCGCGGTGTCGATCCTGTCCGACGGCTTCCACTCGCTCACCGACGCGGCGTCCAATGTCGTCGCGCTCATCGGCGTCTCGGCCGCGCAGCGCCCGCCGGACGCCGACCATCCGTATGGCCATCGAAAGTACGAGACGATGGCGTCGCTCGCCATCCTCATCTTCATGATCGTCGTGCTCGTCCAGATTTTCGAGACTGCGATTGGGCGGCTGCGCACCGCGAGCATGCCGTCGGTACTGCCCGCGAGCGTGCTGCTCATGCTCGCGACACTCGGCGTGAACATGCTGGTGGTGCGCTACGAGTCGAAGGAAGGCCGACGGCTGAACAGTCAGATCCTCGGCGCGGACGCCAAGCACACCCAAAGCGACGTGTGGACGACGGGCGCAGTGCTGGCAGCGCTCTGCGGCGCGTGGCTCGGTTATCCGAGGCTCGATCCGTTCGCCGGCCTCGTCGTGGCGGTCTTTATCGGCCACGCGTGCTGGCAGATCGCGAGGGATGCCTCCGGCGTCCTGGCGGATCAGATCGTCATCGCGGAAGAAGGTATCCGGTCGGTGGTGGAGTCAACGCCTGGCGTTATCGGGTGCGAGAAGATTCGCACGCGCGGACCGGCTGATAGCGTGTTCGTCGATCTGCACCTCTGGATCGACGGGAACACCCCACTTGCTCAAGCCCATGCGATCTCGCACGTCGTCAAGGATCGGCTGATGGAACGCTTTCCCCAGATCGTCGACGTCGTCATCCATATCGAGCCGCCGCATTAGTAAATCCCAAATCCCAAATCCCAAGCTCCAGATCCCAAACACAAAATCTCAAGGCCCCAAGCTCAAAAGGAAAGCGCGTTGTGATTGGGGTTTGGACCTTGGGTTTTGGGATTTGGGATTTACCTAATAGCCTGCTTCCATGTCTACGAGGTTCAGCAGCGGCCCACCGCCTTCGAAGCGCCGGAGGTTTTCTGAGAAGAGGTTGACGACCGCCTCGAAGTGATCGGTGCGGAAGCCCGACGTGTGGGGCGTGATAATCACGTTCGGCATCGACCAGAACGCGCTGTCAGGAGGCAGCGGTTCGGTCGTGAACACGTCGAGCACGGCGCCGCCAAGCCTCCCCGACGTCAGCGCTTCTTCCAGCGCCGATTCATCCAAGAGCTGGCCTCGAGCGACATTGATTACCACCGCCCCGGGCTTCATCTTCCCAATGGCTGCCGCATTGAGAATCTGATTCGTCCCGGGCGTCCAGGGCGCGGCCAGGACGACGACATCGGCCTCTTCCAGCATGCGATCGACGTCGATGCGCGCCACGATTTGATCCACGCCGGCCGGCACATCACGGTCGGGGTTTCGCCGAAGCCCAATCACGCGCATTCCAAAGGCCTTTGCCCGCGCGGCAATCGCCTGCCCCAGTGTGCCCAGCCCGATAATCCCCATCGTCTTCCCCGCAATCAACCACGGCGATGCGTGGCCAATGAGCTCGTTCGGTAACCATGCGCGCTGCTCCTGCCGTCTCAGCGTCTGCGGCAGACGACGCGCCAGCGCGAGGAGACCGGCCATCACGTGCTCCGCGATTGGTGTGGATTGTATGCCTCGCGAGTTGGTGACGGTGATACCCCGGGAGGCGAGATCCGTCAGCGGAAACTGTCCGACGGCATGCGCCGAGCAATGCACCCACCGGAGCCGGGTGGCACGCGCCGCGGCTTCTTTTGAGAGGCCCAACGCGAACGCGACGTCGGCCTCGGGCGCCAGCGCCAGGTCCGAATCGCGATCGCGGGAATGAAGAAAGTCAATGTGTGGAAACCGCCTCCGGAGCTCCTCGACGTGTGTCGCGGGGATCGCCCAGGCAACGACACGATGGTGGATGGCGATGAGGACCTGCATGCGGTCTTAACCGCCGCGCCTGATGTACTGGCCGGATTTTCCCCCGGTTTTTTTCACCAGCCGGATGTCACCAATAACCATGGCTTTGTCGACGGCTTTGACCATGTCGTAGATCGTCAGCGCCGCCACTGAAACGGCAGTGAGCGCCTCCATCTCGACGCCCGTCTGCGCGCTCGTCCGGACACGCGCTTCGATCGTGTAGCCGCGCCGAGCGGGCGTCAACTCGACGCTGACATGGGTAAGTGGGAGCGGGTGACAGAGCGGGATGAGTGACGACGTCTGTTTCGCGGCCATGATGCCCGCCAGGCGGGCTGCCTGCAGCGGGTCCCCTTTCGCGACCTCGCCACGGCGAATCAGTCGTAGCGCTTCGGCGCTCATCGTGATCGCCCCGAGGGCGACGGCTTCGCGCGCGGTGACCGGCTTGGCGCCGACGTCGACCATCTTCACGCGTCCGCGCGTGTCGACATGGGTTAACGTCTGCGGCCGCGGCGCGGACCCTTGCCGTCGCGGCGCGGACCCTTCCGCCTCCGTCGCAGCTTCGGCGGACCGCCGAAGCGCGGAGCGCGAAGGCTGGTTGGGTCCGCGAACTTTAGTCACCGTTGTCACCCTGAGCCAGATAGAACGACAGGCTTTCGAGCGAGACCGTCAGATCGACGCTCTTGAGCTTCACATTGCTGGGGACGTGCAGCGCGCCCGGCGAGAAGTTGAGAATTCCCTTGATTCCCGCGGACACGACCTGGTCGACGACAGGCTGCGCGTGCGGAGCGGGCACCGCGACGACCGCGATGTCGAGCCGCTCGCGCCGGGCAATGCGCTTCAGGTCCTTGATGTCGTAGATGGGCACCCCACCGCGCGATTCATGACCGATCTTTTCGTTTGCCGCGTCGAACAGTGCCGCGATCTCGAACCCTTCCTGGCGAAAACCCGGATAGTCGGCCAGTGCCAGACCGAGGTTGCCGGCGCCCATGATGGCGACACGCAACCGGCGATCGAGGCCGAGGATCTGGCGAAGATGGCGCCGCAGCTCCTTGACGTAGTAGCCGACGCCGCGCACGCCGAACTCGCCGAAATAGGCGAGGTCTTTCCGGATCTGGGCCGCGTTCAAATGAAACTGCTCGGCGAGCGCTTGCGAGGAAATCGTCTCGACGCCGCTGACATCGAGCTCGTTGAGGCAGCGCAGGTAGATCGACAGCCGGTTCGTCGTGAGTTCCGAAACCTGATCCGGCGTTTGCCGCCGCTTGTTCGGCCGATTCACAAGGTTCAATGCTACCATCACGCGCCATGGCACATGCGACCATGCAACCGCCCGTCACGCCGCGCGAGGGGACGTTTCAGCCGTACGTTCCGGCCTCGGAATCACCCGCCGAGTTCACGATCAGAGCCGTGATCCTGGGATCGCTGTTCGGGCTGCTCTTCGGAGCGTCCACCGTATATCTGGGACTCCGCGCGGGGTTGACCGTGGCCGCTTCGATCCCGATCGCAGTGCTCGCGATCTCGGTGCTGAAGAAGCTGGGCGGCTCCACAATTCTCGAAAACAACATCGTCCAGACGATCGGCTCCGCCGGCGAGTCAATTGCCGGCGGTGTCGTCTTCACCGTGCCGGCGCTGATCTTTCTCGCGCCGGACGGCCCGGCTTATTTCAACTACGTCCAGATCACGATGTTGACGTTCGCGGGTGGCATCCTCGGCGTGTTGATGATGGTGCCTTTGCGCCGTGCGCTGATCGTCAAGGAACACGGCATCCTTCCCTTCCCGGAAGGGACCGCGTGCGCCGAAGTGCTCGTGGCGGGTGAGCGCGGAGGCAAACTTGCGGCGCTCGTCTTTGGAGGGCTTGGGGTCGGCGCCCTCTGGAAGGCGCTGTCGTGGATTCTCAACCTCTTCCGCACCGAAATCGGCTACTCGACGCCGCGCACGAGCCAGTTCCCGAACGCCACGCTCAACATCGACGTTTCTCCGGAATACCTTGGCGTCGGTTACGTCATCGGTCCGGCAATCGCAGGGACCATGTTCGCGGGAGGCGTGCTGTCGTGGCTCGTGCTGCTGCCGCTTTTGTCGATCCTCGGCGCGTACATCAACGTGCCATTTCCGCCGATTCATCCGAACTACGCGAACAATCCTGCGACGGGCCAGCCGTTCCTGATCTCCGAAATGGCGCCGGCGCAATTGTGGAGCGCCTACATCCGCTACATCGGAGCCGGTGCCGTGCTCGCCGCCGGCCTGATCACGCTAGGCCGCACGATTCCCACGATCGTCGCTTCCGCCCGTGAGGGTTTTCGGGGCTTCTCCGTGGCCGGTGGCATAGACACCAGGCTGCGCACCGAACGCGACATACCGATGGTTGCCGTCCTCGGCGGGTCGCTCCTGCTGGCGGTGTTTCTGACGGTAATCCCCAGCCTCCCGACGTATGGCAACGCACTTGCCGCCGTCCTGATCCTGATCTTCGGGTTCTTCTTTTCGACAGTGTCATCGCGCATCACCGGCCTGATTGGCACCTCGTCCAACCCGATCTCGGGCATGACGATCGCCACGCTCATCCTCACCTGCCTCCTCTTCGTCGCGCTCGGCTGGACTGGAGACATGTACTCGCCAATCGCGCTTGGCGTCGGCGCGATCGTGTGCATCGCCGCTGCGAACGCGGGCAACACGTCGCAGGATCTGAAGACGGGCTATATCGTCGGCGCGACGCCGCTGTACCAGCAGATCGGGCTGGTGATTGGCGTCATCGTTTCGGCGTCGGTCATCGGCCTCACCATCCTCTACCTCCACAATAACCTTGGGGGCATCGGATCGGCGAATCTCGCGGCGCCCCAGGCGACGCTGATGGCCACGATCATCAAGGGCCTTCTCAACCAGAACCTGCCCTGGGGACTGGTGCTGATCGGGATCTTCCTGTCACTGGCGCTGGAGCTGTGCGGAATCCGCTCGCTCTCGTTCGCGGTGGGGTCCTACCTCCCCATCGCAACCACGGCACCGATTTTTGCCGGTGGGCTGGTACGAGCCTGGGTTGAGAGCAAGACAGGGAAGGCGCAGGAATCTGAATTGAGCGCCGGCACATTGTTCAGCTCGGGCCTGATTGCCGGCGGTTCTATCGCCGGAATCCTTTTCGCTGTCCTCGTGGGGACAGGCACGGTAGGCCCGTTCCAGAGCATCGGCAACGCTGTCCCATTCCTCCACAGCGATGGCATCTCCGGGCAAATCGCGACCGCCTTCCTGTTTCTGGCGCTGGCGGTCATCGTCGCGCGCACGGCAATCCGCAAAGTAGAATGAGGACGTGAAGGTTCTCGGCACCTGGGCGCTCGCCGTTACGCTGGTCGCATCGACGACAGCGCAACCGGCATACGCCCAGGCCGCAGCGCGGCGCCTCACGACGATCGACGGTCTCCGCAGGTTCTCCAGCTACTTTCATCTCCAGAATGTCGTGCTGCGCGGCGAATTCGCGGAGGCCGGCAATCGCGTCGTGCTGCGCGGCGGAGACACCGAAATGCAGGTGATGCTGAACGACGTCACCGCCGCCGACGGCCCGGTGGAAGTGCGCGCGCAGCTGATTGACATCGGACGGCTCACAGCGACCGATCCCCGGCTCGCACGCTATGAGAATCGCCCGGACCCCGAACACTGGCCGATGCCCGGCGAAGAGCTCGTGCTGAGCGTGTCCAATGTCGCGAAGGCGGAACCGGTTGCGACACCGACGGTCCGCGCGCTGGCGCTCGAGCCGTGGCGCTTCGAGGGTCAATCGGTGACTGTCACCGGTCAATTCGGCGGGCGGAACCTGTTTGGCGACCTGCCCGCGTCGCCGGCTAAGACCAGGTACGACTTCGTGCTGCGGGGCACCGAGGGGGCCGTGTGGGTGACCGGGCTTCGACCCAAGGGTAAGGGGTTCGACTTGAACGTCGACGCGCGCGTCGATACCAGCCAGTGGCTTCAGATAACCGGTGCGGTCAAGCGCGAACGTGGCCTCATCGTGATGGAAGCGCGGACGATCGCGCCGTCGTCTGCGCCGGCAACACGGGTTGTCATCGACGAGCCGCCTCCACCGCCCAAGGAGCCAGGCGAGGTCGTATTCAGCTCCCCAACCGATGGCGAGACCAACGTGCCCGTGGCAGCGCCAATCCGCCTGCAGTTTTCACGCGGTATCGATCCGCCGACGCTGAGCAACCGACTGCGCGTCGGTTACGTTGGCGGCGATGCCCCGTCGTCAGGGGCCTCCGCCACGATCGAGGTCCAGCTGTCTTACAACGCAGGCACGCGAGCGGTGGAGCTGCGCCTTTCGGGGCCTCTTGACCCGTTCCGGACGGTGAAGGTGGAGCTGCTGGAAGGCGTGAGGACGTTCGACGGCGCGCCCATCAAGCCCTGGACGGTCACGTTTTCCCTCGGCGCGAACTAGGCGGGGCGTAAAGCCCCGCCCTACAAGTGTCCAATTTGTGCAATGTAGGGCGGCCCTTTACGGGCCGACAAATCAAGGAACAAGCTGGAATGCGGTGACCTGCTTCACCCCATCGAGCGTCGTCTCGATGGCGTATTCACCGGGCGCCAGGGCGGCCAGCGCCGCGTCCACGACAATCCAACGAAACTGATTCGTCGCATCCGGCCGGTCACTCACTTGCACCGGGATCTGAATCGGCTTGCCAAGGCGATCGAGCATCCGCGCGGTGGCAGTCGAGGTCGAACGCGTAGGCATCTCGACACGGATCCGGTCGCTGCGTGGGAACCGCGCATCGGCCGTCATCAGATACCGTGGACCCGTTGATGGACCGCGGCGCCAGAGGAGCCCTTCTCCCAGCCCGGGCATCTGATTCGATACCACCACACGGCCGGTGTCGGACAGGGGCAAACCGACCTCGTTGTTAGGACGCAGGCGGACGCGGACCGCGTACTCTCCAGGTTTGAGGCCGCCGACGTCAGGCGCGCGCACCGTGAACGACGCGTCGGTGGCAGGCACATCAACCGTCCGAGACGCAATCTCGCGTCCGTCCGCGCTGACGACGGTAACATCGGCGACGGCACCGGCAGTCCAGGCAAGTTCACGCCGCGCGCGATAGTCGAGCTCGCCGACAACCCACAAGGTCGCGTCCGGGTCGTCGCTCGTCCGCGCGGTCGCCGTCCGGATTCGGAACGCCGCACGGGGACTCACGGCCGCTACCGCGCCGAGCGCCGAATTTACCGCTGCGCTCCCGCCTCCTGCGGAGCTCAGGACGTCGTCAACGCTTGACCCCCGGTACCCTCGACGTGTTCGAATGACGATGCCTGGGCGGAGCGTCCGGACGGTAATCGATCTGAACTTCCCGTCAAGCTTGGCATTCGTCGAGCGATAGCCAAGCAGATCGTAGGCGTTCATGTCGGCAGCGATGCGCGTCGCTGCCGCTTCCAACGCGGTAATCGTCGTCACGGCAACGCCATCGGTGTTCCCGGAGAGCTGGCGCATGGCGTCCAGGCGCGATGCCGGGTCGCGCTCTTCACTCTCAACGGGGGCAGGAGGCGCGCCGTTGGGAGTCTGCTCCGCGGCGAGACCGCGCGCATAAATCGTGTAGAAGGACGCCATCGCGCGGTTCGCCGCGTCCGCGATCCGATCGAGCCGCAGCGCATCGTTCATGGCCGCGAGCGTCAGCCGGTCGGCTTCACATTCAGTGCGAGAGACTCCATCAACGTCGCGACCCCCGGCCTGACCGCTGTCATCCCCCGGGCGAGTACCGCCGCCTTGCCCACCTCCACCACCTTGTCCCCCGCGCCCGCCCGGAAATCCTCCGCGACCGCCACGGCCGCCGCCCCCTCCGCCGCCGAAGCCGCCGAAGCCGCCACCGGGACGATTGCTGGTCAGATTGCCGCCGATTCTCGAGCTTGGCCCGAACAGCCGCCATCCGTCGGTCAATGTGATAACCGCCGTGCGCTCCTCTCGTCCTGCGAGGAACGACACGAGGCGTTCAAAGGCGTCAAGAGTGACCTTCTCCCGATGGCGCTCCTGCATCTCGCTCGCCACGTCGCGGTACTGGTTCGCCGGAAAACACTGTGCATAGCGATCCTCTTTGGGATCGCGCGAACCGATGCGGGTTCGCTCCCACGTGGTCTCCTCCTGCATGATTCCCGAGATGACCGAAGCCTTGCTGCCGAACTCGACGTCCGCAGGCGTCATATCCGGCGTCATCACGCCGACGACGTCATCATCGTCCACGAGGCGATCCAGAAAGCGGATCAGCGGAATCCGGACGTCGCGCGCACGCTCGAACCGCATGTGCGCGGTGTCGAGAAACACGACGAACGACCGCGATGAGGCGGTCGCATGCTTCAAGGTCTCAATCTTCTGTGGAACGCCGTCTTCGCTCAGATCGATATCGGAGACGGCAAGATCCTGGATCGGATGGCCGTCCTGTGTGGCGTGAATATCGATGCGCACCAGCGCTCCCCCGTCCCCGTTCGAGTCAGCAGGAGGAGCGGGCACAATTTGAGCGACCGGTGTCGCGACGAGCGCGACGCCTGCAATCAGGCCTAAACAGAAAGCGCGCATGTTGCCCGTACCCGACAAGGAGCTGGCTTCTGGAGTGTAGATCGTTTCGGGATCCGGGATCCGGGATCCGGGATCCGGTTTAGGGCTTCGGGATTTGGGCCTAGGTCCACACCGGCCCTTCGTCCAGCAGCATCCGAATCCGGTCGCGCACCCGAGCGATCAAAGCGTCCCGATCGTCAAGTGTGAGGCCGGCGGTCTGGATCGGCTCTCCGATGCGGATGCTGACGTGGACCGGCCGGACGATCGCGCTGCCTTTCCGCATCGCCGCCCGACCGCCCTGGACCGCAACGGGGACGATTGGCGCCTGGGCCTGAATCGCCATGATGAAGCCGCCTTTCTTGAACGGCAGCAGCTCTCCGCTACGGCTTCGGGTTCCCTCGGGAAAGATCAGAAACGAGTTGCCCGCCCGGAGGGATTCCGAGCCGCGCCCGATCGACGCGAGCGCCTGCTCGCGGTTATCTCGCTCAACCGCTACGAATCCACCCACGTCGAATACCGTCCCCATGATCGGGAACCTGTGAAGCTCGGCCTTGTAGAGGATGTGCAGCTGCGGGTGCAGCGCCCTGAACAGCACCGGACCATCGACGTTGCTCTCATGATTCGCGCAGAACACGACGGGGCCCGGGGGCAGATGCTGGCGCCCGGTGACCTTGTAGCGGATGCCGGCCAATCCGAGCGCGAGCCCCACCCCCGTATGTCCGAGGGCGTAGAGGCCCCTCTTCCAACGAAGCCCGGCGGCAAACACAAGTCCAACCGGACCCGCGATGGCGATATACGCGACCGTAGCGACGTAGGTAACGACGGAGCGGAAGGCTGCCACGACGGCCATCAATGCACAAGGCTCAATGCGGAATACTCAATGCTCAAACGTTGGGCAATTGAGCTTTGAGCATTGTGCATTAGGCATTGTTTGACACAAAAAAAAGCCCGGACGGAAGGTCCCGCCCGGGCGGCGAAGAAGGGTGGAAGCAACTACGCGAAGAGAGGGGTTCTACAACGCGCGCGCGGCGGCACGCCGCACGGTGGCCACGACCGCCACAGCGGCAGCAGCGGCCTTGACCGGCTTCGTAATCTTGGGGCTGCGGGCCGCTGTTCTGGCCAGGTTGCGCGCCTTGACGACGAAGCACTTCTCGAGCGCCTGGTCGACTCGCTCTTCAACCGCGATTGCCTTTTCGCGGATCACCTCTGAGATCTCGGAGATGATCAACGCCTTGGCGCGGTCGAGCATCCGCTTTTCGCGGAACGACAGGCTTTTCGACTTGCTCAGGAACGTCAGACTCTTGAGCACGTCCGCCATGTCGTAGATCGAACCGGTGCGCATTTTGTCGGAATTGTCCTTGAAACGACCTTTCCAGTTCTGATGGTTGTCGATCTTACCGTCGCCCAGGAGCGAGAAGAGGCGCTCGACCTCCTCATCCGTAATGGCCTTGCGAAGGCCAACGCCATCGACGTTGGCGACGGGCACCAGCACCGTCGTGTCGTTCGACACGATGCGCAGGTGAAAAAAGCCGCAGGTGGTGCCTAGAATAGTTTTTTCTTCGATTCGTTCAACGATACCGAGCCCATGGTTCGGGTAGATGACCTTGTCGCCGACCTGGAATGTCACGTGTCCCCCGTAGCAGGAAGAATGGGTGTGGTAGGACCGGTCTCGAACCGGGAACTGCGACTCCAAGTATAGACCACTTGACCGAGGATCGGAAACGAAAAACGCCAGAAAAGTTGGCAATTTTGGCATTTCAGCCCGGCGATTTGACCCTTGGCTGCAGGACTGTCGCTGCATCGACGCGCCCCAGGAGCGCCCCTAACCCTCTCACCGACCGAGATTTGTCAGGCCCTACCGGGAGGGGCCCCGGGGAATTTGGCGGGGTTCTCGGCGTCTAGGCGCGGGACGAGGTGAGCTCGATGATCTCTTCAATCAATTGGTTGTAGGTCCGACCCGATTTTCGGGCCGCCATTGCGAATTCGGCGCGGGAACTGAGCCAGGGATTGGGGTTTACCTCGATCACATGGACGCGACCATTAGCCTGGAGCCGCATATCGACGCGCCCGTAGTCACGCAATTCGAGCGCCTGGTAGGCCGCAACGGCTGTCTGCTGGAGGGTCGCCATCGTTTCCTCGCTCAGATCCGAGGCGATCGCCGACTTGGTGTCTCGGTACGCCTTCGTCCCCTTTCCCCACTTCACTTCCGCCGCCGCAATCCGCGGCGTGCCGTCAGGAAGCTTGGAGAGATCGAGTTCGACCACCGGCAGCGCCTCCGGCTTGTCGTTGCCGAGGACCCCGACGTACATCTCGCGGCCGTCGATGTACTCCTCAATGAGGACCGGGGAATCGAAGTTCGCGTGCAACCAGTCCATCCGCTCCATCAGCTCGCGGATCGAATTCACCACTGCGCTGAACTCGATGCCTATCGAGCCATCCTCTCGCGCCGGCTTGACGATGACCGGGAACTCGAGATCGTGCGAGAAATCGAGGCGGCCGCGGAACGACTTGGCAAACGTGGGGGTATGGATGCCGTGGAAGGCAAAAATCTTCTTCGCGATCGCCTTGTCCTGCGCCAGCATCAGGCCGTGGGTTCCCGACCCGGTGTATTTCTTTCCAATCAGCTCAAGGAAGCCCGCGATCTTGAAATCGGCAGTGTCGTCGTCGGCAAATGATTCAACCAGGTTGAACACGAGGTCGCAGTCGACGCGCGCGAGTCCGAGCAGACTCTTGATCGTGCCGTCGATCTCGTACATGACCGGCTCGTGACCGAGCTTGGTCAGCGCGTCCGCGACCTCCTCCTCGACCTCCTTCTTGTCGAGCGTACGGACAACGGGCGACTTGTCGCCGGCGACGGCTTCCTCGCCCTCGTCCATGAGGACACGGTCGTAAAGGACGACAATCTTGAGTTTGCCCATCAGGTTTCAAACCGACCGCTGGTGAGGAAATTCATCGCCAGCGTTGTCGCGAGCACCGTGACCTCGACGAGGTATCGCGGCTCCTCGCCCACCTCTCCCCATAGGTTCATACGCTGGCAGGTCCGACAAATCGAGTCGATGAGCCCGCGGACAATCGGCCGCCGGACACCTGTCCAATACGTGATCTTTTCAACCAGCTCAGGCGTATGCCTGCTCACAATATCGGCTGCGGGCTTCGATTCCTTGCGTTTTCGCGTCAGGAAAATCTGACCGAGGTGGCCATCGAGGGCGATGTCGATACGCGCCTGGCGCTCCTCCTCGGCCTGACGGTAGAACTGCTCCACCGTCACGCTGATGTCTTCCGGCGTGATATCGACCTCGCCAGTGTTGACGATCGGCTCCACATCGGCGACGGCGCGCGCCACCCGCTCCACGTAGCGGAGCTTCTGCATCGCCGGCCAGCCCTTGTACTTGCGGCGCCACCCCGAGCGCGGCGTCAGCCACACGGCAAACGTCTCGGCGAAGTCTTCGTCGGGGTGTTTCTGTGCATACCAACCTTCGATGTGCCGCACATAGTGTCTGCTGAACGGCACCGGGCGGTAGTCATCGCGATAGGGGCGAAAGAACGGACCGAAGAGCCGTCGCCACTCGGGTGTCGTGTAGAGACGATAGGCGTAGTTGAACACATGCCCCGCCTCGTGGCGCATGTACATCATGATTTGACGGTCGCTTTCGAGCGCGTCCACCGCCTTCTCGAGCCGTCGCAGCTTCGCATCGGCCAGATAGAACGGAATCCCGAGCACCGGCTGCTGATCGGGGCACCCCCATTCATCGGTCAGGTAGCAGACCGGTCGAAACTTCCGGAGACCACGGCGCTCGAGCTCCTTGTACAGCTCGCTGATGTATCCCTCAACCGGGGAGCCTTCCACTTTGAGCCCGAGCTCGCTGACCTTCTTGCCAAGGACGCCACGAATCTCCGGATCGAGCGATTCGAACTTGACCACGTGACGCCGATTATAGATGCGCCCGCTGCCTCTGCATTTTCGTACTGGTGCGCATCGTGCAATCGGGGGAGGTCAGGAGACATGTTCATGGCAAGCGTCACCCTCCGCGATCTGTATGTAGCCGAGTTGCACGACCTCATGAATGCCGAGAAACAGCTCCTCACCGAGTTGCCGGTCATGGCGGCGCGCGCGACGTCGGCGCGACTGCAGCACGCGCTCGATGAGCATCACGCCGAAACAAAAGTGCACCTCGAGCGGGTACGCCTTCTGATTCAGCAGTTGAACGAGCCCGCGCGCGCCATTCCGAGCAGCGCCATGGCCGCACTGATCGAGGACGCCAGGCGTCGTTTCAGGGAGACGGAACGGGGTGACATTCTCGACGCAGCGCTCATTGCGGCCGCTCAGCGCATCGAGCACTACGAGATGGCGTCCTACGGTACCGTCCGCAGCTATGCGGAGTCGCTTGGGGACTACGAGGCCGTCCAGATCCTGCAGCAGACGCTGGACGAAGAGGGACACACCGATCACACGCTCACCAAGCTCGCCGAGCGCGGGATCAATCAGGCGGCCAGTGAGGACCTCGTCGAAGACGCCACGCGGTACCGGTCACGCTTGCGATACATCGCGGCAAAGGATCTGCCGGGCGCCCGTGAAGAAGGCGATCTCCACCTTCACAACCACGAAGGCGGCGAGCATCTTGGCGTCCTCGACGGGTTCATCGTGGAGAGCCAGTCGGGCCGGCCGCTTTACTACGTCATCGACTCTCGCGGATGGTTTGCCGGCCGCCGCTATGTCGTGCCGGTCGGCCAGATTGAACCATACGAGGGGGCAACGGCGCTGCACACGACGCTGACCCGCAAGGAGCTTGCGCGGTATCCCGAGTTCAGCCCGAGCGCGTTCACCGCGATGGATGACAGCGACGCGTTGCGGTACGAACGGCGCCTGCACCGTGCGTTCGCGCCGGACACGAAGCCGTATGATGGCCGGCCGGTGTACGAAAATCTGCCCTTGTACCGCACACCCGTCTGGCTGAAAACTGGGGTCTGGATGAGCGAAGCCAGTGGCTATGCGGTCGCGACCCAACGCTCCGACTCTGACGTCATCGCGGTGCGCCCTGTACCGCCGCCGACGCCGGCCACGGGCGCTTACGAGCGCACCGCGGCTCCGAGCCTCGGGAGCGAGCTGGTGATGGCGCGCGGTGAGCCCGAAGGCAGCAGCCCCTCGACTTCGCTCGGGGCGGGCGAGGAGACGGACGGACACGTCCCTGACAGCGGAGACATCAATCCACGAGCCACGGAACAGCCGAAAACCACCAATCCGCGAATCGAGCGGTACCAGGACCGGTAAATCCCAATCCCAACAATTCAGCTTGAATTGCTTGGGATTGGGATTTGGATCTTGGGATTTGGGATTTGGGATTTACTTCGGCCCCAGGCCGTCGTCGCCGTTTTTTCCCTGATCGCGGCTGCGTTCCTCGTCCGTGTGGCGCCCGGATCGGTCCCAGTCGCCCCGCGCCTGGTCGCGGTTTGGGTTGCGGTACGTCGGCTCCGTGTGAGCCTGTGTAATTTCCGAACTGATCTCTTCGAGCACTTCCCGGCGCGCAGTCTGAGCCTTCTTGAGCTCCTTGCTCTCCCGTGCCCTACGATTCGCCATGACGACCTCCCAAATGCTCGTGTAGAGCACCGGAAGGTGCAAAACGGACTCCTATTCTCAAGTCCCAACTACCAATTCCCAGCTCCCAAGGAATTCACGGCCTTCCTTCTTGGGAGTTGGAGGTTGGGGTTGGGAATTTATGCAGAGCACTCCCCGTCCATGACGACTGGGTCGAAGGCCTGGCTTTCACCGAGATCGATGAAATCGTCCGCGGTCGTGTCCTCCGGACGCAGCTCGACAAGGTCCTTGAGCCGCTCGGTCGCCACCGCGGGTGCGATGCGGCGGTAGAATGCGCCGAGTTCTTCGGTTTCGCTCTCCCGCTGCTCGCGATACAGCGCGAGAAGGCGATCCACCGCATCCGTCATCCGGCGCGCAGGGATTTTCGCGACGACCTTCCCGAAATGAGCCCCCTCATCGGTAACTCCGCCACCCACGAGCACGAAATATTGCGGGAGCGCCTTACCACCGACCTTCCGCACGCTGCCTTGAAAGCCGAGAGACCCGATGTGATGCTGTCCGCACCCGTTTGGACAGCCGCTAATCCTGATGATGCCGGACGGAACGAGATCGACAAGGTCCGGACGGGCGCTGAAGTACTCGGTGAGCACGCGGCCGAGGCCGCGCGACTGCGTCACCGCCAGGCGGCATGATTCGGCGCCGGGGCAGCTCACCACGTCGCTGAGCGTGAGGGCATCCGGCGCATCGAGTCCCGCGGCCACGAGCCGCTGATAGAAGGGTTCGATCGATTCCGTCTTGATCCATCGGAAGAGCACGTTCTGCTCCACCGTCAGCCGCATCGTGCCGTCGCCGTACGCCTCGGCGAGATCCGCGAGGACGCGCATCTGACCTGCTGTGAAGTCGCCAAGGGGCAGTCGCACGATCAGGTGGCAATACCCGGCCTGGCGCTGCCTGCTCACGTTGTTCCGCATCCAGCGGAGGTAGGAGTCCGGGAGCGGCTGGAGCCGCACTGTCCCGGGATGCACCCCGGGGCCTCGCATCGGCGTCACCGCCATTGCGGCCACCTTCTGCAATGTGGGAGCGGCAGCAGGTGGCCAATCGGGCGCGCTTTCGGGCGCGACCGCGGCGGAGTCGAACGGCAGGCGGGCACCGCCTTCGCGGCGAAAGCCCTCCAACTCCTCTTCGAAATGCGCCCTGAACGCATCCCAGCCGATCGCCCGGATGACGAATTTCATCCGGTTCCGCGACGGATGTTTGTAGTCGCCGTACTTGTGGAAGACGCGGATCACCGCCTCTGCCACGTCGAACATCTCCTCGACAGGGAGGAACTCGTACAGCACATAGCCCGACACCGGGAGGATCGACGTGCCGCCAGCGACGGTGACTTTAAACCCTTTCCTGCCGTCGACGATGCGGGAGCGCCAGCCAATGTCATTGATCGCGGTGACCGCGTGATCCTCGGTGCACCCTTCGAACGCGATCTTGAACTTGCGCGGCAACACGCCGCTCAGCGGGTGACGCAGAAAATAGCGCGTCAGCGCTTCCGCGTACGGCGATGGGTCGAAGATTTCGTTCTCCGACGTTCCCGCGTACGGGCATCCGGTGATGTTGCGCACGGAGTTGCCGCAGGCCTCACGCGTGGTCAGCCCTTCCTCGGCCAGCTCGCGCATCGCCGCCTCGACGTTCTTCAGCAGGACGAAATGGAACTGGATGTTCTGTCGGGTGGTGATATGGCAGAAGCCGCGCGAGTACCGCGAAGCCACGTCTGCAAACGCGCGCATCTGCGGCGAGGACACGATTCCCTGCGGAGCCTTGACGCGCATCATCTGTACGCCGTCCTGACGCTGACCGTACGTCCCGCGCACGAGTCGGAACCGCCGCCAGACGTCGGGGGCCATCTCGCCGCTCTCGAACTTGCCCAGCATCTCGACGAACTCGTCGATGTCGTGCTCGCTGGCGAAATCCAGGTTGGCACGCCCTATCGTTTTCGGGTCATCGATTGCGGCCATACTTCACCTCATTGCTCCCGGGTTCTTCTTCCGTGGGCGCGGCAGACGCCGTCGTCAGCGCTTCCCGAACCCGCACCACTTCACCAATTACCATCACACCCGCAATGCCCTGCGGCAAATCGGTCTCACCGAGCTGGGCCAGCGCGCCCGTCCATATCCATTGGTCGGGCGTCGATGCGCCGCAGACGATCGCGGCCGGCGTGTCTGTCCTCCAGCCCCGCGAGATGAGCGTCGCGGCGAGCTGACGGCGACCCGTGAGGCCCATGAGCACGACGAGCGACACCGCATTCGGTTGAACGGCTGCGAGTCCCTCGCCGAACGCGTCTGGGGCGTGACCCGACAATACGAGAAAGCCTGATGCCACCCCACGGTGCGTGACCGGAATGCCCGCGAGCTCGGGCGCCGCGATCGCCGTGCTGACGCCTGGCACGACTTCGAATGGAATGCCCGCCATCGCGAGCGCCAGCGCCTCTTCGGCGCCGCGCCCGAATACGAACGGGTCGCCCCCTTTGAGCCGCACGACGCACTTTCCACCGCGCGCCGCGCGAATCATCAGACGATGAATCGTTTCCTGGCGGACGCTCTCTCGGCCCGCGCGCTTCCCCACGCAGAAGCACTGCGCCTTCGTGAACCGCCGCAGCGCGCGCACATCGACGAGCGAGTCATAGAGCACGAGATCGGCTTCCTGAAGGTGCCGGACCGCGCGCAGCGTCCAGAGTTCGGGGTCGCCAGGGCCCGCGCCCACAAGCGAGACCCGGCCTACCATGGCTTCGCCATTAAATCCCAAATCCCAAGTCCCAAATCCCAAATCACAATGCACCTGCCTTCGTACTCGTTGGGGTTTGGGTTTTGGGATTTGGGTTGTGGGATTTACCTTCGTACAACCGGTTCAAGGTCTCCAGCAGCTGGGGGCGTCGCTGTTCCATCGGTACCAGTTGCTCGCGCCACGAGCGGCGTGCTTCGTCCGACGCCTCCATCCACGCGTCGAGCTCGCGCGGCAGCCACACATCGAGTGCTTCGCGCAGGAGGCCCGCCAGCGCCGGGGCACGGCCGTCGGTCGAAATAGCGATCGTGACGCCGTCGCGCCTCACCACTCCACCCAGAAAGGCCGTCGCATGCCGCGGGTCATCAACGGCGTTGACGAACACCCGGCGCGTCTCGGCGGCCGCCTGCACTTCCCGGTTGACATGGGGCGGCGCCGCCGCCACCACCCACCACGCGCCGTCGAGATCGTGTTCCTCGAACGCCCGCCGGACAATCTCGATGCCTTCGCGCTCGATCTCGGGGCGAATGTCCGGCGCCACAACCGTGACCCGCGCGCCTGCGCTCAACAGCGATTCGAGCTTGCTCGCGGCGACACGTCCGCCACCCACCAGCACCACGCGCCGCGACTCGAGGTTGAGAAATGCTGGGAACATGGCACTCACACTGACGCCGGAACTTTCAAATGGGAGCCAATCACGCGGTCGAAGTCGGCCAGCGAGCGGCCGATCTGCGTGGGCGCCGCGACGCGGTCGCGCACGATTTCAGCGGTCTTGTAGCCGTTGCCCGTGATGCAGACCACCACTGATTCGTGCGGACGGATGACACCGCGCTGGATCAGCTGTTGGGTCGCGGCGAGCGTGGTTCCACCCGCCGGTTCGGTGAAAATCCCTTCCGTGCGCGCAAGGAGCTGAATGGCGTCGAGGATCTCTTCGTCCGTCACCATGGCTCCGGCGCCGCCCGTCTCGTTCACCACTTTGATGACCTGGAAGCCGTCCGCCGGGTTGCCAATCGCGAGCGACTTCGCAATCGTGTTCGGCTTCACCGGATCCGGAAATTCCGCGCCCGATTCGAGGGCGCGGATGACGGGCGCCGAACCCGTGGGCTGGGCCGCGTGTATGCGTGGCAGCGTCCCTTCCACGAGGCCGACGTCTCGGAATTCGCGCAGGCCCTTGAAGATGCGCGGCAGGAGCGTCCCTCCGGCGACCGGCGACACGAGATGATCGGGGAAGCGCCAGCCAAGCTGCTCCGCCACCTCGAAGCCCATCGTCTTTGCGCCTTCCGCGTAGTAGCTGCGCAGGTTGATGTTCGCGAAGCCCCACCCGTATCGATCCGCGATCTGCGTGCACAGCCGGTTCACATCATCGTAGTTACCCTCGACGGCCACGACGTGCGGTCCGTAGATCGCCGAGCCGAGAATCTTGTTCGGCTCGAGGTCGTTCGGGATGAAGACGTAACACGGGAGACCCAGGCGCGCGGAATGTGCCGCGACACTGTTGGCAAGGTTGCCGGTCGACGCGCATCCAAAAACCGGGAAACCGAGCTCCACCGCGCGAGTCGCCGCGATTGAGACGACCCGATCCTTGTAGGAGAACGTCGGATGATTGACCGAGTCGTCCTTGATGTACAGCTCCGACAGTCCCAGCTCGCGCGCGAGACGGTCGGCCTTGACGAGCGGGGTGAAGCCGGAATTGAAACCGGTCTTCGGCGATTCAACAGGGAGCAGCTCCAGGTAACGCCACAACGACGGCGGGCGCGATTCGATCGCCTTGCGGCTGATCACTTTCTTGATCGCCGGATAGTCGTAGGTAACCTCGAGCGGCCCCAGGCATTCCGCGCATACCCACAGCGCCTGGGCCGGATACGTGGCACCACAGAGATGACACGTCAGTCCTGACACGAATTTCATCACGTTCTCCCGTGGGCGGATGCCATCGCGTCGCGCATCACGTTCGATGACTGGTGCACGGCAAGCGTCCTGACGGTCACCGGGGATCCGGCGGCTTCGCACGTCAACTGCAGAAGCCGCTCAACTCGCGCAAAGTCGCGCCGCGCCAGAACAGCAACCGACGGACCGGCGCCCGACAGGCAGGCGCCGAGCACGTCGGGATCGTCAATTGCGAGCACCGCGCCAAGATGCGGCACCAGCGCCGCACGCGCCGGCTGGTGCCAGCGATCCTGCATCGCCTGCCGCAACCGCTCGTACTCACCGTGCTGCAGCGCGTGCACCAGAGACAGTACCCGCTGCAGATTGAACACGGCGTCCTTCCGCGACACCGACGGCGCCAGCGCCGCTCGCGCCTTGGACGTCGCAAGACCTGTAAACGGCGTCGCAACAATCAATCGCAGATCCTCTGGCCACGCCCATCGGAGCGTGTGCAGCTCGCCGCTTGCCGTTTCGCTTTCAACAACCGACGTCATACCGCCAAGCAGCGCCGCCGCCGCGTTATCGGCGTGTCCTTCAAGCGATGTCGCCACGGCCAGCAGCGTGGTCTCGGGGACCGGCCCGGTCACTTCCTCGAACACCCGCAAGCCAGCCACTGATGCCGCGGCGCTGCTGCCAAGACCGGCGGCCATCGGGATGTCACTCTCGACGTCGACGAACACGGTTGGCACGGGGGCGGCTGCGCGCCGCGCGATCGCGGCGAATGCGCCCTCCACCGCGTTCCCACCGCTGACGGGCGGCCGGCTGTTCGTCACAACGAGCCGCGCTCCCCCGTCGGCCCGCACATCCACGATGCGCACGCGCAGGTAAAGCTGGACCGCCACGGCAAGCGTGTCAAACCCCCCGCCAAGGTTGGCGACGGAACCGGGAACGACTATCTCGTTGTTCACACTGTATTTGTGATTGGTGATTGGTGATTGGTGATTCGGGCACGTCCAATCACCAATCGCCAATCACCAATCGCCAATCACCAATCGCCAATCAAAAAGTAAAAGGCCCGCCGAAACCGTTCTGGTCGGCGGGCCTGGTGATGTCGGTGTCCTACCGGGACCGTTATGCCATCGACCAGGTCGCACGAGCCATGCTGTAACACATACAGACGTACGCGCAGGCACGCGGCGCAGGGACGGCCACACAGAAAACCGGTGAGGAAGCTAAAAACATTCGGAAAATCATACGCCTAGCAGCATCGGCAGGGCAAGGGGCGGATCCGAATGGCACTCGGCGCCGGCAATCGCCCTAAGGGCCGTATTGAGCGCGAATTCCTCACACGGCTCGACCGTTACGACGAATACGAGCGCGTCTTTGGGATACCCGGGATCCTGCAGCACCGCGTCGAGGTTGATGCCCTCCCTCGCCAGTGCCGAGGCGATCGATGCCAGGATCCCCGGCGCGTCCCGCACGACAAAACGGAGGTAATAGGGTCTTTCGGACGTGGCGACCAGGGTTCCTGCCTCCCAGGCGCGGGGTGCAGGTAGTCCAACGCCGGGGACCAGAGGACTCGGCCTGCCCTCCGGCGCCCGGTTTGGACCTGACGTCCGACGTTCTGCGAGCGCCAGCAAATCCGAGACAACGGCAACCGCCGTCGCCGGCCCTCCAGCCCCTGCGCCGCTGAAGCTGCTCGAGCCGCCGTACCGTCCGCACAGCATGACGATGTTGTCGGCGCCCTCGTTGCGGCCAAAGCTCGAACCGGCAGGCACGAGCGCCGGACCGACGAAGGCGTGAAGGGCGTCCGCCCCGTCTGCGGCGGCTTCAACGAGGGCTATCTGGCGAATCGTGCAGCCAAGGCGTGCCGCATACCGAAAGTCGGCCGCGGCAATCGATCTGATCGATCGCCGCGGCACCGCGGCCAGCGGCAGGTGGCGCCCGAAAGCGATGCCGGCCAGCACGACGAGCTTCGCCGCCGCATCATCACCATCGATGTCGGCGCTGGGATCGGCCTCCGCGTAGCCCAGGCGTCGAGCCTCGTCGAGCACCGCATCCATTGACGCATCTCCGGTTTTCATCCGGCTCAAGACGTAGTTCGACGTGCCGTTGAGAATGCCGATCACGCGCGTGAGGGTGTCGCCAGCCAAGCCTTCACGAACACCCTGGACAAGCGGGACTCCACCCCCGACAGCTGCCTCGAATCTGATCTGTGCGCCTGTCGAAGCCGCCAGGTGCAGCAACGCCGGGCCTTCGGCGGCAAGGAGCATCTTGTTTGCCGTCACTACGGAAATGCCACGCTCGAGCGCCCGCCGCACCCAGTCGCCCGCGGGACGAACCCCGCCCACCACTTCGACGATGACATCGGGGTCTGATGCAAATAGCTCGTCGAGATCCTCGGTCCACGTCACGGACTCAGGGACCCAGTCCGCTCTCTTTCGCGACACGCGACGGTTGAAGACGTGCGTGAGTTGCAGCCGCCCTCCAAGCTCCGGCCGCTCGACGAGGATCCGAGTGACGGATCGCCCGACCGTGCCGAAGCCAAGCAGCGCCACCTGCAGCGGACGCAGCGCAGTGCCGGCCACACCGACCGAATCCCGATCCACGACGAATGCGTAGTTGCCGTTCACGATTGCTCCTCATGCTCCACGCGAGGTCCGATCAAGCCGGACACTACCCGTGCGGGCAAAAAAAAACCCGCCGACCTCGTAGGGTCGGCGGGTTTTGTATCCCTTGCCTTGCGGCCTGCTTTACATCAACTGCAGGCTCTCGTCCGGCCGACCCTTCTCTCTACACACGCCCGCATTTCCATGCGAGTCGTGCGCATGGTCGTAATCGACGTGGCGGTCGGGCGGCTGGTCACTCCGCGTAGTCTATACGGCTACGCCGGCAAATCCCAAATCCCAGATCCCAAAACCCAAATCCCAAGGCGAAATCCCAAAGGCAGCCGTTATGATTTGGGATTGGGGATTTGGGATTTACCGAGGCAACATAGTCCTGTGCCGGACATTCCATTCACGATTGGGATCATTCAGGACCACGCGACCGACGATATCCCCGGCAACATTGCTCGCGCCGAACGTCTGGTTCGTGACGCGGCGCGGAAGGGGGCGCAGATCATCTGCCTGAAGGAGCTCTTCAACGCGCCCTACTTCTGCAAGGCGCAGCAGTGCGACCGCTTCGACCTGGCGGAGCCGATTCCCGGCCCGACCACCGAGCGAATGCAGGCGATTGCGCGCGACCTGGCCGTCGTCATCGTCGTCCCGATCTTCGAACGTCAGACCGCCGGGGTCTATCGCAACTCGGCCGCTGTCATCGACGCGGACGGCGCTCTCCTCGGCGTCTATCGGAAGATGCACATCCCGGACGACCCGCTGTTCTACGAGAAGTACTACTTCACGCCGGGAGACGGGCACCTCGACTATCACGGTGAGAAGCCCGGCGAGGCGAACGGTTTCAAGGTCTGGCAGACACGCTACGCGACGATCGGCGTATTAATCTGCTGGGACCAGTGGTATCCGGAGGCGGCACGCATCACCACGTTGCTCGGCGCGCAAGTGCTCTTTTACCCCACGGCGATCGGATGGCATCCGGCCGAGAAGGACGAATGGGGCGTCGCGCAGGTGGAGGCATGGCGCACGATTCAGCGGTCGCACGCGATCGCCAATGGTGTGTACGTCGCCTCACCGAACCGCATCGGCCACGAGGACGAGCCGGGCACCAGAGGCATCACCTTCTTCGGCCATTCGTTCATCGCGGATCCCTTCGGCCGCTATGTCGCCGAAGCCGGGGAGAACGAGGAGATCGTCATCGCCCGCTGCGATCCGGGTCTCATCGAATCGGTGCGCCGCAACTGGCCCTTCCTCCGCGATCGCCGCGTCGACGCGTATGGGGCGATTCTGAGTAGATATATCGGAACCTGAGGAGATCGTGGTGTTCACGCTTCTATGTTCTCGCTTCTCAGTTCGTGTTCATGTTCGTTGTTCGGTTCAGCGTTCGGGGTTCGGCGTTCGCGGTTCGTCAGCGAACAGCGAACATCGAAACATCGAACAGGGAACCGGGAACGGAGCACCGAACATGAACACGAACTGAGAAGCGAGAACATAGAAGCGTGAACACTCCTCGTCTAAGGATGCCAGCTGAGTGGGAGCCGCATCGCGCAACCTGGATTAGCTGGCCGCATCACGAGCCCGACTGGCCGGGCAAGCTTGGCGCCATCCCATGGGTCTACGCCGAGATCGCCCGCGCGATCGCGCCGCACGAGCCGCTCGAAATCCTCTGTCACGACGATGCAGTGCGAGAGAGTGCCCGTCTCACGCTCAATGCGCACGACGTACGCAGCGATCGCATCCGACTGCACGTGGTGCCTACGGACCGCGTCTGGCTTCGTGATTCGGCGCCAACCTGCACGATCGACGAGCGCGGGCGCGTCGTTCTCGTGAACTGGGCCTTCAACGGGTGGGCGAAGTATCCCAACTGGACGCAGGATGCCGACGTCGGGGCCGCAATCGCGCGCATCACGGGACTGCCGCGCGTCGAACCGCGTCGCCCTGACGACGAACGGCTGGTGCTCGAAGGGGGCGGCATCGAGGTGAACGGCAACGGTCTGATGCTCGTTACCGAAGAATGGCTGCTCAGCGATGTCCAGGTGCGCAATCCAGGGATGACGTGCGACGACTACGAGCGCGCCTTCGCCCAGTGGCTCGGCGTGACCCGTACGATCTGGCTCGGAGAAGGATGCGTCGGCGACGACACGCACGGCCACATCGACGATGTGGCGCGATTCGTCTCCGCCGACACGCTCGTCATCGCCGTTGAGGACGACCCTGCGGATGAGAACCATGCGCGATCGATCGACAACATGCGGCGGCTCGAGCTCGCGTCGCGCACGACGAACCGACCCCTGCGGATCGTGAAGCTGCCGTTTCCGCGACCCGTGACGATGAACGGCGAACGGCTCCCCGCAAGTTACGTCAACTTCTACATCGCGAATGGGGTAGTGCTTGTTCCGACATTCAACGATTCGAACGATCGCGCTGCCTTGAACGTGCTGGCAGATCTCCTGCCCTCACATCGCGTCGTCGGTATTCACGCCGTGGATCTCGTGTGGGGTCTCGGCACGCTGCATTGCCTTACGCAGCAAGAGCCTCGAGGCAATCCGTGATTCGTCATTGCCGATTGGTGATCAGTGATTGGACAGAAAAGAGCTCTTTCCACCAATCACCACTCATTAACCAGTAATCACAAATCATGAGCCGCGGTGTGCGCTCCTGCACACCAGCCCGCACACCAGCCAGCGCGCGCGCACGAGTTGACGACCTGCGACCGCAATTGTCCAGCAAACCGCGGCATTTCGGTCGCCAATTCAGTGGAATGAATGGTGCACGGCCCCTCGGGAACTTCCGTGAAACCACATCTCAAACGCGTCGCGGTGGCGATCCTGGCGGGTGCGGTCGGTCTGGTCGTCAACTACGCCATGACGCGCTGGGCCTTCCCTTTCGCCGCCGGCCGGGTCGTGACGCTGCCCATCGCCATCCTGCTTGGCCCATGGACCGGCGTACTGGCATCCCTCATTGCATGCTCGCCCTTTCTCACGACCGGGCCGTTCGTCGTGGGCATTTCTGTGCGCGTCGCAATATTGACGCTCGAGGCGCTCGTGATCGGGGTCTCCACCCGGCGTCGACAATCGCCAATCCTGACGGGCGCATTCTTCTGGATCGCCGCGACGAGCGCGTTCGTGCTTCGTCCCGACTGGCTCGGTGCGGCAAGCACGATGCCCGCATTGCCACTGGCGTTTCAGTCGCTGCTCAACGGCCTGCTCGGGGTGGTCCTGGCCACGCTCGGCGCGGCAATCGTGTCGCAACGCCTTTTGTTCGTCGATGGTCTTGCCGATCGACCGCGGCGCCTTCGCGCTTACGCCTTCGAAGCCTTCGTGCTTGCGGCCGTCGTCCCCGTGCTGCTCCTCAGCGCCGTGACCAGCCAGCTCTTGTCCAGTCGTCAGGAAGCCGAAGGTCGCGCCCAGCTCCAACTCATCGCTGGAACGGCGCGTGATCACTTGAACGAACACCTCGAGCAGCACACACGCGCGGCCAGCGCTCTCGCGACAACGCTCGTCACCGACACCGATCCAGATCACCGCGCCAGGATTCTGCGCGATTTCGCCAAGGTCTACCCTGCCATAAGGCGCGTGAACCTGTTCGATGCCGCGGGCACATTCGTAGAGGGCAGCCTCGAGGTACCGCTCGATTCTCCGCTCCGCGTAAGCGGCATCAGGGAGCGGGCATTTTTTCCCGAGACGCTTCGAACACGCCGACCTGTGATTTCCGATGTGCTGATTGCCCGCTCCGACGGCACGCTCTCGGTTTACATCGTGGCGCCCGTCGTCCAGTCAGATGACACCGTGACGGGCGTATTGGCAGCCACACTCGATCTGTCAAAACTGCAGGAGTTCGTCGAAGGCTACCGCGGCTCGCTTGACTCCACGATCACGGTCGTCGACAACAGCCACCACGTGATCTCGGTCAGCGCGGGTTCCGGCCGACGCGTGATGGAGGATCTCTCCAACGATCCGCTGGTGGCCACTCACCCTGGGCTCGCCACGGCAGCGTATGACTACCTTCCAGCGGGGGAATCGGGACAGCGAGCCAGTCACGCAGCCGCCGTCGCCACGCTCACGGGCCCCGGTTGGAAGGTCTTCGTCGACGAGCCCGTCGTCAGCATGCAGGTGCAGACGACGCGGTACTACGCGTTCACGGTGGCGCTGATCGGACTGGCACTTTGCGGCGCCGTGCTGGCGGCCGGGCGCTTCTCTGGCGCGGTCACCGAGCCGCTCGAAGCGCTCGTCAAGGTCGTGCGGCACATTACGTTGCACCAGGCGCCGATGGCGCTCCCGCGGGCAACCTCGCTGGCCGAGGTGTCGGGCCTGGTCGATGACGTCAACCGGATGCAGGAGCGGCTGGCGCAGTCGTACCGTGAGCTCGGACAATCGCTCGCGGATCGCGACAATTTGAACGGCGAACTGCAGCAACTGACCGAAGACCTCGACCTGAAGGTGCGCGAGCGCACGGTGGAGCTCACCGCGGCCAAGCAGATGGCCGAGGACGCCAGCCGCGCCAAGAGTGAGTTCCTCGCGAATATGAGCCACGAGATCCGCACGCCGATGAACGGCATCATTGGCATGACCGAACTGGCCATGAACACCGCGCTCACGCCGGCGCAGCGCGAGTACCTGCAGACCGTGCATCAATCCGCTGACACGTTGCTCGTCATCATCAACGACATCCTCGACTTCTCGAAAATCGAAGCGGGCAAGCTGAACGTCGACGCGATCGACTTCTCGTTGCGGACAATGCTGGATGAGACGCTGAAGCCCCTGGCGCTGCGAGCGCACGCCAAGCAGGTGGAGCTGATGATCCATGTTCGGCCCGACGTTCCGGACGCGCTGGTCGGCGACCCTCTCCGCCTCGGGCAGATTCTGATCAATCTTGTGGGGAACGCGATCAAGTTCACCCAGCACGGGGAGATTGTGGTTCGTGTCGAATGCGAGCCGCTTGCCGACGACAGGACGTCGCTGCGGGTCACGGTCGCGGACACCGGCGTCGGCATCGCCTTCGATAAGCAGGGGGCGATCTTCAGCGCTTTTACACAGGGCGACGGATCGACAACGCGGCAGTACGGTGGAACCGGGCTGGGCTTGACGATCTGCAAACAGCTCGTGGACCTGATGGGCGGCCAGATTGGGCTGGAGAGCGAGCCGCACCGCGGGAGCGCCTTCCGCTTCGTCGTCGCCCTACCGGTGAGCCAACGACCCGTCTCAGCCCACGTCCTTCCGCAACGCGACGAGCTATTGAACATGTCAACACTCGTCGTCGACGACAACGCCACGAACCGGCGCATCCTGGTCGAGCTGCTCGCGAGCTGGGGCATGACGGCCGTTGAGGCCGCCGATCATGCCGAGGCCGTGCGCGCGGCTGAGGCCGCATCCAAACCGTTCGCCCTCGCGCTCATCGACATGCATGTTCCAGGGTCATCGGGCGACGAGATCGCCGCAGCGCTGCGAAACTCCCGAAGCTGCGCATTGGCGCCGATGCTGCTCTTGACGTCGGCCGACCAGACGCATGCGCGCGCGGGCGACACGACAATTGCCGGGTGTCTGGTGAAGCCGATTGGCCAGTACGCGCTCCTCGACGCCATACGCCGCGCGATAGGCGGCCACACGGCGCCTGATTGCCAGCCGGTGGCGCCCGCCGTCACGCCCAGGCGCGCCGCGCGCAGCCTGCGCGTGCTCGTCGCAGAAGACAACCCGGTCAACCAGAAACTCGCGCAGCATCTCCTTGAGCGACGGGGTCACACATCGATCCTCGTCGCCAACGGGCGCGAAGCCGTTGATGCGTTGCGAGCCGGCGATTTCGATCTGGTGCTGATGGACCTGCAGATGCCGGAAATGGACGGCTTCGAGGCGACGGCCGCGATACGAGCGCGGGAGCGCGACGCGTATCTCCGACGCGTGCCGATCGTGGCGCTTACCGCCCACGCGATGCAGGGCGATCGGCAACGGTGCATGGACGCGGATATGGACGGCTACGTCGCGAAGCCAATCAAACCGGTCGAACTGTTCGAGGTGATCGATCGAGTCATCGCTGCCGCCTCCACGCCAGCCCTGGTGTGACGCTAACCCTAACCCTAACCCCTAACCCCTACCCCCCCAACCCCCCCCCCCCACCCCCCCCCCCCCCCCCCCCCCCCCCCC
>Ga0208185_1000023_pt1 | contig 92369 bp, 75 predicted proteins | sample EasRivMeERMLT700_FD_187532 | JGI IMG/M metagenome (GOLD analysis project Ga0208185, IMG submission 187532) | Soil microbial communities from meander-bound floodplain in the East River, Colorado, USA - East River MetaG ERMLT700 (SPAdes) (version 2) | ecosystem: Environmental > Terrestrial > Soil... | reverse complement strand
GTAGGCGTTTCGGCGGGTCTGTCCGGGATCGAGAAAGATCATCACCGAGTCGGATGTGTAGACTTGCCCGTCGCGCTGCTTGTTACGGACGACGATTTGGTCGGGGGTGCTGTCGTAGTTGTAGAACGAGAAATAGAGGTTGTTCTCGTCATAGAGAATGCGCACCACCGTGCGTTCGGTCGCGGGTTCATAGGGATTGGGCGACCGCTGCGTGAAGTCGTCGATGACCGCGGCTTTCGCCCACGCGGAATCCGAAAGATCGGCGTCGATCACCGGCGCTTCGGCGGTGGCGATACGGACCGCGCTTATGCTCCGTCGTATGAAGGGCGGTGGCGAGAAGGGAACGCGGTCTTGCATCGGTGCCGGCGCAGGTGCCGCGGCCGCTGCCAACATCAGCCTGTCCGGCGGGGACGGTGTCATCGATTCCGCGAAGGCAATCCCGCTGGTGTATCCAAACACAAGCGCGACCAACGCGAACGTCCACCTCCAGGAAATCGACACGTCACTCAGCCGGCGCCGATGACTCCGAAAAAGCCGGCCTCAACGTTTGGCCGGTTCCACGTGGGTCTTGCGGAGTAGCGGTGCGGCCTCCGGCGAAATCATGAACGTGATCATCGCGCGCGCGGCGTCCTGCTCCGTCGAGCTCGTCAACAAAGCCACACTTGATGGGCACGGCTTGTTCAGGGAGCCAGGCAGCGGCCCCACATAATCAGTTCCGGGCACGCCGACCATGATGTTGGTCTGCTGAATGCCGATCTCGAAATCGCCGCGCGCCAGGAAGTCGGTAACGGGACCGCCGCTGGTGAAAATTGTCCTGGCCTTCAACTGCTCGGTGAGGCCGAGCTGCGCAATCCCCTCGCCTATATTCGTGCCGCTGCAGCCGCGCGAATAGCCGATCGACTTCGCCGCGAGCAACGTCGCCTTGTAGGCTTCCACGGTGCTGATGTCGGGCTTCGGCGCACCAGCTCGCACCGAAAGGCCGAGACCGGCGAGCACGAACGGCGTGACCGTGCTCGCCACGACCTTCCCCTTCCTGACAAGGTCCTCAATGGTGGGCGGATTTCCGGTCACGAGGTCTGCCGGGCCGGTGTTGATTCTCTGTTCCAGCGCGGCGCCCTCCTCCTGGATGACCGTCACCTTGTGGCCACTCGAGCGCGCGAACGCGGCGGCAAGTTCTTTCACGCCTGGCGTCGCGCCCTGGTTGGTCAGGATGATGAGGTCGGCCGCCGTGGCCGCTCCTTGCGGCATCAATCCCAGGGCTCCCAACATGCATGCTGCGACGATTGTCGCGCGCACTCCCATGGCTTCCTCCCGCTGTATTTCTGGTCGGCAGCCGGATTGACGGTCCTGCTGCGGAACCACGAAAGTCTATGCCGTGCTGTTCAGTTCGTTGGCGCCGGCGGCATCTGCGCCGCGCGCGGCCGTGGGAATTCGATCGCCATGAACACGAGTTCCGGGTTGGCCTCGGTCACATAGTGAGGCACCCCCTCGGGAATCATGACGAAGTCGCCCTTTGATACGCGCCGAGATTCGCCGCCCTCGATGGCCCTGCTCACCACTTTGCCGTCCTTCCTGGTCTCGACAATCTTGCCGCCCGTGGTGATGGTGCCGGTGCCTCGAACGATTGCCCATATTTCGGCTTCCGTTCGATGCGCGTTGGCGTTCTGCGGCATTCTGCGCCGGTCAATCTGAAGTCGATAGGCGAGCCCCGTAATGGAAGCGGGGTCAAGACGTTCGACGAACACTCCGTTGGCGCTGACCCCGTCGGGTCGCAGCCGTCGGATGGCCGCCTCGATATCTGCGTCCGTGATGACCGTGGCCCTGGTCGGGTCGTACGTCGCCGCTAGTTTGGCGGATTCTGGACCGTCTGTCGGAGTCGTGAACCCACCCTGCTGCGCCGACCCGACAGATACAAGAATCATGAGGAGAGCAGCAACGGCAGCGAACGTTCTCATTTCAAGCCTCCTGTTGCGTGTGGACGTGGCTGGTTGGGGGATTCTAGCCTCCGGCCCCCGGCCTCGCCAAGAATCATCTGTCGCGGTCGGCATGCGGGCTACGTCTCCCAACCTTCTTGTTCAGCGATGGGGGTTGCCCGCGCATTTTGTTGGCGAAAAGGAGGGTGGAGGTGGGTTCCAACTGCAGCAGCGAGACGGCGTAGCCTCAGTCTTCGTCCTTCCACAATCCTGATAGGTCGGACTTCAGGTAGCTTGCCGGGTCGGCGTTGCTCCTGGGAGGAGGAACTAGCAAGAGGTTGGGACAATGTTCCTTCAGCCAAAAGTAGAAGACCAAGACATCAATCCCGGTGCGTGTGACATCAGAGCGTTGGAGCCACAGGCTCCGAACGCCTTCCCTCCTTTCACTGTTGTTCATGGTTTAGGTGCTAGGAGCGCGTTCGCTAGATGTTGTAACGCAGGCCACATCCTTGGGTCGTCAGGTAAATCTGTGGGTGGAGTCTTTGTTTTTTGTACCCACTTAAGAACCTCTCGAACAGTTATGCTGCCCGCTCCCCGAAATGGCAGGTCGTCTGTCGCCACATGTATAGCGAGGTCTGGCGTGATGAAATCGTCATTCGGATCTTTTTCGTAGAGGCCTTGTGCGGCCTTCACAAGAAGGTCATGCCGGCCCAATGGTTGGCGGCCGACAAAAGGATCCCGGCCGAAGTGGAAGTGGTCCAAGTCATCCTCGCAAGAGTTGTCGCCGTTTATGGCTCACCTTCAACTGCCGAAGCTCCATCGCCCTATCACAGACGTGAGGGTGTGACGGCCGCCAGCCGACAAGACCACCAAGACCGAGCCAGCGGTCATCAGACAGCCAAGCCACACTAGAGCACTGCCAAGCATTGGCGGTTTCCGACTGGCGAGTAGCGGGCGCTGCCAACGCTCGATTCGATCCGCGTCCGTCCAGCCGTCGGCGTAGAGCCCGGTTTTAAGCAGCACTGCCGTCTTCATGGCCGCATCCGCATCTATGAATACGTGGGAGACCCCGGTGTGACCTTCCAAAACGATACGCAACGAGTCATCGATCAGGTGGCACTCGCTTATCGGGCCCGAGGTTGGAGGACGCAGCCTCCAGATCAGTTGCATGCACGCGACACTACCATGACATGCTCGCGCATCTCAGCCGTTAGGCACTTGGAGAAACGCGGAAGCAGAGCTTCGACGCGGAAGCGATGAAGGGGCGTCTCGAAAGGCAGGCGTCAAAAGGCATCACGACGCTGACGTTGAAATCACGTGAGTCGTAAAGCGAAGACCGCGCGAAAGAAGCGTCCGCCGTTGATTTCGGCTGAGGGCGCGACGTGGCTCTCGCGCACCTCGGCTACGCTCGTAGGCATCGCGAGGGGGCACGACGGATACGCGCCTCACGCAGTCTCAAGTCAGCGCAGCAACTGGTTGACAGCATCGTCGAACGTCTCGCCAAAGGGCGGTCGGATCGCGTCGGTTATGTTGAGCCCCGACTGCACGAAAACGCCCTTCGCGTGACTCATGGTCTTGAAGCCCTCGTGGCCATGATAGGTACCCATGCCGCTCGCGCCAACGCCGCCGAACGGGAGGTCGTCTTGTACGTAATGCAGCAAGGTGTCGTTGACAGTGACGTTCCCAGACGTGGTCCGCTCGAGCACCTGGGCCAGCGCAGGTCCGCTTGCGGCCCCGAAGAAGTAGAGGGCCAGCGGACGGGGACGGGCGTTGACAAAGGCAATGGCCTCCTCGAGGGTCCGGTAAGGAATGACCGGCAGGATAGGGCCGAAGATCTCCTCAGTGGCCAGCGCCATGTCCTGGGTCACGCCTGTCACGACGACTGGCAGGAAGGTTCGGGGATGGGTGCGACGCTGGTCGTCGCTCGGGCCGATCTGTCGGATATGCGCGCCCTTTGCCCGGGCATCATCCAACAGGCCGCGAAGCCGGCTGTAGTGGCGGTCGTTGATGATCGTGGCGTAGTCCGGATTGATGGCGATCGCGTAGTACAAGACGGCTACTTCCGACTCGAAGGCAGCCACGAAGGCGTTCAGGTCCTCCGCCGCGACCAGTACGTAGTCGGGTGCGATGCACGTCTGTCCGGCGTTGGCAAGCTTGCCGAATGCGATGTTGTGCGCCGCGCGCTGCAGCGATGAGCCGCGCTGGACGATTGCCGGAGACTTGCCTCCGAGCTCGAGGGTGACTGGCGTCAGATTGGCACTGGCGGTCCGCATAACCGCACGCCCCACGGCCGTGCTCCCTGTAAAGAGGATTCGGTCGAACGGCAGGCTGGAAAAAGCCGCGGCGACCTCGGCGTCGCCAGTGATGACCGCAACCTGATCCTCGGCGAAGCCGTCGGCGAGCATGGCGGCCAGGAGCGCGGACGTCGCCGGCGTGTACTCAGACGGTTTGAGCATCGCGCGATTGCCTGCGGCCAGCGCGGTCGCCAGTGGCATGAGGGCGAACGCAACCGGATAGTTCCAAGGCGAGATAACGCCCACGACCCCGAGTGGTTGATACATGATCTGGTTCGAGGAAGGTTGAAAATGTGGTGCGACCTCCCGCACCTCTGGTTGCATCCAGGTCGCAAGATTGCGCCGAAGGTATCCGATGCCTTCGACCACCGGCATCAGATCCATGTACGCCGTCTCCTGATGCGATCGGTGCCCGAAGTCCTGGTTCACCGCCTCGGAGAACTGGTCGCGGCGAGCGAGGATAGCCTCCTTGAGCATCCGCAGGTCGGCCTTCCGCTGCGCAAGACTCGGCGGGCCTTGCCGGAGGAACGCCGACCGCTGTCGGTCGAAGATCGACGTCAGCTCAACCTCTCCGACAGCCGCCCTGTGGGATTCCATCAGTGTCACGGACTTGTTCCTCCGGACGCGGGCGCCTTCTTCCCGCGCCGTCCTTGCATTCGCGCTCAGGCGCAGTACGACATTCTTCTCGCGATCGATCGCGTGGACTATGCGCTTTCGGCATCGGCCATGTCTCGGCGGCTTCTCTGTCGGGACATGGCGCCGACAGGCGCCGCGCGCGCAATCACCACCGGTTGAGAGGCGTTACAACCGCTCGTCAGCGTCGCTTGGGCGATAGCTAGAATTCGTCAGTACCTAACACGACGGGCGCGAGTCTGCAGATCGTCGGCCGCGGATTGCGCCGCGACGGAAGCACCGAACACCACCCAAACTGGCCACCGGTCACATCAGGCCGCCCGGTCGCTTTCTTGCTAGTTCCCTGCTCCAATGGAGAGCGACGAGGAGAACGACGACGTCCGGCGCGCGGCGCTCTCACCAGTGCTCACCTTCGACGAGTTCCGTCCGTTGTCGTCCTCGGTCCGCGTGGAATGTGACGCTCGATCGCACCGCGGGATGTCGTGTCAACGCAACGACGACCACTACCTCGTGGTTCGCCTGGGCCGGCATCAGGAAACGCTCATGACGAGTCTCAGCGTCGGCGAAATGCCGCCGCGCTTCGACGAGTGGGGTTTCGTGATGCTCGTTGCCGACGGTCTCGGCGAGGGAGGATCCGGCTCCGTGGCAAGCCGGGTCGCGATCAGCACGCTCGCCCACCTGGCGCTGCACTACGGCAAGTGGAACCTCAGAATCGATTCGTCGACGGCGTCGGAGATCTTCGAGCGTATGGAGTGGTTTTACCACCGCGTGGACGCCGAGGTGCTTGCAAGGGGTCGCCAGAATCCGCTGTTGACCGGCATGTCGACCGCGCTCACCGCAGCCTATAGTGTGGGCGACGACCTCTTCATCGCACACGTCGGACACTCGCGTGCGTACTTGTTTCGTGACGGCGCCCTCATCCAGCTCACGAGGGATCACACAATCGCGCAGCATCTGACGGACACCGGCCGGCCCACGTCCGTTGAGAGGCGCGCCCAGGATCTTGGTCATATCCTCACCGACGCCGTCGGCGCCCGCGGTGAGCATCCAATGGTGGAGGTAGATCGGTTTCGGCTCATCAACGGCGACTGCGTGCTCCTCTGCACGAACGGACTCACCGACATGGTCAGTGACGATCAAATCGCCGAGGTCCTTGCTCTTCGCCGCAGCGCGGGCGAGCAGTGCGCCATCCTGACGGACCTGGCCAATGACGCAGGCGGCACGGACAACATCACCGTCGTGCTCGCACAGTATCTGATTCCGCTCACCGTTCCAGGGAAATGACGTTGAGGCTCTCCATCGCGGAGCCACGTACGGCGCGGGCCGTGTGGACTTCCGCCACGATCGTGTAGCGTCCAGCCGGTATGCCCCTGAAGTAGAGCTCGTGCATCCGCTTTTCTCCGCCCCCCTCGAGCGTGATGTCGCTCGCCGAGAACATACCTTCACCGTCCAACTCGACGCGTAGCGTGCGGTTGGCCGAGTGCGGTTCGACGACGACTACGACTCGTACGGCTGCCGGCGCCATCGCGAATCGGGTGTTGAGACGGATCTCGACGATCGGCGCCGCGGTGATCGACGGCAGCGCGATCACAATCGCTAACACACTGAGCGATACCACATGGTTCCAACTGGGTTTCATCACGCGCGTGCTCCTTGATGATCGAGTCCGTTCAACGCGCGAGCAACGGGCGTGCCCACGGCATCGCACTTACTACCGCTGCGCGAACATGCACGCGCCATCGCTCACCGGATCTCGTGAGCGCTGTGACCGCATCTGGTGAGGTGTCGCGCGCTCTCGCGACTGGCACGCCACAAACATTGGTCGATGCGTCGGGCTGTTTTCTTGCTGTGAGCGTCAGACGGACCGGGCAGCGAGTCGCTGCGGGCTGGTCCGGGTCACGCTGGAACAAAGGAGTGGAAGAACGATGAAACGCGTAACGATGATCGCAGCGATCGCCTGGGTGTGCTCGACGACCTACGGATGGACACAAACGACGACGAACGAGGACTTCGTCGATCGGCCGGCCACGATGTCGGCGGTTGGAGACACCGGAATCTGGTTCGTGCCCACGGGCGAAACGTTGCCGACGGGCAAGTGGTCGGTGAGCTTCTCGCGCACGGAATCAAAATTCGACCAGGGCTTTACCGATGTCGGGATGTTTCCCGTGAGCGCCGCTGTTGGCGTCGGCGGTTCGGTGGAGATCTTCGGAGCCGTGCGTGCGGTCACGCGCATTGATCGCGACACTCGTCCTCTGTTTTTACCGGTCATCAACGAGGTACCTGCCGGCCTGGTGAATGAATTCCCCGCGACCAGGGAGGGCTGGAGCGGAAATCAGCTGGGAGACACGTTCCTCGGAGCCAAGATCGCGTTGCTTTCCGAACAGCGGAGACAACCGATAGCGTTCGCCGTGCGTGGAACGGTCAAGCTGCCGACGGCCGACGACGCAGATGGAGTCGGCACAGGGAAGAGGGATTGGTCTCTAGACGGAATCGTCAGCAAGGAACTGGCAAAGAAAGTCGAGCTCGCGGGCTTCGCCGGATACACCTGGCGCGGAGATCCGAACGGTGTCCAGTTGTCCGACGGCATTCAGTGGGGCATTGGCGGAGACTTCCCCTCGCGCAGCCGCGTTCGGTTGATGGCGGAGTTCTACGGCGAGCATCTTATGGATGAACGACTGGTCGCCGTGCCCGGCCTCATCGTCGCCGCCGACGGTACGAGGTCGCCCGCCGTATCGAGGATCGACGACCCGCTCAATCTTTCGGTGGGGGTCACGGTGCAGAGCGCGAAAGGCTTGCTCTTCAGTGCCGGGCTGGTGTCAGCGCTACACGTGCACAACCGCGCCGACTTTGGCACCCAATTCCGTGACAACGTCAGCAACTCACTCATCCTGCAGTTCCGCCTCGGCTTCCACAGCGGCGTGCTTACGTACGTTCCCCCGCCGCCGGCCATTGCCCAGGCGCCACCCCCGCCGGCGCCAGTCGCTGCTCCTGCGCCACCCCGCAACGGAGCGCCCACCGTTCGTGCACAGTGCGACCCCTGCGATGTCGAGACCGGCCGACAGGCCTCCATCCGTGCAATAGGCAGCGATCCCGACGGGGACCCTGTCGAATTCCGATGGACAACCGCCAACGGCTCCATCGCGGATCCGTCAGTGCCTGTGACGACATTTAGAGCGCCGACCAATCCTGGCCCAGTCACTCTGACGGTAACCGTCGACGACGGGAAGGGAGGCACGGCGACCGATACCGTGACGATCGATGTCCGCGAGCGTGCCGTGGCTACGACGGGAACGTCGTCGTTCGAGGATGTGCAATTCGTGTTCGATCGGTACTCCTTGGACGCGACTGCGCGCGCCACTCTCGATGCGGCAGCGGCGGCACTGAAGATGGACCCAACGATCCAGCTGGAGATCGAGGGGCACACCTGCAATCTCGGTTCGGCTGCCTACAACCTGGCGCTCGGTGCCAGACGCGCTGCCGCCGTCCGCGACTACCTGATCATGCGCGGCATTGCGCCCCAGAGGATGACGACGGTCAGCTACGGTGAAAGGCGACCGAAGTTCGACAACGATACGAAAGCGGGGCGAAGCAAGAATCGCCGGGCGGTGCTGACCGTCCGCGTGCAGCAGTAGGCACGCGGATGGTCGATCGATATCTGGACCGGTAATGAGAAGTGAAGAGCAGCCGCTGCAGGAGAACTGCAGCGGCTGCACCGCCGCCCGCGAGCTACACCGGCTCGGCGGTGTGCTCCATCGACTGGAACAGACGGGCGGCGCCGCTGCACAGCAGGCTAATCCCAACAAGCGTCCCGATCGTCCACGCGGCGTTCCAAGGCCACGAGTACCAGATCATGATCGCCAGGATGAGCGTGACGATGCCATCGAACAACAGCCAGCCCGAACCGCGTACGGAACGGTGCTGCAACGAGGCGATGATCTCGAGCGTGGCTTTTCCACATAGATAGAGGGCGAGTACGGCCGTCAGCGACGCCAGCGCCACCACGGGCGGTTGCATGAGCAGGAACAGTGCGGCAACCCCGTGGACGACGCTCAGCAGCAGCTCCCACAGAAAACTGCCGTTATCGCGCGTCTGCCACCCGTACGCGAGATGCGCCGCACCGCTGACAAGAAGCATCCACGCGATCAAGACGTTGACGGCGATGCCGGTCGCTAGTGGTGCGCCAATGGCAAGAATTCCCGCCAGCATCATGACGATGCTCCACCCAATCGACCTCTGAGATGGCCTCATGAGCGTAGCTGATAGTAAGGTCATGGCCCTGCCTCCTTCCAACGATTCTGATTCCCCACGGCGAGAGACGCGCACGCCGCTCAGGTGACTGCCTTCGCAGCCACTGTTATTTGAGGCAATGAGGGAGCCAGGTGATCGCTCCGAAAGTCGCAACAGATCAAGCGCTCGCGGAATGAGCTCGAGAGTGGAAATGGCCAGCGTTCCCAACCAGCCGATAGCGTCGTGCGACGTGTCGTGACCGAGCCAATCGGGCGTGCGGTCGCGCTGTCAGTCGGCTCTGGAATCAGACATGCGATTTGTGGACATCGCGGCGTGTTCGGGGCAGACGGCGCACACCAACCCCACGTCGGGTGCGGCGCCGAGGACATGCTCAGCCACGTTGGCGCAGCCGGCCGACCAGTCGCACAAATACTCCCGAAGTATTGTTTCCAGGCCGTCCGTCCCGACAACCCCAGTTCTAATCGTCACCCAAGGCATACAGACCTCGCACGTATTCTAGCGCTTCGACGGACGGTCCATATCCATATGTCGTGAGACGAGTGGCGAACCGTTGCGATCGTTGACGCGAGAGCGCCACGGCGTCTGGCTTCTACCGGAACGCCAATTGCTCAAATTTATAGCAGTACCGATCGACCAATGGTGGGACTCAGGAAGGTGATCTATGAAATCGTTTCCCGTCGGCTTGCTCGTGGCTCTCGCGCTTCTCGCATCCTGGCAGGCAGCTGATGCTCAAACAAAGGATCCGTCCAAGTTCAGCGTGCCAGTGCAAGTTCAACGCGCGATCCCGCCGGCGGGCACGTACACGTATCGGTTCCAGTTCCTCACGCCTACTCTGGTCCGGGTGACAAGCCTGGATGGAAAGAGGATGTATGGAACCTTCACGACGGTTCCGGTCTTGAGGAACGTTCCGCCGAACCGGGGACAGGTCAGGTTCCAGAACGTTGGAGTCCAGCCGCTTCGTCTCATTGCGTGGTACATGACCGGCAATTCGACCGGCAACCAACCGCTGTACCCGAAGGGGCACAAATCCGCGCCAGAGACAAACATTGCATCCCACTGACGTCGACGTCACGTCACACTGATCGACCGCGCGACTCCCACCCGCGGTCGTCGGCCGACTGTCGCATCCCCCGCGACCCCTCACCGCACGGCTCGTTGATTGGCTTTCGGCACCAGCCCGAGGCGAAGACGGGGCAGGTTGTCAAGGCGTAGATTGTCGTGTGCGGTGATTCGATGGCGACTCTTTCCAAAGGTGTTTGACGCGCCGGACGAAGCCCCGCGGGGTCTCCCTGTAAATAGTCGCGCCGAGCGGCTGAGCGTGCTGCCGGAGCAGACGCTGGTACGCCGAGATGGCCCGCAAGCAGCGGGCGGTCTGCGCGCGCGACACGTAGCCGTGGTGATCGAGCACCTCACGAAGCAGCGCGAGGTTGTGGTACTCGCCGAGCAACCCGTCGAGCGCTTCGAGCCGGCGCTCGTCGGCCACCAGGCGATGACCACAGTGGCTTTCGAGCAGGCGCACGTGGAACCAGTGGTTCTTCACGAGCCCCCGCCACTTGAGATAGCGGTTGACCGTCGGGCGGCTCTGCGCCGCCAGCATCGCTTCGCGCGCTTTGCGGAAGTTCGCCTCGAGACCCGGAGCGAGTGTATGAAAGCCGTCCGTCCGCAGCTGCCAGTGTTTTACGCGACGGCGCTCCTCGCGGAGCGTGGCGGCCGAGGTCTGCAGCACGTGATCCTTTAGGGCCTGGCGATCCGTTTGCGTTCCGAGCTCGACGAGTCCGGCACGAATCGCGGCGACGACGCGTGCCGGCAGCAGCTTGCGGTAGCGCTGCCCGAGCGCATCGATCGTCCCGATGATCCCCTGACCATCGGCGATGGGTGCGAGCAGGCGGTTTACGTCGTGTAGATCCTTGTCCACAGTGCGGAACGCCTTGTCGAGGTCCGGCCGGATCAGCCGAATCACCGCACGGACTTTCTTCACGCGACGGCGGGCGTCGTGAATCGCTTCGTCGCTCTCCGGATCACCGATCGAGTTCAGCTCGGTCGTCGCGGCTTCGAGCTGATGAAGCATGATTCGACGGACCTCGCTCGAGAGGCGCCTATCGGGACTCAGGCTGAAAGCCATGCACGCCTTCCTTTTCCGCCGATCGACGAGCGAATCGGCCGATGTGGAGCAACCGGGCGGCGCCGAGCGCGAGGAGCGCCCCGACGCCCGTTGCAAGCGCACCGATGGTGATCTGGGCCAGGAGCGGACCGATCGCCACCACGGCGGTCGCGAAGAACAGCGCAATCGTGAATCCGCTTGACGACGCAAGCGCGACGACGACAAGTTCGCGCCAACCGAGGCGCCGTGGCAGATGCAGGCCGGCGAGAACGGCTAGCCCCACGGCCGCAAGAATCCCCGCCGGCCGCCCGACGAGCGCCGCTGCCAGCACCGCCGACGATCCCGCGCCGTACCCCCTGAGCATCACGCCCGCGTTCACCAGACCGAAGAGAAACAGAATCCCCTGCACGAGCACGTTCCACTCATGCTCGAAGTGGTGCGTCGCATCATCGTCGGGCGGGTCCGCGAAGAGATCGAGCCGGCGCGGCTCGTGGGGGAGGAAGGGGACGATCGGCACCAGCGCGAAGGCGGGATGGAGCCCCGACCAGAAGAACGCGAACCACGAGATGGTGCCGCAGATCGCGAGGTACGGCACGAAGGCCCTGATCCCGATCGCGCGCATCACGCCGGCCAGGCCGATCGCGATCAGCATGAGCACCGCGCCGCCGACGTGCGTGGCGAGCACTAGATGACGCGGGGCGACGACGAACATGCCGAACGCGTTGGTGGCGATTCCGATCAGCAGTACAAAGGGGAGCGCTCCGCTCCGCGGCAGAATGGCCTTCAGCACGTAATACGCCGCCGCGACGTCAATCGCGCAGGCGACGGGCCATCCCAGCGACAGGACGCTCTGGTAGGAGGCGTTCACGAACGCGAGATACACCGACACGGAGCCGATGATTCCGCCCGCGGCGGCCACGATCGGCAGGCCCCACCGGCGCCATGAGTGCAGGGCCCCCCCCGGCATGGCCGCCTCGACGACCTCCTGCGTCATCAGCGCAAAAAAGAACGCCATTCCGATCTCGTTGACGGGAAACGAAATCCTCTGCGTGAACGAGAAGTAGCTTTCCGGGGCGCTGTTCGCCCAAATGAGGGCAATCGCCGCGCCGAGGGGGAGCAGGAGGAACCGATCGAAGAGGTGACGGTACCAGCGATGGCCGAGCCGCGCCGCCCAGCGCCGTTGTACGTGGAAATTCAGCGGGTGCTCGACGTGCTGCGCCGCTGCCTGGTGCCTCATAACGTCCCCGTTGCCTTGGTCAGTTGCCGACGAATGAGGCCGGAGTCGACCGTGCGGCCGGTGCGCGACATCGCCTTGAAGAAGAGGTCGTCTCCGGCAACTTCCAGGAGCATGAACGACTGATCCTGGTCGAAGTACGCGGCGGTCTCGGCCGACGGCTTGACGTCGCCTTTCGCGAGCTCGCCGGCAGCGCCGGACACGAAGTACGCAACTCCCTTTTGCGGCTTGAGCCGCTCGTAGACGTGGTCGTGACCCGAGAAGACGACGTTGACGCCGTACTTCACGAACAGGGGCTCGAGTATGACCCTCAGTTGGACGTTGGACCCGTGACGACCACTGTTGGAATAGATCGGATGATGGAAGTAGCAGATCTTCCAGTCATCCTTCGATTGCTTGAGCGTTTCGTCGATCCAGGCCAGTTGTGCGGGATCCATCAGGTTGCTGTCGAGGGCGAGGAAGCGCACGTTGTTCCTGGCGTAGGTGTAATAGCGCGCACCGCTCATGTGGAAGCCTGCGTACCGCGCGTTGGCCGGGTTGTCGTGGTTGCCAAGCGAAGCGTAGAAACCGACGCCGGCCGACAGCAGCGCCGCGTACGGCCGCTCGAACTTTGTGACGTAGTCTTGCTGCTGCTGGCGCCCGTACAAGTTGTCGCCGAGCATGATCACGAGCTCGAAGGGAAACGCTGCTCGAGCACTCGCCAGTTGTTCACCGACTTCGTACTGCTCGCGTCTGCCGTTGCCGGTGTCACCAATCGCGGCAAACTTCAGGGAGTCGGGCCGTCCGGGCAGCGCCTCCTGCGTTCCCGGTGCCACGCCGCCGACGACGACGATCCAGAGTAGAAGTGCGAGTCCGAGCCGGCGCATGTGTTACCGCCTCCCTGGCGCTGGACGCGACTCGTCGTCGGCGACCTGCCGCGCGCGCGTGATATTGGCGTGCACCTTACGGAGGAACCGCTCCGCAACCGCCGGGGTGTAGCCGCCCGCGCGAAACGCATCGTTCCACTGGCGATCGCTGAGCTTGGACAGGAGCGAGCTCGCCCATCCGGCATCAGCGGGCGTGATGCGGTCGCGGAGAAGGTCCTTATGCCAACCGTGATAGCTGAACCTCACGAAACCGCCGTTGACGCCCGTGATGAACTTCTCGCGCTCGAAGAGATCGGGATTGTTCCGCTTCGGGGTGAAATGTCCGCTCTCGCCGAGTGCCGAGCCCAGGTCGCGCACGACGTACCTCTGCTCGACGCGATCGGTGGAGCCCCGCACCTCGTACACCGTGTTGTTCGAGTTCTTGAGGTCCGCGCTGTTGAACGTCAGCAGAATCACGAGCAGTCCCTGATACGGCCGCGTCCCGACGAAGGGATTCTCCTGCCACGACCACTCGCCCCGACTCTGCATTGTCGGTTCGTCGAGCCGGAAACGTCCGCCCGGTTTCCTATGGGTGCCCGATGCGTCGCGCAGGAGAAAGGACGCCATGAAGTACACCGGAGGCTGGTGATAGCCGACCGCCGACAGCACACGCGACAGGGTGACCTCGACCGGTCCCTCATCGCCTTGACGGGTATGCGGCGGCTGCTTGACGTGCCACACACGCCCGAGCGGGTCCTGGACGACGACGCCGGGATTCGTGCCGCCCTCTTTCGGCCGGACTAATGTGTAGACCGCGTCCGGGTCCGGCGCATGCGCACGGCTCCACGGCCCATTGAACAGGTCGCGATCCGGAAGATCCGTCGGTGGTTCCCACAACGCCGACAACGAGACACGTGGCGGCACCGCAGTGCTCTGCGAGGCTGCGGTACGGAGGGGCGCGTTCATCGCGAGGACGACCGGAAGGATCCCGAGGACGAGTGTTCGGCCGAGCATCGCGGGTCCTCCGGTTACGGCATGAACGGCACGGCGGCGACTCTCCGTTTCTCGCGCGAGAGACGGAACGGATCGCTTGTCCGGGCCACGAACCGCCATCCCTCCGAGCCGTACGCGACGTCGAGGCGACCGAACGTATGGGTGTCGGTGTGCAGTCTCACGCCGGCGCCGTACGACGTCTGATCAAGATTCAGCTCCTTGAAGGTGGGAGCGACGTTGCCGGCGTCGAAGAACAGGGCCAGGTCGAGGTGCCGATACAACAAGAAGCGTGATTCGGCGTTGACCACCAGCAGGTTGTTGTCGTGGAACTGGTAACTGTGGAAGTCGCGAAGCGTGTTGTTCCCACCGAGGCTGGGCAGCAGGTAGAACGGGATCTGGTTCCCCGCCGGCACGTTGCTGTAGAGCGTCCAGCCGCGGAACCCAAGTACCACGCGCCGATCGGCGAGCGGGATGAACTGCTCGCCCTCTGCCTCGTACTGACTGAAGGAGAACGTGCCGGTGTCCCTGTCGTCGTAGGATGTGAACGCTGCGCGGTAGAGCCCGCCTGTCGACGGATAGCTGTGATGGTTGAGCGTGTCGGCGGTCACCGACTCTTCGATGTGCCAGAAATCCGGCTGGGAGGTCAGGCTTACGCCGGGATCCGCCGGGAACTCATTGCGCGTCGTCGGGAAGTCCCCCACGAACGTGCCCCCCGGCTCCATGATCTTCGGCTGTTTCAGAAATCCGACTTCGCTGCCGATCGACAGCCATGTATACGGCTTGATGGTCGCGTAGCCCACGACGTCGGTGGTCTGAATCCGGTACTGGCTGCGATTGGTCTCGAGCGAATCAGGTCCGATGCCGAAGTAATTCACCTGCGTGGCGTCCTGCCACATCCCTTGCGCGCCGACGACCAGATGGTTGTCCGCGAGCGTCGGGAGCTCGAACCGACCCTGCACCATCTTGTAAAGGTGCCAGGAGATCGCGGCCGATCCGTCGACTAGGATTCGGTCGTCCGAGAAGTACTGGCGGTATCCGGGTCCAGCCGACAACCAGCCCGCGCCGCTGATCATGTTCGAGAACTCGGGATAGAAACCGCTTTTCATCTTATTGGTGCCGTCGCCGAACGTGTTCGTGACGTAGTCCATGGCGCGCGTGATGACGCGCGGCTCTGGCAAGAACCCCTCCGGGAGGGCGGGCTCGGCCGCAGGCGGACTTGCCGGACGTGATGATTGCGGGCCTGATGATGCAGAGCTGTTGTCTGGCGCAGAATTGGTGTTCTGCGCAAAAACGGATCGTTCGGCCGCGACCAAGAACAGCGCGCCGAGTGTGAACGCGAGAACGCCGCGGTTGCGAACGACAGCGTGGATCAGCATGGAGAACGCCTCCTGTCGATTGCCAGTGACGAGCCGTACCGGCGGCCGGTGAACCCCTGTTGACTCCTCCGCGCCGTGACTCCGGCAAGGCATGGCCACGTCAGGGCAACAGCTACACCAAGATCAGCGACACGACACAAGTCGCGCGAACATGCGCGAAAGGCGGGTGTTTCAACGAAGACGATCCGCGGACAGCGAGGACCTGATGCGCACGAACGACGGCATGCTGTGACGGAGTGGCAGATGCCAGTGAGTCACCAATCCACGTCGATGCGTCACTGGGGTCGGCATGGCGATCTTCCAAGATCTCCACACACCGGAAGCGTCGGCGTGAAGGATTCTGCGCGACCCGTCCCAGCATTCCATTGGAGCTCCGCGCACAGACGCTCGACTCGGTGCCATTCGGTACAGTGCCTGGTGAAGACGACGCGATCGTCAATCTCTACGCGGATGTCCCAGCCTCCGCTGCCGGTCGGCGCGACTGAGCCGCGGGCAGTATGGCCTCGGCCGCAGGCGAGCGGAAATGCGAAGGCCGTGGATGCCATGGGTCCTCCTACCGGTTATTTCAGCATCGACTGTGCCGCGCGTCCTGCGCGATGCGTGAGCGAGTGTCGTCGTCGACATCGACGTGTCGCGGGGCTCGAGAGAGCGGATGGACATCGATGACGGTGTACCGTGATTCCGCTGACAAGTCTCCGTGAGTGCGGGTCATCCGCCCCGGGCGATCGGGGCCTCGCCGCCGGGCACACGAGATGCACGATCGCGCTGAGCCATTGATGCCCTCAGGTGTATTGCCGGCGATCGTCAGCGTCAGCGCCTTGCCCGGCGTCCTGGTCCTTGATCGGCGCGGGGTCATCATCACGATGAACGAGTCGTGGACGAGTCCCTGGCGCGGACAGGAATCGTGGGCCCGCGACGTGGTCGCGCCCGGCGTGAACTTCCTGGACGTCTGTGAGGCCGCGGCCTTGGTTGGCGCCGCGGACGCTCCCGCCGCGCTCGAGGGTATCAAGCTGGTCTGCAGTGGACGTAGCCCTGACTTCACCCTCGAGTACCGAAGCGACGTGACCGGTGGCGAGCGATGGGGCCTGATGACGGTGACCCCGCTGAGACACGAAAACGGCGGCGCGGTCGTCGCGCTCACCGACATCACCGAACGCAAGCGAGCCGAGACCGCCATGCGCCAGGGCGAAGAGGGCTTCCGACAGCTTGCCGATGCGCTGCCGGTGGGTGTCTGGATGTCAGACGCCGATGGAGCGCGCACCTATGTCAACAGGAGCTGGTTCGACATGATCGGACGCGCGCCCGACCAGGCGTTCGGCCTGGGTTGGCGCGAAGGCATGCATCCGAACGACCTCGAACGATATATGGAGGTCTACCGGCACGCATTCGCCGCGCGTGAGCCGTTTTCGATCGAGTACCGCATGCGGCGACGCGACGGCCGGTACCGCTGGTGGCTTGACAACGGCGCCCCTCGGTACGAGGCAGGCGGGGGGTTTCTCGGCTACGTCGGCGTCGTCATTGATCTGACGGATTGCCGCAGCGTGCGGAAGGCGATGCGCGGCCTGAGCGGCCGGCTGATCGAGGCGCAGGAACAGGAGCGCGCGCGGATTGGACGCGAGCTGCACGACAACGTGAGCCAGCGCCTGGCGCTGTTATCGATCGACATCGACAAGCTCTGGCAAGCGCTGCCTGACGGCGCCGACGAGATGGCCGCCGGCGTCGCCAGGCTGCGTGCTGCAAGCCGCGACGTCGCCCGGGAGGTTCATGATCTGTCGCATCAGCTTCATTCGATCAAACTCGAGGCACTCGGTCTCGTCCCCGCCGTTCGGGGCCACTGTCGTGAAGTATCGCAGCACAGCATCCAGGTTCAGTTCTCGGATGCCAATGTCCCGAAGACGCTCGGTGAGGACGCCGCCCTCTGTGTATTCCGCATCGTGCAGGAAGCGCTCGCCAACGTCGTCAAACACAGCGGCGCAGCGGAGGCACGGGTCATGTTGTCGGGCGGGGATGGCGAGATCGTGCTTCGCGTCGAGGATGGTGGCTGCGGCTTCGAGCCGGGTACGCGCTGCGACGGCATCGGTCTGATGAGCATGCGCGAACGCGTGCAGTTGGTCGGTGGCGATATCACGGTTCGTTCCACCCCGAATCAAGGCACGGTGATCGAAGCACGCGTGCCGGTTCAGGGTTCGCCGATCCAGTCCGGCCGATCGCTCCCTGCCGCATAGTCCACCCAGCGCCGTCATTTCCCCTGTCAGTTTTTTCGAGAGGCTCTCGCCATTTGGCGAGTTCCCTCCGTTCGCGGCGGTGGTTACAGTGGCTCATCGAGCTAAGTCCCTCGGGACAGTGCTCAGGGGAGACCATGCGAAATCAGCTTGTCTTCATCGTTTCACTGATGGTGCCAGCGGACACGTTTGCTCCAATCGTGACCGGCGACGTCGGTCCGCCGCAGGAATAGGTCGATGGAAACCCTCACGCTAGTCGCCGATGACGAGTCGTCGCAGAAGGTGGATCGCCTTGCCGGCGAGCTTTCGTCGGCGCTGCTCGGGCTCACTGATGACATCACGGCTGTCATCGACGGAACGCAGCACCGCATTGCCGAGGCGCTCGAGGTCGATCGCAGCACGCTGATCGAGTTCTCCAGCGACGCCGTGCACGCGACATATCACTGGGCGAGCGACGACGTGCCGCCCGTCGATCTGCACGTGCATGCATTGCGCTTGACGTGCCTGCTGGATCGGACCAACGCGGACGGCGGACCCATCGTGCTGGAACGAATTCCAGATGAACTGCCGCCCGATGCGGTGACGCCAGGCCTGGTGGAGCATCTGCGCGAGGCGGTCGTCGGGTCAGCGGTAGTGATTCCGATCCTGATCGCAGGCCAGCGCGTGTGCGCGCTGGCGGTGGAAACAGCCCAATCTGGGCGCCGTTGGCCGCCGCCGCTCGTGGCGCGCCTGCGCCTGCTGGCCGAGATCCTTGCCGGAGCGCTGCACCGCAGCCACCAGGCGGAGGCGCTGCGCGAGAGTCAGGCGGAGGTCGCGCGGTTGACGGGAATCCCGAAGGTCGAACCGATGCGGTTCACGCAGGCGCGGGCTGGGCGATTCGGCTTCGAAGGAATCATCGGCGAGAGCGCGGCGCTGAAGGCGGTGTTGGAACGCGTGAACGAGGTGATGGCGACCGATGCCACGGTCCTGCTCCTCGGGGAAACAGGAACAGGCAAGGAGTTGATCGCGCGCGCGCTGCACACACATGGACCGCGACAGCCCTATCCGCTGATCAGTGTCAATTGCGCGGCCTTGGCGCCGACGCTCATCGAAAGCGAGCTGTTCGGTCACGAGCGCGGCGCCTTCACGGGCGCGGTCGCAACGCGGCCCGGGCGCTTTCAGCTCGCTCACCGCGGGACCTTGTTCCTCGACGAGATCGGCGACCTGTCGCTCGAACTGCAAAGCAAGATGCTCCGGGTGCTGCAGGAAGGCGAGTTCGAACGCATCGGATCGTCGCACACACAGAAAGTGGACGTGCGGATCATTGCGGCGACCCATCAGGATCTAGCGCGCGCCGTCGCTGATAGAGAGTTCCGGGACGATCTGTACTATCGACTGAGCGTGTTCCCGATTCGCCTGCCGCCTCTCCGCGAGCGGAGGGAGGACATTCCGGCGCTCGTGTGGCACATCATCCACAAGCGACAGCGCGCCATACGACACTCGGTCACGAGCGTGCCGGCCCACGTCATGGACGCGCTCCAGAACTACAGCTGGCCAGGCAATGTGCGCGAGCTCGAAAACGTGATCGAGCGCGCCCTGATTCACTCGCCGGGCGGTACGCTTCGGCTCCTCGACGAAGGTTTCGAGATGCCGGCGTCCCGTGCGCCGGCCGACGCCGGCACGCTGGATGCCGTGGAGCGGACGCATATCGAACAGGTGCTCCGCGAGTCCCGCTGGCGGATTAACGGGATTGGAAACGCCGCCGAGCGCCTGGGCCTCCATCCCAACACCCTGCGCTTCCGCATGAAGAAACTCGGCATTGTCAGGGACCGCTCCTCCCGGCCGGGCGTAGGCCACGATGTCGCGTCATGAGCGCGCTCTGGTCTACGTCGCAACGTATGCGTGTCACGACACCGCCAGGGCCGACTATGAAACGGTGACGGAGCTCTATGCCCGTGGCGCTGTCCACAGATACAACGCGACCGTGATGAGCAGGGACCTCGACGGCAGGCTGAACATTATCACCGCCGCCGCCCCCGATCGGGGCAAGGCGTGGGTCGTGCTGGCCGCAGGGGCGCTCGCCGGATTGTTCTTCCCGCCGTGTCTCCTGTGGGACGACCCGATGAGCGTGGCCCGCGGCGGCGGCGAGACGATGAACCACTTCTGGCGCGGGTTGTCCCACCACGACTTGAGAATGATCGCGAACATGCACCAGCGCTGCGTGGCCGCCCTCATCGTGGTCAGTGAAACGACGTTGAAGCGTGTGCTGAAGTGCTGCGCGAGAGGGACGTTCAAGCAATTCAAGAAGTCACTGACGGCCGGCCATGAAACCTTCGGCCTGGACCTGCCGCGAGCCGTCGATCAGTGGCTGGACGCCGCGTAGTGGAGGACGTGCGGCAGCGTGGCGATGCGCGCTCACGGCATACAGAGATCGCACGACGGCTCGTCGTGAACGGTGACGATGAGCGCCGCGCGCGAACGTCACTGGGACGCTGGTACAACCGTTGCTCGACCACTAACACCATTCGGCGACATGGAATGCCACTTATTGAACAACGCCCACCGGCGGGCGGTCTCGCCGGCCCCCGAATGTCTCTCAGCCGCAGCGGTGCGCGCTCGGAGATATCTCCCGCGGTTCCAGCCATCGTCGATTGATCTGCAGGTGATGCCGCGGCGCCTGCGGATCGCACCGCACTTGACCGTGCCGGGGATGCTCGGGTTGATCCTGTTCGCGCCGCCAGCAGTCAACGGGCAGCAAGTCGATCTCGCAGCGCAGTCCGCAATAGTGCGAGAACTCGGCCGCCTCGTTGAGAGTCAGCAACGGCTCATCGAGGAGCAGGGACGCCGGATCGACCAGCTGCAGCAGCAACTCGACGAGACCCGGGCACTCGTGTCCACGCTTCGAACGACCTCGCCTGCGCCGGCGCCCGCGGCGCCGGCCGAGACCGAGTCGCAGCGTAAGTGGCCAGAGATTCCGCCGGACGTCGTCGCGGCCGGAAACTTCCCCGGTTCATTCGGCATTCCTGGCTCGGAGACAGCGGTCAAGGTCGGCGGATTCGTGAGGGCCAATTGGGTCACCACGCTGGATCCGCTGCTCGTATCCGACTCGTTCATCACATCCGAGATTCCCGTGGACGTGGCGGACGCACCGGTGGGCGGGCGCGTCGATGTGATTGCGTTTCCAAGCCGCGTCAATCTGGATTTCCGCACGCCGACAGGCGTTGGCTACATGCGGGCGTTCGTCGAGGCGGATTTTGCCGGCAGCGGGAACACGTTGCGTCTGCGCCACGCCTACGGGCAATGGAGGCGGCTCCTGTTCGGGCAGACATGGTCGACGTTTTCGGATCCAGAGGCAGTGCCCGACGGAATCGATTTCGAAGGTCTGAACGCGATGGTCCATTTCCGGCAGGCCCAAGTCCGCTGGACGTGGGCGGCCGCCGATCGCGTACGCGTCGCTCTGGCGATGGAGAACCCTGATGCCGAAATCAGCGGCGCGACCGCCGCGGATCAGCGGCCCGATGTCGTGTCGCGGATCCGGTGGGAGCCGCGGCGCGGAGGGCATCTGCAGGCGGCCACGTTGCTCCGTCAGATCCGCGGCTTTCAGTCAAACACCCCCGGTGACATCGTCGGCGCCACGGGATGGGGGGTGACTACGAGTGGGCGGCTGCCATCGCCGTTGTGGCGCGCACGCGATCGCGTGCTGTTCCAGGTCAATCGCGGCAGAGGCATTGGGCACTACATCAAAGATCTCAATGCGGTCGGAGACGAAGATGGCGTCTTCGACGTCACGGCGAACGCCGTTCGCCTGCTCCCCGCGTCATCCGGATACGTCAGCTACGAACACTGGTGGATCGATCGACTCCACTCCGCGCTCACGGCCGGCCTGGTCGATGTCACCACGTTGGACATCCAGCCGGGGAGTGCGCTGCAGCGGACGTATCGCTATTCCGGCAACGTCATTTGGTCGCCGATCCCGAGCCTCGAGCTCGTGGCGGAATTGCTGCACGGCATTCGTATCAACAAAGATACGCACCGCGAAAGTGCCTCGCAGGTGCAGATCGGCAGCACGTTCCGGTTCTGACCGTGCTGGCGGCCAAGTTCGCTTCGTTTGGTACCTTCCCGGCCAGCTATCAGTTCGGGGCGGGTATTTCGCCGTCAAGCCCGTGAACGGCGCGACCTGGAAGGTGCGCGCGGTCATTACGGTGCTCATGCCGAGGAAGAAGTAGCGCACGCACGCGACGCATTTACCACTCACGGTCGTTGGTCAATGCGCTCACGGCATTCGGTCGTCTCTCCTCGCATTCAACGGACCGTACCCGCCAGTTTTCCCGGCGATCGGGCGGTGCGGCTCTTGCCTGACAGGCAGGCAATATGGCCTGCACCATCGGAGCTGAGGCGGCCCGCCTTGCAGCCGTTCGCGAACGGGACGCACCGTGGCGCAAATGGGGACCGTATCTCAGCGAGCGTCAGTGGGGTACGGTGCGCGAGGACTACAGCGCCAACGGCGACGCGTGGAGTCATTTCACGCACGACCAGGCGCGGTCGCGCGCGTACCGGTGGGGTGAAGACGGTCTCGCGGGCTTCTGCGACGAGGAACAGCGCCTGTGCTTCGCCGTCGCTCTGTGGAACGGCAGAGACGCGATTGTGAAGGAGCGTCTCTTCGGGCTGACCAACGCCGAAGGCAATCACGGCGAAGACGTCAAGGAGTATTACTTCTACCTCGACGCCACCCCGACGCACTCCTACATGAAGTGGCTCTACAAGTATCCGCAGCGCGCCTACCCGTATACGGATCTGGTGCACACCAACCGCAGGCGCTCTCGCGACGACTTCGAGTACGAGCTGCTCGACACGGGCGTCTTTGCGGGCGATCGGTATTTCGACGTGGTCGTCGAATACGGCAAGGCCTCGCCTGAAGATCTGCTCATTCGCATCGAGGTGACCAACCGCGGCGCCGAAGCGGCGACGCTGCACGTGCTCCCCACGTTGTGGTTTCGCAACACGTGGAGCCACTGGCCACACACGCCGAAGCCCGGGCTGCGGCGGGTGTTGTCGCGTGCGAACGCGCGCGTGATTGCCGCGTCCCATCATGAGCTGGGCGAGCGCTGGCTGTACGTCGAGCCCGACGCGCCGCTGCTGTTCACCGACAACGAGACCAACAACCGGCGCCTCTTCGGCATGCCGAACGCGGGCCGGTACGTCAAGGATGGCATCAACGATTGTGTCGTCCATCAGCGGTACGAGTGCGCCAGCGCGAATGAGGGGACCAAAGCAGCCGCCGATTGTGAGGTCACCATCGGATCCGGAAAGACCGTGGTCCTGCGCCTGCGGCTGTCGGATCGCGCGCCGGGCGGTGCGAGCGATCCGTTCGCGGACTTTGACCTGACGCTCGAGGCACGCAGGCGTGAGGCCGACGAGTTCTACGCCGCCCTCACGCCGGCGTCGGCGAGCGAGGACGCGGCGGCCGTTATGCGCCAGGCGCTGGCAGGCATGCTGTGGACCAAGCAGCGGTACTTCTTTGATCTGCAGACATGGCTCGAGGATCACGGCGTCGGCTCCACTGGTGCGCCCGGCCACTCCGTGAGGAATGACGGCTGGAGCCACCTGGTGAACGCCAGTGTGATCTCGATGCCCGACAAATGGGAGTACCCGTGGTACGCAACGTGGGATCTCGCCTTCCAGGCCGTGGCTCTCTCGACGGTGGACCTGGATTTCGCGAAGGAGCAGCTGGAGCTGATGCTACGCGAGGGGTACCTGCACCCGACCGGGCAGATGCCGGCGTACGAGTGGAACTTCGGCGACGTGAATCCGCCGGTCCACGCGTGGGCGACGATCTTCCTGTACCGGATGGAGCAGGTACGGCACGGCCGAAGCGACATCCCGTTCCTGAAGCGGTCATTTCACAAGCTCCTCACGAATTTCTCCTGGTGGATCAACCGGAAGGACCGTCTCGGGCGAAACGTGTTTGAAGGCGGCTTCCTCGGCCTCGACAACATTGGCGTCTTCGACCGGTCGGCGCCGCTGCCCACCGGCGGCTATCTCGAGCAGGCGGACGCGACCGCCTGGATGGCTCTCTTCTGTCAGAACATGCTCGAGATGGCGATGGAGATTGCCTCCGACGACCGGTCGTTCGAAACGGCAGCCGTCGCGTTCGTCGATCATTTTCTCGGCATTGCGAACGCGCTGAATCGGCTCGGGCACTCCGGCATGTGGGATGAGCACGACGGCTTCTACTACGACGTCCTGCGGTGGCCGGATCTCCACGCCGAGCGCCTGAAGGTGCGATCGGTCGTCGGCCTGCTGCCGATGTGCGCGACGACGGTCGTCGAGCCGTGGCAGCGGGCGCGCGTGCCGCAACTGGTCGCGCACTTCGAGGCGCAGCTGCACCGTAATCCGGGCCTGGCGCGCGGCATTCATGAGACCGGCGAGGGAAATTTCGGGTACGGCGGCCGCGGTATCCTGGCCGTCGTCAACCGCGACCGGTTGCGCCGGATCCTTGAGCGGGTGCTCGACGAGCGCGAGTTCCTCAGCCCGTTCGGCATTCGCGCGCTCTCGCGCGTGCACGACACCCAGCCATTTGTCCTTCGCGTGCACGGCGACGAGTATCGCGTGAAGTACGAGCCCGCGGAATCGTCGTCGGCGCTCTTCGGCGGCAACTCGAACTGGCGCGGGCCGATTTGGATGCCGGTCAACGCGCTGCTCCTTCGGGCGCTGCTGCAATACTTCCTGTATTACGGCGACTCGTTCCGCGTCGAGTGCCCGACCGGCTCCGGACGCACGATGAATCTGTTCGAGGTCGCGGCCGAGATCACCGCGCGGCTCATGCGCATTTTCCTTCGCGACGAGCACGGACACCGCCCCGTGTACGGCGCGACGGACAAATTCCAAAGCGATCCGCATTGGCGCGATCACCTCCTGTTCTACGAGTATTTCCACGGCGATAACGGCGCGGGTCTTGGCGCCAGCCACCAGACCGGGTGGAGCGGGCTCGTGGCGACGTTCATCGAGTTTTTCGGCAATGTCAAAGCCGCCGAGTTCCTTGAAGGCGGGAAGAGGAGCTTCTTCCGCCCGCCAGTTGCAGCCGCGGCGGTTTCAGCAACCGCCGCTGCGAGAGCGGTAGATGGTCACTCATGGGTACCAAAGTCAGCGTAGACGAACTCATGGAGGTGGGGCTGTTCCTGCCCGAGTTGATCAACCGTGGCCTGGGTGCGCGCGATCGGTTGCGGTACTACGTCTCGCTGCTGCAGGCGGCCCAGACCTACGCGCAGGCTCCGCATCCTCCCGCCCCGACGCTGCGCGCCGAGCGGGAGGCAAGCGGCATTTCCGACACGATGTTCGATGACGTGGTCGCGGAGAGCCGGACGATTGCGGACGGCGTCGTCCGCATTCCCGGCGCCAAGATCATTCTCGAGCGCATCTTCAGCGATCTGCGTGAGATGCTGCAGCCGCTCCGGGCCGCGGTCGCCGCGCATCCGGAAATGCGGGATCGACTCGAGATCTACCAGCGTCGCCTGGATCAGGAGATCGCCGCCGCCCCGCCGTGCGAGGACGACAAGTTGACGTCGAGCGCGATCGAGGGGCTGGCCCGACGTACCCAGAACGGCCACGACAGCGTGCAGCAGCTCGCGATGGATCTGCACTGGGAGCTGAACCGTCTGAGCAAGGCCATGTCGCCCGAATCGATCGACGGCGCCACGGCGTACGGCCTGTCGGCCGCGGACCGAACGATCGTTCAAGCGTTCATGCACGGCGTCAACCAGACGCGGAAGCTGAAGTTCGATCGACCTGGACTCGGGACGTCCGCGACGCGCGAAGGCGATCGCCTGTCCATTCAGAACGATCTCGGGACGAAAGACCTTCACGTCTTCGTCGTCCACGTTCGCGAGCTCACTGCTACCGTGGTCTACACCGACATTCATCGCGCGCGCCTGCGATTCTTCCACGACATGCTTCTCGCCTACGACATCCAGTGGGAAGCGCCCTCGGCGGCCGCCGGCGCGAATCACGAAAAGACCATCGGCCGGTACACAGCCGAGAACCAGGAGTCCCTCGAGCGCTTCCTGGCGTTCGTGGGCTCGCGTCTGGTGTTTCTTCTCGACTGGAATCGAGCCCGCAAGCGGCTCGCGCGGTTCGTCAAGAACACTGAGGCGATCGCGCTACTCAAATGGGCGGCCGACAACAACGTCGGCCACCACGCGTTCCTGCAGGCCGGAGATGCACGGCTCGTGTATACCGCGCTCGAGCGAGCCGTGCCGCCGCAGGTCCGGTTCGGCGCGCGCCTCGACGAACTGCTCGGGGTCGATGTCGCGCGGCTGTTCATGACGTCGGTGCTGGGCATCGTCACCACCGGGTTGAGCAGCGGCCGCTCGCTGCGCCTGGTCGAAGATGAGGTCGAGGCCGAGCTGCTCACGCATCTTCGGACAACGGACCGCAGCATACTCGGGGCTGCAGTGGACCACGCAAGCGTGCTGTCGACCATCGCGGAGCACGTCTCCCACGCTTTGACGCGCGCGACGAGGGGCGAAGGACACGACGAGGTTGGGAGTGTGTCTGAACGTGTCACGGGCCTCGAAGCGCAGGCGGACGAGATTGTGCGCCGCTCGAGCCGTCTGCTCGATCAAACCGGTGATGGTCACGACCTCCGACGTCTGCTCAGCGAGGCCGATGACGCCGCAGACGTGCTCGAGGACGTGGCGTTCTTGCTGACGCTCATGTCCGCCAAGTGCGATCCGAAAGGCGTTGCGCTCCTCGAGGGTCTCGCGGATCTCGTCCGCCGCGGCGCTCGCGAATACCTGCGCTGCCTCGAAGATGCCCGGGACCTGGCACACCCGCCGGGACGTCAGGCGACCGAGCGGTTTCTGGTCACCGTCGATCAGCTCGCCGGGTTCCGGGAGCAGGCCGGCGTCGCGGAGCGGGCCCTCCGCGCGGCGCTCGTTCGCGGCAACATTGATTGCCGCGAGCTCTACGTGTCGTCGGCCATGTCGCGCGGGCTCGAACAGGCCGCGCACACGCTCGCACGATGCGGGGTGATCGTCCGCGACTACGTCCTCAACACGACGTCAGGCATGAACAACATCTCGTGACGAGCACTGCCGGGCGCGTGTGACGCACGAGTCGCGGGGGAGACAATCGATGCTGCAAGGGGCGCTGGACGTGAAGACGGTTCCGGCGCCGAAGCCGCCGGAGTTCTCGCTGGTGTGCGGTGGGCTGCTGTTCCGAATGTGCCGGCACGCACATTTGTCCGGAGACGCACTGGAGCTTCTGCACCGCCGCGTCCTGGCGATCGCACTTCTGGCCTGGCTGCCGCTGCTCGTTCTATCGGTCATCGATGGCAACGTTGTCGCCGGGGCCGTCAAGATACCGTTCCTGTATGACGTCGAGACGCACGTTCGATTCCTGTTGGCGCTGCCGCTGTTCATTATCGCGGACGTCATCGTCGACGAGCGCATCAGACCCATGACACGCCGGTTTGTCGAGCGTCGCATCGTACGGCCCGGCGACATGCCGACGTTCAACGCTGCGGTGACGTCGGCAATGCGCGTGCGCGATTCAGCCGCCGTTGAGGCCACGCTGCTGTTGGTGGTGTACACACTTGGACTGTCGGTGTGGTGGGGCGCGATCGCTCCTGACGCCGCAACGTGGTATGTGCGACCGGAAGGAACGGGACTCTCATTCAGCGGGGCGGGTTATTGGTACGCGTTTGTCAGCATCCCGCTCTTTCAATTCATTCTGTGTCGATGGTACCTGCGCCTGGCCCTCTGGTTCTGGCTGCTCTGGCGCATCTCGAGGCTGGACCTGCAACTCACCGCCGCGCATCCGGATGGCGCGGGCGGTCTCGGATTCCTGGGTATCAGTGCGTACGCCTTCTCACCGATCCTGTTTGCTCAAGGGGTGCTGCTGGCCGGGGTGATCGCCACGCGGATCCTGTATCAAGGACAGTCCCTGTCGGCGTTCAAGGCGGAAGTGGCGGTCTGGACCGGCGCGATGGTGCTGCTCATCCTCGCGCCGCTCGTCGTGTTTGCGCCGCAACTGGAACGTACCAAGCGAAGGGACCGCGCCACATACGGAGCGATCGCCAGCGAGTACGTCCGGCAATTCGACGAAAAGTGGCTTCACCGAAGCCCTGAGCACATGCGCACACTGCTTGGCTCTCCAGACATTCAGTCGTTGGCCGACCTCGGGACCAGCCATCAGGTCGTGACCGCCACTCGGCTGGTGCCGTTCGGCAAGGCCGAGGTCATTGCACTCGTAGTCGCAGCGATCACACCGCTGCTCCCGTTGACGTTGACCATGTTCTCGGCAGACGAGCTCGCCGGCCGGCTGTTCAAGCTCTTCTTCCGGTGACGTGGAGCGCAGGAGATCAGATGACTAAGACGATTCGCAGACGCTTGGCGGCGGCAATCGCGGTTCTCTCGATGGCTAGTGAAGCGGCTGCCGTCCAGATGCCGGATGTTTCCGCGATGGAACAATTCGAGCAACGAGTGAATGCCTATGCAGCACTCCGACGCGCTGTGGCGGCACGGACACCTCCCCCTACGGTCTCCTCAGACTCCGGGGCGATTCTGGCAGCTGCCGACGCCCTTGCGGAGGCTATTCGCGCGGCGCGCCCACAGGCAAGGGCCGGCGATATGTTCACGACGCACAGCGCATCCGCGTTCCGCAGGCGCATCGAAGGCGTCCTGAAGCGAAACCACCGCGACCTCGCGGATCTGCTGACAGCAATCGACAGGGAGGCGCCGCCACCAGCCGCCCCGTTGACGGTGAATGACCGCTTCGATTGGCAGTATGGTGCGTTGATGCCCGGTGACCTCATTGAAGCGCTGCCACCTTTACCAGGTTTCCTGCAGTACCGGTTCGTAGGCCGCGACCTGCTGCTCATCGATATCGAGGCTGACCTCATCATCGACATTCTGCCAACGCTCTGGCCACTTACACCAGGCGTTGCTTGATCGCAAACTGAATCAACTCGGCCGTCGATTTGATGTTCAACTGCGCCATCATCCTGTACTTGTGAAACGCCACGGTCCGCGGCGTCACCTTCAGCACGTCGGCGACCTGTTTCATTGAATGGCCCTCGGCGAGCAACTGCAGCACTTCCCGCTGTCGCTGGGTCAGCTCGTGGGGCACGGGCACGTCCGGCCCGCGGAGGAGCGATGCGACCAATCCTTCGGCAACGAGCGGCGTCACGTACGACTGCCCCTTCATCACCTCACGAATGGCGTTCAGCAGCTCGGTGGCTGCGGAGTGTTTGAGGAGGTGGGCTGACGCGCCGGCGCGGAATGCCACCGCGGCGAGCTCGGCGTCCTCGTTCATCGTGAGAACGATCAGTTTGATTCGGGGAAACGTCCGCTTGATCTGGCGTGCCGCGTCGAGACCGTTCAACAGCGGCATTGCAACGTCGAGAACGATGACGTCGGGCTGCAGCCTCGCGGCCGCGGCGATGAGCGCCCGGCCATCGGTCACGGTGCCGACGACGTCACAGTCTCGCGCCAGCAACGCCTCCAGCGCTCCGAGGACGAGCCCATGATCATCGGCCAGTAACACACGGGGACGCGACATATCGCTTTTTCGCCGCGTCAGGTCGCAACACTATCGCGCTTGCGGTCTTGGCGGACGTGATGAATTGGTGCACGATGTTTGCCGTGGCGCCCCGGTCATTGCCGGGAGGAATCTCACCGAAGCCACGCGTTCCCGCCGACAAATGCGTCTACGTGTCGACAGTTCGTTGATTTGCAGATACGTCACTGCATCTCTCCCCTTGAGCACACCCGTATTGAGGCACGTATGATCAGCCGGCCGCCGAAATGCTCTTGATCGCGAACTGAATCAGCTCCGCCGTGGACTTGACTCGGAGCTGCGCCATCATCCTGTATTTGTGAAATGCGACAGTCCTCGGTGTGATGTTCAAGATGGCCGCCGCCTGCTTCATCGAATGCCCGTCGGCGAGCAGATCGAGAATCTCGCGCTGCCGAGTCGTGAGCGTGTTCCCCTTCCGCTTGTCGAGCGGATGGCTTGCACACGCGTCAACGAGGTCCTGGGTCACGCGCGGCGTGATGTACGAGCGTCCACGGGTGACCGCGCGAATCGCCGTCATGAGCTCTGACGCGGCCGAGCACTTCAGCAGAAACCCCGACACGCCGATTCGGAACGCCTCCTTCGGCACCTCCGGGTCCTCGCTCATCGTGAGACACACAATCTTGGTTCGCGGAAGCCGGCTCTTCAGCTCCCGGGCCGCGTCGAGACCGTTCAGCAGGGGCATCATGACATCGAGCACGACGACGTCTGGCTTCAGGCGCTCGGCCTCCGCGACGAGTGCCTGTCCATCGCCGACCGCACCGACGATGTCGCACTCGGGGGCGAGTAGCTGTGCGAGAGCCTCGACGATCAGCACGTGATCGTCTGCGAGCAGCACACGTGGTCGCGCGCCTCCACCGGCGGCGATTCCCGTATGCCCCGGAACCGAGACCATATCGGACGCCCTATCTGTACCCTGAGTCACTCGATCGCACCCGCGCCGTCGTCCGGATCTCCTCGCACACCATCAGTGTAGAGAGGACCCTCACGCGGGTCCTATGCACTTCCGGCACACATGCGCACGCGCCCCCCGCGAGACCGCGGCATAGACCGCCATCTGTCATTTTTTTCAGGCAGCTCTGGACCTTCTCGCAGTAGGCGGGAGCGCTGGCGATCCGTATGTTGGTCAACATGTCGTGTTTCTCTCATTCGCAGATTGTCGGGCGCGCACTGGCCGTGGCGAGCGAGTACGCCGGCCGTCCACCCCTCATCGCCGATCTCTGTCGTGCGGCTGGCGTCAGCGAACGCACGCTTCGCAACGCGTTCCACGATGTCCACGGCCTCAGCCCAAAGCAGTACCTGCTCCGGCACGGATTGGAGGAGGCGCGCCAAGCGCTCCGGCTGGCGCGCGGTGCGCGTGGCGCCGTCACGCTCGTGGCGACCGAGTGCGGTTTCTTCGAGCTCGGACGCTTCGCCGGCGCGTATCGGCAGCTGTTTGGCGAACGGCCGTCGGATACCCTGCGTCGAGCGCCGGAAGGCCCGCGCCCTTAGGCGCCGCGGCGCAGGTCGCAGCACTCGGAGGCCGTAGGATGCCGCGCGACACGCGCGTCAACCACGGTGCCCTCTCCAGACCGCGCTCGAATGAACAGTTCACCTCCGGCGAGGGTGACGCGCTCCCGCATGCTGAGCAAGCCAAGACCGCCCTGCTGCAGGCGCGGGTCGAATCCCCGTCCACGGTCCTCCACCCGAAGGCGCACCGACCGCGCCGTATCGTTCAACGTCACCGTGGCCTCGAGTGTGCCGCTGTGCTTGAGCACGTTTGTGAGCGCCTCCTGGGCGATGCGGAACAGACAAAGCGCGGAGGACTGAGGCAGGTCGATGCCGCGATCGCCGGCCACGACGGTGACTCGCAGTCCTTTGGCGGACAGATCCCGGCTTAACGCCCGAATGGCGGGGACGAGACCGAGCACGCCGAGCGGGGACGAGTGTAATTTGCGGGACAGATCGTGCACGCTCGCCGAGATCCCGGTCGTCTCTACCCACAGATTGCGCAGGCGCGCACCCACCGTCATGTCCCGGGACAGCACCCTCACCTGGTCGATTCCAATAGCGAGAAGGGCCAGGCGTTGATTCACGTCGTCGTGGAGCTCGCGGGCGATGCGCCGGCGCTCGTCTTCCTGAGCCGTCATGACACGTCCGTTCAGACGCCGTAGCTGGGTTCGGGCGAGTCTCGCCAAGGCGCGCTCGCGCGCGGCGGGTGTGTCGCGCCACGCGGTGATATCGCGATGCGTGACGACGGCTCCGCCATGTGCGTGTTGGAACGGTGTGACGGTCATCAGGAACCATGTGGACCCGAGCGGTCCGTTGCAGCAGTACTCCCGCTCGAACACGGCGCGGCGACCCAGACACACGGCTTCGATGCCGTCGTGCGCGCGAGCTGCATCGGCCACTCCGGCGCGCGCCGCCCGCGTACACACGTCGAGATAGTTCACCGTGCGCCCGATGGCCGCGACGTTGAGTACGCCATTGGCGAGGCCGAAGGCGTTCCACGCGTCATTGACCTCGAGAATCGTCCCGCGGCAGTCAAGGACCGCGATGTGGTCGGACAGCGACGCCAGGGCGGCAGCAGCCAGCGCGCGCTGTGCCTGCCGAGTGTACGGTTGAGAAGCCATTTCTATCTCTTGATGGATGCGCCCGTGGATGTCCGCGGACCTGTCAGAGAATGTCATGCACCCGCCCGTATATAGGCACCGGTGCGCGTACGCCGCAGGAATCCTGAGGCCTCGAGCCTCTCCAGTACCGCCTCACTGGTGATTCCATCGAGATTCCAGAGCCGCCGGACCTGGGCTTTCGTGAGGCAGAGGTCAGGAAGCTCGCGGTACTCCGCTGAAATCAGCTGGAGCCAATCGGTCATCGTGTCGTTGCGGCTGACCCCATTGTGGTCAGCTGTGGATGATTGAATGATGGACATCGGAACTGCCGAGCCCCATTACGTCGCAGCGTCCGCATCATCGTCAATCGGGGCAAACCGCAGACTTCGATCAGGGATCTTCAGAAGCGATCAGAATTGTTGGTTCTGACCGACACGATGACACAGAGTGTGCGAGTACCGTCCGACCTTTCAAAACCCCAGCGTGCGGCTGACGGCAAGTCGTATGAGATCGGTCGCGTCTTTGAGCTTCAGCTTCTGCTTGATGTTCGAGCGGTACGTTTCAATGGTCTTGATGCTAAGTCTCAGATTGCTGGCGATTGTGGCGGTGCTCATGCCGTGTCCAATCATTTCGAGCACCTCGAGCTCCCGGTCAGTCAGGACGGCAAGCGAATCACCCGGCGACGGGACTTTGTTCCCGAGTCCGGACAGGAGTCCTTGCCAGACCTGCTCGCTCGCGTAAATCCTGCCCGCCAGTACCTGACGGATGGCGTGCACCAGGCCGACAATGGCACCCTTCTTCATGATGTAGCCACGCGCCCCGGCCTTGAACGACCGCTCAGCGAACAAGGCCTCATCATGCATGGTGAGTACGAGCACCGGGATCGGCGGGGTCGCGTCGTGTAGTAGTCGCACGAGTTCCAATCCATGCGTTGTGTCAAGCGACAGATCGACGATCGCAAGATCGGGGTCCAAGGATCGAGCCAAGCTGAACGCCTCCTCCGCCGTTTCGGCCTCGCCGCAGACCATCAGGTCCGGCTCGGCCGCAATCAGCTGTCGCATGCCGAGGCGAACGATCTCGTGGTCGTCGACAACCAGGATTCGCCGTACGAGTCGTGATTCTAGAGCCATGATGTCCTCGTTCGTTTCCTCATCCGTCAGGCGTGTGGATTCGGCCCGCGGCTCTTGGCCCGACGTGACAGATCCTAGAGAACAACCTTGACGACCGTGCCGGCATCGACACCAGCGCTGACCGAGAAAACTGCGCCAATCGAGGTCGCCCGGTGTCGCATGATCCGCAGGCCGACGCCGTTCTCGTTCGACTCGCGACGATGGAGGCCTACGCCATCGTCATTCACCGTCAGCGTTGTGACTCCGGCCTCCGCATGTAGACCGATCGTGATGTGCGCAGCCTCCGAATGGCGCACCGCATTCGTAACCGCTTCCTGCGCAATCCGGTACAGTTGCGTGGCGGCGCGGCCCGAGGGGTTGATACCATCGGTATCGCACTCCACCAGGCACTGGATCTTGTGCATGGACGTGGTCGCCGATGCGAGCTCCCGCAGCGCCTCGAGAAACCCGTGGTCCGCGATGTCGGCCTGAAACATTCCCTTGGCCAACTGACGCACACGCTCGAGCGCCTCCTGTGTTGTGCTGACAATTTGCTGTGCGATCTGGGCGTTTTCTTTATCCAAGTCACCGAGCCGCCGGTTCAAGCTCGCCGCCAGCATGCCAAGACCAGTCAGCTGCTGCCCAAGCGAATCATGCAGCGTCTGAATCAGGTCCTGCTGTTCACCCCAGATGATCTCGGAGATTTGGGCTCTGATGCTCTCCCGCTCAATGACCCGGCCCACCTGTGTGCTCACATCGCTCATGAGACTTATCAGTTCATCACTCTCGGGGTGAGGTCGATCCGACAACAGCTCGACGACGGCCAGCGTCGTGTTCCCAACGCGCACCGGTAACGCGGCAGCCGATTGCAACCCGACCTGCTTTGCTGCAGCTTGCCGGTCGGGCATCATCTTCAGCAGGTCGGCTTCACCGTTGATCCAGATGTGGTGTCCGTCGGCGAAGACACGACCGGGAAGCAGGCGCCCGACCGCATGTCGCACGTGCTGAGACACGAGATGAAATGGGGCAAAGCGTTTGTGCGTGGAGTAGCTGATGGCGGGGACGAGGTGGTCGGACGCATCGCTTGCGGGCAAGTACACGTAGCCAACCTGCCAGCCTTCAGATTCGCAGATCCGGCCCATCACCCGTCGTAGCGCCTCGCTCCAGTTCGGAGCCTGATCGATGGCCTGCGAGATATCGTGCAGCAGCGTCAGCCACTTCGTGGCGAGGTCGGTGCTCACGACAGATTGAGCTCCGCATTCGGCGACGTGAGTTCTGCGTTCATGGACGGCAGTTCCTCCTTCGAGATGACCAATGCTGATTGGTCACTGCGGCTCCTTCTCGAAACTCGATCGAACAAGTCGCTGCACACGACGATAGCGTGGCGCTCGAAGTGCCCCAACATCATCGCGCTCATTTGTCAAATTCCTACACATGAATTGGGACTAGGGATCTAGGTCTAAAGGTCTACACGACTTCGACACGACTTCGTGACGAACGCGTGACGTGTTCAATTGCCGAATCTGCATAGCTGCCGCACGGATCGCACCGTAACCTGACCGCGGGGTGGGAACAGAGCGCGGCTCGACTGCCTTAGCGAAACAGTGATTGCGACAGGGCGTGGGCCCTGGCGCCAGGAGAAACTGCCATGAGGAATTGGATGATGTGTGCGGCCGCCGTCGGTACGCTGATCGCCGGGTCGCCGGCGGCGGCGCAGAACGTCGATGTTGACTCCAATCCGTCCGCGAACTTCGCGGGCTACCGAACCTACACCTGGACAGTAGGGACGCCGGCGGCGAATCCGCTGGCCGAGCAGCGGATCCACGCGGCGGTCGATCAGCAGTTAGCGGCCAAGGGTTTTTCAAAGGTGACCGCGAACCCCGACGTCGTCGTCGCAACGCACGTCGTCACAAAAGAGCAGAAGCAACTGGACGTGAACGGGTTCGGTGGAGGTTTCTTTTTCCCGGGACAAGCGACCGCGACCGTTCGGACCTACGTCGTGGGAACGCTCGCAGTCGACATCTACGACGCGAAGAACAAAATGCTCGTCTGGCGTGGCACCGGCAGCGGCACGGCGAGCGACAAGGCCGACAAGAACACCGAGAAGATGGACAAAGCGCTCGACAAGATGTTCAAGCAGTACCCCCCAACGCCCAGCACCAGGTAATAACTACGGCAGGGACGGCCACAGATCTGACTGAAGGGGGAAAGTCACATGGCGAGTTCCGAAGAAATGGAAGCCGCTCAGCCAGGAGCGGAGGGGTCGCTACCCGTGAGTGACGATACCCTGCCGGCGAGCGCACCGCCGGCCTTCCACCTGCTGGCGAAACCGAGCGGGTCCACCTGCAACATCGACTGCACGTATTGCTTCTTCCTCTCCAAGGAAGCGCTGTACCCGAACGACACGCATCGGATGTCGGACGCCACTCTCGAGAGCTACATCCGCCAGTTGCTGGAGTCGCATCGCACGCCGCAGGTGACGGTGGCGTGGCAGGGCGGTGAACCGACGCTGATGAAGCTCGAGTTCTTCCGGCGTTCTGTAGAGCTGGTCGAACAATATCGCCGGCCCCACCAGATCGTGAAGCACACGTTCCAGACCAACGGCATTCTTCTCGACGATGACTGGTGCGCGTTCTTCAAGGAGCACAACTTCCTCATCGGTTTGAGCGTCGACGGTCCGCGCGATCTCCACGACACCTACCGGCGCGATCGCGGCGGGCAAGGCACATTCGATCGCGTGATGCGCGGCTGGCGGCACCTGCGCGAGCACAAGGTGGATTTCAACATCCTCTGCACGGTGAACGCGGCCAACGAGACGCACGGGCGCACGGTCTATCGCTTCCTGCGCGACGAGCTGGGTGCCCGCTGGATGCAGTTCATCCCGATCGTCGAGCGCGCCACCGCGCAGACGCTCGAGATCGCCAACCGGGGGTGGAGTGACCAGGCCGGCACGAAGCGTCTGCTTTATACGCAGTCGGGCAACCTGGTCACGGAACGCTCGGTCGGCAGCGAACAATACGGCCGCTTCCTCGTGGACATCTTCGAGGAGTGGGTGCGCCATGACGTGGGCAGTGTGTACGTCCAGCTCTTCGATGTGACGCTCGAGGCGTATTTCGGCCGTCATCTGTTGTGCGTCCATGCCCCGACATGTGGCTACGGCCCGGCGCTGGAGCACAACGGCGATCTGTACTCCTGCGATCACTTCGTCGAACCTCGGTACCTCCTGGGAAACATCCACCAGACGCACATGCTGAAGCTGGTGTCCTCGCCCGAGCAGCGCCGGTTCGGGGACGACAAGCGCGACTCACTGACCGCGCAGTGCCAGCGTTGCGAGGTCAGGCATCTGTGCAACGGTGGCTGTCCGAAAGATCGATTCAGCCTCTCGCGCGATGGCGATCCGGGCCACAACTATCTCTGTCAGGGCCTCGAGCTGTTCTTCACCCACACGCGACCGGCGATGCGGACCATGGCCAACCTGCTGAAGCGGGGGCGCCCGCCGTCCGACGTGATGGCCTTGATCGACGCCGAGGACGATCGGCGCGGTCCCTATCAACCGTGCGCGTGCGGGAGCGGCCAGAAGTTCCGCTTTTGCCACGGCAACAACGCTCCAACCTCGCCGTTCGAAGAAACAGACCCCGGAGCAGTCCTTCGGCCAGGATTTCATGCGGGCGGCCTGGCGCCCCCTGTCACGTGAAAGGTAGGAGTCATGCCAACGAAGAAACCGAACATTCTCATTCTCTGGGGCGACGATATCGGCACTTGGAATATCAGTTACAACAGCCGGGGGATGATGGGCTACCGGACGCCGAACATCGACCGCGTCGCCAACGAAGGGGTCGCCTTCACCGATTACTACGGCCAGCAGAGCTGCACCGCCGGACGTGCGGCCTTCATCACCGGTCAGAACCCGCTCCGCACCGGCCTGACCAAGGTCGGGATGCCCGGCGCGACAGTCGGACTTCAAGCGGAAGACCCGACGATCGCCGAATTGCTCAAGCCGCTCGGCTACGCCACGGGTCAGTTCGGCAAGAACCATCTCGGCGATCGGGATGAATACCTGCCGACCATGCATGGCTTTGACGAATTCTTCGGGAACCTGTACCACCTCAACGCAGAGGAAGAGCCGGAACTGCCCGACTATCCCAAGGATCCCGCATTCAAGAAAGCGTTCGGACCCCGTGGCGTACTCCACTGCATCGCTGACGGTAAGGGTGGGCAGACAGTGAAGGACACGGGCCCCCTGACCAAGAAGCGCATGGAAACCATCGACGAGGAAATCACGTCAGCCGCGCTCGGCTGGATGGAGAAGCAAGTCAAAGCGGACCAGCCCTTCTTCCTCTGGTACAACTCGACGGCCATGCATTTCAGAACCCATCTCGCCGAAAAGAACCGTGGCAAGAGCGGCCAGGACGACTACAGCGATCGAATGGTCACCCACGACGAGCAAATTGGCATGATGCTCGACAAGCTCGATGAGCTGGGCATCGCCGACAACACCATCGTCATGTATTCCACCGACAACGGCCCTGAGAACGACACCTGGCCTGATGGCGCCAATACGCCGTTCCGGAGCCAGAAGGATACGAACTGGGAAGGCGCCTGGCGCGTGCCATCGTTCATTCGCTGGCCGGGCAAGATCAAGGCCGGCTCGGTCCTGAACGGCATCGTCTGCCACCAGGACATGCTGCCGACGTTGCTGGCGGCGGCGGGTGATCCGGATATCAACAAGAAGCTCTTGAACGGCTACAAGGCCGGGAACAAGACGTTCAAGGTGCATATCGATGGGGTCAACATGCTGCCCTATCTCACAGGCGAGGTGAAGGAGAGCCCAAGAACCTCTTTCTTTTACGTCAGCGATGACGGAGGCATCATGGCTGTCCGGGCGGGCGACTACAAGTTGGTGTTTGAAGAGCAGCGTGCAACATCAACGCAGGTCTGGGCAGAGCCCATGGTGGCGCTGAGGCTTCCGCTGATATTCAGCCTGCGTCGCGATCCGTTTGAACGCGCTCAGCACAACTCCAACGTCTACTACGACTGGTTGATAAACCATGTCCCCCAGCTTTACCAATGCCAGGCACTCGTGGCCGCCCAGATCGACAACTACGTCAAATACCCGCCGCGGCAGAAGGCAGCTTCATTCAACCTCGACGCGGTGATGCGGCAATTGGGGCCGGCGATTAAGGCGGAGAAGGCAAAAGAAGCGGCAGGCGAAGAGAAGCACGCACCGAAGCAGAAAGAGCCGGTTTTGGCCAAGTAAAGACAAACCTGTCGAAAGGGAGGTCTCCCGATCTCCCTTTCGCCCCGTCATGGCAGGTTGATATGCCGCACGTTGCAGCGGAAGTCCAAGACTTCTACGAGCGTTACCCCTACCCTCCGCCGACGAACACGCTCGATCACTATGGCCGGCGCTGGAAGGACAAGTCCAGGCGCTGCGCAGACCACCATCTGTTCTGGCCTGCCAGACCGTACAAAGAAGATCTCTCCATCCTGGTCGCCGGCTGCGGGACATCGCAGGCGGCCAAGCATGCGCTGCACCGGCCCGCGGCTAAGGTCATAGGCATTGACGTCAGCGCCACGAGTGTCCGCTGCACTGAGGCACTCCAGCGCACGCACACCTTGAACAATCTCCAGGTCCACCAGCTGCCGATCGAGCGCGCCCACGAATTGGGGACATGCTTCGACCAGATTGTGTGCACCGGCGTTCTCCATCATCTCGCCAATCCTGATGCGGGCCTCGCAGCGCTGCGCAATGTACTTGCGCCCGGCGGAGCGATGCATCTCATGGTGTACGCACCGTACGGAAGGACCGGCATTTACATGCTGCAGGAGTTCTGCAGACGGCTTGGCATCCGCGCGACCGACGACGAGATTCGCGACCTCACTGCCTCACTCCGGGGATTGCCGCCGGGTCATCCGCTGGAGCAGCTCCTGCGACACGCGCCGGACTTCAGGCAGGAGGCGGCCCTGGCAGACGCGCTCCTGCACCCGCAGGACCGTGCGTATTCGGTCCCGCAATTGTTCGAATTCATCGAGAATGCAGGTCTGACGTTCGGTCGCTGGGTCAGACAAGCCTCCTACAGCCCTCACTGCGGCGTCATGACGCAGATCCCGCAGGCGTCCCGTCTAAGAGAGCTTCCGATGGTGGAGCAGTACGCGGCAGCCGAGCTCTTCCGCGGCACGATGGTGCGCCACAGCGTGGTCGTGTACCGGCAAGACGGCGCTGACGATTCGCACCGCGTCAGCTTTGCGGGTGACGCCTGGCTTGATTACGTACCCATTCGGATGTCAGACACGATCTGCGTGCAGGAGCGCCTGCCTTCTGGAGCCGCGGCCGTTCTGATCAATCAGGCTCACACCTACAAAGACCTGCTGGTGCCGCTCGACGCGGTGGAGAAGCTGATGTTCGACGCGATTGATGGGACCCGCCCCATCCACGATATCGTGGAAAAAGCGTTGCCGTCTTCACGGCAACGCTCGCGGTCAGACCTGGCGCGCACCTTCTTCGAACGGCTCTGGTGGTACGACCAGGTGGTGTTCGATGCATCACGGCAGGCGTAGGCGCTCCTAAGGGGTTGTTGTCCCTTCCTTGTGCACCGTCCACGAGCCGCCAAACACGATCGTGCGTCCGATGGGATGAGCCGACGCCTGATACTCATTTTCGTACTTGAAGAAGAGGGCGATGTTTTTCGCAGGAACAACGTAGTTGGTCTGAAAACCGACCGCATGAACCGAGTAGAAGGGGATGTCCCTCTCAGGCACCCGGCCCAGCATTCCGGTGCTTTCCGACACCTGCCACTGGTCGTATCCAATCAGTCCAACTTGAAGCAGCTGGCTCTTGTCTTTCGTCAACGGAAGGGCCTGTCCGAATCCCCATTCATCCGTGAATGCCTGGCCGGGCCTGATGTCGGTATCGTTCTTGTGGCCGTGGGTTTCCCAGGCGGTGAACACGTTTGCGCTGGTTCCCTTGTTCCCCGTGAGGTAGAACGTGCCGGCAGCAGTGAGGAAGTTTCCCCAGTATCCGGATCCCACGTTGTCGTCGGCTCCCTGGGTGAATCGGCCAGTCGGGGCGACGAACGCGTATCCGGCCTGGACGTCAGCCCGCGTCACGTGCCAAGCGAGATTCACTGGCTGGACCCACGTGTCGGCGAAACCTGATCCACCAGCGCTCGTACCGAGATTCGTCCCGACGATATCAGCCACGAGGGAACCATTCGCGAGGTTTACCGAGACATACGGCGCGTAGTCTGCGCCGAGGACCTTGTATTTCGTGACGTACATGAAGATGTTCTCATCCACCCAAAACGAGTAGTCCCCTGTAATGCCTGGTACGCGGTCCCCCTGGGAGTCCTTCAACTCATCGGCGGAGTAACTGATCGGCATGTTGATGTAGGTGAACCCGGGAGGCGGAGCCACGCCGGCATTGAGACCGAACTGTCCAGGCACATACTGCCCCTTCTGTTGTGCCTGCGCCGACGACGCGAAGCCGACGAGGAGGCATGCGCTCACGAGAATCGCGTTCCTGATTGTCATTGGCTTGTCTCTCTTCCTCTCTCTGACTTTTTGCTTTTTGCACAAATGTGCTCGAGGGACTGACAAGCTGAATGTACGAAGCGGACGCCCACGCAACAACTGTCAGAGGTGACAGATTCTCAGCGTGGAATGTGCGAGGTCTTCTCTGCGTGGGATCGACCACGGCTGCAGGGCCTGACCGCGGCCCGCATGCCGAATCCGCATAGCCGGGAAACGCATCGCCACATACCTTGAGAACGTGGTCGGCATCGGCTCGAGCAGATCGACTCAGCGCGATATCGATCCGGACGATCGCTCGACGCGGCTAGCCGTCACACGCACCGACCTGGCGCTGGAGCGGAACGTCATGGCCGCCGAACGCACGCTGATGGCCTGGATCCGTACCTCCCTCGCCATGATTAGCTTCGGCTTCACGATAGGCAAACTCGGGGACGCCCTCGATTCAGCCAAGGTGGATCTGATCTTCGGTCGCACGACGGACATCGTTGGCGTCGCCTACTACCTCGTGATCATCGGGACGCTCTCGCTGATCATTGCCGGGGCCCAGTACAAGAAAGAGACAACGGCCCTCGCCCGTCAGGGCGTGCAAGGGCGGTTCAGCCTGGCCTTCTTCATCGCGGTTCTCCTGAGCCTGCTCGGCATATTCGTGTTCACGGATCTGGTGCTCCGGTTGTGAGCGCGACATGAGACCGTCACCTGTTCACGAGCGCCTGCGAGCCCTTCCAAGGAGAAATCCGACATGAACCTGCCAAGCTTTCCGAACGTCGACCTGTTCTCCGCCGGCATCAACGCCCTGAACGGGGTGCTCGTCGCCCGCAATCCCTCGCACAACCGGGGCTACACGCTGATGGGGCTGTTGATCATGGCCTTCTTCGGTGGGATCGGCGGCGGCGTGTCGCGAGACATGCTGCTCAACGAGATCCCCGCGCCGCTCTATAACCCGACCTATCTCGTTGTGTGCGTCCTGATGGGTCTGCTGGGGCTGGCGATCTACCGGTACGCCGACTCCAGGGAGGAGCGGTTCCGCACGAGGACGCTGGCCTTTTTCAAGTCTTTCACGCTGCCGTGGTTTGCGATCCTGGGGGCGCACAAGGCCCTCGAGCACGACCTGGGAATCTTCGCCGCGGTCGTCGTCGGCGTCATCGCCACCACCGCCGGCGGGGTGTTAATCGACCTCTTCTCCGGTGTCACGCCAGAGGTCGTGAGGCCGGCGGAGCACGTCGTCACGACCGCAGTAGTGGCGGCCTTGGTCTACACGCTGATCGCGCTGTACGCGAAAGGCCCGGCTTTCGCGCACGTTACGTTGATCGCGGCTCTCGTGGCGTTCGCCTTCCGCGTGTTTGCCGTCCGGGACCATTGGCCACAGATTGTGTTCGCCACGCCCAGTGCCGGGCCTGGGGCGCGCGCGGAAACGCCCCCGCTGAAAAGGGTGGGCGGTTCGCGCTGATTCCGTCGTCGTTGGGCTCATCACAAGGGAAGGAAACGTTATGGACGACATGTGGATTCGGTTCACGAGCGACATGGTGGCCAGGGTCAGCGGGCCAATGAAATTCAGGCTCGTACTTCAGCCGGCCATGGCAGCGTTTTTCGCCATTCGCGCGGGGTTGGCGGATGCCAGAGCCGGCCGCCCACCGTATTTCTGGGCGCTTGCCTCGGGTAGTGCCCCACGCGAGGCCATGATCGAGAACGGCTGGAAGAGCGTCGGCAGGGTGTTCATTCTCGCCATGGCGCTCGATGTCGTGTACCAGCTTTACGTGTCGCGCTTCGTGTATCCGGGGGAAGCGCTTATCGTTGCGTTCGTTCTGGCGATCGTGCCGTACCTGATTCTGCGCGGGCTGGTCACGCGTTTGGTTCGAACGAAATCCCTCGAATGATCCTCGCAATCGGAGGATGGTCGTCATGTTGGTGGAGGTGGCGCCCGCCGCTTTCACTAGAGCGTCACCGGTCAGGTTCTTGTTCTGCTGGAGCACGTAGTCCGCAATCGCGACCTGATCTGGAAATGTCGCAGCCGCGAGTACCTCTGCAACACGGTTGTCGGGTAGCGCGCGAACGGTGCAACCAATGCTCTCAGTCCGCTCAAGTGTCGTGAAGACACATTGAAACGAAGAGGTTCAGGCGATCGGGCAAGAGTCGGTGATGTACGTCCGCAACACTTACAAGTACTACGTCGCCTGTGAGTTGGCGCTCGAGCCATCGAAATCGCTGTAGGCACCAATAGACGCTCTTGAATTCATACGCGAAGCGTTAGGTGCTGGCGACGTCCCATCGCCATGAGCTGCGACTGAACGCCGTGTGCCGAATCTGCATAGCGACATGTCGCGCGGGACGTTATTTTCGCGGGAGAACTCGCACCGCGCGCGCACGGAAGGAAGCACCGCCACGCGCGACGGGAATAGCGGTGCTCGCGCGGCCGGACGAAGGACGTTAGAAGAGGACCCATGCCCACCCATGTCTCGAGACTGAAGGCGGCCGGCTTCACGGCGTTATGTGCCTGCGTGATCGGGGTGATCGGGGCGTCGTCCGGCGCCGCGGCGCAAGGGCGATTTGAGCTGATTGGCGGTGACACGATCGCGGCAGTCCAAGGCCTGACTGTCTACACGGTTCGCGACAGGCGGACGGCTGTGTGTTACACCTTGTTCGTGCTCGGTTCACCCGACGGGGCATCGTCGGGCTACACGGTCCAGGAGCCGGTCCTGACCGCCGAGGATCTCGGGAAGATACGTGTGGCTGAGACCCTGAAACAGGCGGCGGCGCTCCGCGACCGGAAGATCGCGGCGCTTCGATCGCGAACCGGCACGGAGTGGGTGGCGCAGAACCAGGCGGAGCACGAGCGGATCGATGACGAATACGCAAGTGTGGTTCGCAGTGTGTTGCCGGGTGTCTATCCGCCCGGGCGGCTCTCGCCGGCATGGAGAACGACCACGCCCGACGCGTTGGACGAGGCGGTCCGCCGGGCCATTGCCGACGCTGACGCCCTCACCGCGGCGGCGGCTCGCTCGACATTGGACGATCAGGTTCTGCAGCGGCTCAACTGGATTACCCAGTCAGCGAGGCTGGCGGTTGCAGGCCCGGTGACTTGCGCCCCGGCTACCGGGGCCGCGAAGTAGCGGACACGTCAGCCGGCTATCGGCAGCTGTCGGCAGCGCCCTCAACCCTCCCACCTGAGCCGGTGCATCAGTTTCGCCTGGTGCCGCTGCGCCTCTTCGGCATGTTCCTTTTGTTCTTCACATCGCGTGCATCGAAGGGCAAACGGCATCGCGCACAGGCGGGCCTCGGAGATCTCGGCGCCACATGATTCGCAGAGTCCGTAACGCCCCTCGTCGATCCGGGCCAGTGCTTCGTCGATACGCACCAGCGCGTCACCTTTCATCTGCATCAGGTTGAAGCGGACGCTGCTCAATTCCGTCACGACGCTCACATCCAGGTCGTCCATCGTCTCGCCCGTTTCAACGGCGTCAACGCCAGCGAAGGCGTCGTGGATGTCCTGGCGGAGGTCGGCGAGCAGCGCCGTGCGGCGCTCCTCGAGGATCCGACGGCCACGCTGACTTTTGCGCATTGCGGCGAATGTCATTTCACGCTCTCCAATAGGTCGTCGCAATGTACGAGCGACAGTCGGATGCTGCTATGCGTATTCGGCACGCCGCCGTGTGGTCTGTTGTCGCATGCGGTTGGAAGGGCGACGTGAGAAATGGAAACGCGAAGATGGAGATGCAGGGATTCATGTTCGTCGAATCTCACTGCATGAAGCGCAAGAACGACGCCAGACTCGCGTGACGGGGTGCCTCAGAAAACGGTAGCTCGGCCAGGTTTCTCGATCGAAAATTCCAAACGTCCAACCGCCGGTTGATACTGACTCGATCCGACACGGAAAGCTCCTGCGCAGCGACACGTCGTGGAGCGCCTCCCATCGGCGCTCACAGACGCACTCCGACATAGACCGCCACTGATAGAACTGCTCCGATCATCAGATATGGACGCCGGCTGGTCCCACGCGCCAAAGCAGAACCTGATGCCGCGACGAACGGCGAAATAGGCACGAGATCTGTCCGTCTTCTGACGCCACGAACACCACGCTCCCGGGATGTTGCGCAGCATACGTCACGCTTGCGCGATGACGAGTGCCACGACTGCTGAGATCGATGATTCGAGAACGCGAACCCTCGGTATCCATCGCCTCTGCGACTGTGGTCGGGGGGCCAACCGGCAAGATCACACCGAATGCCACCAGCGCCAGGTCCCGGCTGAGTAGAATCGCGCCATCGATTCCCGTCAGCGCACTGAGCTCTTCGATGACTCGTTCAACTTCCGTCTGCAATGCGTTGCGGAAAAGATCACCGAAGGCGAGACTCTCCGTTCCTCTGGCAGCGGTCTCGGATGATTGACTGCTTCCCAGCTTGCGCGGACGTGGCGGCGGCGGCAAATCGGCGCCTTTCTTCCGATTGATGCGCTGGACCATCCGCAGGAGAGAGGCCACCGACGAGTCGAGCATCATTCTGTACGTCGCCGACTCCGCGACTTTCGGGTGCTCGTCGGGACTGATGATCAGGATGCCTCCCCGGCCATGCGCCGCCATCTCGTGCACGAGAGAACGGACGGCATCGAGGTAGTCGGAAAAGATGTCGCCGTCCAGGCCGGCGGCACCTGCAGTCGCCTCGAGCGCGCGCCGAACCGGGCCGATGGAGAGCACGACATCCTCTCCGTCTGTGAAGATCGCTCCGCGCTCGTACCCGAGCAGAAGATCTCGGCCGCTACGGATGGATAGGCAACCGGGCCTGGACGCAACGATCTTGACGAACGGGCCTGAGTTGGTGTTCAGGCCTTCCCGAGCCAGTCCTGAGATGACCAGGGTTCCATCCTCGAGCATGCGGACCGCTGAATAGATCCGACGGTCGACGCCGGCGACCGCGAGCTTCACAAGCTCGCCGATCGCAAAGGGCCGAGGCGATTCGAACTGCAGGATCTTCCATTGGTAAAGAAGCGCGCCTGCAGACTCTGCTCCTTCCGATAAAGCGAAATCGACCCGGCTCCTTCCAAGGAACGCCACTCCGATCGGATTGCGCTCGCCCTCGTACGTCTCGAGCCCCGCGAAGAAGACCGTTGTGAGGAGCTGAGCGATGACGTCGTCCGTCGCCTCGGCGAGGCATCCGCCCTTCGAGGCAAACCGGTCGCGCAGCACCCCGACAAGTGCAGGAGGGAACACCGGTACTGCGGGTTCCACAGGATGGGCACGATGTCCAGCGGTCACGGCTGGATTCCCTCAAATTCCGGCTGTAAAGCCCCCTCGTCTGGTGACGACGACAAGACGGGCGTCGGCATCGGCGGTCCGTCGAGCGGGACGGTGAAATGGAATGTGGTCGTTTCAGCCGGAGTGCTTTCGGCCCAGATTCGACCCCCATGTGCTTCGACCAGTCCTTTCGCAATGTAGAGCCCCAGCCCCGAACCCTTCGTACCGCTCGTTCTGGCCGCGCGTGAACGGAAATACCGCTCGAAGAGGAAGGGAAGCTCGTCACCGGGAATTCCGGGCCCGCGATTCGTGACCAAAACCTCGGCATACCCACCGGCATCTCTGACGTCGAGTCCGATCTGCGTTTCGGGTGCACCGTACTTCAACGCATTCGAGAGGAGGTTTGTCACGACCTGTTCCAGCCGTTGCTCATCGCCTTTGACGAACAGCCGGCTATCAATGGGTGTTCGAACATCAGTGCGCGCCGCAGCGTCAGGATCCCGCTCGACGACCGCGCGCACAAGCTGCCCGAGGTCCAGCCGGTCGAGGGTGATTCGCATGCGGCTCGTCTCGAGTAGCGAAGCATCCATGAGATCATTCACCATTCGACTGAGGCGCTTGGCTGCGCTACGCACTTCCCGGACATCCTCCGTCTGCGTCTCGGTGAGGCCCTCATGGAGAAGCAGGTCGCTCCTCAGCACGATGACGCTGATCGGCTGCTGGAGATCATGGGCGACGACGGAGGCCCACTCTTCGCGGAGATGCTCCAGCTCCTTGAGCGTCGAGACAACCTGAACGATCATCGTTGCCCCGGCCGGGTAACAATCCGGAATGGTCGTGTTCTCCGCGGGATGGTCGGCGGCCAAGCCGACCATGCGACGGCCTGACGGGGTGACGTATCCCGACTGTCCATCTCGGTCCGTGATGCCGATGAAGTCAGGGGAGTTGTCGATGAGCGCTGCGAAAACGCGCCGTTCCTCGATGACCTTCAGCAGACGCTCGGTTGTTTTCCTCAGACGGTCGTTGAAAACAATGATGACTGTGCCGGTGCTGAAGAACACGCCGGCTGCGAAGAGCTCCTGCGGATCTTTCACGAAGGCATGCTCCGGCGGAACGAATAGCCACCAGATGAGGCCAGTGGAAAGGGCGGTCGCGATGAGACCAGAGCGCCGATCCATCGTCCAGGAACTGATAAGGAGCGACGGATAGAAGAGAAACCACACGTGAGGGTAGATAAGCGGTCCGAGCGCCCACTGTACGACAGCAGTGATGCCCAATGGGAAAAACCCAAGCATCAGTCGCGAGTACCGCTTTTCGGAAGTCATAGCCAACGGCGGGTCACGGGACCTCGCATTCGCCCCTCGATTAGCTTGGCCGATCCACGCTCGGCTGCTTGGAAGACAAAAGCATCGCTGCCACCGACTCGAGCTCGTTGAGCTCGAATGGTTTTCGCAACAGAGCGGCATTTCGACCGAGCGCTTGTACCTGCGCGGAGACTCGCTCATCGCCGAGTGCCGTCATGACGATGACCGGCATTCCGAGTCCGACCGTTCGCACCGAGCGCATGGCCTGCATACCGCTCATCCACGGCATTGAAATGTCCGTGACCACGAGATCAAAGGGTCCTTCGCTCGCCAGTTGTTCGATGAGCTCGGCGCCACTCTCCGCTTGCACCACATCGGCACCGAGACGTCGAAGAGCCTCGGCAACGGTATTAAGAAGCTGCAGATCGTCGTCCGCGACGAGAATGCGCGTGTGGCCCGACATGCGGAATTAACAGCACGAAATGTGCCTGTGCACGCCTTTTCTGATCGACGTGAGAGTCCCGTCTGCGGTTACTGGAAAACGCTCTTCGGCCCGCGCTGCGAAGGTACCGATCAGGTCCGACACATGGTGGGATGACGACATCACGTCGATGATCACGAGCTGTCGTCACTGACGTGAGAGCGGCAGCCGGGGCGTCGTGGATGTCATGACGAAAGCCACGCGTCGCGCCTGCCAGAACATCTGTGAAAAGGATGACCTCTTTGTAGTTGACAGCGTACTGACGGGAAGGTATATCAGTCGAACCTCTGGGGCGCACCATGGACGACCTCACGTGAATACGTACGTTGTCGTCACCATTCTCGTTGTCACGCTGAATGCGTGCCTGATCGCGTCGCTCCTGGTGCTGCGCAGAAGGCGACATGAGGCGCTCTTGCAGAAGAACGCGATGCTTCGGGCTTTGCCCGACATGATGTTCCTGCTGAGCTGCGACGGCGTTTATCTCGACTATCACGCCCGAGATCCGAACGACTTGTTTGTTCCCCCCTCGAGGTTTCTCGGCAGGAATATGCGGGAGATCCTTCCGCCAGACCTGGCGAGCCGGTTCGAGGAGGCGTTTGCGCAGGCGTCCGACGAACCGGTCCTCGTTGAGTATGGGCTTCCCATCAACGGCGAGGTTCGGCACTTCGAGGCACGACTGGTGCGATGCGGATCTGACAAGATCCTCAGCATTGTCCGTGACGTGTCTGCGCAGAAGCTGGCTGACGACGAACTGACGGGCGCGTTGGAAGACCGCGCACGCATCGAACGCGTCGCTGCGCTCGGCGAGCTTGCGGCGTGGGTCGCGCACGAGGTCAAGCAGCCCTTGAGCGCGATTCTCACGAACGCGCAGGCCTGCATCCGGTACCTGAGCGATCCCTCCCGGAACCTGGCTCGCATTCAGGATGCGCTACGCGACGTCGTAGGAGAGGCCGTTCGGGCGACCGATGTCGTCGATCGGACTCGCGCTCTGTTCAAGGGACGTGAGCCGCTCGTGAGGGAGTCTCTTGTCATCGGGCAGTCCATCGACGCTGTCCTGGGCTCCGTTCGTTCGCGCATGCAACGAGCCGGTATCGAAGTCCGAACGGTGCTGGAGCCTGGCCTGCCACCTGCGCTTGGCGCTGATGTGCAGGTCCAGCAGGTGCTCTTTAATCTGGTGTTGAATGCGTACGATGCCCTGATGCATGTCGATCCGCGACACCGTCGAATCACGATTGCCGCGCGGCTCGAGCAGGGCTCTCATATCTTGATCTCAGTCAGCGACACAGGCCGAGGGATCGCCGTTCCCGACGTTGAAACGGTGTTCAACCCGTACTTCACGACGAAAGAGCACGGGATGGGGATCGGGCTGACGATCAGCCGTTCGATCGCGGAGGCGCACGGAGGGAAATTGTGGGCGACGCGGAACGACGGTGGGGGTTCCACCTTCTGGTTGACGGTCCCGACGGCGGTGTCCGCGGCCCGATTTCTCTCTGGCGCTGCCTCGCCAGCCCGGATGGGATAGGAGCACAGTGCATCTTCAAAACTGTCGTTTCGATACGAATTCGTGCAAATTGACCCCGTGGCGTTGCAGCTGTGACCTAATGTGTCACTGGTGAGTCTCGTCCCCATGCCGCCTGGTGAGGCCGCCGGCCTCGTGTTCATCGTCGATGATGACCCTGCCGTCGGCATCGCCGTGCAGCGCCTGCTCGATTCCGTGGGCCTGCCGTCCGAAACGTTCGTACGTGCGGACGAGTTCCTGTCACGGCTGCCATCTGACGTTCCGAGTTGCCTGATTGCAGACGTTCGCATGCCCGGGATGAGCGGTCTCGAGCTCCAGAGGACGCTCCAGGGGGAGTTCGAGATGCCGGTCATCATCCTGAGCGCACACCTGGATGTCACACAGGCTGTGCGCGCGATGAGGGTTGGCGCGAGCGCGGTGATCACCAAGCCCTTCAACGATCAGGAACTCCTAGACGCGGTCCAGGGGGCGCTCGACGTCGATTCAGAGCGGCGGCAGCAGAAACGCGATCTGACGCAACTCGTGGCGCGCTACGACACGCTGACCGCACGTGAGCGAGAAGTGATGGCGTTGGTCGTCACCGGGCTGATGAACAAAGAGATCGGGGCGACGCTTGGCACGTCCGAGAAGACGATCAAGGTCCATCGCGCGCGCGTGATGCAGAAGATGAAGGTCGATTCCCTTGTGGCGTTGGTGCGGGTCGCGGATCGACTGAACGGGCGCTGACCGACATTCCTGTCTCGGTCTTTATCCCCGCGCAGCCATCCCTGTGTTCGGTCCAGTGGAATGTCCGGCCCGGCGAGCTGTTTCGACGGCCTGGCGGATAGCGTCGAACAACGCTTGCTCGTCGAACGGTTTTACCAGCACCTTGACCGACTCGGACCGTACCGCATGGCCGGCCATGTTGGCATCGGCGTGGCCGGTGATGAAAATGACTGGAACGCTGCAACCGGCGCTCGTCAACCGGTCGTAGAGGTCAAACCCGGTGAATCCGGGCATGCGGACATCCATCAGGAGGCAGTCGAAGTTGCTGAGAGTGGCGTCCTGCAGGAATGCGAGAGGGGACGCATACGCCTCCACTCGGTATCCAGATATCTCGAGCAGGCGGGTGATTCCTCGTCGAACGGCGAGGTCGTCGTCAATCACACAAACGCTTAGGACGTCCATGGTTGTGTCACAGTCCTGTCAATCGCGGGCAGGGTCAGGTGGAACTCCGCACCACGATCCCTGCCAGTGGCTGCCCAGATGCTTCCGCCATGGGCTTCGACAATCGACCGCGCGATCGCGAGGCCCATACCCATTCCGGACTTCTTCGTTGTGTAGAAGGGTTCGAATACCTGCTGCTCGGAGCCTGCGATCAGTCCAGGACCGGTGTCGCGTACGAAGAGGTGAATCGGATAGCGGTCGTTCGCTTCAGTCTTCACCAGCACGGTGCGAGGATGGTGATCGGAAATAGACGCCGCTTCCAGCGCATTGAGGGTGAGATTCAGGACGACCTGCTGCAACTGGACGCGGTCGCCCTCGACGCGCGGAGCGTGCGGTGAGAGATCGAGTTCGAGAGAGACCTGGCGAATAAGTGAGTCGCTGGTCACGATCTTCGCGACGACCGTCACGAGCTCATTCAGATCAACGGGCGCGCGCTCGGTCGCACTCTTTCGAAGCAGATCCCGCATTCGCCCGACTACGTCACGGGCACGCTTCGCGTCCTCGACTACATCCCGAATGATCTCCTGCAGGTCGACCCTGCGGCGGCGTTCATTCGCGTCGAGGATGTGACGAGCCGCCTGGGCGTTGCTGAGAATGCCGGTGAGCGGCTGGTTGAGCTCGTGCGCGAGCGATGCCGCCAATTCACCCATTGCCGATACCCGTGTCAGGTGTGAAAGCTCGTCGCGGCTCTCGCGTAAAGCGGCCTCGGCGCGCATGCGCGCCAGGGCGTTGGCGAGCACGTCCGCCGCGATCCGAAGCTTGCCGAGCAGTGGCTCTGCCCACTCAGTGCGGTGGGTTGGAGTCATAATGACGATCAGCCCGCCCACGTGACCGCCGCTTTTGAGCGGCACGAAGACCGCGCTCGCCAACCCATGTCGCGCAAGAGCTTCGCGATCCTGTTCAGCCCCTGCAGGCATATCTTCGGAGACATGGAGCGCGATGGCCCCCTCCGTTTTCACGCGCTCTACGGCCCAAGGGAATTCCGTTCGGAGAGAGAGCCTTGTATGCGGATCGGCGTGGAATGTGCTCCAGTGGGCCAGTGCAACCTGCTGCGATTCATCGTAGAGCGCCAACAGAACGTCTCTCCAGCCAAAGAAGCCTGCGAGACGCTCGAGCCAGAACGCGAATGCCCGCGGCATCTCATCGCACGGCAGACCGACGAATGCGGCGGACATTCGAGACAGCACTTCTTCGAATTGCAATCGCTCTGAAAGCGCGCGCTCCGCGCGGCGCCGTTCGTTGTCTAGGGCGCTGGCACACATGAGGGAAATTGCCACCACGATCAGGAAAATCTGCAGAGTCCGAACGCCTTCATCGGCCGACTGCTGATTGAAGGGGCCGACTCCATGCGTAGCGGCGCCCAAGGTGAGCACGGCCGTGGCCAGCAGCGACAACGCCACGCCCTCCGGACCGAATCGCAACGCAGCCCATAACAGGATCGGCAGGAAGACGACGAGCGGCCAGCGTGGATTCCCGGGCATGAAGGCTGGTTGCCTCGATACGAGGAGCGCGGTCGCAACCAACCCGGCGAACAAGACGCTCGCTTCCATCCAACGCCGTCCCCGCCATCGCCAGAGGGACCCTGCTGCAACGCCGATAGCCCCCGCGACAGTCGGGACGACGGCCAGCTCGCTCAGCACGTTTGAGACGACTCGTCTGTTCCAGACGTCCCAATACCGCTCGCTGTGAAACGACGAAACAACCGCGGCGTCTGGAAATGACGAGACCAAAGGCGCGAACAGTGCCGCGACGCCGATGAAGATCGCCATCTGACGAACGGTACCGAGCCTGAACGGTTCCCGGGACAACAGGCGCACTCCACCTGCCGCCAGCAGCGCTTCGCTGCAATTTGTCGCGAACAATCCGGCGACGACGACCGTCGACCAGTTGCGCAGCTCCAGGACCAGATGTGCGGGCAACGCCGCCAGCAACACAAGCCACCAGCGTCTCGTCGGGGTGAACAGCAGCATCGCTGTGAGAAGGGCGTTGGGTGGCCACAACACCGATGTTGTGGCGGGAGGGAACCGAAGGGCCAGCCCAACCACAGCGGCTGCGTAGTACGCCGCGCAGACAAGCACCGCGAGCACTACCGGGTGCGACGTAGCGCCGAATTGAGTGGAAAAATCTCGGCGCTCCATGCTGTTGCACCGCGAGGGCTCGCATTCTACCAAAGTCACACGGACTTGGTGCCCATAGAACTCGCGCCGAACACGATCCTGAATCGGTCGAATGACCTTGGAGTCGCTGCCATCCGTCCACAACGATTCGCGGTGTCGCTTCGCAACGATGACGGACCGCGGCGTTTCGAGCGGGCCGCTTTTGGTCACACCGCTGTTCTCGATGCACGCAGTCCCGCGCGGTCAGGAGGATCCTGCTGGCCGACCGAATCTCACCGTGTATCGTCGGGGCGCTTACAACATCTTGTGAGCGTCGATCGGCTGCGCTCGGCCCGCCGACCACGAGCCGATGATTCCTTCCGATTTGCGTGCAATTTCACGGTCGACTCCCGACGCGGCGACGGCCCGTCCGTTGCGACCGGCGCGCACCAGTGCCTACGCTGCCGATGCCGCCGCAAGCGAGCGCCCATTTCCATCTGTTAGCCAAGTCGACCTCCTTCGCCGAGGGCGGAACGCAGACGAGGCGATGGCGCTGCACGCAACTCTCACCATTCCGTTTACAGGGCCCTGATCGCAGTACTCACCATCGTCAGCCCACCAGGCTCGACCGAGAAAGGGATAAACACACATGACAGCGCGAGACGATCTTCACCGCACAGATCTCCCCATCGCCGACCGACCGCGCACGGGTCTGGTCACGTATGACGCGAAGGACCCGGAGACGAAGTTTCCACCGATCGAGCAATTGCGACCGCCGAAGGGCGCACCTAACGTTTTGATCATCCTCATTGACGACGCTGGCTTTGGGTCGTCGAGCGCGTTCGGTGGCCCCTGTCAGACGCCGAATGCGGAACGGCTGGCGGCCGGAGGGCTCAAGTACCTCCGCTTTCACACGACGGCCCTCTGTTCGCCGACTCGCCAGGCGCTCTTGACCGGACGCAACCACCACACGGTCGGCATGGGTTGCATCACGGAGATGGCGAGCGGCTCGCCGGGCTACAACTCAGTCCTCCCAAACACCTGCGCCCCTCTCGCGAAGACCCTGAAGCTGAACGGCTACGCCACGGCGCACTTCGGCAAATGCCACGAGGTGCCCGTGTGGGAAACCAGTCCGGCGGGCCCGTTCAATGCCTGGCCCAGCGCCGGCGGCGGTTTCGAGTACTTCTACGGCTTCATCGGCGGCGAGGCCCACCAGTGGTACCCGTCGCTGTACGAGGGGACCACGCCGATCGAAGTCAAGAAGACGCCCGAAGAGGGCTATCACCTGGTGGAGGACATGACCGACAAGGCGATCGGCTGGATCGGACAGCAGAAGGCGCTCACGCCCGACAAGCCGTTCTTCGTCTACTTTGCCCCAGGAGCCACCCACGCCCCGCATCACGTCGCGAAGGAATGGGCGGACAAGTACAAGGGCAAATTCGACCAGGGCTGGGACAAGCTGCGCGAAGAGACCTTCGCACGACAGAAGAAGCTGGGGGTCATTCCGCCCGATTGCCAGTTGACCGCACGCCACAAGGAGATCCCGGCGTGGGACGCGATGCCGGAGGCTCTCAAACCGGTGCTTCGCCGTGAGGCGGAGGTCTATGCGGGGTACATGGAGTTCGTCGACCACCATGCGGGCCGACTGCTGGACACGCTGCGGGAGCTTAAAATCTTCGACGATACGCTCGTCTACTACATCGTCGGCGATAACGGGGCGTCGGCCGAGGGCACGCTGAACGGCACCTTCAACGAGATGATCAACTTCAACGGCGCGTCCGCCCTCGAGACGCCGGAATTCCTGGCGGCGCGGATCGATAAGCTGGGCGGGCCGGAATCCTACCCCCACTACGCGGTCGGCTGGGCGCACGCCATGAACACGCCGTATCAGTGGACCAAGCAGGTCGCGTCGCACTGGGGCGGGACGCGCAATGGCACGATCGTGCACTGGCCGAAGGGGATCACAGGGAAGGGCGAGCACCGTACACAATTCCACCACGTGATCGACCTCGCTCCGACGATCCTGGAGGCTGCGGGACTCCCCGAGCCGCTCTCGGTGGACGGGGTCCAGCAGAAGCCCATCGAAGGCGTCAGCATGTTGTATTCCTTCAACGACGCCAAGGCGGCCGAGCGCCGCGAGACGCAGTACTTCGAGATGTTCGGCAACAGAGGCATCTACCACAAGGGCTGGACAGCGGTGACGCGCCACAAGACGCCCTGGCTCCTCATCGGCGAGAAAACGCCGCCGTTCGACGATGACGTGTGGGAGCTCTACGACACGAACAAGGACTGGAGTCAGGCGAACAACCTGGCGAAGCAGATGCCGGACAAGCTGCACTACCTGCAGCGGCTGTGGCTGATCGAGGCGACGCGCTACAACGTGTTGCCGCTCGATGATCGTCTCGGAGAACGGATGAATGCGGACACCGCGGGCCGCCCCGTCCTGATCAAGAGGAAGACGCAGATTCTCTTTGGCGGCATGGGCCGCTTGTCGGAGAACTCTGTCGTGAACATCAAGAACAAGTCTCACTCTGTGACCGCCGCGATCGAAGTGCCTGCGTCGGGTGCCGAGGGAGTGATCGTCGCCCAGGGTGGGAACATCGGCGGCTGGAGCCTGTACGCGAAGGACGGCAAGCTCAAGTACTGCTACAACCTGCTGGGCATCGACTACTTCTATGCCGAGTCGGAAGGGAAGATCCCTGTCGGTGAACACCAGGTGCGCATGGAGTTCGCGTACGCCGGCGGCGGTCTCGGCAAGGGCGGTACGGCGACGCTATACATCGACGGCAAGAAAGTAGGCACGGGCAAGGTTGCGGCCACCGCCGCGATGATCTTCTCCGCCGATGACGGTTGCGACGTTGGCGTGGACACCGCAGCGCCGGTCTCTCCTGACTACGGCCCGCGAGGGAACGAGTTCAACGGTCGCGTCAAGGGGGTGCAGATCGCCATTGCAGATGCGGCCGAGAATTTAGACCACCTGGTCACTCCGGAAGACGCGCTGCGCATCGCGATGGCGCGGCAGTAATCGGACCCGGAGCATCGTTGTCACGGTGACGCGGTGCTCCGGCCCGATCGCCCTCCCAGTAGAGGCCGCATTTTCTCCGGCTGAACGTGGAAGCTGGTTGCCGAAAGCGCATAGCTCGCGACTCGGGCAACGTTTAAGAATCGCGAGCGACGATTCACAGCGATGACACGCAGGCGCGTTCGCGGCGGTATCGGCATCCTGGCGATCGTATGTCTCGCGACGGCCTCTACAGGTCAGTCGTCGGCGCGTCAGGCCTTCGCGGATCCTCTGCCGAGTTGGCATGACGGCGCGGCCAAGCAGGCCATCGTCGCGTTCGTCGGGAAAGTTACCACGGTGGGCGGCCCGTCATTCGTGCCGATTCCCGAACGCATCGCGACGTTCGACAACGACGGCACACTGTGGTCCGAACAGCCGCTCTATTTCCAATTCGAGTTCGCGCTGGCCCGTGTGAAGGCGCTGGCCCCAAGCCATCCCGGATGGCGGACGCAACAGCCGTTCAAGGCAGCCCTCGACGGGGACATGAAGACGCTCGCGGCCGGCGGCGAGAAAGGGCTCGTCGAACTCATACTGGCCACGCACACGGGGATGTCGACCGACGACTTCACGGCGTCGGTCATCGAGTGGCTGCGGACGGCGCGGCATCCGACACTGAATCGCCCATTCACCGACCTGGTGTTTCAGCCGATGCTCGAGCTGATGGCCTACCTTCGCACCAACGGCTTCAAGGTCTACATCGTGTCGGGTGGCACCGTCGAGTTCATGCGCGCCTGGACGGAATCTGTTTATCGCGTGCCGCCCGAACAGGTGGTCGGCACCACATTCGAGACGGCATTCCAGATCGATGCGGCCGGACAACCGTTGCTCATGCGGCAGCCAAAGATCGAGTTCATCGACGATGGCCCAGGAAAGCCGGTGGCCATCAACAAGTTCATCGGCCGCCGGCCGATTGCGGCCTTCGGCAACTCCGACGGCGACCTGCAGATGCTGCAATGGACCACCGCTGGGCCCGGGGCGCGATTCGGGCTGATCGTGCATCACACCGACAGCGTTCGCGAATGGGCGTACGACCGTCACTCGCAGATTGGCCATCTCGACAAGGCGCTTGACGAGGCGCCGCAACGTGGCTGGACGGTCGTGGACATGAAGCGCGATTGGAACGTGATCTATCCCTTCCAGAAGTGATCACGAAGAACCATGACTAGAACACTTGCAACGCCAAACAAATGCCGAATTTGCATAGGCGCCGAGTCTGACTCTGCTTAGTCTCAAGGTCTCTGCACGACGAGCCGCTCTCGAGTCGAGGCTGCGTGAGCATGGGCGGGCATGACGGATGTACGGATCCAAGAGGCAGTGTGATGGCAAGACAATCAGATGATTTGAAGAATCCCAGGCAAGAGAACGCGGACGCGAAGACGGGGCGGGCAGATCTTCCGGTACAAGACGTCCCAATCCATGACGCCGGACCGGCGGCGCCGACGACGTTTGGCGGGGAAGTGACGACCGCGACGGATCGCATCAGCCAGGCTGGAATCCCGATGGCGCCAATGTGTGCACCCACCCGCCAGGGAAAGTGACGAACTCGAAATACGGAGAACGTCGAATCGCAGTCCCCGAGCTTGGGATTCCTATTTACCTGAGGTAACTCGGACATGGCCGACGCAAACAAATGCGCACATCCCAGCTGCCAGTGCACGGTGCCCAAGCACGGTACGTACGGAAAGTACTGCAGCGAGTACTGCAAGGAGTCGGACCAGCATACCGAGCTCCGCTGCGGCTGCCAACATCCGGCATGCCGGGCGGCGAGCTAACCTGCAGCCTCGCGACAGGACCGACCGGCGAAACACGTGCGACGGATCATGTGTGAAAGATCCAACGGCGGGTCCGAAAGGACCCGCCTGCTGTCGAGCGGCGTGTTGCGCCACGCGCGACGTCGGGAACGTGGCCAGGGATGACCCCGCCACTCACGACATCCCGTCATCGAGGTCTCGGCACGTCGTGGCCGGAGGTCGCCACCGCTCCGCTCGTCGGGAATTTCTTGAAGATCTTCTCGACCCCGCGGAGAACCCTCTTGTCGCGGCTCTCCGGCGACGAGTGCGTATGCACCCTTTTCACGCCGACACCACGCCAAAGCAGTTCACCGGTGGCAGCGTCCTCGAGATCGATCGTCAACGTTCCGACGATGATGTCCCGGACCTCGATATCCGTGTACCCGAAGCCGCCCCATCCCGGGCCGTAGCCATAGCCGCCCCATCCCCAGCCGTAACCATAGCCGCCCCATCCCCAGCCGTACGGGCTGTACACCGTATAGTCCTTTTGCGTCTCGAAGGTTTGGCGCGTGATCACATAAACATCCGGGTGTTCCTCAACTCTCCTCAGGCCCCGGCTTTCGAGCTGCCAGGTAACGGCTGCTTTGATGCGCTCGTGCACCAACGGGTTGTCGTATGTGGTCGTCTCTGAAGCCGTGGTCTCCTTGGTCGGGCTGTCCTTGAACGCGTATGTTCTCAGGCGCGTGAAGTCCGTGTCGCGGTCGTAGTCGTAGGTGACCTTTTGGGCTATAGCTACGGAGGGCAGCAGCGCGGAAACCGCGAGGCCGATCAATATTCGAGTCATCGTTTTCATGGAGACCTCCCGTTGTGCTGTGATCGCGGGGCGATCACGGTGTTTGTATGAGGGGCAAGAAGCCTGCCTCGGTCGCACGCGCATACGGGGGCCGCGGCGCTCTTGTCGATGCTGAACCGCCAAAAAGCGCGTCGTGACTGCGACGCGTGAACGACGGACATGAACGACAGCTGTCGCGCTCCGGTCGCGAGCGCGCATAGTCAGATCCGGCAGAGGACTGGGGTCTACCTCTTCTATGCAGGGGTCCAGTTGAAACCGAGGATGGTCTGAGCCGATGTCAGCTGGAGCTTCGATCCGTTGGGCGTTGTCGCGGCGCCGACCGCGTCAGAGCGGCGCGCTGAAGAGGCACATAGAAAAAGCATATCTACGAGCGGTTGGGTGCGGACCCAGCCAACCAGCTGCCTGTAAATCCCGCGCGGCGCAGACCCCCGGCGATGTATGGACAGCTCCGCATGAGCCGCCAGATCAACCCTGAACGATGGTTCTCGATCATCAGAATGACCGGCCCCTGATCGAGCGCGAAATGGTTTTGGGAGATCCAGCCGGAACCTCCGGAGGCGTGACCCGGAAACGTCGGGTTGTAACTGCAGACGAGCCCGTATTCGTTCTCGATCTTCGGGTACGTCTCGGAACAGTGCTGCAGAGTGGGAAGCACGATCTCAGGCGCGAACGGCAGCGATGCGACGACGGCCCATGGAGCCAGCGTGCCGTCATCCGGACCATACGGCACGCCTCGCGCGACATATCCAAGGAAGCGCCGTGTGATTCCTCTCACCCTACGCGTCGTCGGCCCCGGGCCGTTACTCGCCGTGACGCCCCACGCGTGCTGGCCATAGTCGCGAAAGCCCCTGGGATTCCGAATTGCGTACTGTTGGTTCACGTAGGTTGCGCGACGGCTGTTCTCGAAGTAGTCACTCGCCCGTCGGCGCATGAAGGCATCCTGGATGCCGCGGAAGTCGATCCAGAGGTGGGAGAGCTGATGCATGAACAGCGGGGCGCCGAAGAGAAATTCGTAGCCGTACAACTTCTTCCAGCGATAGGTCGACGTCCAAGCCAGATAGCTTGTCTCGGGGAGGGGATGCGTCGGCGAGCCAAGGCCGAGCACGTATAGAAGCAGCGCCTCGTTGTATCCCTGCCAGCGAGCTCGCAAGAAGCCGGTTTCGGGCTTCCACCCATGTGAAACGGTCGCATCACCGTTTTGCGCCCACTGCCAATCCACGCGCCGGTACAACGCGTCGGCGAGCCTTCGCAGTTCACGCTCGTCGTCCGTTGCCTGGTCGAAGTAGGCAGCCGCGGTTAACGCGCCAGCGATGAGGATGGTCGTATCAATCGTCGACAGCTCACAGTGCCACGCGCGCCGGCCGGTCGTGACATCGAGGAAATGATAAAAGAAGCCCCGATGACCGGTCGCGTCCGGCATCGGACCTTGCGGAGCCGTCCACAAGAAGCGCAACGTGGCCAGCGTACGCTCCACCGCCTGCGTGCGGGGCACGAACGAGCGCTCCGCCGCTACGGGATAGCTGGAAAGCGCGAATCCCACACCGGCGATGCTGGCAGGTATGGCGTCGGCTGCTGTGTTGTCGGGAATCAGGCCGTTCTCAGGGTTGGTCTCCTCCCAGAAATATCGGAAGGTATTCTGTTGGAGCGTCTGGAGTTGGTCATCGCCGTACGTTAGGGCGACACGCCGGGCAGCGTTCTTCTGGTCGCTCATGCTGGCGCGAGCTCCACGGTGAGGGCGGCGAGACCGCGAGGAGGCAGCTCGATCTCGAGAACGATCCGTTCGTCGCACCCTGTCTACGGACGCGTCTTCCGTGTCAAACGCGATGCATCTCTCACTCAGTGAAATCCTCGACGGAGCGCACGTGTCCGGCCATCATGGGGCGCGCGGCGAGCGCTCGGGTCAACCGCTCGTCAGCAGTAATTACCTGCGTCTTGAGCCTCACCGCGAGCGTCACATACATCGCGTCGTACACCGTTAGGCCCGTGCTGAGTGCCAGAGCATGTGCGTCCTGCATCAAGTTGCGCATCGAGATGCTCTCGACGGCGACACCCGACAGATCAACAGCCAGGCGCTGACCCTCGTCCGCCGTCAACTCGCCGCGTCGAACCTTCTTCCAGATCGCATTACCAGCCTCAGGAAACAGCAGATCCGGCGCGATGTACTCATGCGGCGATGCGAGCCATCGTCGCGCCGCGTCTCCGCGCACCTCCGGGACGAACCATTTGATGACGACGCTCGCGTCGACGACGAACACGCTCAACGAGCGTCCCGGTCCTCTCGTATGAGTGCGGCACTGTCCGACTGGGCAGAACGCCGCAGTCGCTTGAGCCACTGCGCGGAGAGCCGACGGGTTTCGGCAAGGTTGCGCGTGCTCGCCCGCCGGAGGACGTCGTGGATTTCGGCCTGGAGCGACCGTCCGTTGGCCTTCGCGGCGGCCTTGAGGTGCTTCAGCACGTCCTCGTCGAGGTCACGAACCAACACGTTTGCCATCGCGGGCCTCCTTTGACGCATGGTATCATACTGATACCACAGGCCTCAGGATCGCCGACTCACGATCCGGATTTCGCCCGAAGGAAGTGGGCGTTGCGAGTATCCTCCCGTCCATGACGCGCCTCTTCGCCAGTCTTGCCGGCCTGACTGTGTTGCTGATGGCGGTTGGCGTTCGCACGGCCGTTGCCCAGCGCGGCGAGGCGCGCGCCGATACGCAGCGACCCAGCAGCTTTCCCCATCGCATCCTGGCCGCGTGTGATTTCGAAGGACTTACGCCCGATTACGGCTGGTTTGGTCGCGCGGAGACCAATGACCTGCCGCGTTACGCCGGGAACACCACAGCCCTCGCTGCGGCACCGGGACCCTATCAGAACCTCAGTGCCGTGATGACGGGCATCAATCCCGTTCCCGGACCACGCATGGGCAGGGTGAACCAGCTTTTCCTTCGCTACCGCCTCGAAGGCGGAACGGAGGCGACGTTCCAGCACTTCAGCCTTACTCGCGAAGACAACTGGAACATTCGCGTGGCTGGACTGGCGGAGCGCCGTTGGTCAGAGTTGACGTTGAACTTCACCCGCGACGCGCAGCGCAACGACGGCAGCGCAGAGCGATTCGTCGAAGGCGACCGCATGGATGACTTCAAAGTCTTTGCCGGTCTGCCTGATAACGCCGCGAAATACCGCTTGCTCATCGACGACGTGATTTTCTTCGCCAACGATCCGACCTTGCCGCCCGAGCCCGAAGCGTTCCCGAACCGCGTGATCTTTCTCGCTGCATTCGACACCGGGCCCAAGGAGCCGTATTGGCCCGGCGAATTCGAACTGGCGGAAGAACCTCCAACGAACGCGTTCTGGCGGGCGGCGCGTGCCGTGCCACGCAAGGATGGCCAGGGCAAGCTGGTGAGCCTCGTCATTGATCCGGTGCGTCCCGTGGGCGCGCGTACCAAGCTACGTTTCCGTTACCACCTCTCTGGCGCCACCACGATGACGGTGCAGATCTTTGATCTCACCGCGCAGGACAATCGGTACGTGAACGTGACCAACCTCAAGCAGGGTGAATGGACGACGCGATACGTGGATTTCAGCCGTGATTCGCGGCGCAACGACGGAACAGACTCTCCCTTCGCCGCTGGCAACGTGGTGGATGCCATCTTCTTCTTCGTGCAGCCGACGGGCCGGCAACCGGTTGAGCTTTATGTTGACGAAGTCGTGTTGTTTGACGCGGGCAAGTAAATTGGGTGACTCAATTTGCCGAACGCCCGCGCGGCGAGACACACCTGCCAGATGACCACCAGTGATGCCTCTTCTTCGCTAGAACGTTCCCGCTCACGGTCTGCGTGGTCCCTTCGTGTAAAGCGGTTATTTGGGGCGTCCGGTAAATCCTCGAGCGATCATCTCAACCTTGTACAAAGAGCCGGCGCCGGCGACATACAGCGTGCTCTTTCCCGGCCCCCCGAACGCGAGGTTCTGGCAGTCGGCCGGCGGGCATCTGATCGGAATGGTGCCGAGGTGCCGCCCCTGTTCGCTCAGCACCTCGATGCCGCCGCCGGTCGCGACGTAGAGTCGGCCGTCGTTGTCGATCGTCATGCCATCGGCAAACGTTTTGATCCCTCCGAGCCCGTTGTCACGTGTGCTGCGGCCGGTCAGCGAGCCGAAGGCCCGCCGGTTGCGCACGAGGCCGTCTGGCTGGATATCCCAGGCGATGATGTCGGAGCCGTTCGAATCGCTGGAGTACAGCGTCTTCTCATCACGGCTCAACTGGATGCCGTTCGGGCGAATCATCCTGTCTTCGATCCGGATTGCGCGCCCGCCGGGCGGAATGTAGTAGACGGCTGGCGGCAGCCGTGGTTCGAGCGGTTTTCCCAGCCGCTTCGCGAGTACCTCGGCCTGCTGCACCGTGAGCCCTGGATCGTTGAAGTACACGCCGCCGTTCCTGGCAACGATCAGATCGTTGGGCCGGCTGAACGGCCTCCCCTCGTAGGTGTCGGCCAGCACCGCGCGGCTCTCCGGCGGATAGATGACGCCGATTCTCGTCGATCCGTCCCACGCTTGCGCAGAAATGAGACGGCCTCGCGCGTCCTCGGTCACGCCGTGCGATTCGTTCGAGTCCGCGACGAGCACCGACACCTCGTTCGTCCGCGTGTTCATCCGGTGCAGCCGTCGCGCCCCAGGCTCAGAAAAGACCAGTGTTCCGTCCGTGAGTCCGATTGGATCGTCAAGGCCGTCGTATCCCGTCAGGATGCGTTCGATCGGGGTGCCGCCCTTGACCACGCCAGGGATGTCGACCGCGGCACCGGCTACAGCGGGCGCTTGCAGCGCCTGCGCGCGCGCGGCGGCGTGTGTGGCCTGGAACGCCGCGCAGGACACGACAAGGACGAGGGCTGTTCGTTTCATGAGCACACTCTATAGCTTTTTCAACGCAGCCTTCGCGGCGAGGAGACCGGCACCGCCGAGCACTCCGGGGCCTGGATGGGCGCCCGAGCCCGCGAGAAACAAGCCCCGCACCGGCATCTCGTAATGCGCCCAGCCGGGCACCGGCCGCATGAAGAGAATCTGATCTAGCATCATCTCGCCCTGAGTGAGCGCGCCTTCGGTGACTCCAAATGTTTCTTCGATGTCGCGCGGCGTCAGCACCGCACGATGAACGATGCTGGACTCAAATCCCGGAACGGCGCGATTGATCGCGCACGTTGCCTTGTCACCGATTTCGGCTGCTTGCGCCGCATTCCACGCTCCGCGCTTGAGCGAGTACGGGACATATTGCAGCCGCGCGACGACGACATGCTTTCCTGCTGGCGCCAGATGCGGCCAGCGCGCGGAAGGCGAGAAGAACTCGACGTGCGGTTCAGGAGACACTTCTCCGTACTTTGCCGCGTCAGCGGCTTTTTCGAGCGCAACCGTGGATGCGGTGACTGACCGGGGGAACCCATGGGGTTCAACCTCCGTGTCCACGCCGTACATCACGTACGCAGTGGATCCGCGAAGCTTGATGTTCTTCACCGCATGCATGAACTCGGGATCGAGCCACACGGGATCGAGGAGACCAAGAAGCGTGCGCTTCGGATCAGCGGTGGAAAGTACGGTTGCGGAGGTGAATTCGTCACCGTTTTCGAGCACAACGCCTGTCACCGCGTTGTCGCGCACGCTGATTCGGGCGACGCCGGTGCCCAGACGGATGTCCGCGCCCGCGACTCGCGCCGCCTTCTCGGCGGCTGTCGCGAGCGCGTCCGGGCCTTCATGTTTCCACGTGGCGCGCGTGACGAATCCGTCGGGCGCGCCGATCATGTTGTGAATCAGATTGAAGGTCGTGCCAGCGGACCGTGGTCCCTGTCGCAGGTCGCGAATCGCCGCTGCCGCCATCTCGACCTTGGGTTCCTCGCGCTCAAACGTGTCGTCCACGAGATCCTGGATGGACATCGGCATCACGCGGAGAAACTCGATCATGTCCGCGCGGCCGAGCGCTTTCGTCCTGAGAGCGACGCCAAGTAAGGGCAGGAGTTCCGTTGGGGACGTTGTGTCGATGTCCGGCGGCTCCAACTGATACAGCGCGCCAAGCACGCCCGCAAACTTGTGGAGCCGCGCGACGAGCTGCGTCCTGCGCTGTGTGTCTCGTCCTGGCGCTTCGTACGGGCGAACCGCCGTCGTTCTGTCGTGTGCCGATCGTTCGCCGATCACTTTTGCCACGTTCGGTGGGACCCAGCCGGCGTCAGCGTTCAGAGGCGCGCGAAATCCCGGCGCGAATTCAATTGGACGAGTATGGCCACCGATCTTGGGTGCGCGCTCGAGCACGAGTACGGTGCGTCCACGCTTGGCCAGCGCCGCGGCCGCGGTCAGGCCGTTCGGCCCCGCACCGATGACGATCGCGTCGTATCTCACGCGCTGGTTCCCGCCTTCAGGATTTCCATCGCGGCGATGCGGCCGCTCGCGCCCATGATGCCGCCGCCGGGATGCGTTCCCGAGCCGCACTGCCAGAATCCGCGGACCGGCGTGCGATACTTGGCCCACTTCGGCACCGGACGCAGGAAGAACAGCTGGTGCAGCGCGAGCTCTCCCTGGAAGATGTTTCCTTCGCTCAGCCCTGTGATCCGCTCGATGTCCGCCGGTGTGATGACCTGCTTGCCGACGATGATCGACTCGAGATTTGGCGCATAGCACGACAGCGTCTTGATCACGGTGTTGCCGAATGCGTCGCGCTTCGCGTCGTCCCAGCCGCCTGTCACGTCGAAGGGCGCGTACTGCACGAAGATGCTCATCACGTGCTGCCCCGGCGGCGCCATGCCGGGATCGATCATGGACGGAATCACGATGTCCATGTACGGCTGACGCGAGAACTGTCCGTACTTCGCGTCGTCGTACGCATGCTCGAGATACTCGACGGTCGGCGAGATCGAGAATGCACCACGCGCTGCGCGTAACGCGAGGTCGCGGTCGTTCCTGAAGCACGTGAACTCAGGCAGCGTCTTGAGTGCCAGATTGACCTTGCCGCTCGAGCCGCGAAACTTGTACTTGCGGACGCCGTCCACGAGGTCGCTGGGCAACGTCTTCGGGTCGAGCAGCTGCGTGAAGGTGAGGCGCGGATCGAGTCCCGAAATCACGAGCGGCGCGCGCAGCTCGTCGCCGTTGCCGAGCACGACGCCCGACACGTGGCTTCCGGACGTCAGTACCTTCGACACCGGCGCATCCGTTCGAATCTCGGCGCCAAACGCACGCGCCGCCGAGGCGATCGCGTTCGAGATCGCGCCCGTGCCGCCCTTCTGAAATCCCCACGCCCGGAACGCGCCGTCGATTTCGCCCATGTAGTGATGCAGGAGCACATATGCGGTGCCGGGCGATCGCGGTCCCAGGAAAGTGCCGATGATGCCGCTGGCACCCTTCGTCGCCTTGAGGGTGTCGAACTCGAACCATTCGTCGAGATAATCCGCACTGCTCATCGTCATGAGTTTGTACAGTGCATGGAACTTTTCTGAGCCGAGCGACCGGAAGTGTTTGGCGAGCGCGAGCAGCCCCTTCAAGTCACTCGGCGCGAGTGACGATGGATCCGGCGGCACCATGCTGAGGATCGGCTTCACCGCCATGCCCATGTGAACCATGAGCCGGCCGAATTGCGCCATCGCTTCCACGTCGCGCGGCGAGTGACGTCGCAGCTCCGCGCGCGACTCGTCCGCGTCGCCCCAGCCCGCGAAATAGTCGCCGTTGTCCATTGGCGTGACGGTGCTCTCGAGCGGCAGGATCTGCAGGCCGTGCGAGGGCAGGTCGAGCTCGCGGATGATCTCAGGTCGCAGGAGACTGACGACGTAGGAGAAGACCGAGAACTTGAACCCGGGAACGACCTCTTCGGTGACGGCAGCGCCGCCGACAAGCGGACGCCGCTCGAGCACGACGACCTTTTTGCCGGCGCGCGCGAGGTACGCCGCGGCGACGAGGCCGTTGTGTCCGCCGCCGATCACGATCGCGTCGTATCGACTCGTGCCCGACGTCACGCTTTTTTCCGTGGCGGGTCGAAGAACGGCAGCCTGCGGACGGCGCAGCGGGCACGTTTGCGACGATGCTCGACGGTGAACTCGATCTCCACTTGCGTCCCAGGCGTGCCGCTGTCGGCGCTCATGTGGCCAAGGGCGAGATACTTCTTGAGGAGCGGCGACCAGGTGCCGCTGGTCGCATATCCCACCTGCTTGCCACCTCTATATAGAGGATGGCTCGCCCGCCAGGCGATGTTGGAGACGTGCGGCGCCAGGCCGCGTTCCTGGTGCAGCTTTTCGTACGAAACCCAGTCAATCTCGAGGCCCACAAAGCTCCAGGAGGCCCCGCGCCGTTTTTCGTCGTGAAGGGCCGATATCCCATTGAACGGACCCTTCGTATCCGAGACGGTCCAGCCGAGGTTGATCTCGTAAGGCGTGGACAGCTGATCGGGGATCATCGCGTGGTGCGCCGAAAAGTAGTCCACGTCGAGCATGATCAGGCCCGCCTCGATGCGCGCGATATCGAGCGCCCAGATGCCCGCGGGAACGAGGCCGTAGTTTCTGCCGACGTCCATGAGTGCATCCCACACCGCCACACCGTCGGACGCATCGATCCAGAGCTCGTAGCCCAGATCTCCAGTGTAGCCAGTACGCGAGATCGTGATGGGCGTGTCGCGAATCGTCGTGTGAACGAGCCGGAAGTATTTCAGTGACCCAAGATCCGCCGGCGACAATTGCTGCAGGATTGTGGGCGAGAAGGGGCCCTGGAGCGCGAGCGCGCCGGTCTGATACGAAATGTCTTCGACGTTGACGTCCAGACCATGCGAATTGAGATGCAGCCAGCGCGCGTTAGGCTCGGCACTCGTGAGCCGGTACGTCCCCTCGTCGAGGCGCGAGATCGTGCCGTCGTCGATGACCTTGCCGTGCGCGTCACACCATGGCGTATACAGCACTTGGCCGACGGCGCACTTCATCACGTCGCGCGTCACCATGCGATCGAGCAGCCGCGCTGCGTCCTTGCCGGTAATCCGGTACTTGTAGAGCGGCGAGACGTCGATGAGCACTGCGGCATTCCGGATCGAGGCGTACTCGCGATCGGGATGCGGATCGTACGCGGATGCGACCTGATATCCCGCCCAGCGTCGCCAGGTTTGGGCGCGAATCAGGGGCGCGGTGCGCGAGTGGAAAGGAGTGGTGAGGAGCACCGGCGCATTACCCAGTCTGGCAAGTTGCCGTGTGCGCAGCGGTGTCTGCGGCCTGGAACACCGCGCAGAACACGGCGATGACGAGGGCTGTTCGTTTCATCAGCACACTCTATAAGAAACGCGCGAGGACGAGAACGTGAAGGGTTGGAGGATAATCGGTTCCCGTCGCAACAAGCGGCACAACCGGAGGACTCCGATGACCAAGCGCGCGTCTCTATTCGGACTGCTGCTGGCTGCCCTTGCATCGGCCGGCTGTTCTTCCGGTGCGCCCCCCGCCGAGGGCGCGGTTTCGAGAGGTCCTGCCGCAGTGAACACCGCTCGGCTCATTGCGGCCGACGCCGAGCCCGGCGAGTGGATGTCGCACGGGCGGACGTATGGTGAGCAACGGTTCAGCCCGCTCGATCAGATCAACACTGCCACTGTCGGAAAGCTCGGTCTGTCGTGGTTCGCGGATCTCGACTCCCGTCGCGGTCAGGAGGCGACGCCGATCGTCGTCGACGACGTCTTGTACGTGTCTACCGCGTGGAGCAAAGTGAAGGCATATGACGCGGCCAGCGGCAAGCTGTTGTGGGCTTACGACCCGGAGGTGCCGGGCGAATGGGCGGTCAATGCCTGCTGTGATGTGGTCAATCGCGGCGTGGCGGTGTGGGAGGGAAAGGTCTTTGTCGGCTCCTTCGACGGCCGGCTGATCGCACTCGATGCCGCCACGGGTCGCGAGCTGTGGGACGTCAACACCATCGACCGCACCAAGCCGTACACAATCACCGGCGCCCCGCGCGTGGTGAAGGGCAAGGTGATCATCGGAAATGGGGGCGCCGAGTTCGGCGTCCGGGGATACGTGTCGGCGTACGACGCGGATACCGGACAGCTCGCGTGGCGTTTCTATACGGTGCCCGGGAATCCCGCCGACGGTTTCGAGAACCCCATTCTGAAAACGGCCGCGATGACCTGGAGCGGTCAGTGGTGGAAGCTTGGCGGCGGCGGCACCGTGTGGGATTCCATGGCCTACGATCCCGAGCTCGACCTGCTGTTTGTCGGCGTCGGGAACGGTTCGCCGTGGAACCAGCTGATTCGCAGCGAGGGGAAGGGAGACAACCTGTTTCTCGCCTCGATCGTGGCGCTCGACCCCGATGACGGCTCCTACGTGTGGCACTATCAGACGTCACCGGGCGAGAGCTGGGATCACACGGCCACCCAGCACATTATCGTGGCTGACGTGCGGCTGAACGGCCAGGCGCGCCGCGTGGTCATGCAGGCGCCGAAGAACGGCTTCTTCTACGTGCTCGACGCGAAGACGGGCGCACTGATTTCGGCTGAAAAGTTCACCGACATCAGCTGGGCCACGCACGTCGATATGAAGACCGGCCGGCCGGTGGAGACGCCGGAGGCGCGGTTCTACAAGACCGGAAAGCCGTTCGCATCGCTGCAGAACCCCAACGGCGCCCACACGTGGCACCCGATGTCGTTCAGCCCCCAGACCGGTCTCGTCTACATTCCGATCCACAAGCAGAACTACACGTTCGCGCATGAGGCCGCATTCACGCCTTCGCCATTGACCACGAACCTTGGCATCCGCCGGGCTGCGGCGGCGGCGGATCCGGCCGCAGGCGCGGCGGCGCTGCAGGCGACGCTGGCCAGCGTCGGCGGTCCGCTCATCGCGTGGGATCCCGTCCGACAGCGCGAGGTCTGGCGCGCCGAGCGCGAAGGCGCCGCCAATGGCGGCGTGTTGTCCACGGCGGGCGGTCTTGTGTTCCAGGGAACCGGTATGGGAGAGTTGGCGGCGCTCGACGCCAAGAGCGGAATGCGGCTCTGGTCGACCGAGACACAGACCGGGGTGATCGCGCCGCCGATCTCGTACAGGGTGGACAACCTCCAATATGTCGCGATCATGGTCGGCACCGGCGGGTCGTGGGCGATGTCTGGTTCGCAGACGAACGCGAAAGGGAACTCTCTGCCGAATAGGTCCCGTCTTCTCGTCTATGCGCTCGGGGGGGCAGCCCAGCTTCCTGCGGCTCCTCCGCGACCGACGCGAACGCTCGAGCCGCCGCCAGCGACCGCTGCCGCGGCCATGGTCGCGCGCGGCGAGGCCGAGTACCGGACCTACTGCGGCAGATGTCACGGACCGGACACGGCGAACTACGGCATCCTTCCGGACCTGCGCTACAGCGTAGCGCTCCGATCGAAGGAGCGGTGGGCCGCCGTCGTCCTCGACGGCGCGATGAAGGCGGATGGCATGGCGTCGTTCGCGCCGGTCCTCGACGCGAACAAAGCGGAGGCAGTTCGCGCCTTCGTCATCGCGCAGGCGAACGCTGCACGGCAGCGGGACGCCGGCAGATGAACTCTACTTCTTCACGCGGTAGTCGGCGGGCGCCGACGGCCCGTCAGCGGAGCTCCGTTGTCTTTCCCGCGATCGTGATCCGCTCGGCCCGCATTTCGTCTTGAGTGGTTCGATGGGCGTAGCCGACCACGGTTGCCGTGGTACCGACCTTCAGTGCATCGCGTGTCAGTCCGCGATCGGTCATCCGTCCCGTCGGCGCGAGGACGACGAGCCACGTCTTCCCGTTGGCGCCTTCGGCCTGCAACCGTACGGAACCGTGAGGATTCTCGTAACTCGACTCCCGAATCGTACCGGTGACCGTCTGCTCCTTCTCCTCATATCCGGTCCAGCCGTGATGCGCCCACGCCGTTCCGGTCAGAAGGGTCAACGTGGCCATCATCAACGCCCACCTCGTCGTTCCGCGTGTCCTGGTATGCAGCATCGTCCCACTCTCCTTCCAGGGCCATCGTACTCCTCGTGGCACAAGTTTGCCATCGTACGACGAGGTGTAGCGCTGCGCATGGCAGAGTCAGCCCTCGGTCAGAAGAGGGATCGCGCGCATCCCAGTCTCTAAACATCGCGTTAACTTGACAGTGCCCTAACGAGGCCGCACGAGAGTAAGGCCGGCAAGTTGCGCAAGACCTCCGAGGGTCGTTTGCGCGGAATTGAAGCCGAGACGAAAGTCTTCCTCTCCGTAATTGTCGTACTTGTCCGTGGGCTGATGGTGGTTCGGATTTGAACCAGCGACAATGCCGGTGACCCTCTCGTTTTCGCGCACGCTGACGGAGGCCACAAGATCTTCGAACCGTATCGAGTCGGTGCCTGCCATGTTGTTGCCGATCGTCGCGCGATACCGTTCGGCGTGTAACCGGTTCGCCGCCTGAAGCGCGGACGCCAACTGCGCAGATTGGCCAGCCATTCTGGAGTTCGCCTGATACTCGATGTTGATATCGGCGTTGGGACTCTGGTTCCGCCCCGGAGGCATGCCGTGGTCGAACAACATCATGTCGTGCTGTATCACGCCCAACCATTTCGGTTCCGCTGCCGTGCCCTGGAGCGGCGCCCGTTCGAGCGCATAGGTCCCGCTGCCGTCCATCCCGAATTCCTCGTTGTTCCAGAAGATGAACCTCACCGAGCGATTTGTCCGGACGTCGACCATTCCCAAGACGCGAGCCAATTCCAGCACAATGGCACATCCGGACGCGTCGTCGTCCGAGGCATCGCCGCCGCCACGGCCGTCCATGTGCGCGGAGACGATGTACACCTCTCCGGGTACAGTCGCCCCGGTCTTTGTGGCGTAGATGTTCTCGAGAGGCCCGCCGCCGGACATGAACCGATGCCGCTCCACGTTGGTGTACCCGAAACTCCGCAGTTCTCGTTCAAGCCAGTTGATCGCATCGCGGTTGCGTTGCGTTCCCTGCATTCGATCCCCGAACTGGGACAACCCCTTGATGTGCGCCTTGTAGCGTTCCAGCTCGAGCCGGCCGACGATGGCCGGCACGGCGTCCGAAGGCACGTTGGTCGCCTGGGTGGATAGCCCCACCGCGGCCAGGACGAACATTCCGAGCAAGAACCGCATCGTGCATCACTCCTGGACCGGATGGCTGTCTGAGTAGGGACCTGACTCACATAGTAAACCGTGGATTGCGCGACGGCGGCATTGTCAAGTAACGGGTCTACCTCCGAAGCACGTACCCATTACGGGCGAACGGCATTGCGAGGCTGCTCGGGATGCACTCTCAAATCGACAGAATCGCTCGAAATCCCTACTCGACCCCCAAATCACCCCCAGCGCAAATTCGCGATCGAGGCCTCACCGGCGACGACGTCTATCTCTCAGAAAGAACGGCAACGTCAATGCCTCCAGCTGCAGAGGATGGCGGGATTGAACGGACGGGTGTAGTATTGCCGCCCTCTCGCGTCTCTAGCTCGGTCACGACGAACGGACCTGGGAAATCCCTAAAGGAGGTCGCAGATGACAGCGGCATCGGTTCGAGGGCTCCTGATTGCGGTCGCGATATCGATCCTTGCAGCCCCACTTTCGTACGGTCAGGAAGCCACTTTCACGGGCACGGCCACCGACTCCACCGGCAGCGTGCTGCCGGGCGTCACCATCACCGCCGTTCACGAAGCGAGCGGCAACGTCTTCACGACGGCTACCGACGAGCGCGGCCAGTTTCGCCTGCCGGTGCGCGTCGGCGCCTACGCCATCAAAGCCGAGCTGAGCGGCTTTGCCACGGTCAATCGGACGGCGCAGATCCTCATCGGCCAGACTGCGGCCGTCGACATTCAGTTATCGCCCTCATCCGTGCAGGAAACCGTCACAGTGACCGCCGAAGCGCCGCTCGTGGATACCAGGGGATCGACCGTCGCGGCCAACATCGATCCGCGACAGGTGGAACAGCTGCCGCTCAACGGTCGCAACTGGATGGACCTGACCCTGCTGGCGCCGGGCGCGCGGCGCAATGAAGGCGGCGGGATGGCGCAGTTTCGCCAGGGTTATTCGCAGACCAACGTCGATGGCCAGCAGATCACGATCAACTATCACTCGCAGACCGACACTGAGCAGCCGGGCTTCAGCCGCGATGCCATCGCTGAATTCGAGGTGGTCGCCAACCGCTTCGACGCGACGCAGGGCCGCTCGCAGGGAATGATCGTCAACGCGGTGACCAAGTCGGGAACGAACCTGTTTGCCGGGTCGTTCGGCGGCTACTTCCGCGACGACAGGTTCAACTCGAAAGACTTCATCACCCACACGGTGCTGCCGTACTCGAACCAGCAGGTGAGCACCACCTTCGGCGGCCCGATTCGCAGGGATCGGATCCACTTCTTCGGCGCGTACGAGTACGAACGCGAGCCGAAGACGTATGCCTATTCGAGCCCCTACGCGTTTTTCAATATCAATCAGGAATTCCCGACGCGGATCAACAAAGCGCTGGGACGGCTCGACTATCAGTTCACGCCGCAAAGCCGGCTCAACGTCCGCGTGTCGGGGTACAAGACGATCTTCTATGCCGGCGGCGGTGCGACGAGCCATCCGTCCGCGGGCGGCACGCGCGAGCGTGTAACGCCGCAATACGCGGGCACCTTCACCCACGTGCTCAACACCCGTTCGGTCAACGAAATCAAAGGTGGCGTGACCCAGTATCAACGGCTGGATCAGCCGTCCGTCCGCTGGAAGGGCGGACCCTTTCCCTATCATCCGGTGGGAATCGGGAATGCGCCCGTCATTCAGCTTCCCGGCTATGCGATCGGCGCGAACACGCTCAACATCTGGCAGTACACGCAGAACGTTCGCGACGACTTCACCACGACATGGGACTGGCGCGGCCGTCACGACGTGAAGATCGGTGGCGAGTACTTCCGCTTCCAGGCCGACTTCCGCTGGTGCAACCGCTGCATGGGCGAGATCGACGCGCGCAACGTCACGCTGACGCCGGCGCAGCTGCAGGCGATGTTTCCCGTGTGGAACGACGCCTCCACGTGGAACCTGGCGCCGCTCGCCGCGGCACGACAGGTCTTCTATGCGGTCTCCGATACCGAGCACCGCTACAATATCGTCCGCAACTTGTTCTCAGGGTGGCTGCAGGACGACTGGAAGGTGGGAAACAACCTGACGCTGAACCTCGGCGTGCGGTACGACTGGGACAACAACGCGCACGGCGAGAAGCTGAAGCTGATGCCGTTCCTGCCGGGCAATCTGCCCCACGACAGCAACAACGTGGCGCCGCGCGTTGGCGTCAACGTGCGTCTCGATGATCGCACCTCGCTGCGCGGCGGCTACGGACTGTTCTTCGCGTTTTCGCCGAACGACGGTGTGCAGCAGTCGTACTCGATGATCCACCGGTTCGAGTACCAGATCCTGAATACCGGCCGTCCCGATTTCGCGACCAACTGGTTTGGACCCGGCCCGAGCGGCGAAGGCGAATGGGGCGGCCCCAGGCCGAGTTGGGACGCGTCGCTCGCGCAAGCGTGTGACCTCAATGGCAGCAAGCCAGGTTGCACCCGGCGAGCGATCAATCAGGAGATCACGTATCCCGGTCGGGCGACGCCGTACAGCCATCAGTCGTCCGTTGGGATTCAGCACCAGATTGCCACCGATTCGTCGATCGAAGTGAACTACGTGTACACGCGCGGGCGCGGGGAAGAGGTCGTGCAAAACGCGAACCTTTCGTACAACCCGGCCACGGGCGCCAATTATCCCTTCACCGACATCTCCAGGCGGCCGTTCCCCGACTGGGGAGTGGTACTGCTCGAGTATCTCGGAGGGTATTCGAACTATCACGGCACCGATGTGACGTTCACGAAGCGCTTCAGCCACCGCTGGCAGGCGTCAGCGACCTATACGCTGGGCTTCTTCAAAGACGGCTTGCCCCTACGGCCGCAGTGGTACCTGGGGGCCGATGGCGTCATGGCGCAGCGGCCGGTCGGTTTCCAGCTCGCTCCCGACCTTGGCGGCGACTATGGCTACGCCGGATCGTCGTTCGCAGGCGGCGCCGGCCAGGCCGGCGATCAGCGTCATCGTGTCGGGCTCAACGCGGTGTGGGACGTGGGGCTGGGCCTTCAGGCAAGTGGCATCTACTTCTACGGCTCGGGTGAACGCTTTGCGACCACCACCGGCGTCGATCGCCGCGACGAAGGCGCCACGGCAGCCTCTGAGCAGCGGCTTCGCGCCGACGGCAGCATCCTGCCGCGCGCGGGCATCGTCGGCAGGCCGATCCACCGCGTCGACGCGCGGCTGCAGAAGCGCGTGCACGCCGGGCACCTGACACTCGATGGCTCGTTCGAGGTCTTCAACCTGTTCAATCACGAGAACTTCGGTTCCTACGTGACGAACCAGAGCAACCCGCTTTTCGGGCAGCCGTCGTTCAACGGCAACGGCGCGTATCAGCCGCGGATGCTGCAGCTCGGATTCAGGGTCGGCTTCTGAAATAGTCGGTAGTCGGCAGTGGGCATTGCGCTCGCTGCCGGCTGACTTGCGCTACATTGAGCGCATGGCGACGAAGAATCGACCGACGGGCGGTGTCACGCGACGGACGGCATTGACGACGCTGAGTGCCGCTGTCGCAGTCACGCTGAGGCCGGATCTCGTCAGCGGTCAGGACGGGGCGCTGGCCGACACGACGAAGCGCTGGGGCCGGCTGCCGAACGCACTGGGGGCGCGATCGCCCGCGGAGAATCCAAAACGCACGCCGTCGCCAACGAGTTCCCGCACGCCGCTCCAGGATCTCCACGGCACGATTACACCTTCGGACCTGCATTACGAACGTCACCATGCCGGCGTGCCGGTTGTCGATCCCATCGCGTACCGGCTGATGGTCCACGGCATGGTTGCTCGACCAATCACGTTCACCCTGCAGGATCTGAAGCGTTTCCCCGCCGCGACGCGGACGTGCTTTCTCGAATGCTCAGGAAATTTTGGCGGGCAGCGCGAGGACGTCACCCCACAGGACCTGTGCGGGCTCACGAGCCAGAGCGAATGGACCGGCGTCATGCTGTCGACCGTGCTCAACGAGGTTGGTGCACGGCCGGGCGCGACCTGGTTTCTCGCGGAGGGGCAGGACGCTGCGGTGATGACACGCAGCATTCCGTTGAAGGACGCCGTTGGTGAGGCGATGCTCGCCTACGCGCAGAACGGCGAAGCGCTTCGTCCCGAGCAGGGTTACCCGGTGCGTTTGCTGCTCCCTGGTTGGGAGGGCAACGCGGCCGTCAAATGGCTGCGGCGCATCGAGGTCGGCGATCAGCCGTTCATGACGCGCGAGGAAACGTCGAAGTACACGGATCCGCTCGTCGATGGGACCGCGCGCGAGTTCAGCCTTGTGATGGACGCGCGGTCGGTGATCACCTCACCGTCCTACCCGCAGACGATCGAGAAGGGATTTGTCGAATTGCGCGGAGTCGCCTGGAGCGGCCGCGGGGCGATCCGCCGCGTCGATGTGAGCACGGACGGCGGCCGCACGTGGAAGCCGGCCACGCTGCAGCAGCCGGTGCTGCCGAAGGCCCACACGCGGTTCCGTTATGCCTGGGAGTGGGACGGACGGCCGACCGAAGTCCTGAGCCGTGCCGTGGACGAAACCGGCTACACGCAGCCGGAGATGTCGGCGCTGCAACGAGTACGCGGCCGCCGGACACGGTATCACCTCAACCCGGTCACCGGCTGGACGATTGCCGCCGATGGACGCGTCCGTTTCGGCCTGCAGAGGATGCGCGCGTGAACCGGCTGATGATCGTCGTCGGTGCGGTGTTCACGATCAGCCTGGCCGCAGCGGCACAGTCTCCGTCTGGGCCTCTCAGGATCGGCACGCCTGCGACGCCGGGTCAGATCGCTGCACTCGACATTGATGTGCGACCCGATGGCACCGGCCTTCCCCCCGGCGGTGGGACGGCGCGCGAGGGCGCTCCCATATACGCGGAGAAATGCGCCGCCTGCCACGGCGCGAACGGAGAAGGCGGAACGGCCGACGTCCTCGTCGGTGCCGAGCCGAAGAACTCCGCGCCGTTCGGCCCCGAGTACGAGCGCTGGCGCGGTGCGCGCCCGGATGTGCCGTTCACCATCGGCAACTACTGGCCGTACGCGACCACCCTGTTCGACTACGTGCGGCGCGCGATGCCGGCAGGTGCACCCGGCTCTCTCACTGCCGACGAGACGTATGCCCTCGTCGCATGGCTGCTCGCGAAGAACGAGATCATCGCGGAGAGCGACCTGATCAATCGCGAAACGCTGCCGCGCGTGCGCATGCCGGCGCGAGCCCGGTTCGTGCCAGACAGCCGCCGGGGTGGGGCAGAGGTGAAGTGATCAGCCTTTCACGATCCACTTAGAGACAGGCAATCGATGTGACGCGCTCTGGCGGCGCATCAGATCAGTCCGGCGCCGCGCGCCCACTTGTACTTGGCGCCGAGCACGTCCACCGGGATCTCCGTCGAATAGGGATAGGCCGGAATCTTGTGATCGAAGAGATACTCTGACGCCTCCTCGACCTCCACATCGCCCGCCAGCGAGACGACCACGGGCTTGTCGATGCCCTTCCCTCGCATTTCCTCGACGATCTCGGCCAGGAGCTTGGCGAACACCATCGGCGGCGTGACGATCGTGTGCCAGTAGCCGAGGATGAGCGAATGGATCCGCGCATCTTCGAGACCGAGCCGGACGGTGTTCTGATAGGTCTTCGGCGGCTCGCCGCCGGTGATGTCGACCGGATTACCCGACGCGCCGAAAGGCGGGATGAACTTCTTGAACGCGGCATCGAGATCCGGGGGAAAGGCCATGAGCGACAGACCGTTGTCCACGACCGCGTCGGACAGCAGCACTCCCGACCCGCCAGCGCCCGTGATGATCACGATGTTGTCGCCCTTGGGCGCCGGCAGGATCGGAAGCGCTCGTGCGAACTCGAGCATCTCGCGCAGCGAGCGCGCACGAATCACGCCCGATTGCCTGAGCACATCGTCGTAGATCTTGTCGTTGCCAGCGAGCGCGCCGGTGTGCGAACTGGCCGCCTTGGAGCCCAGGGCGGTGCGTCCGGCCTTGAGCACGACGACCGGCTTCTTCTTCGACACGCGCTTGGCCACTTCGGCAAACGCGCGGCCGTCCTTCAGGTCCTCGCAGTGCTGCACGATGATGTGCGTGTTGTCATCCTGCTCGAAAAACGTCAGCAGATCGTCCTCGTCGATGTCCGACTTGTTCCCCAGACCGACGATGGCCGAGACGCCCATCTTCGCCGAGCGGGAGAAGCCGATGATGGCCATCCCGATGCCGCCCGACTGCGACGATAGCGCCGCGTGGCCCTTGACGTCGTACGCCGTACAGAACGTCGCGCAGAGGTTGCTCCACGTGTAGTAGAAACCGTAGATGTTCGGACCCATCAGGCGGACGCCGTACTTCTGGGCGATCGCGACGAGTTCCTTCTGGCCCTCGACGTTGCCGGTCTCGGCAAATCCTGACGGAATGAGGACGGCGCCGGGAATCTTCTTCTCGCCGCACTCGGCCACCGCTGACGCCACGAACTTCGCCGGGATCGCGAAGACGGCGACATCGATGTCGCCAGGAACATCCTTGACGCTCTTGTAGGCTTTCAGCCCCATGATCTCGTCGGCGGACGGGTTGATCGGATAGATCTCCCCTTTGTACCCGCCGTTGATCAGATTCTTCATCACCGAGTTGCCGATCTTGCCCGCCTCCGAGGAGGCGCCTATGACGGCGACCGCCTTCGGCTTCATGATGCGGTTCATGTCGCGCACGATGTCCTCGTGCTTAGGGCGGAACCGCGCCGGCGCCGGCGAGAAATTGACGACGATCCGGACGTCGGCTGCGATTGCGCCGTCCTTCGTGGCAAAGACCGGGTTCAGGTCCATCTCCGCGATCTCGGGATGGTCGGAGACGAGCTGAGACACGTTCTGGATCATCTTCGCGAGCGCGTCGCGATTGACCGGATCCGCACCGCGGACGCCCTTGAGGATCTGCGCCGCAGCGATGCCGTCGAGCATCGACAGGGCATCGTCCTGGGTCGCGGGCGCAAGACGGAACGTGATGTCCTTGAGCACCTCCACGAGCACGCCGCCCAGACCGAAGGCGACCAGCTTGCCGAACACCGGATCGGTCACCGCTCCGATGATGACTTCCTGACCGCCGGTGAGCATCTGCTGTACCTGGACACCGAGCAGGTTGGCCGTGGCGTTGTATTTCCTGGCGCTGGCCATGATGGCGGCGAAGCCTTTTTCGGCTTCCTCGGCGCTCTTCACGCCGACCAGCACGCCTCCGGCCTCGGTCTTGTGCAGGATCTCCGGTGACACGATCTTGAGCACGACAGGAAAGCGCATGCCGGCGGCGATCGTCGCCGCTTCCGCGGCCGACGTCGCCAGGCCTTCCTTGGGAACGGTGATGCCGTAGGCATCACATACGATCTTGCCCTCGGGCGCGGTGAGCGAGGTGCGGCCTTCGGCCTTGACTTTGTCGAGTATTCGGCGGACTTCGGTCTTGTTGTCGGTCATTTTGGTCCTCGGGCGCACCAATCAGGGCGACGCCTGCTCGCGTCGCCCATCGATGGGGTCCTCTGCAAACGATGTGAGTGGTTACTTCTTGCGAACCACGCTTTGCGGGTTGAGTTTGCCGATGCTGCCGCTCTCGGTGCCGGCCGCTGGGTCGATCACCGCGTTGATGAGGGTCGGCCTGCCGGAGTCCATGGCCGTGTTCACGGCTCGGCTAAGCTCGTCCGGCGTGGTCACGTGAACGCCGACGCCGCCGAAGGCTTCAATCATCTTGTCGTAGCGCGCGTCTTTGACGAACACGGTGATCGCAACGTCCGAACCGCCCGTGGGATTGACGTCGGTTCCGCGATAGATGCCGTTGTTGTTGAAGACGACGATGCAGACCGGGAGGTTGTACCGGCAAATTGTTTCCACTTCCATGCCGGAGAACCCAAAGGCGCTGTCGCCTTCGACCGCGAGCACAGGTTTCCCGGTCTCAACGGCGGCCGCGACGGCAAAACCCATTCCGATGCCCATGACGCCCCAGGTGCCGACGTCCAGGCGTTTGCGCGGTTGATACATGTCGATGACACCGCGCGCGAGATCGAGGGTGTTGGCGCCTTCGTTGACGAGGATGGCATCCGGCCGCTCTTTGATGACGGTGCGCAGTGCACCGAGCGCACTGTGGAAATCCATCGGCGCCGAATTCTTCGTCAGCCTCGGCGCCATCTTGGCGATGTTCTCTTCCTTCTTCGCCTTGACGGCGTTGGTCCAGTCGGCCGGCGGGGCCGGCCACTTGCCGTCGATGCCGTCGAGAAGCGCCGACACGCAGGAGCCGATATCGCCCACCACGGGTGCGACGATCTCGACGTTGCTGTCCATCTCCCGGGGCTCGATGTCGATCTGGATGAATTTCTTCGATCCAGGCTCACCCCAGGTCTTGCCCTTGCCGTGCGACAACAGCCAGTTGAGGCGCGCGCCGATCAGCATCACGACATCGGAGTCCTTCAGCACGGTCGAGCGCGCCGCGCCGGCGCACTGCGGATGCGTATCCGGCAAAAGCCCCTTGGCCATGCTCATCGGCAGGAAAGGTATGCCGCTTTTTTCGACCAGGGCGCGGATCTGGTCGTCGGCCTGCGCGTATGCCGCGCCCTTGCCGAGAATAATCAGCGGACGCTTGGCACCCCTCAGTAGATCGAGCGCACGGGTGACGGCGGTCTGAGCGGGCAGCTGGGCCGGTGCCGGATCGACGACCTTGACAAGTGACCTGGCTCCAGCCTCGGCGTCCATCACCTGAGAGAAAAGCTTCGCCGGCAGATCAAGATAGACGCCGCCCGGACGGCCAGAGGCGGCTGCACGGATCGCGCGCGCCACTCCGATGCCGATGTCCGCGGCATGCAGCACGCGAAACGCCGCCTTGCAGAGGGGCTTGGCGATAGCCATTTGGTCCATCTCTTCGTAGTCGCCCTGCTGCAGGTCGATGATCTCCCGCTCGGACGACCCGCTGATCAGGATCATCGGAAAGCAGTTGGTCGTGGCATTGGCCAGCGCGGTCAGACCGTTGAGGAAGCCGGGCGCTGACACCGTGAGGCAAATGCCGGGCTTTTTCGTCAGGAAGCCGGCAATGGCCGCTGCGTTGCCGGCGTGCTGCTCATGCCGGAACGAGATCACGCGCATGCCTGCGGCCTGTGCTAGACGGCCGAAATCCGTGATCGGGATGCCAGGCACACCGTAGATCGTATTGAAGCCGTTGAGCGTGAGGGCATCGATGACGAGGTGAAAGCCATCCGTCAGCTTACGCTCGGCTTCGGCTGCATTGGCATCGGCGGGGCGGGCTGCGGTCTCTAACATACTGTCCTCCGTAATCTGGGGCGGAAAGCCGGGAACGATACGAGTCGCGGCGCGCATGACGCGCGCCGCACACCCAGCGCCGCGGCTTTGGCCGTGTAAGAGCATGCCGGCGTTGGTCGCGGTGAATTTCGACCCGAAAGTATAACCGTTGCCGATCGGAATATGGCTGCCAGGCTTGTCGCGCAGACGGGCGCGAGGCCGGCTAGTGTCCGAGCGACGTTTCCGTCAGCAGCGTTCCTCCGCCGAAGCTCGAATGTATCGGCGTGGGCCCGCCTTTCGACAACCGGACCGCGCAGTACTTGAACTCGGGGATCTTCCCGAACGGATCGAGCACGGGATTGGTCAGCATGTTCGCGGCCGCTTCGTAATAGCAGAACGGCACGAACACCGAGCCGCGCGGGATCCCGTCGTCGGCGCGCGCGTAGAGCGAGATCTTACCGCGCCGCGACTCGATCGTGATCGTTTCGCCCGGCTCGACTTCCACCCGGGCGAGATCGAGCGGATGAATCGAGGCGACCGGCTCTGGCTCGATGTTGTCGAGCACCGACGCGCGCCGTGTCATCGAGCCGGTATGCCAGTGCTCGAGTTGACGTCCGGTGATGAGGACCATCGGGTACTCCTCGTCTGGACGCTCCGCGGCGTGGATGATATCGGCGGGCACGAACAGGCCGCGCCCCGTGGGTGTCGGAAAGTTCGTCACGAACACGGTGGGCTGTCCCGGATCTCCTTCCTTCTCGCATGGATACGTCACCGAGGACTCGCGCTCGAGGCGATCCCAGGTGATACCGGCGATCGAGTCCATGCACGTGCGCATCTCGTCGAACACCTCGCGCGGATGCGAGTAATTCCAGTCCAGGCCGATGCCGCGCGCCAGCTCGTTGATGATCCAGAGATCCGGTCTGGCCTCACCGGGCGGCTCAATGGCCTTGCGACCGAGCTGCACCATGCGATCGGTGTTCGTGACGGTGCCGATCTTTTCGGGCCATGCGGTCGCCGGCAGCACCACGTCGGCCAGATACGCCGTCTCGGTCAGGAAGATATCCTGCACGACCAGATGATCGAGCGAGGCGAGGGCTTCGCGGGCGTGGTCGACGTCGGGATCGGACATCGCCGGGTTTTCGCCCATGACGTACATCCCGCGGACCTCGTGCCTCTTGGCGGCGTTGATGATTTCGACGACCGTGAGACCGGGCTCGGGGTCGAGTTCCATGCCCCACAGTTTCTCGAAGCGCTGCTTCGCCTTCGGCGTGGCCACGCGCTGATAGTCTGGGTAGAACATCGGAATCAAACCCGCGTCGGATGCGCCCTGCACGTTGTTCTGGCCGCGAAGCGGATGCAGCCCGGAACCCGGCTTCCCGATCTGACCCGTGGACAGCGCCAGCGCGATCAGGCACCGCGCGTTGTCGGTGCCGTGCACGTGTTGAGAGATGCCCATCCCCCACATGATGATCGACGCCCTTGACGTCGCGTACAGCCGCGCGACCGCGCGGATCGTCTCGGCATCGATGCCGCAGATCGGCGCCATCGTCTCCGGACAGAAAGCCTTGACGTTCTCGGCGAGGGCTTCATATCCCGAGGTGCGATCGCGGATGAAGGCCTCGTTGACGAGCCCCTCGTCGACGATCACGTGAAGCATCGCATTCAGCAGCGCAACGTCGGTATCGGGGTTGAACTGCAGGTAGTAGGTCGCATGCCGCGCGAGGTCGGAGCGGCGGGGATCCGCCACGATCAACTTGGCTCCGGTCTTCGCGGCGTTCTTGATCCATGTCGCGGCGACGGGGTGATTCATCGTGGGGTTCGCGCCGATCACGAAGATGACCTCCGACTGCACCACGTCGCGCACCTGGTTCGACACGGCTCCGGAGTTGATCCCTTCCATCAGCGCCGCGACGCTCGAGGCGTGGCACAGGCGGGTGCAGTGATCGACGTTGTTCGATCCGAATCCGGTGCGGACCAACTTCTGGAACAGGTAGGCCTCCTCGTTCGTGCCCTTGGCCGAACCGAAACCGGCGAGCGATCGCTTGCCGTGGGTGTCGCGGATGTCTTTCAGTCCCGTCGCGGCAAAGGCGAGCGCCTCTTCCCAGCTTGCTTCGCGGAACACGCTGCCCCAGTTGTCCGGATCGACGGTGAACTCCTTGCTCTTCTTCACCCCCGCCTTGCGGATGAGCGGCATCGTGAGCCGATGCTTATGCTGCACGTAGTCAAAGCCGTACCGCCCTTTGACGCACAGCCGGCTCGAGTTTGCCGGGCCGTCCTTACCCTGCACGTGGAGAATCGTATTCCCCTTGATGTGGTAGGTGAGCTGGCAGCCGACACCGCAGTATGGGCAAACCGACTCCACCTGTCGGTCGGGCACCGTCAGGCCCACGTCGCGGGCCGGCATGAGCGCGCCGGTCGGGCACGCCTGCACACACTCGCCGCAGGCGACGCAGGTGGAATTACCCATCGGATCGTCGAGATCGAACACGATCTTCGCCTCGCCGCCGCGGAAGGCGTAGCCGATGACGTCGTTCACCTGCTCCTCGCGGCAGGCGCGGACGCAGCGCCCGCACTGGATGCAGGCGTCGAGATTGACCGCGATCGCCGGATGCGACAGATCCTGAGGAGGCTGATGCCGCGCCTTGAAACGCGGCTTGCCGATCGCAAGGTTCGTCGCCCACTGATCGAGCTCCGAGTTGCGCGTGTACGCCGTCTCGGGAACGTCCGACAGCAGCAGCTCGAGCACCATCTTCTGGCTGAGGAGCGCGCGCGGGCTGTTGGTCGTCACCTCCATCCCATCTTTCGGATAGCGGCAGCATGAAGGCGCGAGTACGCGCTCGCCCTTGATTTCGACCACGCAGGCGCGGCAGTTACCGTCCTCGCGCATGCCCTTTTTGTAGCAAAGGTGAGGGATCTCGACGCCGTAGCGCTTGGCCGTCTCGATCAGGGTTTCGTCCGAGTGGCCGACGACGGACGTACCGTTCAACGTGAACCCGACGGGCATTACTCGATTTCCTGTGGAAAGTATTTCATCACGGAGAGAGCCGGATTCGGCGCCGCCTGTCCCAGGCCGCAGATCGACGCGTCGATCATCGCTTGGGATAGCTCCTTGAGCAGTGGCTGGTCCCAGTTCCGCCCTTCCATGAGCGTCACCGCTTTCACAGTGCCCACGCGGCACGGTGTGCACTGGCCGCAGGACTCCTCGGCAAAAAATCTCATGAGATTGCGCGCGGCCCCCGTCGCCGTATCGTGGTCCGAAAGGATCACGATCGCCGCGGAACCGATGAAGCAGCCGTATTCGGTCAAGGTATCGAAATCGAGCGGGATGTCGGCCATCGAGGCGGGCAGGATTCCGCCGGACGCTCCGCCGGGGAGATACCCATAAAACGCGTGGCCGTCGAGCATGCCGTCGCAGTACTCGTCGATCAACTCCTTGACGGTGATGCCGGCGGGCGCGAGATGCACGCCCGGCTTCTTGACGCGTCCACTGACCGAGAACGAGCGCAGCCCTTTCCGGCCGTGTCGGCCGTGGCCGGCGAACCAGGCTGGACCTTTCTCGAGGATGTCGCGCACCCAGTGCAGGGTTTCCATGTTGTGTTCGAGCGTGGGTCGATTGAACAACCCGACCTGTGCCACGTACGGCGGCCGCAGGCGCGGCTCGCCGCGCTTGCCTTCGATCGATTCGATCATCGCGGACTCTTCGCCGCAGATGTAGGCGCCCGCGCCCCGGCGCAAATGAATGGGCGGAAGCGGATACGGCGGATTCGACTGCACCGCCGCGATTTCCCGCTCCAGAATCGCGCGGCAGCCATGGTACTCGTCGCGCAGATAAATGTAGATCTCGGCGATGCCGACCGCCCAGGCCGCGACGAGGGCTCCTTCGAGAAAACGATGCGGATCGCGCTCCAGGTAGTAGCGATCCTTGAACGTTCCCGGCTCGCCCTCGTCGATGTTGATCGCCATCAGACGCGGTGCGGGCTCGGCCGCGACCAGCTTCCATTTGCGGCCCGCGGGAAACCCGGCGCCGCCGAGGCCCCGCAAACCCGAGTCTTCCATTGCGGCGACCACATCTTCGCGCGTCTTCGCGCCGCCGATGCAGGACGCCGCCAGCTCATATCCGCCGTTCGCGCGGTACGCGGCATAGTCGATGTGGCCGGGGGCGACGATGTCGAGATGCGGGTGCGACGTACCGTCGCCGGGTTGCGGGTGCTTCACCGCCTTCGCCCGTATCAGCGCCGTCACCTTTTCCGTCGTCGCGTGCGGGACGGGATTCTGTCCGATCACGGCGACGGGCGCCGTCTCGCAGCGGCCCACGCAAGGCGCGTGCAGGACCCTGACGTCCTTGCCGACAAGGGCCGGCAACCTGGTCAGCAGCTCGCGTGAACCGGCGATCTCGCAGGCGATCGAGTCGCAGACCCGCACGGTGACCGCGGGCGGCGCCGCCTCCCCCTCCTTCACGACGTCGAAGTGGTGATAGAAGGTCGCGACTTCGTAAACTTCGGTCATCGCCAGCTTCATCTCAGCCGCGAGCGCGACCAGATGCGCCGCGGCGAGGCAGCCGAAGCGGTCTTGAATCTTGTGGAGATGCTCGATCAGCAGATCCCGTCGGCGCGGGGCATCGCCGAGGAGGGCGAGCACGTCCTGGTGCGCCTTCGGATCGACGCGGCGGCCCTTCGGCGTCGAGCGGGCCGACTTCTTGCCCTGCTTTCTCTTCGAGGTCGAGAAAGAAACAGCCGCCTCATCACTCATCGGCCCATTCTATCTCCGGACAAGAAGGGGCCGTATGTCCGCATCGTTCGACTTATCTCGCGACGACAAGCGATTGCAGCGACTTCGGCAGGCGCGGATGGTCGTCGGGGCTGACGGTAGCCGGGGTGAGCGGCATCGGTCCGCCCGCCTTGAGCGCTGCAGTGCCGACGGGGCCGAGCAGCATGCTGACGAAGGCGGCGGCGAGCTCCTGATTCGGGCTGCTCTTCAGGATCGTGAGTCCCCAGGCCGCTCGGCTGCCGGAAATCGTCACTGTCTTCGCTCCGGGAAGCCCAAGCCCCGGGATCGTCACGCTCGCCCGCGCGTAGTCGCTGTTGTGCTCAGCGTTCGAGAGGTCGATGCGATCGGGCATGCGGGCGTATCGATACGAAGGATTGTTCTTCGCCACCGTTGCGGCGCCGTGCTCGTAGGTGATCTGGAAGTTGTAGTCTCTGCCCAGCGCGGGTGCAGCTGCCGGGTTGGTGCTGTCCGCCGGCATGACGGTGTAGTGCTCCAGCAGCGCGTTGTACAGATTGGGCGCCTTGTAGTAGGTCTGCGCCAGCTCGAAGATCAAATGCGCCCGGTATCCGCCCGGATCGAGAAACGGGTGCGCGCCGGAGACGCGCACCCCCGGCGCGAGGAGAGTCTCGTACCAGAGGGGACCCACTTCGGGAATCGACGCGGGAGGATTGAAGTCACCAGACACGGGGAGCCCCCGCGCCTTCGGGTCGGTCGCAAGATAGGCGAGCACCATGCGGCCACTTGCAAAGACGATCGCGTAGTCGGCAAGCTTCGCCGGTTTGAGAAGGAGATCGACGTTCAGATAGTCAGCCGACGCATACACGTCGCAGGGCTGGCTCCCGGTCGCGAGTCGCCGGGCCAGAGACACGCTCCCGCCCGAAACGTCGTTCACTGCAACATCCGGATGCTGCGCGGTGAACGTCTTCTCCACTTGAACGAAGGCGGTCAGCAGGCTGCCGGCGTGGCACACGGTGAGCTGGCGCGCTGGTGGTGACTGCGAGCTGACGTTGACGGCAGCCAGGGCCGCGATCATCAGAGCAGTGGAGACCAGACTGGTATCTGTCCCGGAGATCAAAACCCGAACTCCATCGATGCGGCGATTGTCCGCGGCGCTCCCATATGCGCTGTATAACTTCCCACGTTCGTGCCCGTGATGTTGCCGGGCCCGAGGGTCGACCAATAGTGCACGTCGGCGATGTTGTTGACGTTGAATCGCCACGTCGCCACCGTGCTCATCAAGGGGTGTGCGTAGCGCATTCCCAGATCGACGACGTTGTGCGCTGGCGTCCACGTGGAGTTGATGTCGTCGATCGGGCGGCGGCCGACCGATTGCCAATTGAGGCTCACGAACGTGCCGGCGCCGACAGGCAGGCGATACTCGGTCAGGAGATTGGACTTGAAGACCGGAATCCCCACGAACTGCTTCCCGTCCGTGGTCGCATTGCCGGTCTTGGTGAGGCTCGGATTGAGGACGGTCAGCCCGCCGTACAGGACCAGCCTGTCCGCCACACGGCCGGTCAGCATGGCCTCGAGGCCGTAGTTCACCTGGTCGCCCGAAATCGTGAACACATTGTCCAGGGTGTCGATCGTCGCGAAAGGTCTGTCGAGCCGGAATACGGCTGTCGAAAGATCGAGCCCGCGGAACGCCACCTTATATCCGACCTCCGCCTGCGTGGTCCGATACGGCGGCAGCGCTTCGCCGGCGTTCGCGACAGTTCCCGGCGCGACGTCACCCTGCTGCAGACTGCTGCCGTACGTGCCGTACACGGTCATGTTGCCTGCTGGCTTGAACAGAAGGCTTGCGAGCGGACTGACTCCGTTCGCGCGATAGCCGCCGGTTCTCGTATCCGTGTTGTTGAAGTTGTCAGTCCAGATCCAATCCTGACTGACGGCAATGCGTGCCGACCACCGCGCGCCTAACGCGAGGGAATCAGCCACGTTGATCCCCTGTTGATGGATCGCGCTGGACAGGAAGATCCGCTCGTGCAGCGGCAGGCCGGCCGCCGGCAAGGCAAACACAACCGGGTTCGCAATAGAGGCGGATCCGAGGAGGACGCTGCCGGCGCTCGGATTCGTGAAATCCGAGTACGACCTGAAGGTGTACCCAGTGGTGCCGAACGCGAGGGTGTGCCCGATGGCGCCGGTCCTGAAGCGGCCATTCAAAGAGACGAGATTGCTGCGCACGCGAAACTGCGGAGCGAATCCTGACGCGAGAGACGCGTTGTAGCTCCCCGTGCTGTCGGTGAGCGCGTTCACCTGCGTGCTGATGTCCCGATTGGTTCGCTGATCCAGTGCTCCGGCGCTGAGATGCCAGGCCGCGTTGATGTCGTGTCTGACACGCAGCTGTCCGATGCGCGAATGCAGGTCGAGGCCGGCCGAGTCTTGTCCAAAGCCCCGACGCGTCGGATCCGGCGCAGATGCCGGCAGCTGGATGAACGCGTTTCGATTGTTCGAGCGCCCGTAGGTGAACCAGCCGGGAAACCCGTGCTGGACGACGTGGTAATAACTGTAGAACGCCTCGACCGTGGTGTTGGAGAAGGGCCGTACGTCGCCAGCCAGGCTGACCAGACGGCGTTTGAGATCGCTCTTCTGCACGGATGCCTCTCCGCCGCCGAACAATGCGTTGGCGCGATACCCAAACAGCCTGTTTTTCCCGGTGCGGCCGCCGACGTCGGCATGCACGGCACCGACGGATCGATTGTCGTAGCTGAATTGCACCTGCCGGACCGGTCGTTCGGTGGGGCGCTTCGGCACGAAGTTGAACATGCCCGAAGGATTGGCCGGACCGTATAACGCCCCGCCCAGACCGTTGAGCACTTCAATCTGTTGCAGCATTTCCATGCTGTTGCCGCCGGTTACCACGATCCCCATGCCATCCATGCGGGCATTCTGCATGTTGCTGCCCTGCATGCCGCGCGTGGCCGGGCGGAGCACTTCCGACCCCTGCATCTCCTGGAATCCCACCAGCGGCAAGTATTTGGAAGCCTCTTTGAAGCTCTTGACCTGCCCGTTGACGATTAACTCGCCCGGCAGGACATTCACCGTATAGGGCGTGTCGAGGAGTTGTGTGCTTCCCGCCGATCCCAACGAGTTGACGGTGTTGACGCGGTACCCTTGATCGACACGTCCGACGGCCGTAACGGTCACCGACTCGGTCGTTCCCTCGAGCGCCAACGCGAAGTCACGCGTCGCGATCTCGCCCGCCGCCAGCACGATCTCAGGGCTCCTGGCCACTTGAAAACCGTCGACGTGGACCTCCACGATATACCTTCCCGGCTGAAGGGGAGTGAAGCTGTAATACCCAGCGCCGTCGCTGATGGTCGTCGACCTGTCGGTCGTTCGCACGCCGATCAGCATGACCTGCGCACCGGGGACGACCGCCTGCTGCGGATCCCTGACGACGCCGGCAACTCCGCCCGATTGCGCGAGGACTGGCTGCGCCACCAGCAGCCCCATGCACGCAACTGACCAGTGAAGACGATGTCTGATGCAGACGCCAGACGGACATCCGAACAGCATCGATTGACTCCCTTCTGAATCGTGAAGCGCGAATTATTGTTCGCTATGTCACATGTGATATAGCGCCAGGCAAAAGCGCTGTATCGTACACGATAGTCCGCCTGCAGGAAGTCGCCGGAGTCGGCAACGGTGGCGCGGCGCGCGACGTTGCCAACACGGCCGGGAGCCAGGATGGGGCTGCAGAGCGTGATGGACCCATGGGCGGCCGCTCTGGGCCACCGTGATACCATTCATAAGTGGTTCGGGACAAAGGGTTTGTGTTCGAATGTCGGATGGCCGGCGGAATAGATCATCATGCGTGTTGAGTTTTTCGGCGTGCCGCGCGAGCGTGCCGGCGTCGCGGAATTAGAGCTGCACGCGGAGACGCTTGGCCAGCTGATCACCACGCTGGCGAATCGATTCCCATCGCTCGGCGACGTCATCACCGGTGATCATTTGCGCTCGTCGTTCGTCGCCAACCTCAATGGCGATCGGTTCGTCAGCGATCCCCGCACACAGCTCGGGGAGCACGACTGCGTGCTCATCCTCTCGGCGGACGCGGGAGGCTGATGACCAACCCCACGCGGTTCGGCTATCACGGCTGCTATCTGCGTGTGGACGTCTCACTCGGCAGCGCCGAGCGCGTCCCGCTGACGGAAACGGTGCTGCGGCAGTTCCTCGGCGGGAGCGGGCTGGGTGCGTGGCTCCTGCTCGAGGAGGGCAACGCCTGTCTTGATGCCCTCGCGGCTGATGCGCCTCTCGCGTTCGTCTTCAGTCCGCTGGTCGGCAGCCCCCTCACCACATCCGCGAAATTTGCGGTCGTCGGCAAGAGTCCTCTGACGGATCGGATCAACGATTCGCTGGCCAGCAGCGGTTTCGCGATTGCCGGCAAGCGATGCGGTTGTGACGCGATCGTGATCGTAGGACGGGCGCCAGAGCTCTCGACGTTGATCATTGATGACGGGCGGGTCCGGCTCGAGTCGGCCGAAGACCTTCGCGGAACGGCGTGCCACGTCGCGGAAACGACGCTCAAAACGCGACTCGGGTCCGATTATCAGGTCGCGTCGATTGGCCCCGCCGGCGAGCACCTGGTACGTTATGCGACGATCTCGCACGACGGGCGCCACGCCGGGCGCGGCGGGAGCGGCGCGGTGCTGGGCAGCAAGAACCTGAAGGCGATTGCCGTGCGCGGAACCGCGCGGTGCGAGTGGGCACACCCGCGCGAGTTGACCGACTACAGCAAGGCCTTGTCGAAACGATCGTTCGGTCCCGCGACCGCCAAGTACCGTGAGCTGGGCACTGCGGCCAATCTGCTGACGTTCAATCGCCTTGGCGTGCTGCCGACGCGAAACTTTCAGTCAGGCACCTTCGACGAGGCGGTCAGCCTCTCACCTGAGGAAATCCGCCAGACGCACAGCCGGACACGCGCGAGTTGCGTGGCCTGCACGATCGGGTGCGAGCACATCTATTCGCTCGGAGACGAGAAGGGCGTCCGCCTGGAGTACGAAAGCCTGTTCGCGCTGGGGCCGCTGTGCGGAGTGGGCGATGCGGATGTCGTGCTCCGTGCGTCCAGGCTGTGTGACGACCTGGGGATCGACACAATCAGCGCGGGTGGCACAATCGCCTTCGCCATGGAGTGCGTCGAACGTGGCTGGCTCGACGAGCCCTGGCTCTCGTTCGGATCCGGAGAGGCGATCCTGCGCGCCATCGAATTGATCGGCCGCCGCGAAGGCGTGGGGAATCTGCTGGCGGAGGGCAGTCGCCGCGCCGCCCAGACGATCGGACATCACAGCATCGCGTTCGCACCGCAGGTCAAGGGTCTGGAGATTCCCGGCTACGAGCCGCGCGCCCTGCAGACGATGGCCCTGGGATTCGCCGTGGGCGCGCGTGGTGCCGACCACAACCGCAGTGGCGCGTACGAGGTGGATTTCTCGGACAAAGTCGACCGCAAGCATGCAACCGTCGACGCGGTGCACTATGCCATCGAAACCGAAGACAAGGCCGCATTGATGGACTCGCTCATCATCTGCAAATTTCTTCGCGGTGTGTTCGAGGATTTCTACGCGGAGGCCGCCGATATGCTGCGCTGCGTCACCGGCTGGGACACGACCGCCGATGAATGTCGCGAGACCGCCAGGCGTATCGTGCACGCCAAGCGGCGATTCAATCTGCTGGCCGGCTGGACACCTGAGGAAGACACGCTGCCCGATCGGTTTCTCGACACCGCGCTGGACGGCGATCCGGCGGCGGTGCTGAGCCGCGAACAACTAGGCACGCTCGTGACCGAGTATCACCGCCAGCGCGGCTGGTGAGATGGCGCGCGGGCCGTTAGGCCTGCCCGCGCCCTACCTTTGATCACCGAATCCTGCGGTCGACAGCGCATCCAGGTAATCCTGCCGGGTATTCAGATTTCTCAGCGTCAACAGCTCCGGATCGACGGAGGCCAGTTCCGACGGCTGCACGCGGCGGGTTCGCACCGCGTCGAACAGGAACACGGGCCGAAGCCGGTCCGCGGCGAGCAGCGCCTCGACACGGGGCAGCGTGCGGCGTCGATAGACGGCTGATAGCGGATGAGGAAAGCCGTCGATCTCCATCACGGCGATGTCGTGATCGCCAAGGAGTTCCACCATTCGATGAACGAATGCTGGAACGAGGAGCGGTACGTCACAGCTCGTCACGTACGCGATCTCAGCATCGACGGGCAGCGCTTTCAGACCGGCGCGCAACCCCTCGAGCGGCCCGCGACCCTCCTGTTCGTCACGGGTCACCGTGACGGAGGCCGGGAGGTCGGGCAACGACTGCGCGGGCGCTGCGACCACCACGAGCGGCGAGGCGACCGTGCTGAGCAGGCGGACCACACGCTGGAGCATGGTCTCGGCGCCGAAGGGCAGCAGCGCCTTGGCGGATCCCATCCGCGTCGATCGGCCGCCGCACAACACGATGCCCGCGGCCGTCACGGAACTGGCGAGCCCGTTGTCATCCTCAGTCGCCAACGTTCACGCTCCAGTCGAACCTTCGATCGGTTCCCATCGGTCGGGAAGCGGCCCGCTAAGGCCTCATTCCGAGACGGATTAACGCGTCTCGCGTGGAGGGCTCACTCAGCAGCTGTTTGAGGGCCGCCACGCCACGCCGATTCGCGCGCGATTTCGGCACCACGAAATCGTAGCGTTCCTCCTGAAGCGGCAGAAATCCCAGCCCCGCGCTAACGGCCACCGTTTCTAGCGTCAGTCCCCAATCCGCGCGGCCTTGCGAGACGGCGGCGGCCACGGCGTTGTGATTTCTCGGCTGCACGGCGTACCCCGAGGGTTTGACGCCTTCGAGCAGGCCGTCGATCAGCGCTCGTGTGCCGCTGCCCTGGTTGCGGTTCACCATCACGCACGACGGATCGAGTCTCACGGCGGCGATGGCGTCGCGTGCGGCGCGGCCCTCAAAACGTCGATCGCCGTGACGGAAGGCCACGCCTTGCAGTCGACCATAGCCGGCGACAAGCTCCACCACCGGAGTGAGAAACGGGCGATTGTACTGGCCGGTCTTCGGATCCAGCAGGTGGATGCCCGCCACATCGCATTCGCGACGCTTGGCGGCCTCCAGCCCCGCCAAACTGCCGACGGCGAGGAACTTGGATCGCACACCACGCTGCTGCAATGCGCCCAGCAGATAGTCGAGGCCGATACAGTGGCTGCCGATCACCACGAGGTCAGCCAGTTGCAGCTCCCGGCCGAGAAG